>CEAA01036804.1_pt1 | contig 121843 bp, 111 predicted proteins | sample 557551 | NCBI WGS metagenome assembly CEAA01 (sample SAMEA3182115, study PRJEB8094) | gut metagenome | biome: human; feature: gut; material: Stool; isolation source: human stools | place: Canada | collected 2013-06-11
TTGCCCTACATCGTGCGGGAGGATCTTACAACATTCCTCTTGCCCCGTCCGCCGAAAAAGGGTATACTGTCCCTATCGGTGCGGGGAATCCCGTTGTGTAGGTGGTCTCATCACCTGCGCAGGTGCAAAGGAGCGGCAACTCCTTTGTACTGCCGTGTTTTTACTTTCTGATTGTATTGTAGCATATACGGTTGCGCATATCAAGCCGGAATGTTGCACAAATACACGGTTGCATATATGTTGATCATTACCATATAGACGGGATCAGGCAGTTGCGGTATACTAAAATAAATAGCAGTTGAATAGGAGGGAACATTATGCCGCCAACGGATGCCCAACGCCGGGCACGGGACAAATGGCTGTCCGAAAAAGTGGAGACCATTAACCTGAGAGTGCCGAAAGGCTCAAAAGAGATCATTAAGACCCACGCCGAGAAGCACGGGGAGTCCACAAACGCTTTTGTTTATCGCACCGTGATGGAAGCCATCCAGCGGGACGAGCAGGCCGACAGCGACCGCTGAGCGGGATCGCGCTGGCGGTCATTCCGTCAGCGGCATTGCCCTGATTCGGCGGTTGCTGCGGTAGTTCAACTATTCAATGAATTTCTGTTTAAGGCGTTCCATGGTTTGAAACGCGATCCAATGAACAATGATCGGCGGAGCGAAAAACAGTTTTGCCTTTCGTTGTGATCACTTGCGCTGTATAAGTGTAGCCGCCGAGCCTCGTTGTCGTAAAAGGGGGTGGGAACTCCCGACACTAACATTGTCACACCCAAAACAGCCCCGGTTCCCTGCGAAAGGAACCGGGGCTGTTTTTTACATCACTTTATGGAGCGTGCCAAGAATGCGGCAATCTGTGCGCGGGTGCAGGTGGCGGTGGGGTCGAAGCGGCCGACACCGCGCGTAGTAAGCGTCAGCGGAAACATCGATAAAGTCCTTGGAATTGTTGATGCTTTTCACCATTGCGCTGCCGTCCACGGTGAGCCGGATGCCATCCTCCGTAGGAATGGAATCCTTCAAAATTTCCTCCGTGCCGTTGGGATGGACGAGGACTGCCACCGTGCCGGAGTCGCGTTGGAAACGGGGGGTCTCCACCTTGGCGACGTCTGGCTTCGTTTCGGCCTGAACCTTGCTGCCATCGGACTTGGTGGTGATCTCCGTCTTGCCAGTGCTGATAGAGGGCTTGCTGGAGCTGCTGACGCCTCAAAACCCGCCTCTCTGCATGGGGGTTGGGCTACTCTCACAGCCCTCGGTGAATTCGCACACAGCAGCTCAGTTACAATAAAATAGCCGTTTGGTAGAATACGAAAAGGAACATCATGAAAAATCCGCCGCATCGGCCGATGAGTCGCTTTAACGTTATATTCCCTCTTCGACGCTCCCCGCAAATCATAGCAAACAGAAAAGTACCGCTGCAGATCATCAGGACAAACCAGAAAAAGATGACGTTCGGTAGCTGAGATTCCCATGCTAACAACAGGACGCAGGGAATCAGGATCAACAGAGAGGCTGCAAATTCAACAAGTTTTCTGGCTATGTATGGTTTCATGATATTCCCTCATTTCTATGTTCTTTGGCAGGTTATTACTTACTTCTGCAGCAGCTTCTGGCCGGCATCGGTCAGACTGGCCTTCAGACGGCCCTGGCCAAAGACATTGACCAGCCCCAGCTCAGACAGGTGCTCAGAGATCGCACTCAGTTCCATCATGTAGATGGAATGCTTGCCAGAGATATCGCTCAGAGAGACGTCACCACTCTTAATCCACTGCATAAACTCGAGAGCGCGGGTATCCACACCGTACTTGGCGATAGTATCCAGCTCAGAGGCACCCATATGAGCAACAGCAGTAGCCTCGCCCTTCTCAGTCAGGGAGAAGTACAACTGGGCAATCAGGCGCTGGCCCTTGCGGGTGACATAGCCGCTCTTCTCCAGGGAATCCAGAGCAGTATGGATATGACCGGCCTGTAACTCATGGTCGTTGGAATACTGGGTCATACTGGTGATGATGGCGCCGGCATTGGTGTAGCCGCGCTTCATGGCTTTCAGAATTTCCAGCTGGACGGCATCGGGCCCCTTATCGCTCACGGGCTTGACGTTGTCCTTCTTGGTCAGTAAGCTTACAACGACAAGGGTGATGAAGGATGCGGGGAAAATCAGCCACAGGCTGTTGACCTGGGCGGAGTTTTTGGTAAGGATATCCCAATACAACACAATGCCCATAGACACTGCAACAGAAGAAATCGCACCCGCTTGATTACCCACGCGCAGTAGCCAGGAGTCTAGGTAGTATACGAACAGGGGCGCGCCAACGCCGGTACCGAATGCGAATAGGTAGCTGAGGCCACCTTTCCAGAAGATAGCAAAAGCCACGGAAGCCATGCCATAGATGATGGTGCCCCACTTGGCCCACTGCAGCAGTTTCTTGGTATCACGAATCTTCAGAAAGTACTGAGCCACGTCACGAACCAACTGGTTGACGCCGGAAACCAGGTAGATATCGCAGGTAGACATAGTGGCAGCCATCAGACCGGCCATGATGCAGGCGGCCAGAGGGATGGGCAGAACATTCATCAGGGAGCCAAAAGCAGCGCTGGCACTCTCCAGATTAGGGAGCAGCTGACGGGCATAGCAGCCGGTGAAGGCGCCGACTACGCCGGTGAAGTAAGCGATGATGACGGTCCACATCCAGCCGCGCTTACAGGCCTTCAGGCTACGAGTTCCGGCCGCACGAGCCCAATAGGGAGACTGATTCAGCAAGGACTGATGCATCATCAGGAAGGTGATGACGGAGGGAGCCACAAACTTGACCACAGGGATGGTGCCAAAGGGCACATTCAGGAAGTTGGCAGGCAGAGCCGCAGCGTCGGGCATGCCGTACTTCGCAATCAGATAGATGGGTAGGATAATGAACTGGATAATGAAGACCCAGGAGAACTGGACCAGATCGGTGGCGGTGGCAGCCCAGATGCCACCGAACACCACATAGGCGGTAACGACCACGCCGACCAGCAACATGGCCAGCTTGGAATCGATGCCCAGAGCGCCACCGATGGTATCGCCGCAGCCGACATACTGCCAGCCCAGAATAGCCAGAGAGGCGAACAGAATCACGATAGTGATGGCCATGCGGCCACCTTTGCCATAACGGTACTCAAACCACTCGGTGGGGGTCAGAGCGCCGGTGGTACGCCAGAAACCGGCCCAGCACAGCCAGGCGACCAGAGCGCCGGTGCCCCAGCCCAGATAGAACCACATACCACCCATGCCGAACATGTAGCCATACATGATGATAGAGGGCAGATAACCGCCGGAAATCAAAATAGAACCATTGCCAACTGCGGTCATCAGCGGAGTAAACTCACGGCCACCGACCATGAATTCAGTCTCATCCTTCGTGGTCTTCTTGCCGATGTACCAGCTGAGGGCCATCATTGCCAGGACATAGATCACAGTAATTGCAATCATCCAAACTTGAGAAGTCATGAAAGAACCTCCTTAAACTAACACAACATTTATTCGGAAGGTGGGAGCCTTAGCCGAAATACCTCTTATTGACACACCACATGTCGTGACCAGTAAGGAACCACTTAGGATCTTCTGCTTCTGCCAGTGCCATGATCTTGTTGAAACTATCATAGCAGGCGTAGTGATCATAGATCACGCTATTGAGAATGAAGGGACCCCAGTTTTCAGGTGCTGGAGTAATGTCGACAATCTCGCCACCAATCACTTCCATCTTGTTCATCTGCGGGAACAGAGACTGGGCAATGTGCGGCATATCACCCGTGATGACATATTTGCCCTCTGCCGTCTGCACCTGAATCGCCATGCCGCCCAACGTGTGGCCGGGGACCTTTACAATGCGGATGCCGTTGCCAAAGTCAAAGTCTCCATCGATCATGCGGATATTCTTGATTTGGGCAATGTCGCCCGGTGTGCGTGGGTCATAGTCTCTGCGAATCTTCTGAGAAGGTAACGGATGGAGCATGTTGAAATATTCGTCTCTTTGGAACAGATGCTGCGCATTCGGGAACAGCAGCACACCGCCAGCGTGGTCATTATGCAGATGCGTATACATGACGATCTCGATGTCATCGGGGGTCAGGCCCTCGCGTGCCAGTGCGTCCAGAACATACTGGTTGCCACCCTCTGCAGGACTGTTTGCCCAAGCTTTTCCGTCGATGATATTGTCCTGATGGACACCGGTGTCGACAAGGATGTTTCTGTTGTCTTTCTGCAGAAGATATCCGCTGTAGACAAAGGGATATCTTACCTGATCAAGGCCGCCGTCAAACAGTGACTTGTAGCAAGAGAGAGTGCCGTAGTGCAAGCAAGTGATTTTCCAGTTATTATTTCCCATGAGATATCTTCCTTTCTGCATATTCAAATTCTTTTATGGAAGTTTTCAAAAGGAGGTTGATGTTATTCTGGCATACGCCAGAGGCGAACACCTTCAAAATAAGGAGATTGCTTCCGGCGGCGGAAATCGTCTGCGTCTTTTTTCGCCCAATCGTACAGGCCCCGACCAGCCTTTTGACCGGTATGGCCGGAGGCCAGTCCGTCCAACGTGGTTTTCTGAATCTCCTTGGTATTGCACAAATCTGGATACACATTCAGAGCGATGGCACGTTCCAGCTCAAAGCCTACAGCGTCATAATACTCTAACAGACCGATGGAGGCATATCGCATTCCCATAGCGTATTTGATAGCCCGGTCAATATCCTCCGCCGTAGACACCCCTTGCTCAATGAGGTAGATGGATTCCCGGAATAGCGCCTGCGCAAACCGATTTACCAAGAAGCCAGGGACGCTTCGATTCAGAACCACAACCTGACGATTCAGGTCTTTCAGTAGCGTACAGACGGTTTTTGTGGTTTCGTCGGAAGTCTGTTTATGACGGACGACTTCCACCAGCGGCAACATATGAACCGGCTGGAAAGGATGTGCAATCAAAAACCGGGAGGAGTTTTCAATACGCTCAGCTAAAAGAGACGCGTCAATGGACGAGGTGGTGGAAGCCACGATGACATCTCGCCCGCAGTGTTCCGTCACCTGACGATAGACCGCTTCCTTAACGTCTGCATCCTCTGCTACTGCTTCGAATACGATACAGCTACCGACCAGTGATGTTGGGTCATTAGTGATGGTGACCAGGGCCATGGCAGCCTTTTTATTTGCTTCCGTGGCCAGCCCCTCCGCAATCAAGTCATCCCAGTTTTGGCAGATTGTTTCACGGCAACGGATTAAACCTGCTTTAGAGTGCCCCACTACTACCGTAGGATATCCATTACCGGAGGTCAGGGTTGCTTGGCAAGCGCCGATGGTGCCGGAGCCATAGATGCCGATTTGTTTTCCCATAAAGTTCTCCCCTCAAGATGCTTTGTCATGGCCTTGACGAAAATATGATGAAGCAAAAAATATGCCAAAAGCGGCGATTTATGACAAATCCGCTTTTGACATATTTTCACAGTCAAAATGCACAAATAAATAAAACTATATAAGATTGTAAATGTGAAGCTTGCGGTATAAAATCGTACGGGAGATGCCGAGTTTTCGAGCGGCCAACGCCTTGTTACCCTGGCATTCCTGAAGAGTTTGAATCAGGATGTCTCGTTCTGCGGCACCGGTGCGGCGCCGCAGGGTGGAACTCTCCGGCAGAATAGCCGGTACCGCTGGGGATGCGGAGATTGGATACCTCGGGTGATTGAAATAATCGGAAAAGTATTTCCACTCCAACATCTCAAACCAAGCCAGATTCATCGCGCGTTCCAACACATTCTGCAGTTCACGCACATTACCGGGCCAGTCGTATTCCATCAGGCGCTTTACAGCTTCGGGGGTGATTCCGGGAATCTGCAGATTCAATTGGAAATTCAACTTTTTTATCAAGTGGTCGATAAGCATTGGAATGTCCTCGCGCCGCTCCCGCAAAGGTGGAATGCGAATCCGAATAACATTCAGGCGATAATAGAGGTCACTACGGAATTTACATTTCTGAACCATCTGCTCCAAGGGGACGTTAGTGGCGGAAATGATACGAGTATCAATGGGAATGATGGTAGAGGAACCGATGCGCTCAATCTCGCGTTCCTGAAGAACACGCAGTAACTTGGGCTGGAGCGTCAGAGGCATTTGGCTGATCTCGTCCAAAAATAGGCTTCCGCCATTGGCTATCTCGAATTTCCCCACCTGACCGCTGCGGCGGGCACCGGTGAAGGCACCGTCTACGTACCCGAAGAACTCCGATTCCAGCAGTTCTAAAGGGATGGCCGCACAGTTTACTTTCACCAACCGATGATTTTGTCGGGGACTGAGTTCATGGATGGCATGGGCGACCAATTCCTTGCCGCTGCCTGTCTCTCCTTCAATGTAGACTGTGGAGGAGGAGCGGGCTGCACAGACAATTTCATGCTTCATCTTCAGAATTTCAGGGCTGGTACCAATGATGTGATCCAGTGGATTGACGGCTGTGGAATGAGATTGAACCATAAGAAGTTGCTGATTCAAGGCTTCCATCAGGGTTACCACATTGGGCGGGATGGTCATGGAGGTGTGTTCACTTTTGGGAATCATGTATACAAAACAGCCCTCGATCTCACCATCATGAAACAGAGGAGTATAGGAGCAGTATACAGGAACTTCTTCATTGGTACAGATATTCAGAAGAACTGCATCACCAGAGACAAATTTTTGACTTTTCAAAACCTCATCCACTCTGGAATTCCGAACAATGTCGCGGACATAACGACCCTTGACTTGGTCCAGCGTATAGCCGGTCAAAGAACTCCATCGGTGATTGACATAAATGTATCGCCCATCTGCATCTGTAACAATCAGCCCTTCCAATTCAGCTGTGATGCGCGCCATAAGTGCCTTGGTTGGGATCTTATCCAATTCTCTGATGGCCATTCCATACGCTCCTTTTCGTGATTTTGACGACAGAAAATAGTTGACACCAAAACTGCCGCATACACAATAGATGTAACAAAATACTAACATGTTCTGCAAACACTGTAAAGAAAAACTTACACATGTTTACATTGAAACGATTATGGTTTGATGAACACGGGTTGGCAAAATAATTGAGTAACAAAACTATCTCTAAACGATTACTATCAACATGTTGCTGCCCGGGGGTCTATTGCTCCTTGTTTCATAGATGCGGATTTTGACCACAAAACCAGGGTGCTCCATCTTTAAATTTCGTTCTAACCAATGGCAGATGTGATGCCGAAGAGGATGAGGTCATTAGTCACTGTTGGCATCGGGGAGATGTGCTTTTTTGCTTACCGCAGGTCAAATCCTGGATAGTTCCGCCCCCAGAACCAGCCCCATGTTTTTCAACTGCGCCCCCAGTCTCTCTGCCCTGCCTCATAACTTGACCCAGAACAACAGAAAAATATTGGGCACAGCGGAGTGGACAGAGGCGGAAGGCGTCCATCTCTGAGCCGAACAGGCTCTGAAAGCCTTGGAAGGGGTCTGCTGTCAGCCTGCAGAGCAGCTACGGATCAGGAGGCCTTGCAAACTTAGGCACTCAGTGTTATCATACAGTATGTAACCTGCCCCCTGTGTCAAGGGTTGTGCTTTTACACCTCGCAGGGCTGCGCCCCTGCTCAGAGAAACAGAAATACGTTTCAGAAAAGGTCGGTGGCTGCGCGTGAAAACAGACAAAAGACTGTCGGCCGAGAATTTTATGAAGCTCGTTGAAGTGTTCACCGCAAACGAATGGGAAATCCCCAACGAAGAGGCCGGAATGGAAAGCCGCTTTAACCGGTTTTGCGAGCGCCTTTGCACATTAGACGCGGAGGAACAGCGGCTGGTTATTGAACTGACCCGACGGTTTACAGCGATTGGCGGAGCCGAATATCCGCAACTCATACTCAAGCTGATGAATCGCCTCCACAGCCAGAAACTCCCGGTTTTTTCAGAAGCTGGGAAGGTTTTTATCCTTCCTCTTATCGCGCCGGAGGACCGTGGCCGAACAAAAAGTTCCAGTGTTGTGTGGTATCACTGCCGGGAGGAATTGATTCGGTATAGTCTGCTGCTTGCGGATAAAAAAGTTCTGTACCATGACATCGAAGAAGCGTCACAGATCAAAAATCTCAAAACAAATGAACTGGTAATCCTGGTTGATGACTTTGTCGGCTCCGGTGAAACGGCAGTCTCTGCGGTCAACTGGTTTACAGACAGCTTTGGAACAGATCCGAAGCAGATCATCATACTGTCGATCGCAGCGCTGGAAATGGGAATAGACCATGTGCGGCAGAAAACCGGGGTCGAGATATACGCATACTATAATTTCCGGAAAGGGATCAGTGATTATTATTCAGACGATCAGCGGGTCGGCTGTCTGAGAACAATGAAAGGCATTGAAAATAAGTTGAAGGTCTCGTCTAAATTTCGCCTGGGATTCGCACAAAGCGAGGCGCTGATCTCTTTAATCAGGACGCCGAACAACACGTTTCCCGTTTTTTGGAAATCAAAAGACTTACCATCACCTGCGCCATTTTCGAGGGATTAGTTATGGATGAACAGCTTACTTACCAGCTTCTGAAAATTATGAAGCATAACGGCAATGTATGGGAGCTCATTTCCGGCGGCTATGAATTCGGACAAGTTGCTTTTTTTTTGGACACGCTGAAACAGGAGCACTACATTGCCTTGGATGAAACCGGAAAAACGCTGATTACGCCGGATGGAGAGGCATTCCTTTTCCGTTTCGAAGAAAATAACCATATTAAACGGTATTCCAAATGGGTACTGCCCCGCAGTGAGATGTGGAGCAAACCTGCCGGCTCATCGTTTATTTACATCCCAAAAGGGTGATGCATGCTGCTCTGGGATGATAGCCTTTACACTTTCGGGTGTTGGTGCGAAGATGTCTTCGCGCCATGAATGAACTGATTTTCCAGCCCCGCAACGAAATTGTGCATAAGCGCGACGGAGCGGCTTCTCCACAATTTCGTTGCAGCCACCGCAAATGGAATTTGCGGATGGCGCACAGACAACTACGTGTCTGTATGGATGAGAACGAGTATCATTTCAGGGCAGCATGTTTACCATATATCAAGGGAGGCGGCCAGATGCGTTGGGACAGTTATGAACGGAAATTCAGAGACCTTGCCGGGAAAAGCGGTGCCGCGCAGGAAAAAATTGAAAGCTGGCTCCTCTACGCCAAAGAGCTGACCTCGAATAATCTTCCTATTATCTTTGATCAAACCCATTTGGCGCTGCTGCTGGGCATTGACAATGAGTATCTTCATCGCATGTCAAACGCTCCTGAGTACTTTTACCGCACCTTCTACATCCGGAAGCGAAACGGGAAGCAGCGGCGGATCGACGAGCCTCTGCCGGACCTCAAAAAGGTGCAGTCATGGATCTTAACGGAAATTCTCTACAAGGTGCCTTGCAGCAAATTCGCAAAGGCCTACGTTCCCCATACTTCAATCAAGGATAATTCTCGATTTCACCGGAATCAGAAGATCGTTGCAGGGGTCGATTTGAAAAACTTCTTTCCCTCTATTAAAAGCGGATCTGTTCTCAGCGTGTTTCTCTCCATGGGCTATAACCTGCCCACGGCGGTTTTTCTGACGAGACTGTGCTGTCTGCGGGAATCCCTCCCTCAGGGCGCCCCGACCAGCGCGTATCTGTCCAATCTGATCATGCGTCACTTTGACGAGCAGATCAGTGCATACTGCATGGAAAGGAAGATCCGGTATACCCGGTATGCTGACGATTTAACTTTTTCCGGGGACTTTGATGTTGCGGCCCTGCTCTACCGCATCGATGGGGAACTTAAATATCTCCATCTGCGCCGTAATCCGCAGAAGCTGAAGGTTATGCGAGGCGGAGACCGGCAGAAAACGACCGGAATCGTTGTCAACGAAAAACAGCAGCTGCCAAGAGAGTACCGAATGAAGATCCGTCAGGAAATCCATTATATTCAGAAATTCGGGCTTGACGATCATCTGGCGCACATCGGAGAGACACGCACCCATTATTTGCAGCATTTGATGGGTAAAATCGAATATGCCCTTTTTATTAACCCGAAGGACGAAAAAATGAAAGCCTATCGGGAGGTGCTCCGCGCATACAGGCCGCGTGAATAAGGGGAGGCAAAAAACCGTGCCGGGAGGATTCTCCTGGCACGGTTTTACGCTAAGTTTTGCTTTTCTTCTGTCCGAAACACAGCGTGGCTCGGATAGATCACATCTGTTCTTTGCTGCTTCTGCATCAGTCGAAAAAACGTCGCAGTTTATGTCCAATCGTGGCGCGTCGCCAGTTGCATGATTTCAGTGGATCAATCGTGGGTTGCGTAGGGCATCCGCATCCGGCGTATATTGCGCGGGGAGAAGGCAGCTTGAACCGCTGATGCTCTTATGGCTGCGGGGAAGCATTGTTTGCGTACGAATTTGTGACGGCACTTCATTCAAATCATGCCGATTTTTTGAAGGTAGCGTAGGTTCAGCTTGGCGCATTGGCAGGCATACTCTCCGGTTTTTCCTGCCATATCCTGTTCAATTACTGCAATGCCCTGATAGTTGATTTCGGCGAGATAGTCTCTCAATGTCTCAAAGTTGATGATTCCATCCTCCAAATTGCACATGGAACCATGAGAAAAGGCATATTCAAGGGACCAGTGATTTTCACGGACCTGCTTCAAAACGGCTCCATCCGCATTTTTAAAATGGAGGTAAGGAATACGGGACTGATAGCGGCGTAAAAAGTCAAAAACAGTTTGGTCATTCTTTTCGGTTCCACCATTCGAGTAAACATGGTGTCCGGTATCAAAACACAGGTGAATATCCCCCATGGACATCATTTTGTCAATCTCCGACTCAAACTCAATTGCGGAGCTTGCATGGGGATGAAATAACATCCGAATTCCAAAAGATTCTTTGAGAAATTGGTTGATATCTAAAATTTTATCGTAGATACGCGACACTTTCTCTTGATCCCAATCAGACTTGCTGATCTTATCATCACCGAACAGAGAACCGTCCATAACCACCATATCGCTCACACCCAAGGCCTTCAGGCGCTGTGCTAAGGGGGTAACAATTGCACGGCATTCTTCCTTCTCTAACGAATAAAATGGGATTGTCGCTGTTCCGGCGCAGACATTCAGTTGATACTTCCTCAACTCGCTTTTTAATGTATCAGATTCCATGGGCAAATAGCCATCCGGCCCTAACTCGATCTCCTGATATCCACACTCGGACGCCTGCTGAAGGAACGTTTCATGGGGAACATAAGCCGGGCCTCCATCTGGATTCCAAACACCCCAGGAACAGGGGCAGGTCGCAATTCTAATGTCCATATTTTCTCCTATTATTATATCACTTCATCATTTTGGCAACATCAATGTACAGCTTTACGTCCTCAGCTGCGTCAAAAACATCGCACTTAGGAGTATCATGAGTCGTCACACAGCGGTAAAATTCCAACAATTCGTTGGCAAACATATCATGATAGTGAGGACCATAAACAGTGGTTTTAGCCTGTCCGCAATCCAATTCAGATACAGTTAGCTTACTGGGCAGATAACGGATATAGGGTGTATCGTATTCCAACAGCATCTTTCTGTCACCCTGGTAGATTTCTATGGCTTCATCAAATTCCACGATTTCCTGGTCGTTCATTTCCTCGAATACCATATTAAAATTATCGTATTCAAAAACCAAGGAGAACTGCATTCCGTTCGGGGATACAACTGCGGAGCGGATCGCTTTCGGCAGGCCAATCAACTCCCGGATCGCGGACAAAATATGACAGCCGGAAGCGGTCATCAGGAGATAGGCCATCTGCTGAGCATGACTGGTGTTACCGCCCAGAACACGGTCGATCTCCTCAAACATTCTGCGATTCATCAGCTCACGGCTGGCTGGGTCCAGATCATCAGCTTTGTGCTCATGCCATGTGTTATCCAAATACCAGGGCCCTTCCAGAATAATCGTGCGTGCCCTGACATACGAAATGGGGCGGGAATCTGCCTGCAGCAGCTCCTTCATTTTCATAAAGCTGTCATTATACCGGCGGCAATATCCCACCATCGCAATCTGGTCAGGATGCCGGCGCTTGACCTCCAGAAGCTTTTCCAAGCTTTCCAGAGAAGAAGTCATGGGTTTTTCAATGAATACATGCTTCCCTGCCTCCAGCGCGGCAATGGCAAATTCGGCGTGATCTCCCGGTGACATTATCATCACGGCGTCCACATCCGGACAGGCGATTAAGTCCATGCCATCCGTGAAGCGGTGCGGAACTCTATATTTATCGGCAATATAGTTTGTCAGGCTTTTTGAGATATCTGCTACGGCAGTTATCTCAAATTTGTTTTCCATTTTTTCAATGTTCGGAATGTGTAAAATTTGGGCGGCTTGCCCAAGACCAATCAGCCCTAAACGGATCATCGTATTCTAACCCTCACTTTCAAATATTGATATGCGTAAAATTCCTTTTTACTCACTTAAAATGCGGTCAACAATGAAACGGACGCGGGGGGAACCGCAGAAGTCGCTCATGCCGATGTGCACACCCAGCTCCATGCTCTGCCGGTGAGACGCTGTATAGGGCGTCCACACAGGGAGTCCGTCCCCATTGGGGCTGCCATGCTTGGCAAAGTTTGCCCAGTATCGTACCATGGCTCTGGAGAGATCATAGTCCACTCCGGACAGCTCCCGCCAACAGCGGGAGAGCGTCTGAAATACATACCATAACTCGCTGGAATGATAAGCGCCCGCGTTATCACCGGGCAGCTCCCGTGTAAAGTGATACAGATATGTGGGGCGGCGGTCTGCCTTTTCGGCTGCGTGGTCGGCCCAGGCAAATACGCCGGGCTTGAGCATATCGTTCCACCCGCCTGCCCGTACAGCTGCTTCCGGGTCCTCCCAGAATCCGATCAACTGTAAAAAGGCCTGCGCATCCGTCCCAAAACGGGCCTCAACCGACTGACGAAATGCCTGCGGATCCTCTGGGGGCAGGCAGTGAAAAGCGCCGTTTTCATCGCCGGTAGCGCCGATCATATAGGGAATATCGGCATACTGATATGTCTTGACCGCTTCCGCGCAGGAACGAATCTGGGACCAGCCGTCCACAATAGGAGAGAAGGTAAGCCCCGGACGTATGTCCTCAATAAAGCTCCGCTCCCGTTCAACGAGCTCCTCCACGGCGAGCTTTCTGGCCTCATCAATGGTATCGCAGCCTAAAAACGTCAGGAACTCCGCGCCTAATGCTTCTCCCTCCGCCTGTGTGAGCATGGAGACGCCGCAGACGCGCTGACCGGTATATCCACCGGCACTTTGCATGATGGCACCCGAAATATCTCCCTGACACAACGGCGAGGTGACGAGGTTTTCCACGCTCATGGCTCCTGCCGACTGGCCAAATACCGTGATACGTTCCGGGTCGCCGCCAAAGGCTGCAATATTGCGCCGTACCCATTTCAACGCTGCGATCTGGTCCAGCAATCCGTAATTGCCGCAGCTCCCGTTTTCACCGCGCAAGGACTGATGGGCCAAGTACCCCAAGGAGCCCAGACGGTATTCAATGGTCACAAGCAGAACACCCTGCTGCGCCAGTGCGTCTCCATCAAAGGTGATCTCGTGACTGTAACCTGATTTGAAGCCGCCTCCATGGATGAAAAACATGACCGGGAGCCGTTCGTTATCCGATGCCGCCGGCGTCCAGATATTCAGATAGAGGCAGTCCTCACTCATGGGTTTGCGGCACTTGTAGAATTCCTTAGAATAGAAGGGATGACGCTCTTCCGCTTGGGCGGGGATGTCCTTAAAGAGGTATGCCTGATACACGCCGTCCCACGGTTCCGCAGGCTGCGGCGGCATCCAGCGGAGCTGATCTACCGGCGGCGCTGCATACGGGATGCCTTTAAATACGGTGATTTCCGGATTGCCGCTGTAAAGGCCCTCCACCATTCCGGATTCAGTTTTTGCTTTCAGCAGTGCCATTTGTATTCCTCCTTGCGAAAGCGGCGGACGGTCAATCCGTCCGCCGCTTGACGAGATTTATTTTCCGAATTCAGAAGCGTTTTCCTTGGTCCAGACAGAGGGATTGATCATCACCTGCTCGGGAAGGTCGGTGCCGTTCTTCTCGTGATCCAAAATGGTGTCGTAGACGCCTTTGGCCAGCGCGTTGTAATCATAGAACACATCCACATAGGTGGCACCGGTTTCCAGCCATTCCGTGCCGGAGGGCTGAGTGAAGTCCTGAGCCGCCACATAGATCTTGCCCAGCAGGTTGTGAGCACGGAGAGCTTCCACAACGCCCTGGACCGTCATGGCGGACTGGCAGACGATGGCATTGATCCCATCGGCGCTGAAACGCTGGAGCCAATCCTCCACCAGGTTCATGGCCTTATCGGTCTTGGAGTCGGCGGGCTGCTCGTCGATGATAGTGACGTCAGGCCGCAGCTCGGCGATCTTTTCCTCGAAGCCGCGGGTGCGGTTGATCTGGCTGTTGGTGCCCAACTGGTTCATGGCGATGCATACGGTGCCGTTCTCCGGCAGGACCTCCGCCAGCTTTTCAGCCTGAAGGCGGCCAAACTCGGCTTCGTCAACACCGACTTGAGTCCAAACCAGAGTGTCGCTGGTGGGAACCATGTCCACGCAGAACAGAGGGACACCGGCGTCAACAACCTCCTGCAGCGCCGGCTCCGTGCCGGGCAGAGGTTGGACTGCGATATAATCCATACCCTGCTGCATCAGGGACTGGATGGTATTGATCTGCTTTTCCGCATCAATATTGCCATCCAGAACGGTGGCTTCAATCTCGGGGTATTCCGTGGCGGTCAAATTTTCAAACGCCAGGGCCAGGTTGTGGCACCACTCATCGGAAAAGGCCGCACTGGAGAAACCTACCTTGATCTTGCCGGAGCTTTCCGCGGATTCCGTGGGCTTGGAGGCGTCGCCGGGCGCTTCCTCATTGGACTTGGAGCCGCAGGAGACCAAGGACAGCATCATGACCGTTGCCAGGAGCGTTGCAAGAGCTTTCTTCAGAGACATATCTTTTTCCTCCTTAAAAATAATGAATATGTTTTTCTACCAGGAACACGATGTCAGGACGCCTTCATGACCGCGTCATGGGTCTTCTTGTCCAGCAGGACTGCGACAACAATGATCGCACCCTTCACGATGGACTGATAGTAGGGCGACACGCCCACCAGATTCATGCAGTTGTTGATCACACCGATGGTCAGAGCACCGATGAGACTGGCCGCCACAGAACCAACGCCGCCAGCCATGCCGCATCCGCCCAGGACGCAGGCGATGATGGCGTCAAACTCATAAGCCTGAGCCGCCGTCGGCTGACCGCTGTTGGTGCGAGCCGCCAGCATGATACCGGCCAGTGCCGTGCAGATGCCCATGTACAGATAGGCGAAGAGGATCATCAGCTTGACGTTGATGCCTGCCGCCGTTGCTGCCTCGCTGTTTCCCCCGGTGGCATAAATGTACCGGCCAAAAGATGTGTAGTTCATTACCAGCCAGGTAAAGAGCACCATCAGAATGGTAATGATGATCAGCCATGAAACTCCGAATAGCTTGCCGCTGGAGATTCTTGCGATGGCTCCTACACCAATGATCGGAGCGCCGCCGGAGAGCACCTGAGCTGCGCCGCGGAATGCCAGCTGTCCCGCCAGCGTAACGATGAAGGGAACCAGGGCACAGTAGGAGACCAGTATACCCTGGAGCGCGCTGGTCAGCAGCATGACGGCTACTGTTGCCAACACTGCTAAAACCCAGCTTCCTGAGGTATTGATGACCAATGCGCACACCACGCCTGCCAACGCCACACCGGAGCCAGCCGATAGGTCTGTATTGCCTGAGACGATCAGCATTGTCATGCCGCAGGAAAGTACGCCGATGACCGTACACTGGGTAAACACGCTCAAAATATTGTCAGTGCTGAGAAAACGGTTAGACACCAGAGAGGCGACCAGCACTACCAGCGCAAAGATCAGAAGAATACCGAAGCGGCTGAACAGCTCTGCCCGGTTAGCTTTCATTCCAAGTTTCTGTTTCATTTTTTCACCTCTGCCGCATATTCCAGGATCTTCTCCTGTGTATATTCCCCTTTGTGCAATTCGCCGGAAATCTTACCTTCACACATGACCAGGATACGGTCCGCCATTCCCATGATCTCCTCCATATCCGAAGAGATCATAATGATAGAGACTCCCTGCTCCGTCAGTTCGTTCATGATCTGGTAGATCTCGCTTTTTGCTCCCACGTCGATACCGCGGGTCGGTTCATCCAAAATCAGGACCTTCGGATACATCATCAGCCATTTGGCAATGATGACTTTCTGCTGATTGCCTCCGGAGAGCTGGTTGACGATCTTTTCATAGCTCGGGGTCTTTACCCGCAGCTTCCGGCACATTTCCGTTGCGATGTCAGACTCTGCCCTCTTTTGCAGAATACCGTTTTTGGCGTTCATATAGGTGGAGGGCAGCACCGTGTTCTCCATGATAGAGCGGCACAACACCAATCCATCCTCTTTCCGGTTCTCCGTCACCATGGCAATCCCGTTTTTGATGGCATCCCGCGGCTGGCGGATGGAGACCTCTTTTCCGCCCATGGACACAGATCCCTGTTCAGCGTGGTCCAGTCCGAAGAGGCAACGGAGGGTCTCTGTGCGCCCGGCACCCACAATACCAGCAAAGCCCAATATTTCGCCCTTGTGTACTTCAAAGGTGACATCCCGTACCTTTTTACCGCATTGGAGATGTTCCACCTTCAGGACGACCTCTCCTCCATGAAAATCCCGGGGCGGATGGACATTGGAGATCTCCCGGCCAACCATCATGGAGATCAGCTTGTCGTGATCCAGTTCTTGAATTGCACTGGTTCCTATGTATTTTCCATCCCGCAATACGGAGACCCGGTCTGCTACATGGAATACCTCATCGATCTTATGGGTGATGATAATAATGGTAATACCCTTACCCTTCAGTTCTTCAATGAAGGAAAACAGTTTTTGGACTTCCCTCTCCGTGATGGCCGAAGTCGGTTCGTCCATGATGATAAGCTTCGCATCATAGGAGATCGCTTTCAGGATTTCCAGCATCTGCGTCTCAGCAGTAGACAGAGTGCGGACTTTCTGTTTAGGGTCGAAATCCACCTTCCAGTGCTCGAAGAGCTTTCTGCACTCGTCATACATGGTGCTCCAGTCCACAAAGCAGCCCTTTTGCGGATACCTTCCCACAAACATATTCTCTGCGACCGTCAAATCCTTAATGGGATTGAGCTCCTGGTGGATCATGGCGATCCCCAAGGCTCTTGCGTCTCTGGGATTTCGGATGGCGACCTTTTCTCCGTGGAAACGGATCTCACCACCGTCCGCCGGGATCATTCCGTTCAGAATCTTCATCAGTGTTGACTTTCCGGCGCCGTTTTCTCCCATTACCGCATGGACCTCTCCCTGTATGAAAGAAATGGAGACATCATCTAGAGCCTTTACGCCCGGGTAGGTTTTCGTGATGTGTTCCATCGCGAGGATCTCTTCCATAGCACTTCCCCCCTTTATGTTTCTTCGTTGGCCTTTGTCTCAAGTATACAGGGTTCGTCCAGAAGCGACAATGCGGTAAATTTCGGAAAATGTGTGCAATTCACAGAATGTTGTACAAAACGCGACTTGCGACTATATATTATGCACAATAAAAAACGGAATTTTCGTAAAAATAGACCCCGCGTATCACACGCGGGGTCCTTCCGGTTCATCCCAAAAAATAAGTCTATCCTGCTTACGCATAGGCAAAGCATAATTTCGATGAAACATGAGAACGCTCTTTCCCATTTCCGATGCCAGAAAGATGACCTTCCATATATCATCCATCAGCGACATATTCGGCTGATCCATGATTCCCGCGAAAACGAAAATGTCCACATTTTCCATCAGCATCCGATAGAGGACCGCCAACTCCCGCCCGGTGTTATCAAACCGGCTCAGGCGATGTCCCCATTGCTCACTCGGGATCGGAATCGTGTCGGCAAGCTCGCTTTTTAGAAATTTTTTTGCCTGACCCGGCGTAAGCCTCCCTCCCGCCGAAATACGGGTATAGGCAGGCAGAGCCACATTTTCCGCAAAAGACAAGTCCAGAAAATAATCAGATTGCAGGCGTTTGAACGTCAGTGTGCTGACGCTGCTGTGATTTCGATATCGGTTCAGCAAAGACACTTTCTCCGTAAGGAAAAACGTGTCCAAATACCACTGGTATCGTTCCGGACTGTGGCAACTGGCGCATACGATCTCACCCGGTGCAAGCTGAAGGCTTCCGTTCCCATTTTTTTCCGGATAGAAAAAAGTTCGTGTGCGCGAGAGTTTTTCAGCCGGCTTCACTTGATCTTCAGGCGGTGCTGCTTGCCCCCGGTTCAGCAAAATATCCGCCATTTCCGCAGTGTATTCCCTCCCGGAGAAGTCAGCGGATATCCGTCCATCGGAAAAGAACACCGTGCGGTCACCATATTGGAGCGCGTACCGGCAGACTGGTTCGATGACCAGGATCCCGATGCCGCGCTCTTTTAGAAGTTTCAGCTTTTGAAACAAAAGGTCAATGTCCTTCTCCGAAAGCAGATACAGAAGATTGTCCAAAATCAGCAGTTGGGTCCGCACCAACAGGGCCCTAAGACAATACACCATCAGCGTATCGATCAGCTTGACGTGGGAAGCCTTTTTTGAGAGGTCCAACTGAATGCCGCACTCCTGACAGGCCATTTGCGCAAAGGCATCCGCCTGTCCCCGGTGCCAGATGCCCGAAAGCGGTCTTGCAATATAGATGTTTTCACTGAGTGATAGATTTTGGATCAGCTTTGTGTTCTGAGTAACGCAGAAGATCCCACGTTCATGGGCCTTCTCCGGGGAAAGCGGCTGATACGGTTTTTCCAACAGCAGCATGGTTCCGGAATCAGGAGTAAGTTCACCCATCATCATCTGGGATAAGACCGATCTTCCGCTGCCCCGTCCCACCAGAAAGGTAATCTCATCCTGATACAAGCGCAAAGACACATCCCGCAGTGCCGCATGACCGCCGATATGCTTGACAATATGCCGAAATTCAAAAAGCTCTTTCCGCATGATAGCTGTCCCTCATTTCCGACGGTGCGGGCATACACAACTCGATCTGCGTTCCAATGCCGGCGGCACTGGTGATTTCCAGACCATAGGCAGGGCCAAAGAACAGCTGCAGGCGCTGATGGACGTTTTTCAAAGCAATTCCCGCCCCATGCCGGGCCCCCTCGCCTTCTTTTTGGACAGGGACAAGATCATCAGACTGGAACAGGCGTGCCCGGAGCGCGTCAAGCTGGTCAGAGGACATACCAACGCCATCATCCCGAATCTGAAGGATCAGTTTGCTCTGAGTCAGGAAGCCTCGTATCAGAATCGTGCCCGGGCTGATTTTCGGCTCCAGTCCATGATGGATCGCATTTTCAACAATGGGCTGCAGCGTCAGCGTCGGCATCATATAATTCTCCGGAAGCTCTCCCAAATCGTCCAGTTCCAGCTTCAGCGTGAACTTGTCCCGAAATCGGTAATTCTGAATACGGACATAGTTTTTTACATTTTCCAGTTCGTCCAGAATGGACGACTCTGTATTTCTCTGACTGATATTGTAGCGGAACAGGCGCGCCAGCGTTTCAATCATTGTTGCGATCTCTTCTTCATCACGGAGCAGTGCCTTGCTGCGAATGCTCTCCAACGTGTTATACAGAAAATGGGGATTGATCTGACTTTGCAGCGAGTTCATCTGCGCCTGTGTCTTCAGCATTTCGGATGCCAGTTCCTGCCGGGAATAGCCAAGATAATGCTCATCGTTCAGCAGGTCGGTCAAAAATGACAACCGCGTTTCATTCTGGCTATTTTCACTGCTGTTTCGCGGTCTGACCGCCCGTATAAGCACTGCTAGCAATATTGCGGAGAAGAGAAGCAGTACAGTCGCGGCAATGAGAATGAGGCATACGGATAACTGACTGTTTCCCGCCCGTATGCTTGCTGCCGCGACAAAAAGAAGTCCTGCCAGCAGATAGCAAACGGCCATGATCCGCAGGAAAAACCGCCCGTATAGTGATCGGATATGGTTCATGGCACGCCTCTTCTCACACATAGAATTTCCGGTAAGCCGTCGGCTTTACCCCGACCATTTTCTGAAAGACCTTGCTGAAATGCCGTGCGTCCGCATACCCGATGCGCTCTGCGATGTCACTCATGCTGAGAGCGGGCTGGCGGAGCAAGCGTTTTGCCTCTTCGATTCGCATTTCGATCACATAATCCGAGAAGTTCTTTCCTGTTCGTTCTTTAAAAAGAGTGCTCAAGTAGCCCGCACTGACAAACGCCTGTTCCGAAACCTCCTCCAGACTGATTTGGCGGTCAATATGCGCACGGACGTATTCCTGAGCGATGCGAATAGGCTCACCCACCTTTTTCATCTGCAGCCCCATGCAGTAATCAATTTCTGATGACACATATTCGCACAGAAAGTCCGCCTGCTCATCCACTGTGTCACAGTTGGCCAGCCGTTTATGGACCATATTCTCTGAGGGAATACCGGACTCCTTTTCCTCCGATGGAGAAAGATTCTCCCGCAGTCCCATGTTAACAACTTCCTGCCGGATCCGAAGGATCATGGTCCGCGTCACCCGGAAAAGATTCCCCAAGCGATAGCTCTCCATTGTGCGAAATGCTCCGTAAACTGAACGGATCAGCGCCAGAGCGGCATCTTTTTGCAGGGTTTCAATGTAGCGGATCAGAGCCTGACTGTCCTCAGCGGAAAACTTGCATTCCGGCGTATCAGACAGAGCTGCCCGAAGCTTCCGGTGCTCAATGAGCTTACTGGAGCCGGCATAGATCCGCAGGACATTCGCGTCCTCCGCACTTTCAAAAGCCTTCCAAATGTCCTTGGGCGTATCATACGGAGACCCTATGGCAAATGTGATCAGAAGATTCTGATACTGTATGGAAACATCTCCCAGCAGGCTTTGCAGGCTGCTGCACCGTTCCCTGTAGGAGGTGTGGCACTCCTCGGAATAGTTTGTCAGGATGTAGGCATTACAGTCCGTCACAACATATTCCATGTCAAAAACGTCATCTTTAAAAAGCGCCTGCACTCTCAGAGCAATATTCTCCAAGACGTTTCTGATTGTGCCGCGGTTGATTTCCGTCTTATCCCGGTAACTCACATGGACACACACGACCAGAAAAACGCCGGGCTTAAAAGAAAAGAGTTCATTATGAAATGCTCTGCTGTAGTCTGTCAATGTCTGCCGCAGTTCATTTCCGCGCAGGATCGCCGTTTTTTGCCGCAGCTCGTTCCGCATGGCGTTCTCGCTGGCTCGCCGCTCTAAGACAGCGCCATTTTCTTGAAGGAGACGCTTCAGCACCAAATTCAGGTCGGTCTTGCTGATAGGCTTAAGCAGGTAGTCCTCCACGCCGAAGCGTATCGCCTGCTGGGCATATTCAAACTCCCGGTATCCGCTGATAACGATAAATTTTGTCTGGAGCTTTTGCTGGCTGGCCTTTTCAATCATTTCCAGCCCCGTCATTCCCGGCATTTGAATATCTGTAATAACAATATCCGGCTTCTGTCTCAGAATGATCTCCATAGCGTCTATGCCATTTTGACTGGAGCCAAGACTTGTCAGCTCCAACTCTTCCCAGTCGATCAGCTTATGAATGAGCTCACAAATATCCGGTTCATCGTCCACGATCAAGATTTTCAGCACAACTCTCACTCCTGTCACATAAAGAAGGTATATTTATAGAGACAGGATAACGGAATTCGAAAATGGAGTCAAGGAAAACATACCGAAAGAACTGCTCGCGCAGCCATGCTGCCTATTTGCCTGACATCAGCCGCATATGCGGTATTGGACATGGAAAAGGGCGTTGCGGAGAGTGAGACGGGTTTTTTGTATCTCCTTCCAGAGAAAACGGCGGGGAGCGTCTTTACAATAGAAGTATAGGGCTGGGAGAGGTGACAGTACGGAACAAAGAGGACCTTTCCGGGACGGCGGGCCGTCGGGCATCGCCGCCGGGGTCATGGCGATACCTATGGGTATCCTGACTGTCTGCTCACCGGGCCGCGCACAGGCCGTCACCGAAGAAAGTCATACAGGGCGGGGCCAAGGCTGCCGCCTGATCGCGGTGAAACGGGTGCGCGGCGGAATATTCAGGCTCGGGTTTTGCGATTGTGAGGAGGTTTGCGTATTTGAAACAGGACTACATTTGCGCCGGGGCGCTGACGGAGGAAGCTCTGACCGGGGCGGTGTCGGACTTTTTGTACCGGGTCCGTCCCCACAGAGAGCGGCTGTGGGACTATTACGAGGGCCAGCAGCCCGTGCCCAAGGGCGAGGCCGTCCGGGGACGGCCCAACAATCTGCTGCGGGTCCCCTTCCCCCGCTACATCACGGAGGTGCAGACCGGGTATTTCCTCGGCGTGCCCCCTACCCTTTCCTATGAGCGCCCGGAGGAGGGGCGGATCTATGCCGATCTGCCCATGGATCACCTGCTCTTTGACATCGGCCGGGACATGAGCGTCTGCGGCGAGGGCTTCGCACTGGTGTGGCTGGAACAGTCCGGCGTGCGGGTGTGCCGGTGCGACCCCCTCACCTGCTTCGGCATCCGCGGCGGCGAGGCCGGGGAGCCGCTCCGCGCCGCCGTCCGGCTGTTCAAGCGCCCGGACGACACCGTATGCGGGATGCTCTACGAGGAGGAGCGGGTCACGCCCTTCACATGGGACGGTCAGCGGGTGGCTCTGGGCGCGCCGGAGGAAAATCTGCCGGGACATCTGGCGCTGGTGCCCTTCAACAACAACTGCCAGACCTGCGGCGATTTCGAGATGGTGACGGGTCTGATGGACGCGTACAACCTGCTGCTCTCCGGGGCCATGGACGATATGCAGTCGGTAGCCAACGCCTTCCTCGCCCTGTACGGGATGCAGGGTACGACTCAGGGCGACATCGACGAGGCCAACCGCACCCGCATCCTCTCTCTGGCAGAGGGAGGCCGGGCGGAATTCGTGGTGAAGAATCTGAACCACGAGGCTCTCGCCCAGTTGGAGAGCAATCTGCGCCGCAGCATTCTGGAACTGAGCATGACGCCGGATCTCTCCGACGAGCGCTTCGCTGGGAACGCCTCCGGCGTGGCGATGCAGTATAAGCTGTGGGGCATCGAGCAGGTGCGCCTTGCCAAGGAGCGCAGCTTTCTGGACGGCCTGCACCGGCTGCTGACGGCGCTTTCCGGCGGCTTTGCCCTGCTGGGGACGCCGGTGGCGCTGGAACAGGGGCGGGTCACGTTTTGCAAGAATCTGCCGCAGGATCACACGGCGCTGGCGAGCACACTGCTGTCCCTCTCTCCCCTGCTGTCCAAGCGCACCATTCTGGAACAGCTGCCGTGGGTGAAGGACGCGGAGGAGGAACTGCGGCGCAAGGCGGAGGAAACCATGGAGACGGAGGAGTAACGTATGAACGAAGAAGAAAAGCAGGAACTGGAAACTCTGCGAGCGGAAAAGCTCCGCCGGGAGCAGGTGGAGCGGGCCAGAGCCGCCTTGGAGCGGGGCGGCGTGCCCCAGTCCTTCGCACCGCTGCTGGCGGGGGGCGACGACGGTGACACGGATCGCCGGACGGAGGAATTCCGCACGGCGTATCAGGCATCTCTGGCGGAGGACGTGAAAAGCCGTCTGCCCGCTTCCGCGCCGGTGGTGACGGCTCCCCTGCCCCAGCGTCCCAGACGGGGCATCCGGCGGCTGAGATAGGAGACGGGATATGAACATTCAGGGAACGTATACGAACAAGGGCCTTGCGCTGACGGCGAAAACCGCCGCGGGGGCCTGTCTGCGGGTGACCCGGGTGGTGGGCGGCAGCGGACATACCCCGGACATCCCCGGTGCCACGGCACTGCCGGAGATCCGGCAGACGCTGACAGTGGGCGAGGCCCGCTGCGCCGGAGACACCGCCGTTCTGCCCGTAACGCTGGCTGCGGTGGGATTGGAGTCCTCATACACGCTGACAGAACTGGGCGTCTATGCGGAGGACCCCAATGAGGGGGAGATCCTGTACTGCGTCTACCGATTGGATGAATCGACGACCATTCAGGCCGGGAGCGACACGGTGCTGCGGTTTTACCTGCGCCAGACCGTCAGCGAGGACGGCGGCGCAATGGTGCTCTGCTCCCCTGCCGGTCTCATCACCGAAAGCGACTGCGCGCCTGTGCGGAAGATGGTGCTGGCTGTCGGCGCGCCCCAACGTTATGTCACCGTGCCCGCGTCGGAGCTGCAAACCTATCTCGATGCTCTCCCTCGTCTGCTGACTGAACATCATGTCATCACTCTCAGAGGAACGAATTCAAACATTGTTTCTGTGAAGGACTTCTATGGCTGCGGGAGTCTCACGCTTCGTGCAGACAAGGTCGGTGACTGCGTGTTTACAAAGGATGTCATAGTGGAGAATTGCAGTATTCCGGTGATAATGGAAGGGCTGAAATGGGAGTTAGATGGAACGGCAAGTCCCGAAACATATTGCATTAGCTGCCGCGATAGCACGATATATGCAAATATATGTTCCTTTAACGGCCATGCCAAGACGGGGAGAGGTGTGGTCTCTTGGGGCAACTCATCTGCTGTGCTGGCGGGATGCGCACTTCATAATTTGGAGATCGCAGTTGAGGCCAGCTGGGGCGGTCGCATTGGAGTTTATGGAGAAGATCCGAAAACGGAATGCAGTGGCAATACGATTGGAATCTACCTTCGTCAAGGTGGACTTGTGCTGTTGGGGGATCTCGTCCCGGATCTATTGGGTGGCACATACAACGAAAGAAACAGAATGAACGCCATTATTAAGGGCGGGAAATTCGTCTGAGGTGAACTGAAATGACGCTATATTTATATAAAATCGGGACAGAGAAGCCGGTACTGACCGTTGAAAACGCGCAGAGTTACACGGCGGACAGCGTGACGGCGGCAGACGGCACGCTGTATGAACCACTGGCGGAGAACTATGAACTGTCCGGCAAGGCGGATTGTTCGGAGACTCTGCGAGCAGATTACCGCGCGGCGCATCCCACACAGGAAACCCGTTTAGAGGAACTGGAGGAGCTGGTGGCGGCGCTGATGTTCGGAGGTGAGGAAGCATGACGCTGAAGCTGAAGCTGCTGTACCGTGTGGTGCGGCGCAGAGTGGAGCGGGGCGAGGATTTGTCCGAGGTTTTGAAAGACTATCCCCGCCTGACGGCGGAACAGAGAGCGGAGATTGTCAGGGCGTTGAGCGGTCGATAAAAACGGATATAAAACAGGAACGGCGCATCTCCCTTTTTCGGAGGTGCGCCGCTGTTTTTGAGCGAAAATCATAAAACAAGGCGAGTTTATTGAATTTGCGCTTCATTTTTTGAAAAAATGTGCTACACTGGATAAAATGGAGCACGGCTCCGCTGACAGATAGATGAAAAATCGCATCGGCTTCCATGGGGAAGCAGTATGGAGCACAGGATTCGGATGAGGGAGAGCAATATGGTACTGAGTAAAGTGGAAAAGCCTGCCATTGAAGCGGTGCTGGCGGAAGCAAGCGCGGCGAAGCTGAAGGAACTGGCAAAGAATTACTATGTCAAGGGCTACTCCAAAATGAACAAGCCCGCGCTGGTACAGGCGGTGAGCGCCGCCCTCCGGGAGCCGGGGCGCATGGAGGAGCTTCTCTACATCATCGACCAGCCGACTTTCCTGCTGTTTAGGCGGGCGGCAAGGAGCCGGGAGCCGGTGAAGGTGAAGAAGGCCCTGCCCGAGCAGTGCAGCCTGCTGGAGGATCTCGGCTACCTTGTCTGCGATGCTTCTCAGGAGGATCTGATCGTGACGGTTCCCACCGAGATCAGCAAGGTGTTTCATCAGCTGGAGCGGGAAGGCTACACGGAGAGGAAGACGCGCTACGATCTGCTGGACGGTTATGCCATGGCCGCGGTCCATCTGTACGGCGCGATCAGCCAGCCGGATCTTGTGGACATCTTCAACCGTCAGAACAGTCAGCCCACCTCAGAGGAAGAACTGTTCCCGGCTTTGCTCCGCCATGTGGCCGTGGGCGCACCCTACTGCTTCTGGGAGGAGTATATCGTCTGCGGAGAGTTCGAAGAGAATGGCTTCGAAGATGTGCGGGATCTGATGCGCCAATGCGGCGGCAAGCCCCGGTATATTCCGGAAAAGGACGATCTGCTGCGCTATGCCGACTGGAACTACTATGAGCGCACACCGCAGATGGATGCCCTGACCGCCTTTTTGATGAACGAGGGGCATCAGCCCCGCCGGGACGCGGAGGAGATCGCCGGGGAGATCCAATACGCCTGCGTCATTGAAGCCGACATGGAGCAGATCTACGATATTCTGGGTGACTATGACATGGAGCTTGACGGCAGTGCCGTCGAAGCCTTCGTGAAGGTGATGATGTCCGTCAAGAACAACACCCGGCTCTGGGCCAACAAGGGCTACACGCCCAACGAGCTGGCCGCGCTCTATTACTGGGGCGCGCCGACAGCGGACGGGACCGGCAGAAAGAAAATCGGCCGGAACGATCCCTGTCCCTGCGGCAGCGGAAAAAAGTTCAAGAAGTGCTGCGGACGGTGACAGAGGTGTGGACTCCCCTCCCCTTTTGACGGCAAGAGGTGTAAAGGCCTTGTACTATACAAACAACAGCAGAGGACGTATGTCCTCTGCTGTTGTTTTTTTGATAGCGGATGAGATGAACGATTGGGCAGCCGTAAAGCACCTCAGCCCGTCCAGTCGGAACGGGTTTCCCGCACGTCGATGTGGGTGAAACCCTGCCCGGCGTACACGCCCACGCCGCCCCAGTCGGGCATGAGTTCCCTTGCGTAGGCCGCCACCGCTGCCGGGGTCTGGCCACGCACGGAAATGTCAGCCGCCGTGCCGTAGCAGTGCTGGCTGTGGGCCGCGCCGCCCACCTCGGCGTTGTACTGGGGCGTCCGGTAGGCGCTGTGGATGACCACCGGGGCGGCAAAATGGCTGCGGATGCTCTGCAAGACCATCACCAGCCGGGGGGCGGTCAGAACGGCGTCGGAGCCGTCCTTGCAGGCAAATTCTTTCACGGTGAAGTTGGCGGACAGCTTTTTGCCGCCGTCCTTCGCCTTGGAATAGGCGTTGATCTCGACCATAGGTTTTTCTCCTTCCGGTTCGCTTGTTTTTTTACGTTTCAGTTTCCAAACGAGGAAGAACGGGATCACCCGCCCGTCCCCGGTGAAGCCCTCTCCTGCCGCATCCATGAAGCAGGTGCTCCCGCCTCCGTCCATCATGATGGCGTTGTCCCAGCCGGAGGACGCCAGCAGGTCCCGGAGCTGTTCCGGCGTGTGCCGGTCCCGGCTCACATAGTAGGCGAGCCGTCCGCTCTTGGTGCCGATGGCCGTCCGGGGAGCGCGGTAACGCATATCCGCTCCGCAGGTAACAGGACTGATCTTCTTCCCGCCGATGATGAGGTGGACGCACTCCATGTAGTTCGCGTCCCCATTGGGTACGGTTTTCACGCCGAAGTCCGCCGGGGTGCTCCAGCTGACGGCCCACGCCCGGTAGTTTGGGGCTTTGTAAACCTTGCCGTCTGCTTTCAGGTGGCAGGCCGGTGTCTGGTTCCGCAGAAAAATGGAGCCGTTGCAGATGGCGTCCCCGCCCGCCTCCGCCAGCATTTTCCGCAGGTTGGCCGGAGTGGAGGGGAGACGCTTCCGGTTGAAATAGATCTTCAAAAATTGGAGGTCGGAGAGCGGGACAGTGCCCGCTCTCGTGCTCATGTGCGAGCCTCCGTGCCCTTGCCCTGATCGCCGGTCTGGTGCAGCGCATCCAGCATATTTTTCACAAAGGCCGGGTACGGAACGCCCATCACCGCCGTATTTTCCAATACGGAAAGGCCTTCGTTGGCGATGAAAAACAGACATACCGCGTCCCGGACGAAATCGCTGTGGGTGGCCTGATCCAGCAGCGCCGCCATCCACACCAGCGCCAGCATGATGCCCTTTTTCACCAGACCCTTGTAGCTGGCCTTGGAGTCCAGCGCCCCGGTCTTGCTCTTTGCCGACTTGTGCCAGACAGCCGCCACCAGCCAGCCGGTGACGTAGTCCAGGGCCATGAAGCAGATCAGAACTTTGAGCGCCACGTCCCAGCCGCCCAGCGCCTGAGCGACGGCGGAGTCGACTGCGGCCAGCATCGCCAGCACCGTGTTTTTCATTTGTGTCAGATTCATCGGATTCCCCCTTTTGTTGATTCGGACGCTGAACGTCCTCTTTGAACAGTGTACCTGCCGCCGTGGGCGGCCCGCTGGGTAAGCGGTTCAGTTTTTGGGTTCAATTCGGGGGGGGACGCCCAAAAGAATCGTCAGATATCATGACAAACGGCGTGAAAAAAGCGGTGTCGGAACACCGACACCTTTGTAAGCTGAATAGTTTACCATAGCCAACGTTGACCGGCAGGCAAAGGAGATGTTCTCCCGCCTGATAAAGCAGCTTTCCGGGAATGAGGACGTAACGGAAGCGCTTAAAGTCAAGAATCAGATGCTTTGGAGGCAGAAAATGAATAATCCGCGAAACGCCGCTATGGAAATCATTTCCCACATGACGGTAGATTATTTCAAGCTTATAAGGTATAATGAAAAACTATAAAAAGAAATGATGTACGCAGATGAGGTGGGATTATGGCACAAACGATCCTGTATTACCCAACGATCGATATTCAAGACGGCGCCTGGCTGAGAAACGCAATTCTGTATTGGGATGAGGTGTCATCAATCGTTCCCTATGAAGGCTACCCGGATTTTTCTCCGGAAATATTGTATTTGCAGAGGTTGGGGGTATATAAGCCTGTTTATCCTCAAGATTTGTTTGCTTCTGCATTTGCGGAGGATTTTTGCAAATCGATCGTAAAAAGAATTTCTGCATATGAGGCAAGAGTGAACAAACATGAGATGCAAAATTGCCGAGTGAGGATGCACAGGAAGAAAATATATGAACCGGCTTTGCGCGGCTTGATTCACTATGGAAAGCTTCTGCCGCAGTTATTGGACTATTTGGAAAATAAAAGCTGCATAAGCGATTGCGGCGCAGATGGCTGGATGGAGATAGACAGCAAAATAGCGCAAATATATATGAGAACACTTGCGGAGTATTCGATAAAATGCTCTGACAAAGACATCGTATTAGGCACAGATACGTCTACCCATAGTCGAGAAATCTATCCTCCCTCCCGCAGTACGGATCTGCGGGCACAGTGCTGCAAAATCAATATTGAAAATTGCTTGCCCCAGCCTTCCATGGATGTAAGCTTTGAAGATATTCTCGAGTTCAAAAACAGAAGAAAAGATGAACTTAATGCATTTAGAGCGAAAATTAGAGAACTGGAAAGAAGCATCTATCATGCTGATAGCCCGGAGCTGATCCGACACTATGAAGCCCAATTCATAGAAGGATGGCAGCAGAGCACCCGAGATTTTCATAAGGTGCTCAAAGAAGCGAGAATTGGATTCTTCTTGAGCAGCATGGCTATTTCGGTTGCAACCCCTTTTGTCAGCCAACGGTTGGCGGCGTGCATTGGCCGGGGTATGACTCCCGAAGCAATTCAAACAGGAGCACAATTGTTTAGTATTGGAAGCGCTTACGTCGACTACAGAAAGAAAATTAGTCCAGCAAAATCAGACGGCGGATTTAGCTATATCATCAAGGCCAACAAAGCTGGAATCATCCAAATCTGAAACGATCTGAGGTAATTCGTTGTATTGCTGCCAGATAAAAAAAGAGGGCGTTTTTTCAGGCAAGGACAAGAGGAGCAGCTATAAACAAAACAAGATTGAAGATGTTTCATCCGAACATCTCCAATCTTGTTTTTACTTTACTCAAGCGATGGAATATTCTTTACTCGCTCCGGGCGTTCAGCAGGCACTCGGCGAACAGAAAGTCGGTGGGGTTGTCAATATCCACGGAGCGTTCCGCGGACATGATATAGGCGTAGCAGCCGTCACCGTACAGACTGCCGGTGCGGAGGAAGTGCTCCGTTTTCACGAGATAGATGGCACCGTTCATACGGTAGTAGGTCTCCAGCTCCTGCCGGCGCTTATTGCCATCGGCACGGATGAACGCCCGCATACTGCCGTCCGGCGGGAGGGTGTTGCACCAGAGCGGAGAGTGCTCCATCTCACAGAGGGAAACAACGCTTTCGGCCTGCTTTTCCTCCATCACGCCGAAGGCCGCGCGAATATCATCGGCGGTACGCAGGGGCGAGGTGGGCTGAAGGAGCATGAAGGCGTCAAAGCGCTGTCCCATTTCCTCGTAGCGGCGCAGCACCTCCCGAATGGCGTCCTCGGAGGAGGCGGTGTCGGAGGAGGTCTCGGCGCTGCGGAGGAACGGCTCATCCGCACCGTACTGCCGGGCGATGCCGGCGTAGCGCTCCGAATCGGTGGAAACGTGAACGGTGTCGAACATCCCGGAGGCAAGGGCTGCTTCAATGGAATAGGCCAGCAGGGGCTTGCCGTTCAACGGCTTGATGTTTTTGTCCGGCAGGCCCTTGGAGCCGCTGCGGGCGGGAATGATGGCGATGGAACGCATGGTGCCTCCTTACTCCATGACCGGGAGGTCATAGAAGGTTTTTTGTGTGTTGTGAGGGGCGCTGCGGAGGAAGCGCAGCAGCTCCGATAAGATCTTCTCCGAGGTGTGACCGTCGCCAAAGGGGGAAACGGTATTGGCGGCGATGTCCTTGAATTCTGGGGTCATGGCCTTTTTCATGGCCGCCATAATTGCCTCCCGCTCCGGCGGGCAGTCGATGACGCTTTCGGCGCGCATCCGCCCCTTCTGGCGGTCACCGATGTTGACCGTGGGGATGTGCATGGCGGGGGCCTCCACGATGCCGCTGGAGGAATTCCCAAGCGCCATTTCCGCGCCCTTGAGGGCGGAGAGATAGCGACGCATCCCGAGAGACGGCACCACCAGCCAGTTTTTCCGGCTGGCCCCCTCAGCCTGCCAGATGGCGTTGATGGCCCGTCCGCCCGCGTCGGCGTTGGCCAGCGTGACGATATAGGACATGGCGGGGATCGCGTCCATGGCGGCGATCAGCTCGTGGAGCTGCCGCTCAGCGGTGTTGTCCTCCAGCGTGACAGGGTGGAAGGTGACCACGCTGTAAGGCCCGGCGGTCAGGTCAAATTGCAGGCTTTCCGACAGCTCCTCCACGGAGAGGAGGGGCGTGTTCAGACAGTTTTCAACGCCCGGCTCCCCCACGTTGAACACCCGCTCCGGGGACTCCCCCATTTGGATGATCCGCCTGCGGGACTGCTCGCAGCCGGGAAAATGCAGCGTGCTCATTTTGGTGACGCTGTGGCGGATGGCATCGTCCACCGCGCCCTCGGTCACGTCGCCGCCGGAAATATGCGCGATGGGAATGCCGGAAAAGTGGGCGGCGATGACTGCGGCAAGGATCTCATAGCGATCCCCCAGCACCACCAGAAGGTCGGGACGGTGGGCGGAGAAATAGTCGGCAAAGGCGCTCAAGGCCGCGCCGGTAGCGCGGGCCATACCGGCCTTACTGTCATCGTCCAGCGGAAAGGGCACACTGTCATAGGCAAAACCGTCGCGTGTCAGTTCCACCCCCGTGCCGCCAAAGGCGGCGCTGAGATGACTGCCGGTGGCGGCAAGGGTCAATTCGATTTCCGGGCAGTCCCGCAGGCGGATCAGCAGAGGCCGCAGCAGGCCGTAATCCGCCCGGGTGCCGGACACAACGCAGACTTGATGCTTCATCTCGTTCCTCACAGTTCAATGGCATCGTCCGCCGCATAGTCACGGCGGGCGGGCGTTCCGATGACGAGGTCCCAATAACGGGCGGAAAGGCCCCGGTCATTCCGTTTCACCGTCAGATCGTCGGCTGTCAGAAGCTTGCCTATCGGAATGGGCCGCGCCGCAACAATGCGCTTGAGCACGACTTCAGAGATAGCGCGCTCCTCCGGGGATGGGGCCTTGCAGCCGCTGCCAAGCCCCGCTTCCACCTGCCGGATGGCGGATACCATCTGCCGGAACGCCTCCGGCTCTGTGCTGGCAAGGTGGTCCGGGCCTTCCATGTGCCGGTCCAGCGTGAAGTGCTTTTCGATGACCACGGCCCCACGGGCTGCGGCGGCTGTGGGAATGGCGATACCCTCCGTATGGTCGGAATACCCCACGGGCAGGCCGAAGGCGGCGCGAAGCGTGTCCATGGCCCGGAGATTGACACGGTCATAGGGGCAGGGATAGCTGGTGGTGCAGTGGAGCAGGGTGATGTCCTCCGCCCCACCCTGCCGCAGGGCTTCCAGAGACAGCTCCACATCCGCCAGAGAACTCATGCCGGTGCTCAGCAGCACCGGCTTTTTCTTGCTGCCCATATAGCGCAGGTACGGAATGTTTCCGATCTCGCCGGAGCCGATCTTGATGAAGGGGATGCCCAGCGTCAGCAGAAAATCCAGACTGTCCGCTTCGTCCGCCGTGGAGGCGAATTGAATACCGATCTCGTCGCAGTACGCTTTGACAGCGCGGAAATCGTCATAGGAAAGCTCCAGCCGCTTGAGCATATCGAACTGGGACTCAGTGCGGCCTGTGTTGTCCGCCTGATAGTCCGCCTGCGCCACGCTGCGGGTGATGATCTTCTCCGTCTGCCAGGTCTGGAACTTTACGCAGTCCGCCCCGGCATTTTTTGCCGCGAGGCAAAGTTCCCTGGCGAGATCGAGCCTACCGTTGTGGTTGACGCCGGCCTCGGCGATGATATAAGCGCCCATGGGGTCACCTCCTGTATTGGATCATAAACCCGTTATCCGGATCAAAGGCCGGGTCTGCGGACTTGCGGAGGGCCAGAAGCTCCTGATAGGCCGCCGGGTCAAAAATGCTGCGGCCCACCCAGAATTCCCGGCGGCCGTCTTTGTTGAACTGCTTTTTGAAACCGAACAGACTGTCATCCGGCGCCATGCCGCCGCCCAGATGCAGCTTGCTCATGCCGTGGGCCGCACCCCAGAGCGCCGCTTCGTAGAGCAGCAGGTTTCCCGCCGCCAGACTGCGGTAAGCGGCGTCCGAGCCTGCCAAATGATAGTGCATACTGCCGTTGGTATGGAAGAAGATAGCGCCGCTGATGGGCGCTTCCTCCAGCTCCGCGTACAGCAGAAAGGCATGGTCGGAAAGATGTTCGCACAGATAGTCAAAGTAGGACGTGCCGAAGGTGTAGTAATCCTCCGCGCTGTGCTTGTCCATGGTCTGACGGTACAGCTCCAGAAACGGCGCATATTCTGACATGGGCGCTTCCCGCACTGTGACGCCGCTCCGCTGCGCCTTGCGCACCATGTTGCGGTTTTTGCTGTCCATATTGGCGAGGATCAGCTCCGGCGAGGCGGTGTCCATATAGATGGTGTCACGCAGATAGCGGGTGTCCGTCATGGGCGCGACCGCGCCGTGATTATCCAGCAGCGGATGGTAGCGCAGGAATTGCGTGACGATGCGCTGCTCCAGGCAATAATCCCGCAGCTCCTCCATGAAAATTTGCTGAGCCTCCGGAGAGAGCGGGGCGTCAGTCAGTGGGCCGCCGTAGCCGTAAGGCGTTTCCAGATCGAAAAGGCGGCCTGCCGGGAGCAGACCGTGAAAGCGGGGATCATCCGCAATATCGTTGCGCATGACCACATAGCACATCCGCTCCGCGCCGTGTTCAAAACAGAGCAGCAGCGGCTCGCCGTCTCCGTGGAGCTCTAGGGAGACGGCGTATTCACAAAGATAATAAATGTCCCACCCGGCAAAGGAGCGGACATATGCGTTCCATGCTTCCGGCGTCTGCGGGGTCAAAACGTTCATAACAACAGTCCTTTGCAAGTATCAATCGTATCCATGAGATAGTCTATGTGCGCCGTGTCATACCGCTGGTCGATGGGCAGAGAGAGCATATGGGCGGCAAGTTCCCTCGCCAGCGGCCGCTCGTCAGCCTGTACGCCGTCAAAGGGCCAGTGTACCGCGCAGTAGATCCGATGCTCCATCAGACGGCGGCGCAGGGCATCGCGATCCTTCACCCAAACCGGCAGAACCAGCGGACACGCATCCTCCGCAAGACGGCAGATGGGAGGCACGCCCAGCTGAGCGAGCGCGTCCTTCAGCCGTGCGTAATTGTGCTTACGCCGGACGGCCAGCGCGCCCGCATCGACGGTACGAAGTAAAAAGCGGGAAAAGTCGGAGATCTGATACAGCCCCGTCTGTGCGTCCAGCGCGTCCTCCGTTTTACGGAAAATATTCAGGTATTCCGCATTGCAGTCCAATGTTCCATCGAGAAACAGGGACTTGCAGACCATGCCGCAGGCACGGCGGTCATCCGTTTTGCGTGGGAGAAGAGAAAAGCTATCCCGGTCTGCAAGCGCGGGGCCATATAACGCGCCGCCGCCTGGCAGGGCGAACCACTTGCGTAGACTGCAAACGCAGAGATCGCCGATGGTGCGCCGCACGGAAAATACGCTGTGGGTGGTGTCCTCCACAATGGAAAAACCGTATCGCAGGCGGGCGGCCTCCAACTGCTCCAATATGGCCCGGGGTTGTACCGCGCCGAAGTAGTGCATCAGAAAAACGGCGGAGACTTCCCCGTTCAGCTTGGAGAGAAGGTCGTCCATGTCGATCTCCAGCGAAGGCGTCAGCCGGTAAAAGCGCAGCGCGTGGCCGGAAAAGGCGGTGATGACGGAATCGCAGATGTACTCCGGCAGAAGGATCGTTCCGGAGCGCAGGCTCCGCACGGCATAGCGCAGCGCACTGCGGCCGCTGTCGAAGTACAGCGGGTGCTCGCCGGACAGGCAGGCTTCTACGCTGTATTTTTTTTTAGAAAGCGTATTGAGATCCAAGTAGAATTCGCCGCCTAATTCCATCGTGTGCGCTCCTTTCCGGAAAATATCTTAGAGCTCCATATATAGATGCAGCATTTTTACTTCTTTATCCAGCTTCGGGATATAGCACATTTCATAGTCTCCTGGAAAGGAAACGCCGAGGCTTGCGTAAGCGCGGAGAGAGGCAATATTATCTTCACGGATTTTTCCAACGTAATGATGGAATCCGAGAGAGCGGGCTTCTTCTAACGCCAAGCGTGCCGCCGCCTTCCCATAACCATGTCCCCAGTATTTTTCCGAAATAGCCATCGGAATATCAAAAACATCAGAACCTGATGGCTCGATATAAATATGACCGACGGGCGTATTGTCGTCCATAATAATGTAGATTTTTCTATTGGTTTTTTCGCCTTGATTTTGAATTATGCGCTCATACCATTTCTGGAATGACGTGCGCTCGGGCGGCGTGTCGAAGCCAGTCCAGAAAATATTGGACGGCTCGCATTTGAGCTGATAAAAAAACTCAAAATCCTCCGGTGCCGCCAAACGAATACTGACCATATTAGTGCCTCCTACTCTTATTTCGGGCGCAGTTATACAGCTTCTCCCGTGTTTTGGATTCGTTGCGCTGGCCCATGCTCGTCCCGTTCCGGAAGGAACCGTTGGGCCGCGTTACATTTTGCTGTCCAGACCCTTTCCGGTCTCGATGTGTTCAAAATTCGGCAGATACGCCGCCATGATGGCGATGATCCCGTCCTTTGTGGGGCGCGGCCCGGCGAAGGCGGCGGTCAGCGCACGGAAAAGCGTTTCCACCCGTTCCTTGTTGGGAACGGCTTTCCCGGTGATGACGCCCAGAGATTGGAAACGCTCCATATCCGCCGTTTCCTCCTCCGTCACGAATTCCTCAAAGGCCTTTTCGCCGGAGGTGTCCGACACCGCGTAATGGACGGGATACAGAGTCCCGCCGTGCTTCAGTTCCTCGGCGCGGTCGATGGCCTCCTCGTCCGAGGCACATTCCAGCACCTCATAGCCGTGGGCCTTCAAAAGCGCGGTGCCGATGGCGTCAAAGGTCATCATCTGGGCCTCTGCCAGTTTCGGGAAGAAGATGGCCCGGTTTTCGCCCAGCATACAGGACAGCAGGCAGATCTGCCCGGATTCCTCGGGACTGACGAAGTAGCGTCTCACGTCGGAGGGGGCGGACAGCGGCTGGAGCTTGGAGAGCCGTGCCAGAAAACCGGCGGGCAGAGAGCCGTTGGAAAAGGCCACGTTGGCAAACCGGGCCGTTTTTACCGGGAATTTGTCTGAATAGCTGAAGATCACATCCTCCATGATGCGTTTGGAAGCGCCCATGATGTTCACAGGGTTTGCCGCCTTATCCGTGGATACGCAGAAGTATTCCTCCGGCGGGAACGCCGTCAGCAGATCCAGAAGGCGCTTGGCGTGGAGGACGTTGTTCTGGAGCAGGGCCTCTACGCTGTAAATGTCCTTCTCGGAGCGGACGTGCTTATGGGCGGAGAAATTTCCCACGATGTCGAAGCCGCCACGGTCGCGGAACATCTTCTCAAAGACCGGCGACGCGAAATCCATGGGATAGGGGATGTAATCCTCCGGCACATACATGCCCTTGGTGGAGCGAAGATCCCGGGTCAGCTCCGCCAGGGCGTTCTCGTTGTAATCCACCACCACCAGCGACGCGGGCCCGAAGGGCAGCAACGCCTTGATGAAGCTGGAGCCGATGGAACCGGCTCCGCCGATGACGAGCACCGACTTTCCGGCGATTTTTTCGCTGAGGGCGTCCCGGTTGGCCTCGATGTCGGCGCTGAACATGGATACCGGGCGCTTGGTGACGTATTGACTGATGAATTGATCTAAATGAAACATATTCTCGCACCTTTTCAAGTTTCGCCGGGGCGGTCAGCCCGGCGGTATCGTTCGCTCATTTATCCTTTATCATACCACAGCTTTCAATCAAAAACAACGCTCCCGTTTTCTGCCTAGCTAAATAAACTCCGTGGGAGCGGCGCGTTCAAAGCTGCGCTTCCGTCCCCACGGAGTTCATTTCTTGCTATTTGCGCTCAAGGGCCCCCTTCGCTGCGTGAGGCAAGTAAGCCTGGGCACCCACACTCTGTACGCCCTTAATAAGAACTGCGGCGGGCAGGAAGGCGGGGACTGGAATCGCATGGGATTTACTTCTTTTCAGGGGAAAGTTCAGTGATCCGCGCGCAGATCTCGCCCAGAAGCAACCAGAGGAAGATATATGGCAGTCCGCGCCAAAGGACAAAGCAGCCATTGACCAGATCGGCGGCAAGGATCGCGCCGCAGGAGGCGATCAAAACGGAGAGCAGCAGGCACTTTTCTTCGTCAAGGCAGGTGGAGAGGCAGCACAGTGCTTTGATGAAAAACCAGACGCCGAACACAAGGATGAGAGCAAAGCCGATGATCCCCGAGGCGGCAAGAAGCGTCAGATACCCATTGTGCAGGTTTCGATATTCATAATCCGGAACGCCGTAGAAGACCTTTACGCTGATGGCGTTGTTGGTCACGCCCAACGGGTGGGCGAGAAAAAGCTTGATACCCTCTCTCCAGATCGAGCTGCGAACACCGTTGGCAGAGGTTTTGATATCTCGGCTGATCGTCACTTCCTTCGGAGGCTCTGGCAGCTGCTCGGGAGTTGAGGGTTCTCCATCGGGAATCTCGGGATCATTAGGGCAGTCCTGGTCCTCATCCTCCGGCGGCTGTCCAGGAATCGCAGACTGATCAGGCTGGTTTTTCTCCGCCTCTTTAAGCTCACGCTGATAGACAGCCTGGGATATGCCGTTGACCGCGGCGGTTTCCATCCGCTGTGTACCGTAAAAGACCCCAGTGACAAGCAGGCACAGCGCAAGCATCTGTGCGGTGGCTTCCATGCCGCGGCGGGCGATTTTTTTTCCAGTGGTATTGCCTATGCCGCGGCAGAGCGGAAACAGCACCGAGAACGCGAGCATGGAAATGAGCGCCGAGTATGCGTTCGCGGCGCCGATGGTGAACAGATAGATCGCACAGCTGACAACGCACGGTCCCAGACGGCGGACTTCCTTTCTCCCGAATAAGTACCATGTCGAAAAAGTGCCGAGGAGACATAACTCACTGAGCGTAGAGGGACCGGCGGCGATGCCACTCAGCTGCATACTTGTATTACGTGGATTAAAACCGATCAGGATAGTGGTTCCCCGATAGGGAATCTCCGCACTGTAACTTGCCAGCATCATGCCGAGGGAGATGAGCGCAACGGCCATGGAAAAGACGAAGACCATCCGGCAGATCAGCTTGAGCGTAGCGGAGCGCGCCTTAATCCCCAAGGTGGAAAAGACGCAGAAAAAAACAAAGAAGTAAATACCGGTATATACCAATTGACCGCAGTTTGAGAAAAAGCCGCTTTGCCGGTTCAGCACGATCGTAACAAAATAGCTGACACAAAAAAGAAGGAATATCGGGAAGAATGGGCGGCGGTAAACGCGGCGGTCCACCAGAAAGAGCCACAGCAGCAGACCTGCGCCGAAGAACACAGACAGCATCAGCAACAGCTGGTAGAGAAAAAAAGTGAAAGGGACAGAAGCAACCAGCAGAGATGCCGTACATAGAGCTGCAAACCACTTCACGCAGCTTTCCAGCGTGATTTTTTCTCGAATCTTCATAACAAATACAAATCCTTTTACAATACTTTGTGGAAGGAAGCCGGACTTCCTTCCGACCGTACAGGCTATAACATATTTCAGCACTGCGGTCCGCTATGCGGAAAGCGCGGGCGGCAGTGGTCGAATATTCGGCCAACGGCGGCTCACGGTTTCCCGTAGAGCCGTTCCCGCATTTTTTCCAGCTCGTCCAGCTGGCCCATGTCCAGCCAGTCCGCCTCGCCCACGGTGTAGGCGCTCACGCGGCGGCCCTTGCGCCGCTGCCGCTCGATAATGTCCGGAAAGCCGATGACCTCGTCCTCCCCGATGTCCTCCAGCACCTCCGGCTCCACCAGATACAGCCCGGTGTTGGTCAGGAACTGGAACGCCGGCTTTTCCCGCATGGCGGTAATGACGCCGTTCTCCCCTGTTTCGACAACGCCGTAGGGGATGGTGACGTGCTTTTCCGCGCAGACCATCGTGACGGCGCTGCCGCTTTCCCGGTGGAAGCGGAGCAGCTTTTCATAGTCGGTGAAAATGAGCAGGTCGCAGTTGGTGAGGAAGAAGGTGCCGGAGAGCTTCCCCTTCAGCAGGCTCAGCCCGCCGCCTGTGCCTAAAGGCTTGTCCTCATCGTACCAGACCGTGTTGAAATGCTCCTCATTTTCGCTGAAATACGCCTTGATCAGCTGTTTTTTATAGTTCACGATGCCGTGGAACTCCGTGCAGCCGTACTGCCGGAACTGCCGCATGATGTGCTCCATGATGGGCAGATCGCCCACGGGGATCAGGGGCTTGGGCAGAATTTTGGTGTACGGCTCAAGGCGCGTGCCCTTGCCGCCCGCCATGATGACCACGGGCAGACCGAGGGCGGCGTGGGGTTCTGCTTGGCGCTCATCTTCCAGCACAATATCCATAATGCGCCCAGCCCCATCCAGCACCGGCACAGCAATGCAGCCATGCTGGGCCAGCAGACGAATCGCCTCCTCCCTGCCGGTGGCGGTGATAGGGCGATGGTTGCCGGCGTTTGCAGCGCTGTCCTCCAGCGTGCCGCCGGAGAGCAGATGGCGCCGCACATCGCCGTCTGTCAGCGCGGCGGTAAGATGTCCGGCGGCGTCAGTGAGAAAGAGGACCTTTTTTGCGGCCTGATTTAAGCGAGCCAACGCCGTGCGCAGACTCTCTGTTTCTAACATGCAGAATGATCGAAAATCCATGCCGTGATCTCCTTTTACAGATGATGAGAAGTCCCGCCTGGTTGCAGATGATGGACAGTGGCCTCACGGCGGTTGAGACAAATCATTTCCCCAAGACCCCATTAGCGGCTTTCATCTTCCGAAACGGGGAAATAGCCCCGCAAAATTTGCAGCCTCGACGGAAGATGGGCGTGCAGCCAGATCAAAAGTTCCGACTTGAGCAGCACGGTGACGAATACATAGACTATGCCTGCCACGGCGATGGCGGCAAGCGCAGACAGCTCATCGCTCCATGCGGTGAGCAGAGCGCGGTAGACCGGCAAACTCACTGCGGCGGCGCAGGCTGTGGCGAGGGTGTATTTGACAACGTCCGCTGCCTGCCGCCGGGTAAAGACCGGCAGATTCAAGGTGCGGATGTCGCGGTACATCAGGCTTGCCGCCAGCGCGCCGGAAAGACTGGTGGCCAAGGCGAGACCGCGGTAGCCCCAGATCCGCACCAGCAGGAAGTCAAGCGCGATGTTGCTTGCCACAGTGATGACCGTGTTCCGCAGGATCAGCTTTTGCCGCATGTTGGCGGCAAGCGTGTTGGTCAGGATCGTGCGGAAGGCGAAAAACGGAATCCCCAGGGCGTACAGCGTCAGGCACACCGACGTAACGGCCGTTGACTCATCGGAAAACGCGCCCCGATGGAAGATCAGGCTGACGATGGGTTGCGCGTATAGCGCAAACATGACCACCAGCGGGATCGAGGTGTAGCAGGCGATCAGCAGCGCCCTTTGCACATAGCCGCTGCCCTTCTCCTTCTCTCCGGCCGCAAAATACAGGTTCATGCGGGGATAGCAGACTTGAATGAAGATGGTGGTGGTCAGCGTCAGCAGAATGGATTGCACACGGTTGGCATAGCTCAGAGCGCTGGTAACGCCTTCTCCTAGTCCGGAGGCAAACATTCGATCCACCACGCCGTTAATCTGGTCGGCCATCAGGCTTAAGCCCAGCGGAATGGCGAGGGTACAGAGATGGCGAAAATCGCGGTCATGCAGGTCGAGCACCGGCTCCCATCGAAGGCCGTGCTTACGGCGGGCATAGGCCCAAAGCACCGCCAGCGCCAGTATCATGGACGCAACGTATCCGTAGGCGAGAATCATCGGGCGCTGCGGCGTGGCAATCAGAATAGAGGCAATCAGGACAAGGTTGACGAGAATAAAGTCACAGAAGCCGCCGGGAATAAAGTCCTCCTGCGCCGCAAGGTATGCCGTGAGAACATTAAAAATCGTGAAAATGGGGAGATAAAAGGAGATGACGGCAATAAATCGCGCTGTCAGCGCGGCGGGTTCCGCTGAGAAACCCGGAGCAAGGAGACTCACGATATTCTGCCGAAAGGCAATACACACGCCCGTGATGAGCAGCGAGATGAGAAAAAGAACAGAACAGGTATTGGAAAAGAAGCGTGCCTTGTTTTTTGGGTCAGCCCTCACATAAGAAGGAATAAATGACTGCGTAAACCCGCTGGCAAATAGTGCGAATAAAACGCTTGGCAAGCTTGCGGCAATGACATAGGCATCTGCGATATAGGTCGTGCCGAAGCGGTCCGCCAGAAAAACCTCGCGGGCAAATCCCAGTATTTTTGAGATGATCAGTAATAATGCTGTCGCCGATGCGGATCTTGCAAGGTTTTTCAAGGTGATGTTCCCTTTCTTATTCAACGGCTATCCCCCAAAATTATCATTTGGAAATAGACTTACGCATCTGTTCATACAAGTAAATACGGACAGCAGTACGGATTTCTATAGAGGACAAGTCTTCGCACAATAATGGGCGAATCGTTTCTCCAGCAATCATCTTTTCGCTATCTTGTGAAACGAGATATAACTGCCGTATTTCCTTCAGACCTTTTTTGTCACCGCGCAAGATGTAGTACATGTAGCGGCACATGCGATACAGCACAGGATTCTTCACAAATCTTTTGACCTTATCCTTAGCGGAAACAACACCCTGCTTTTCCGTTAATTCGTGGGTTTGCGGATGATAGATTTTTGGCTTGATATGAGAAAAGAATGGGATATCTAACAAAGTCGGATAAAATTTATCAATACACTCCATTTGAAATTTAGAGTTAAATTTGTGCTGATAGGGCACGTGGTTGACATAATCCAACGCGTCCTTATCTCCGAACAGCGGGAAACTATAGAAGAACATGTTTATAAACTGATTCATCATCATATCCCAGCGCAGCCGATATACAGAATTCAATTCTTGGAAACTATCCTTTGTAAGTCGTGCGGGATCAATCTCATGAGTCTGACAATAGGTAAGATGCTGCTTATAGATAAACTCGCGAAGTGCGGGGAAAAAAGACTTGCTGATCATAGGCTTCCAGCCCGGTAAAAACATTTCGTCAATATACTGTGAAAGCGTATAATTTTCATGGGGATAATCCACAATTGTTTCAACGTCTCGGAATGTCTCGCCTAGATAACCGAGCGTAAAAAATTCTCCTTGCATACTTTCCTCAAATTCATGAAAAAAGTTTTTACTCATTCCATAAATCGAGTACATTTCACCATATTTTCCCAAATAGTCGGCGAGGCCATCCATTTCACTATCCGCCCAATCCATCAAGCAAACCGGAAGGTCATTTTGTGCGGCAAGTTTTTGCACACACTGAAGATCTTCGCTTTTGGTATTGGTAATGGTTGAATCACCGATACCATAATAACAAGAGGGCTTCATCCCAAGTGCAAGCATTAGAGATAATGTAATTCTTGAATCCTGTCCGCCGGTTAAAAAGGTTCCGCTTTGAGAAAATACTGTAGGGAGATCCTTGTATTTTTCCAGTATATATTGGCAAAAATCTCCTGTTAAACGATTCTGCGTACTGGAAATTTCACACAGGACCCATTGGTCCTTCTCACAGCGCAGCATTTGTTCGCCGGTAAGCCAGCGAATATCCGGACACATGGTCTTTCCATCAATATTGCACAAAAAAATATCCGCAAGAAAGGCGATGTCATCAACCGCACAGTGCATGCCTTTTGCCAAGTGATATAGTGTAGTTGTCGCGGCAAAGCGGTGCGTATCAGGGTCAAGATAGAAATAGAGCTTGTAGGTGGCACTTTCATCAACAAATAATGAAAAAACGCCGCTCTTATATATGCCAATACAGTAACTTCCAATGATGCTTTTTCGAATACCTATATCATCATTCCAGTTCTGCAAGATATCCTTCAATGCGTCTGCATCTTTCTTCCCATTATAAATAAATGTTCCGACACCTATTGCGAAATCATTCCCACTCTGATAGCGATTCTTAGTGGGGAGGCGCAGTTTTTGATAGGTCGAATACTGTCCGAATTCACCTTTCCCAGAAGAACTGACAGAAAACCCGGTTACAAGAGAGTTTATCTTCTCAAAATCGCTTCCCTCGGAACAGAAAAGAAGTTTTCCCATTTTCATTATCTCCTTGCATCAATGCTTTTTGTTATCTCGCTCAGCAGGGTATGGTGCAGCGAGAGCATCATATACTTTAGCTCCGCAAGCTGCGTGAAGCGCTCCGGATCCGTCAGATCGTCGACCACCACCGGAACGTGATTGATGTGAGCCTGATACAAAACGGTAGAATACAGTCCGACGACATGGCGTGTGCGAAGGATAGATGTTTCGATCCCGATTTCGGTGTTCGCCTCGATCTCAAAATCAGGAAAAAGCCGACGGACGATCTCCATATCCGAATACAGCGGGTGGGGCCGAACAGCAACCTTAGCGCCGTTTTTCCGGAGTTTTTGCAGGCTTTCCGCAATTTTTTCCAGCATCCGGGGCGTTTCCACCTGCAAGTAGTAAGTGTAGTCCACGGTCTTTTCAACGCCCTGAGCGTCCCAGGGCTGCATCGCCGGCGGCAGCTCGATACGGAACTGGGTCGGCTCCGCCCGCAGTTGGCAAAAGAGGTCACGGTAGTATCCGTCCCAGACATAGCAGCGGTCAAAGCAGAAGAAGGTGTCCCGGATAAAATAGAGCTTTTCTCCGTGCATGATATCAATATGCTCCACGCCGAGACGATGGCAGTATTCTGTCAGGAACGAGGAAGTGTAGGAATACTCCTCATCGACGATCATCGCCTTCGGATGATAAACCTCATATTGATAGCGATACATGGCGAGCTTCACCATGCACTTAAAGCGGAAATAAAATGCCGATGGATAACGGCGGCGTAGCGTGGAAAGCAGTGCCATATCCTCTTTCCGCAGCAGACTGCAGCATTCAAAACCGTGTGCCTGATATAGCGAGGGGAACTCCCTTCGCAATGTGTTTGGCAGGATCGTTTCACAGTCCCCAGACAGAAATACAGCATCCGCCGTCTGCATCTTCTGCGGAGCGGGACGGCGCAGCAGCTGTCTCTGATAGACGGGCAGCAGCAGCATGGCCGCAGCCTGATACATCACGCGGAGGATGGGGCGTTCCAGCATCATTTGGCAGCGATATTGCGCGTAAGAGCGATCGAGCAGATCCTTCGGCTCCGGCAAACTCTCTAAAAAGGCCTTCTGCCGCGCCACCGGAACATCAAAGATTGGGTTGCGGTCGCCGTTCAGCCGGATGACCGCCGATTTAAGCGTCTGGAGTAAACTCATGGCAGAAAACTGCCCTCCTCTTGTTACTTGTCGAACCGGCCGGTAAAGTCGGTGCTGGCGGTGTGCGTAAGCGGCAGTTTCACCGGCTTGCCGGTGGCGGCGGACTGGTAGATGGCTAAGATCATCTCCAGAGCGTTGCGGCCCGCCACCGCGTCCACATAGGGCTTGCGGTCGTGTTCGATGGCGTCCATCATATCGGCGAACAGGCTGGTGTGGCCGTTGCCGTAGACATTGCTGGTGGCCTCCTGCAAGCCCTTGTTCTTGGCGTCGGCGTCGCTCTCGTCGGCAAAATTCCACACGTCGATGTTGTTGGTGGAGGTGCCGCCCAGCTTCACCGTGCCGGTCTCGCCAAAAAGATAAAGCGTTTCCTCAAGGTTCTTCGGGTAAACGTTTACCGTACCCTCGATAGTGCCCACCGCGCCGTTTTTGAACTTCACGACCGCCATGCCGATGTCCTCGCACTGGAGGTAATCGTGGAACTGCTGGCGGGTGACGCCGTAGACCTCGTCCACCTCGTCCCCCATCATCCAGCGCAGCAGATCGATGCCGTGGATGCACTGGTTCATCAGGCAGCCGCCGTCCTGCGCCCAGGTGCCCCGCCACGGTGCCTGATCGTAGTAGTTCCGGTCACGGTTCCAGCGGACGTGGATGCTGCCGTGGGAGAGTTTGCCGAAGCGCCCCCCCTCTACGGCATGGCGCAGCTCCTGCACCGCCACGTTGAAGCGGTTCTGGTGGCAGGCGGCCACCTTGACGTGCTTTTCCTCGCTGCGGCGGATGATCTCGTCCGCATCGTCCATGCGCATGGCCATGGGCTTTTCGATGATGACGTTCACCCCCGCGTCGATGCAGGCGAGGGCGATCTCGGCGTGGATGCCGCTCTCTGTGGCGATGGAGGCCAGCTGTAAGCCGGGATGCTCGGCCAGCAGCTTTTTATAGTCCGTGTAGCGGGCGATGGAAGCATCGTTCTGGAGGCCATACTTAGCCAGCAGTTCCTCCATCTTCTCCGGCAGAACGTCGCACACGGCGACGATATTCAGCTTGTTGTTCAGCGCGGCCTTGATGTGGTTGACCGCGATGCGGCCGCAGCCGATGAGCGCGTAATTCATTGGAAAGGACTCCCCTTTTGTGTATTTTTTTACTCGATAAATCGGCGGAACTTTCTAGCAAGAGGTGCGATGTGGTTTAGGGCAGAGTGCGGTATGGAATATTCCTCTCTGGGAGGGAGTGCTAACCAGGACTCAAAGGTATCGAGTGAGACACCGCAGTAATCCGCCAAAAACTGCTTGTCCGCCTGAAGGAGTTCTTCCGAAGAATAGAGCGGCTTTTCCAATAGCGCCATCGCTTCTTCCCGTGTCATTTGACCGGAAACAATGAGGCTGGAGTAGTGTGATTTCCGTTTATCCTTGCCAAACTTTGTGGGCAGGTAATAGCATTGCAGAAAGCGGGTCAAAATCGACTCATAATGCTTCCCACCGTAATATTGGAAACCGCAGAACTCCTCCAATGCATGGATAGCACTCCGGATATCGTAAGGCATATTGTTCAGTGGGCGAAGATGAATGACCCCGCTATGACGGCGCTTCAGGTAGCGATCCGTCAGCGTGAGGAATTGCGTATGAACAAGCGGCTGTTCTCCAAATTTCTTTTGAACGGCCTTGATGTATTTTCCGTCATTGAAGTTAATCCCTCGGCCGCGCTCCAAAATACTTTCGTGGGCAATATTATTGCCATCGAGTGAATAGCGAATGCGATTCTCCTTCGCATAGTCCTGCAATGCTTTAACGATTAAGTTATCCTGTGCAATTGCGAGGTTTGGCAGACTTCCCTTCAGCAAGGACCGCAGAACATCCCGGTATTCTGCCATATCCGGCTGAATGATCACCATTGTTACACCGGTCTTCTCGACAAGCTTTCTTAGGTTTTCCGTCGCGATGGGATTGTCCAGTCCATCATCAATATGGACCGCCAGCATACGAAGCCCTTGTGTCCACCCCCAATATAAGATGTAAGAACTGTCGATGCCCCCGGAAACGCCAACAATACAGTCATAAGGGTCATTTTTGCAGGTTTCTTTGATTTCAGCAACCATCGCGTCCAGCCGCCGCTTCCCATCTTCATTCGGGAAGTACTCTGTGGGCATACGGCGAAGAACATCGGTACAATAGTTACAATGCCCTTCGGCATCAAAGGTGATGGTTGGGTCAGATGCGTTATCCATAACGCATCTGGTGCAGCGCTGGTAAGTAAACACACTACTACCTCACAGTCAAATCAAATTTGTTTCATCGGGAAAACCGGCTTTATGCGCTCGCCGGACACTTGCTCATACACTTCTCCGCATTCATTGCAGGCCGCTGAGCCGTGAGAAAATTCCAACTTGCTGCCACATTTGCAGACCCAACCGCAGAGCTTAGCGGGCACACCGCAAACCAATCCAAAATCAGGTACATCGCGGCTAACAACAGCCCCGGCACCAACAAAAGCATATTCTCCCACCGTATGACCGCAAATTAGGGTCGCATTTGCTCCGATGCTTGCCCCCCTGCGGACGATCGTTTTCCGAAATTCACTTTTACGGGAGACAAACGCACGCGGGTTAATAACATTGGTAAAAACACAGGACGGACCGAGAAATACATCATCCTCGATCACAGCGCCGCAATATAATGCCACATTATTCTTCACCGTGACACGATCGCCAATCGTCACACCGCCTTCAACAAAACAATGCTCGCCAATATTGCAGTCCTGCCCAATCTTTGCGCCAGTCATCACATGAGCACCCGCCCAAACTCGGGTTCCGGAGCCGATATCGCTGCCTTCATCTACAATGCTCAATGGATGAATATAAGAGATATGCGCGGCGCAAGAAGCATCATTTTTACCCTTGCCGGTCATTTCTTCCATTCGTTACAGCTCCTCCAGCACCGTGCGGATCACGGCGTCCTGATCTTCCCGCGTCAGGTAGGGAGAAAACGGAACGCCAAAGTTGCAGCGGGCATAGTGCGCGGCGTTCGGAAGCTCCTCCGCGGGATAAGGCGCGAAAGCATCCAGCACATGCAGCGGCGTGGGATAGTAGATCAGGCTGGGGATGTTCGCCGCGGCCATGGCGTCCAGAATGTTCTGCCGCTGCGTCTCGTCCTTCGCCAGCATGCAGTATTGGGCGTAAGCGGAAACACAGCCGTCCGTAATGACGGGAAGCTGAAGCTTGCCCGCAAAGGCGTCGTGATAGCGCTCCGCGATCTCCTGCCGCATGGCGATCTCCTGATCCAGCACGGCAAGCTTGGGGAGCATGACACCGGCTTGCAGGGTATCCAGACGGGAATTGAGCCCGATGCGGACGTTGTCATACTTCCCTTTCGGGCCCTTTCCGTGAACCTTATACGAGCGCAGCAATTCCGCGATCCCGTCATCATCCGTAAAGACAGCGCCGCCGTCGCCATAGCAGCCCAGCGGCTTGGAGGGGAAGAAGGAGGTGGTGGCAATATCGCCGAAGGAGCCGCACTTTTTCCCCTTGTAGGATGCGCCGGTGCCTTGAGCGGCGTCCTCGATCAGCAGCAGTCCGTATTTCTTGCAGATGGCGCCGATCTCGTCATATTTGGCAGGGTTTCCGAGGAAGTCCACCGCTACGACTGCCCGGGGGCGAAGCGTTCCCTCCGCCAGAACGCTTTGGATATGCGCTTCCAGCGAAACGGGATCAAGGTTATAGGTGTCCGGCTCAATGTCGCAGAACACGGGGGCGGCGCCCAGCATACACGCAGGCTCCACCGACGCGATGAAGGTCATATCCGGGCAGAACACCGCGTCCCCCGCCCCGATACCGTACGCCATATAGACAAGCTGGAGGGCGTCGGTGCCGTTGCCGCAGGAAACACAGTGCTTGCGGCCCACATAGGCGGCAAGCTTTTCCTCAAATTCGGCGACTTCCTCGCCCCCGATAAAATGAGCGCCGGCAAGGATCCGCTGAATGTTTGCGTCGATCTCGCCTTGCAGCGCCCGATATTGCGCTTTCAGATCAATAAATTCCATCGTTCCGTCCTCCACGGTCTTTATACGCCGGTTCCGTAGTATTCCAGTCCGGCGGTCTCCGCCTCGCTTTTGCGGTACACATTCCGCAGGTCAAACAGCACCGGCTGTCTCAGGCTGCTGCCCAGCGCCGCCAGATCCATGGAGGCAAATTCGCTCCACTCCGTTGCGATCACCACTGCGTCGGCGTTATCCAACGCCTCCTTTTTGCTGCCGCACCACACCGCGTTGGCCTGCCCACCCAGCTGACGCCGCGCGTTTTCCAGCGCCTTGGGATCGTACATCCGCACGGTATAGCGCCCGTCGGCCAGCAGCGCACCGGCGATCTCCACTGCGGGAGATTCCCGGATGTCATCCGTTTCCGGCTTGAAGGACAGGCCCAGCAGCGCGATCACGCCGCCGTCGGGAAAACGGCGCATGATCTTTTCCGCAGCCAGCTTCTTTTGACGCTGGTTGGCAAGAACCACGCTTTCCACCACGGTCATGGGCGCGCCGAATTTTTTTCCGGTATCCGCCAGCGCCTTGGTGTCCTTCGGGAAACAGCTGCCGCCGTAGCCGGGGCCGGGGTGCAGGAACTTGGGGCTGATGCGCCCGTCCTTGCCCATGGCGGCGGCGACCTCAAGGGCGTTGGCCCCCACCTGTTCGCAGAGGTTCGCGATCTCGTTGATAAAGGTGATCTTCGTGGCAAGGAAGGCGTTGGAGGCGTATTTGATCATCTCTGCCGTCTCCGGCGTAGTGACGACCACCGGCTTATTGGAGCGGGAGAACACCTTGTAAAGCTCCCGCAGCAGCTTCTCCGCCCGCTCGCTGGCAACGCCCAGCACGATGCGGTCGGGGTTGTCGAAATCGCCCACCGCGCGGCCCTCCCGCAGAAATTCGGGGTTGGAGGCCACATCAAAGGGGATATTCTTCCCCATCGCCTTCAAGCGCTCCGCAATGCGCTGGCGCAGGGCGCGGGCGGTACCCACCGGGACGGTGGACTTGTCCACCACCAGCTTATAGCTCTGCATATAGTCGGCGATCTCGTCGGCGGCGCTGTATACATAGCACAGGTCGGCGCTGCCATCCGCCGCCTCCGGAGTGCCCACCGCAATGAAGATCAGCTCGCCATGCTCCACGGCGGACTTCACATCACAGGTAAAGCGAAGGCGGCCGCTGGAAAGCCCATCGCTGAGCTGCACCTCCGCACCGGGCTCATAGATGGGGCAGATCCCCTTTTGCAGCTTTTCGATTTTCTCCGGAATCACATCCAGACAGACCACCTCGTTGCCCCACTTGGCAAAGCCGAGGCCCGCGATCAATCCGACGTAGCCCGTTCCGATGACAGTAATTTTCATATCACTCGATCTCCCCGATCACATTCAGTAATTTCTGTGTCAATACACGGAAGTCATAATCCTCAGCGCCCTTGCGGGCGTTCTCCCCCAGCCGTGACAACTCCTCTGGCGGAAGCGCCGCCATTTTTTCCAGTTCATGCGCAAGCGGCTCAGGGCGAGGATCCTCCGTATCCCGTCCGCAGTCATATTTCTCCCAGATACTGTAACCGGGGCGCACCGTAGAGAAGATCGGCCGTCCCGCCGCCATATAATCAAACAGCTTATTATAGCTGACACCGTACTGGATCAGATGGACCTCGCCCCAATGGACCAGATTCAGATCCGCCCGGGAAACGATGGAGGGCACATACTTCTTCTCGACCTTTCCCTTAAAAACGATATTGGTGAGACCTTCCTCCACCACGCGGCGTGTCAGCTCCTCACGCTCATCTCCCTCTCCCCATACAAGGATCTTGATACGAGGATCACGAATGGCTTTTGCCGCATCCACCAAGATACCGAGACCGTTCGCTTTCCGGATGGAGCCGGTATAGACCACCTTGAAGGTGTCCGGATCGTCCAGATCGGGGTCATCCACGCGGAAATGCTCCGTATTGTAATCAAACTGCTCCAGATCAACGCCGTTGTTGATATGATAGACCTTAGAACGAGGGATCTCGTTCTCCCATCCCTGCTCCACGATGTAATCGTAAGCGCCCTCCATGGTAAACACCACGGCACCGGCGTTTTTGTAGATCCACTTTTCCAGCCGCCGCAGGGCGATGACGGCAGGGTTATGTGGACCGGCAATTCCGAAGGATACGATGCTCTCCGGCCAGAGGTCTGCGATCTCCGCCACAGTTTTGCAGTCCCATTTGCGTCCCATCCGGACGCCCATTGCGCAGGAGGTTGGCGGAACCGAGGTGGCCACGATGGCATCCGGCTTGGGAAACTGCTTGCAGACGCCCGGCAGCTTCCATGCGAACTCACAGATATTATAGATGCGCTTCAAACCACTGCCCTGATAATCACAGCACTTGATATAGACATAGTGAACGCCGTCCACCGTTTCCGCCCGCCATTTCCGCCCGTCGGTGATGAGGTTGACGTCCGAATTATGGACGGAGCTTGCGGCAAAAACGGTTACGGTATGTCCCTTTGCCATGAGATTTTTTGCAAACAGCGTCGGTCTCGCCAAAGGATAATACTTCGGCGGAACGGCGTAGTGGTTAATGAGCCAGATATTCATGGATCGATTCCTTTATTTCCCGGCAGTAAGGAGCAACGCTTTGCTCTCTGCCTGTAATTCCTGATATGCTTCCTCGCTCACCTGCGCTGTTCGGAGCAGATAATCGCCCAGATCCTCGGCGGTGTCCATGCCGTCAGCGGAGATGTCCTCCCGGCAAAAGACCTTTTTCACCGTGAGCAGAACGATCTTCACGTCGCCCAGAAAGGTGATGCGGCGGATATAGCGCAAGTCCGTGGCCAGTTTATCCTCCCAGGAGATCGCGTTGCGTCCGCTGACCTGCGCAAGTCCCGTCAGACCCGGCATCACGGTATGGCGGAGACGCTGCTCCGGCGTCATGAACACCATATCCCGCACCAGCTGCGGCCGGGGGCCGACGATGGACATATCTCCCTTGAAGATGTTCCAAAGCTCCGGCAGCTCGTCAAGGCTGGTGGAGCGGAGGGCGCGGCCAAACTTCGTCAGACGCACCTCGTCGGGCAGCAGTTCGCCGTTTTCGTCCCGTTGGTCCGTCATGGAGCGGAACTTATACATTTTGAAGATCTTTTCGTCCTTGCCGGGGCGCTCCTGACAGAAAATGACGGGGCTGCCCAGCTTTGTCCGCACCAGAACGGCCACAATCAGCAGCACCGGCGACAGCACCACAAGGGCACAGCCGGAAAGAATGACGTCCAATATTCGCTTGATATAACGGGCATAGATGCCCTGCTTAGACTGTTTCACAAAAATAACTTCCTATTTTTCCTTTTCTCACGCAAAGCAGGCGTGGATCAGCGCGATGATGCCGTCCACCTGCTCCTCCGTCAGCTTGTTGTCGCTGGGCAGGCACAGACCCCGCCGGAAAATGTCCGCGCCCACGTCGGGCACACCGCCGGCGATATAGGCGTTAGTGCGGCAGCGGAGGCTGCCTTCCCGGCCCACGCACTCGTGCAGGCGGTACATGGGCTGCATGTGCATGGGCTTCCAGATGGGGCGGCCCTCAGCGTTGTACCGTGTCAAAACTTCCAAAATTTCCGTGGGGCAGGACTTCCCCGTCTCAGGACGGTAAAGGGCTTCGTTATCACTTCGCACCTGCGGGCACATGGCGTTCTCGTCAATGATGAGGGCGGAGAGCCAGTAGTTCGGCTCGGTGCCGTCAACAATGGGGTTCATCGTCACCGGCAGATCCCGCAGTCCCTCACAATAGCGCTGATAAATGGCCTTCTTCTGGGCGATATGCTCCTCTAAATGGGGATACTGGCCCCGCACCACGCCTGCGACAACGTTGCTCATGCGGTAGTTGTAGCCGACCTCCTCGTGCTGATACCACGCGGCGTTCTCCCGGGCCTGGGTCGCCCATTTGCGGGCGCGGTTGGCGTCCTCAAGGGAGTTGGTCAGGAGACACCCGCCGGCAGAGCCGGTGATGATCTTGTTGCCGTTGTAGGAGATGGCAGCGTAGTCTCCGAAGCTGCCGCACTGCTTGCCGTTCACCGTGGCGCCCATGGCCTCGGCGGCGTCCTCGATGAGCAGCGCACCGTGAGCCTCGCAGATGCGCTTGATCTCGTCCACCTTGGCGGGGAAGCCGTAGAGATGGGCCATGACCACCAGCTTTACCTCCGGATACAGGGTGAACGCCTGTTCCAGTGCGACGGGGTCCATGTTCCAGCTGTCCGCCTCGGTGTCGATAAAGACGGGGATGCCGCCTTCGTAGACCACGGGGTTCAGCGTAGCGTCAAAGGTCATGTCCGAGCAGAACACACGCCGTCCCTCAAGAGCACCGTGACTGATGGCAGGCTTGCCGTAGAGCCGCTCCCCCGCCAGCTTCACGCACAAATGCAGCGCGGCGGTGCAGCAGGCAAGGCCGACCGCATAACCGACCTCCGCTTTTTCGGCGGCGATGCGCTCGACCTCGTTGATATTTTCGCCCACGGTGCTCATCCAGTTGGTATCATAGGCGAGACGGATATAATCCAGCTCCTCACCGTGCATGGTGGGGGTGGCGAGAAAGGCCTTCTGTGTGAAGGGTTTGAACGCGATTTTTTCAAGGGAAAACATACGGACACTTCCTTTTTTCAGATCATTCGGACTTCCGGCGGTCAGGAGACCGCAGGGGCAGGCGCTTCTACTTCTTCACCCTGCGCGGCGTTGACCTCCTCCGGTTCGTGGAAGGTGGGCACGACCCGGTGCAGCACCTCCCGGATGCAGGAGACGTCCTCCGTCCGCATGGTTTTTTCCAGCGCGTCATTCAACAGCGTCAGCTTTCGTTCCAGCTCCTCCGGCGTCACCGGTGGCTGGTGCTCCACGAAGATCATGCCGTTGCCGGTCTTTTCCAGATCCCGGCTGGCGATCAGCAGCTCTTCGTAGAGCTTCTCGCCGGGGCGCAGACCGGTCTCCACGATCTCAATGTCCCGGTACGGCTCGTAGCCGGACAGACGGATCATATTCTCCGCCAGCTCCAGAATTTTGACTGGACGGCCCATGTCCAGCACGAACAGCTCGTTCTGCTTGGCCATGGCTCCCGCTTCCAGCACCAGCTGGGCGGCCTCGGGGATCGTCATAAAATAGCGGATGATGCGCTTGTCCGTCACAGTGACAGGGCCGCCCGCCGCGATCTGACGGCGGAACAGGGGCACCACGGAGCCGTTGGAGCCAAGCACATTGCCGAAGCGCACCGCGGCGAAGGTGGTGGCAGAGCAGCCGGCCATGGACTGCACCACCATTTCGCACAGGCGCTTGCTGGCGCCCATGACGGAGGTGGGGTTGACGGCCTTATCCGTAGAGATCAGGATGAATTTTTTGACGCCGTGAGCGTCCGCCGCCCGGACGGTGTTCAGCGTGCCGAACACGTTGTTGCGGATGGCCTCCTGGGGACTGGTCTCCATCAGAGGGACATGCTTATGGGCGGCGGCGTGGAACACCACGTCGGGCTTGTAGGTATCAAACAGCAGTTCCAGCCGCCGGGGGTCCCGGACGGAGCCGATCTCCACGCTGAGGGGTAGCTCCCTGCCGTACTGGTACAGCAGCTCCTGCTGGATGTCGTAGGCGTTATTCTCGTAAATATCGAAGATGACAAGCCGTTTGGGACGGTGCTTGACGATCTGGCGGCATAACTCGCTGCCGATGGAGCCGCCGCCACCGGTGACCAGCACGGTGCGTCCGGACAGCAGCCCCTCCACGGCGGAAATATCCAGCTCGATGGTATCCCGGCCCAGCAGATCCTCGATCCGCACCTCCCGCAGCTGTTGGCGGATAGGCTTCTGGTCGATCAGCTCCAGCGTGCTGGGCAGCGTGGAAACTCTGATGCTCCGGTCCGCCAACTGCCGCAGAATTTCCTTCCGGTGCAGCTCATCCATGGAGGGAATGGCGAAAATGGCCTCGTGAATATCCATGGCCCGCATCCGGGGTAATGCCTGACTAATAAATCCACTGATGGGCACGCCCCGGATGCGTTTATTGACCTTGGCAGGGTCATCGTCAAAAAAGCACTGGACGTGGTAGCGGCTGTTAGGGTTGTGCTGGATCTCGTTGAGCAGCTGTACGCCGGCCGATCCTGCGCCGATAATAGCCACAGGCACCGCTCCCGGCTGATCCCGTTGGATGCTGAAGGTACGGTACATCCGGTAGCCAAACCGGACAGCCAGCATTTCCAGCACCCACAGGCTGGCGATGGCTGCCAGCAGGACGAAGGAAATGGTCTCATGGAGCAGCGCCCGGCTGAAAATCTCATAGGCGCCGAATCCACAGACGGCTGCACACATCAGCACCAGATACTCCCGGCTCTCGGCGTAGCGCCACAGACTGTCATAGGTCTTGAACAAAAGCTGAGCAATGACGGTGCACCCATACAGCAGCAGCACATTTTTCGGGAAGCTGCCTTTGGCGCCGACCTCGGTATAAGGCAGCAGTACTGTGATGAACTTGTAACCTGCCACTGCCACTGCGAACAAAAGCGCATCGCAGAGGAACAGCAGCTGTTTCCGAAATCGGCTCATATAGGTACTCCTTCACCGGCGAACCGGTGTCTCTTTTTATTGGGCGGCTTCCTCCGCCTCCCCTTCTCCGCTCCGGGCCATCAGGGACAGCACGGTGTAAGCGTCCTGACCAGATAGCTCTTGCTCCTTCACGGAGCGGCACAGCGTCAAAAACGACTGATTCGTTTCATTCAGCTCCACCGTTTCCAGACGGCCCTCGGCGTTCATGGCGTCCAGCGCGTCGCCGAGCTCCAGAACGCCGTCCACAAAGTCGTCCGCATTGTCCGCTCCCATGGCGGGGAGAACTTCCTCGCGGTAGAAATCCATTTGCAGATTCCAGCCGTCCGGGCTGGAGCGCACCTGATAGATGCCCTTCAGAGAGCAGTCAAACAGCTCACTCCACTCCTGCCGGGGCAGGTAGTAATACCGGGCTAGCGCACTGTCATTCTCATAGGTGCCGGAGGCACGCAGCTGCTTCACATATTTCAGCATATCGCCGTTGTACTTCCAGTCATCCATCTGCACGGCAGTGGCCACATAATTCCGCTGATAGCTGTCATGGTCGAACACATCGCCCCGGACACAGCCCCGGAGGAAATCCAGATATTCATACACGTCGCTGGTCTCAAACCGCTCCGCCTTCCGGTCCGTCATGCGGGCGCTTTCCAGCAGGCCGCCGAACACGGCCAGATACACGGCAAAGCTGGCCAACAGGACAACTCCTGCTGTTCTCGTCTGCTTCCGTGCCTTGACAGTCTCCCCTGCTGCCAACGGTTTGGCATAAAGCAGGATCGGCAGGGCAAGCAGCACATAGGCGAAGCACTTGAAGCCCCGAACGGAGAAATTGATCTCCATCAGGCTGTGGAGGTTCATCATGACCCACGCCGCCAGCAGTGCGGCGGCCAGGCTGTCCTTCTCTTTCCGGACGGCGCACAGGCACAGCCACGCCGCCCCCAGCACAAAGGCCAGCGCGAATACCGTCCCAACCAAGCCGGTGTCGGCCATGGTTTGCAGCAGGTGGTTATGGGCGTACCTGGACTCATACTGGAAGGACTGGACGGAGCGGGTCACGTTTTCCGTAGAACCCAGTCCCCGGCCCAGCAGCGGCGCTGTGGAGAAGATCTTCCATGCGTCCTTATCATACTCCGCCCGCAGCGTGAAGCTTTTGCTTCTCAGCAGGCTGTCCCGCAATAAACGAGTGGAAATGACCTCCGGCAGCCAGGGATAGCTGAGGGTGATGGAGTCTCCACCGTTGACCGAAAGGCTCCGGATGGTCTCCCCCGCTTGCCCCTCGATCGCGATATATACATTTTCTGCATCCTCCGGCACGGTAAAGGTGCACTGGGAAAAGGGCCCTTCATACAGATATGTTATATTGCCGTAAATACCATCCAATTTCGATTGCGAATATATTTCGGTTCTGGGGTCGGCATCCAGATCCCCGGTGATCGCCACCTCGCCCGTAGTACCCTCCGGAAGGAGATACGTAACGTAAGAATCATCCGTTTTAAAGGTGTAGGGGCCGGTATGGAGAAACACAGCGGCGCAGCCGGCCACAAGCACGGCGCAGAGAACGCCCACAGATACCAGCGCCGCCTTTTTGTGGGTGGACAGCACCGCATCCAGCCGCCGTCCGACCATCGCGTCCAGCGCAAAGAGTATCAAGCCGCTGAACAGGCACAGCAAGACCGCCGTTTCATCGGCGCTGCTGACCATGGAGGAAGCAGGAATACCGGCTGCCAGCATGGTCACCGCCGTTTCCAGCAGCAGGAGCAGCAGACCCACCCGGTCCACCAGCTCCACCAGCAGCCAGACAAGGCAGGCAATGGCGAAGCAGAGCAGAGCGCCGCGGCTGCCAGTGAGCAGCAGACTCACAGCGTTGACGCCCGCCAGCAGGGACGCGGCCAAGCGACGCCAGATGCAGGTGGAATTTTTCAGCAGGTACAGCGCCATGAACAGCGCCAGAGAAAAGAGACAGGCCGTTACGTTGGCATCGCTATACAGGCCGCCGACACGGGCGGCGACACTTTCCTGCAAAGCACCGGTATAATCCGTGCCCAAGGCGTTCATCAGAGCGTTGAAAGGCCCGAACAGCACCTGACCGCAGCTCATGTCCAGAGAAATCAGGGCAATGACGGTGGAAACGGACGCGCAGCCCCACAGCAGGCCGGGAACGTGCTTCCGATCAAAGCGAGCCAGCAGGATCACCGCCAAAGAGAAGGCAGCGATGAATTTATAGAACTCGGACTGGGCGTTGGCTCCGAAGGGAGAATAGATGGCCGACGCGCCGTAGACGATGGCGAAGGCCAAAAGGCCCAATACAGGCACGGACAGCCGCTGCTCAAAGCGTGACAGCGGCTTTTTGCCAAGTAAACTCAGGAGGGCCAGAACACAGAGGATCATGCTCACGGTGCCGGTCTGGACGGTCATGGAGAGCAAGAGCAGAACGGAATAGAGCACCACCATGAGGGTATCCTTCCGGGAGAACACGCCCTCTCCGCAGCAGCCCTGCCAGGGAGCGGCGGGAACGGGGATCTTTTCTGTATGTTCAGCCGGGGCGGAGGGTTGGGCCGCCGGGGTGGGAATTTTGTCTTTTCTCGATTTTTTCGCGCTCAAAGCAGAAGCCTCCTATATGAGAGTTCACGGTCAAAAGCGGGGCAAAGCCGCTAAAAAAGCGGTCTGTTACAACCGCCACAGTGTTCTCAAGTTGTTATCCCGGGGCAGGTGGGGAATTTTCAAAATCAGGCGGGGCGCTCCCCCGCGGATGGAAACGGACACAGGCGCAAGGCCCGTCTGGTCATAGATATTTTTCATTATAGTCCTATATGACTGATAATACAAGGGTTTTCAACGTTTTTCCCGTGTTTTTTCGGGGAAAGAAGGGTGGTTTTCAGGGGGACAAGGGCGAGGGGCATACTCTCTGGACGGAGCGGGACGGCCCCAATCAACACAAGAACCCCGCACCGTTCGGTGCGGGGTTTGTTAGTTGTACAACGAAGGGGCTTGTTGTTTGTACAACGCAGCGGGATCTGACACTCGTACAACGCAAAGGGCGAGACATAAAAAGTCCCCCCGGACCGAAGTCCGGGGGGAACAGACGTAACGTAAACCTTAGGGTCTATATACGTTTAGCGGGAGATATCAGACAGTCGCGGTGTAGGTCGCAAACTGGTCACCGCAGGTAGCAGTGTAGGTCACACCCGCACCCCAAGCGATGGGCAGGGTCACAACAGTGTTACCGTCAGCACCGGTGAACTCATAAGTCCCGATTGCCTTCTCCACACCGCTAACGATCATGGAAACCTTGATCTCGTACTCCTTGCCCTCGGTGGTGCCAGTCACGGTAGCCTTCAGCTTGCTGCCGTCCTTGCCCAGAACCAGGCTGGTGACGGGAGTAGCGGCCGCGCCAGCGTCTTCCTTCTTGCCGTTGTCAGTCTCCTGAACGAACAGGTAAGCGATGTCACCGTCGGCCTTATCCAGCAGAGCGATGACCTTAGCGGTGGCGTCAGACTTGAAGTCCTTCACGTCGTCGACCTTGGTGATGACACCGTCGGTGTTGATCAGGTACATCTTAGCGTCGGAAGCCACGGTGTAACGAGTGGAGGCAGAAGCGGTGGTGCTGCTGTGCAGACCGATGGTGTACTCACCGCTGAGCTTCCAGATACCGGTGGTGTTGTTCTCAACAACATCATAGCCAGTGACCTCGGCGCCGCCAGTGGCGATGGTGCCCTTGTTGTTGTACTTCACGTTCTGGTACACGCGGTTGGTCTCAACGCCAGCGTCCAGAGTGGTGGCGTCATAGCTGACCTTCACAGTGGTGATCTTGCCGTCCACCACAGCGTTGTACACGTAGTAGCTGTTGTTGTCGGAGTCGGTCTTCAGCTTGCTCATGCCTTCCTTACCAGCCAGGAAGGTGATGTCGTTGCGGCCATTGACCACATCGCAGCCAGTGGCGTCGACGAAGACGAAGCCCAGCAGGTTGTTGCCGCGGACATAGTAGACCATCTCAGCCACAGCGCTGTTCTTGGGATCGATGGAGGGAGCGTTCTTGATGCCGGTGTAGGAAGTGTAAGTGGTGCCGGTTCTGTCGGACTCAGCAACCACGAACACGGTCTCGCTGTTGGCATACAGGGTCTTGTCGTTACCGGGGTAGACCTTGGCGTTGCCGTTCTGCATGAAGAAATCAGAGGTGGTGGCGTTGGTCCGCACGGGAGTCTTGCCGCCGGTCAGAACGCCCTGGGTCGGGATATCTCTATCGGCGTTGAACATAGAATCGCCGATGGTACCGCCGTTGAAGGTGGTGTTGGGAGCCTTGCGCAGGACATACTCGTTGTCACCGTTGGCGCGATAGGTCACAATGTAACCCTTGTAACCGGCGTAGTTGTCGTCGGTGTAGACGGTCTTGACAGAGCCGTCAGCCAGAACCAGCTTCGCACGGTCGAACTTGAAGCCAGTCTGAGAAGAGGCCTCGGCATCCAGAACGAAGGCATAGTCGGTGGGCTTGAACTCAGACTCAGTGACAAAGATCACCAGACCGTTGGCATCGGTGTAGATGGTGTAGGTGTTCTTGGTGCGCATCGTGTTCTCGGCACCGAAATCAAACACGATGTTCTTGGCGTACTTGTACTCCTTGTCAGCCAGGGTCAGGCTCTTGGTGAGGGTGTACTCAGAGACAATGCCCTCGGTGGACTCAGCCTTGACAACAGTCTGGATGGACTTTTCAGCCTGAGAATAGGTGAACAGAACGATGTCGTCCTCAGCGAAAGCGGAGGTGTCGCACTCGAAGTGAGTGGCGTTGCCAGTGTAGCCAGTGTAGTTGGTGCCGTCAACCGTCTTCATCTGAAGCTTGCTATCAACCACAACATAGGGATCGGCAGCCTTGGTCTCCTTAGAGGTGATCTCGCCGACATACACGTCAGCAACAACGATGGTGACATGGTTGTCATCCTCGTTATAGTAGACCTCAACGATGGAGCCATCGCCCACCAGACCGTCATTAGCAGAGGAAGAGGAGATCTTACGATCGTTGTTCTTGGAAACAACAACGTCGGTCGCCTCGACACCGTTGACGATCACGGTGGCGTGCTCGTCCTTCTGGGTCATGCCCAGATCGGAGTAGATGTTGCCCAGCTTGACGTTCTTGTAGTAGGTCTGGTCGGCCTTATCAGCATAGGTGCCGATCTTGTCGCCCTTGTTGGTCCACTTGGTAGCGGGACGGCCCATATCATCGGTGGTCTCGGACTTGACCAGCTTGTTGAAGTACTCCTCAGCGAACTGGACATAGCCGTCGCCGCCCTTCTTGCCGTCGATGTTGCCATCGTTGATGGCAGAACTGCCCCAACGCTTGGACTTAGCGTCGGAGGTGTCCTTGATGGTGATGTTGCCGACGATGACGGTGGAGTTCTTCTCGTACTCGACCATGTCAGCCTGCAGCATGTTGAAGGCATACAGGCAGGCCTCTTCACGGGTGACAGCCTTGACGCCGTTGAAGTCGCCGGACAGGCCGTCAGCCAGGCCAGCGTTCAGAGCGCGCTTGCCGACAGCGATGGACCAGTTGGGGCCGGTGTAACCCTCGCGGGAAGCATCATAGCCCAGAGCGCCCAGCAGCATCTTCATGAACGCATAGCCGGTCAGGGAGTTGGCGGGCTTGAAGGTGCCGTCAGCATAGCCGGAGATGATGCCGGCCTTCTGGCAGTAAGCGATGTAGCCAGCGAAAGTGTTGTTGGTGGGAACGTCCTTGTAGGGAGCGGCGTCAGCCACCAGAGCGCCAGCGGTGGTGGGGCCAAGGATCAGGTTGCAGATGATCTTGGCGGCAGCGCCACGGGTCAGGGTGGCGGTGGGACGGAAGTCACCTTCGGCATAACCGGAGATGACATTCACGGCGGACATCACGTCGACAGCTTCTTTGTACTGGATCTTGGTGCTGTCGCTGAAGTCCTTAGCACCGGCAGAGACGGTGACCAGAGACATGGTCATCACCAGAGCCAGTACCAGAGAAAGGAACTTCTTCATGGGGTTTCCTCCTTTTGAATTCTCCCTTTGCGGGAGTTTGTTTTTGCAAGTCCGGCTTTCGCGTTCCGCCCCGATTTACATATCGTGGCTAGCCTACCCAATATCTGAATCGGGACTTGGGGCTATAACCCTTCTTGCAGGATATACTTTAGCACGGCCTTTTTCGACTGTAAATAGGTTTTGGGGTTCTGTAACAAAACCGTAATGAGAATGGCTGTTTTGCGAAAAGATAGCGGTGAATTGTGGCAGAAGCGTGACGTTATGGGGTGTTTTCCGGCAGTCTGTAACGTTTACCGGTCAGCACCAGCTCTCCCCTGTCCACCATTCCTTTTAATATATGTGTAGCCTGCTTGGGGTCGATCCGCAGCTGCTCCGCAAGGGCCTGACGGCCCGCCGTGCCCTCTTTTTGGAGGTAGGCCCGGAGAATGGGGAGGTAATCCGCCTCCGCCACGGTGTTTCCGGCGGGGTAGTAGCGGACGCCAACTCTGGTGAGACGTCCTGCCTTGCTCAGGCGGTTCAGATGCTCCCAAGCCGTTCCGGGCGCAACATGGAGCAAAGCCGCCGCTGTGTCCCGGAGGAGGTAGCCCTGTTCCTCCGTGCCCCGGAGGAGCACGTCCTCCATCTGTTTATTGTGCGCCCAGACGGAGAGGGAGCGGAGGGAGAAGCCCTCCAAGCCGCCCCGGATCATGGCGGTGCGGCACAGGACGGACAGACGGGACTGGTCGATGGGGTTGCCGGTGGCGGGGGCGATGAACACGCGGTCAGTGGGGGCGTCCTTCTGCCGTGCCCGGACGTCGGACAACAGGCGCTGTGTCCGGGCGCCCATGTCGATGTCGTGGTCGGGAAACCGGATCAGGCCGGTTTGCAGGTCGATCTGATCCCACGTCAGGGAGAGAATCTCCCCCGGCTGCATCTGGAGCTTCCAGCACATCCAGATGGCAAGGCCCGCGGTGGAGCTGCCCTCCTGCTGGACGATGCGCCAAAGGCTGTATTCCGTATCGTCGCCGCCGGTCTGCGGAACGTCCGGCTGGGGGGCGTCCTCCCAGAGGGCGGCGGGGAAAATGCCGCGAAGGCTGCCGACGGCCATGCCGCTGACACGGGCGGCGCAGGCCCAGCCGTTAGCCTTGATCTGGCGGACGATCCAGTCACGGCGGAGATCTTTCAGGGAGACGTCCTGCCCCTCGCTGTCCAAGGCGATTTTTGCCAGACGGGAGACGTTTTCCGGCGTCATGGGCTTTTTGCCCCGGTCCGCGATGAGGACACGGTCGGACAAATCGTGATAGCGGGCATAGCGCTCACGAAGGCAGTCCGCCACGGAGGGCTCCAGGGGGACGGTGCGGTCCGGAAGCAGGATGCTGCCGCCGTCCAGGTCCACCTGATCCCAGGTGAGTTCGTTGAGTTCCTTGCGGCTCAGGCCCTCCTGCCACGCAAGGCGTAGGATGACGCCCTCCGGGCTGTATGGGTGACGGGCGAGGATGCGGGCCATGGCCCCTTCGTCCGGTTTTTTCAGTTCTTCTGCTGGCATGGATACCTCCTGTCGCGCCGAAAAGTCGGCGCAGTCTCACGTGAGTTTTGTCCGAAATCAGCCCTCCATAAAGCAGGAGAAGGCCGGATAGTAGCGGAGGGAAATGGGCTGGCCCAAGGCGGCGGAGCGGTTTTTGAGAATTTTCAGCTCCAATTCCCGGGGGTCTTTCCGCTTTTCCTCGTCGATCTGGAAGCCGGGACGGCCCGCGCCACGGGCTTGCAGGCCCAGCAGCACGTCGGCGGAGTAGTCGATGCCGCCGGATTCCTTGAAGGCGTTCATGGAGACCTCAAGGTTGTAGTTCTCCCGGTTGAAGGAGGAGATGGCGAACACGGTCAGCTCGTACTGCCGGGACATTTTTTTCAGGGCGCAGACGATGCGGTCCAGGTTCTGCTTATCGGTGAAGTGGACGTCCACCGGGGCGATGATCTGGAGGTAGTCGATGAGCACCACCGGCTTTTCGCCGGTCTCCGCGATGTGGCGGGCCACCTCGCTCTGGATGTAGTCAAGGCCGGTCTCGTGGTCGCCCTCCCGGAAGTAGATGTGTCCGGCGTAGGCGGCGTAGGCGTCCCGGGCGGCGTCCAAGTGGGCCTTTTCCTGGGTGGTGTACTGGCTCCACCGTCTGCCGTCCAGCACGCCCCGGGCGGTCTTGGCCATGCGCCGCCGGGCGGAGGTGTCCAGCAGAAAGCTCTCCCGGGAGATGGAGCGGGCCATCAGCTCCCACGCCATCATTTCAAGGGAGAACACCAGCACGTCCCTCCCCTGCTGGGCCAGCTGGTCGGCCATCTGCATACAGAAGGCGGTTTTGCCCAGAGAACTGACCGCGCCGATGACGTAAAGGCCGTCATACAAGCCGCCGTCCAGGGCCTCGTCGATCTTGGGGAAGCCGGTTTTCAGCGGCGGGCGGGCGGCCTGCTTCTGGATGTAGGCGAGGAAATCCTCCATCCGGCCTGCCGCCGAGGTCTCCTTGTAGGGGGGCGGCTGGCTGGCCGCCCAGTCGGCGGCGCATTGGGCGAGGAAGCGGGCGGTCTCGTCCCGGTCATGGCAGAGGGATTCGTTGAGATCCTTGCCGTAGGGCACGGGGGGACAGCGGTAGAGCCAAGGAAATTCCGCCGTCAGCGCCGCGGCCCACGTCTCCCCTGCCGGATCGCTGTCTGTCAGTAGCAGGATGGGGGCGGGCTTGGGCAGGGTACGCAGGAGGGCCGCGGCCTTCTCCCGGTTGCCAGAGCCGTTGAGGGCGGCGGCATGATAGCCCAGTTCCTCGGCGGAGAGGGCGTCGAAGGTGCCTTCAAGGAGGAAGATGGGGCCTCCCTCCCCTGCCCCGGTCAGCAGTTCCGGCTGGAACAGCGGCGAGGGGCGTCCCTTTTCGTTGAGGTAGCGCTTTTCGGAGACGGCCCGGCGGACGCAGCGGCCATCCTCGCAGGGAAGCACCACGCAGTCATGGTTGGGATCGTAGCCTAAGCGGAAGCGGGTCACGATGTCCGCCGACAGGCCCCGCTGGGTAAAGTAGGGGGTCTCGTTCCGGTGGGTGAAGCATTCCGAGAGATAGGAGGAAGAAATGGGTTCTTCGCTGAAAAAAGACGGGGCGCAGCCCCCGGATCCCCCCTCCCCCCCGTGAGGAGCGGCCCGCTCTGCGGGACGGTTCGTTATGCGGGAGGGTTCGGCAGCGCTGAAGGAAGCGGAACGCCTTGCGGAGCCGTCCCCGTACCGTTCGCTGGCAAGGGAAAGGGCGTCCGCCGGGGAGGAAAGGTTGTTGTCAAGGGCGAGGAGGTCAAAGAGGTCGTAGTCCGCGCCGCAGGCGAAGCAGTGGACCTTGTTGCGCTTGGGATCGAAGCCCATGGAGGGGTCCCGGTCAAGGTGGGACGGGTTCAGACAGCGGAACCGTTTGCGGGGATCAATGCCCCGGTCATAGAGGTAGTCGATGATCCGAGGACGGAGAGAGTCGAAGGTGTCGGGCATGGAAGGTCTCCTTTCTGGGTCTGGTCAGGAGTATTGTAGCACACCGCCCCGGAGACCGGCGAAGCGGTCCGGGGCAGTCATATATCTTAGTATATCTATAAGGGGAAATGTGGGAGGAAGGGTCGTGGTGTAAAAAAGTTGGAAAAATTTGGAGTTTGCTCATGAACTTTCCGAAAAATGCGGGTATAAAAGTGAAAGAAAATGGGAACAATGGGAGGGGCGGAAAGGAGAGAATTGCACGGGGGCAGGTAGGGAAGTGCACGGGGTGAGGTCGGAATTGCACGGGGGGAAGTTGGAATCGGACAGGGAAATTGGGGGGATTGTGGATGGATTTCTCCATGGAGAGGGCGGTTTGCGGCTGTTTTTCAGGGAAAACGGACCGAAAAGAGGTTCCTTGTGGAAAAGAGGGCGGCTGTTTCTGCACAATGGCCCAAATCCGGCGATTTTTCGGAAGGGAGTTCAGACGTGGTTTCGTGCAGGCTTTTCCTGTCCTGTCAGGCTTCCGTCTCCGGTGTTTTTTTGCGGGAGGGCTTCCCTTTTAACTGCTTGGCCGTCCGGGTTTTGTCGATTTTCTGGATGTAGTCCCAGAGGGTTTGGTCGATGCCTACGTTCATGCGGCCCGCCAGAAAGGTATTGATGTCATCATAGTCGAAGTCCATATGGATGGAGCCGTTGGAAATGCTCTCGATCTCCTCCACCGCCTTGTTGAAGGGACGGATGATGGCCTCGTCATAGTTGCGGTTCTTGACCTCCTCCTTGGTGGGCAGGCCGATGTAGTGGATGATGTCGTCGATCTTGATGCGGAAGGAGCCGTTTTCGTCGATGGGGGCTTTTCTGGCCCGGTAGAACAGGTAGAAGGCCAGACGGTAGCTGTTTTCCGAGAGGTGGCCCATCCAGTCCGGGATCAGCTGGTAATACTGGGTCAGGAAGTGGCGCACGTTCTCCGCGAAGGAGATATGCACCTCGCCGGTGTATTTTTTGATGTAGGCTTCCGTGGCGAGGTGGGTGATGTAGAAGGATTCAAAGTATTTTTTGAAGGATTCGGCGGTGATCTTCATGCCGGTGATGGCCTGCATGTCTTTTTTCAGCTGGCGGTAGGCGGCGTCCCGGCTTTTCAGGCCTGCCCACGCCATGTATTCCTCGATGGAGAAGGTGGCGGTGTTGTTCCGCCAGTTGTCGGCGTTGCCCCGCATCAGGGTGTAGATCAGCAGGCGGTGAGCCGTCCAGCTGAGGTTTTTCGTGTAGGCTTCCACCGCCTCGAAGATGAGGGTCATCTCATAGTCCTTGTTGCGGTAGCGGATGTTCTGGTTGCCGTAGGCGTCCGGCTGATCGTAGGTGACGGTGATGCCGTTGGATGCGGGGTGGAACTCCCTCCCCCGCTTCATGTTGGCCCAAACGCCGCAGATGAAATAGGTGGCGGGGCTGTTGCCCAGAACGTCGTATTCCTGCACCCGTTCCGCCACCGTGGTCTCGAAGATGTCCAGCAGCGTGGAGGCGAAGGCCACGCTCTCTGGCGCGCCCTCCGCGATGACGGCGGACACGGCTTCCGGGTCGGAGAGGGCACGGGTTTGCAGGTAGGTGTCCATAATGGGGTAGATGTCGGAAAAATCGTAGGTGTTCAGCTGGTTGCGGAATTTGCGGGGGTTTTCCTGCTCAAGGGGTTTGAGCTTGCGGTAGACGGACAGCATTTCCTGAAACTGCTCCGTTTCCAGAAAACGCAGCGGCTCACCCCGGAGCTGGTCCATGGGCGCGGGATCCTGAGGCATGGCAAGGCCCTCCTTTGAAAAGAGATGTTTTTTCGAGGATAGTTTAGCATAAAAGAGGGAAAAAGGAAAGAAAAAGATCTTTTGTAACAGAATTGTAAAAATAAGGGAGGACAACGGCTGCTCCCCTGCGCCGTATGTTTTGAGAGGATGTGGCGGTATGCGGACAAAACTCACGTGAGTTTTGTCCGCGCGAGACTTGAGACTGTTGATAAAGTGGTAAATTCTCTGTGACGGTAAGGAAGGGTGTGTGCGGGAAACCCAAGAAGGGTGTCCCGCACCATTAAAATCAAATATTTTCAGAACTTTATAAAGTTCTGAAAACTTACTCAGCGGGTCGAAAAGACTTTTTCGACCCGCTGAGTTTAAGTGCGGGTGCCGTTGATGATCTTGCGGATCTGCCGCTCGCTGAGACGGAACTGAACCGCCAGCGCCCGGTAGTTGCAGCCGTTGAACCGTGCCCGGATGTCCCGGTCACGGGCGTTACGCTCCAAGGATTCTCGTTTGGGGATGTACAGGCTCTGTCCACCGCACAGCAGCGTCAGCTGGGTGAAGGCCTCAAGGCCGATGGCCTCAGCAATGTCCCGGTATTCCTCGGGAATGTCGCTCATGGGGACGGGACGGGCGGTGTTTAAGTAAGGGATGGTCATAGATGGTCTCCTTTCGTTCGTAAAAAATTTGGACAAATCTCACGTGAGTTTTTTGCCGGTTGCACAGCTTGGGGCGCTTCCCTGTTTGCGGACAGGCCGGACAAGTCTCATGTGAGTTTTTTACAGGTGCAGGCCGGACAGGTTCGCCGTCCGGGACTGCTTGCGGGCCAGCGTGCGGGCGCCCTCCAGCGCGTCCGGGCCGTCATCGTGAGCGCCAAGGGGAAACTGGGAAAGCTGCTGCAAAAGCAGCGTCTGATCCCGGCGAAAGAGGATGTAGCCGTTTTTCACGTCCGGCTGTAACGTCTCCACCCGCATGGTCTTATCCTCCGTGGAGCGGACGCCCTGAATGGGCAGATAGAGGCCCTGCCGGGCGGACTCCCGGGCCAGCTGCTCCTTTAAGAACCACTGAAATTGGTTGGTCTCCGCGCCGAAAAGGGCGTAGCCCCGGCCGGTCTCCCGGCGGAGCAGGCGCTCCTTTTCCAGAATGTCGCCAATGATCTTGTCCGGGTGGCGGCGCTGGATGTCCGCGTCCCAGACGTAGGCAAGGCCCGTGTTCCGGTCCACCGCCAGCGTGACGATGGCGGAATAGTCGCTGGAGGCGGTGCGGCCCAGAGAGGGGTCGCAGTAGCCGTAAAACCGGAAGTCGGCGGCGCGGAAGTCCACCTCGGCGGGGTTGTAGTACCGGAACCACTGGGCGGAGAACAGACAGGCGGCGGGGTCGATGGGCTGGTTCTGCATTTCCGAGTTGAAGGCCGCGTCTCCCTCCGTCAGCCGCATGAGCCGCAGATCGTAGTAGCTGAGTTTTTCCGGCCAGAGGACTTTTGCGCCTGCCAGCATTTCCTTGCGGTGCTTGAAATAGAAGGCGTGGGCGGTTTTTTCCCGGTCGGGGTCGGTGAGGTCGGAGGCGAGGCGCTCCCAGTCCGTCCACAAGGGAGAGGTGGCGTCGGACAGAACGGCCCGGTATTTCCGGCTCTGGAAGCCGGGGTTTTCCAGCAGGCCCGCCAAAAGGGAATCGTGGTGCAGGATCGTGCCGATGACGAGGATGTCCGTGTAGCTGTCGCCGGACTTGCAGACCGCCTTCCAGAACCAGTCGGCGGTTTTCTGCCGCTGCTCCGCCGTGCGGACGCCCTCGTCGTTTTCGATGTCGTCGCAGAGGATGAGATCCGGGCGGCGCTCGTAGTTGCGCCGTCCCCGCAGCTTCTGGCCGCTGCCCACGGCGTCGATCCGACAGCCGTTGGAGAGCAGGATGGAGCCGGTCTTCCACGTTTTGCCCGGCTGCTCGCCGAAGTCTGCTAAGATGCGCTCGTTGGTCTCCAGCTCGTTTTTGATGGCGTCTAAAAAGCTGACCGCCTGGGCTTCGGTGTCCGAGACCAGCAGGATGTAGCGCTTGTAGCCGAACAGGGCGGCGTGGAGGACGTTTTGCAGGCTCATGACGGTGCTTTTGGCGTGGCCCCGGGGGGCGGCGATGGCGCTGCGGGTGCCCTTTTCCGTCAGCATGGCGGCGCAGTCCGAGACCGGGTCACGGTTTTTCATCACCCGGCGTCGCCACAGGGCGGACAGCTGGCGGTGAAAGGGGGGCGAGCGGCGGGTGAAGTAGTGCGAGAGGTAGTAGCTGCCGAACTCCGCCGGATCCCGGGCCGCTTTCCGAAATGTTTCCGTGGTCAACAAGAGAACATGCCTCCTATTACATAAAGATAGGAGCGTGTCGAAAAAGCCTTTTCGCCCTGCTAACAAGTTTTCAGAACTTTTATGAAGTTCTGAAAACTTAGGATTTTAATGGCGCAGGACACCCCTCTTGGGTTTCCCGCGCACACCCTTCCTTTCCGTTGCGGAGAAGTTGCCACCTTGTCGACAGGCTCAGGAGCACCGTATCACCGGAGGGGGATGGGCGCTTGTGAAGGAGTTCCCTGGAAAAGCCGTTCTGACCATGGCGGCTGGGGGCGGTTTGTTGCACGGGGGCGTACATCAGACGGAAAGAATTTTTTTCAGCGGAGGGCGGGACGAGGGGACGGATGGGCGGAAACCCTGTCATTGCAAGGGGTACAGGGTTTTGCGGCGCAGAGGTGGACGGTCCAGAAAAGCGGCGGCGTGTTGGGGCGGGCAGATTGTAGTTGCGAAGCAGATGAAATTATGTTAACCTAATGAATAAGACTTTCCGAGTAGATCGGGGCGCGGGCCGATGGGGGCGGCGCTCCGGCGGTGTCATGCGCTTTTTTGGGGGCAGCATGGCCGGGTTCGTGAGGAAGGGGCATAAAATAAAAAAAGCGCGCCGAAAATCGGCGCGGGATGGGACATACATGTTTTTTGGCGAGAGCGTATTGGGAAAGCTGGCGATGACCTTTTTCATGGCTATGGTTCCGGTGGTGGAGCTGCGGGGGGCCATTCCGCTGGGGGTAGCCGCCGGACTGCCGCCTGCCGTGGCAGCCGTCACGGCGATGGCGGGAAATCTGATGCCGGTGCCCTGCATTTTACTGCTGCTGCGGCGGGTGTTCGCCCTGATGCGGAAAAGCGCGTGGCTGGGGCCGAAGGTGGATCGTCTGGAACGGCGGGCGCATTTGAAAGGGCGGAAGGTGCGGAAGTACCGGACGCTGGGACTGGTGCTGCTGGTGGCGATCCCCCTGCCGGGGACCGGTGCGTGGACCGGGGCGCTGGTGGCGGACGTGCTGGACATTCGTATGCGCACCGCTCTGCCGGCCATCGCCGCCGGGGTCATCATCGCCGGGTGCATCACCACGGCGGTGACCTGCGGCGTGGCAGGGCTGATGTGAGGGGCGGCACAGAGGAAATTATTAGGAGTTATTGCTATTAAAGTCGATTATGTATAGAGAGGAACCTTCTTCCGGGGACGGGAGGAGGTTCTTTTTTTGCGGGTGGGTGTTTGGCGGGGGCGTGAGGGTAGAGGGAGCGTGTCTGGGGGAGCGGATGGGAGGGTCACGAGGGGATGGACGGAGGGATTGGCGGGGAGATCGTGAGGGATATGGAGACGGATGGGGCGTCGCGCTTTTGGGAAACGGTTCCCGAGGCGGGGCGTTTTTTTTGCGCTATTGTGAGGGTATGGGGCCTGAAAAGCCCAGAATTTGAATACCGGAGGTATAATTATGGCATTTGATTACGCAAAGGCATACCAGCAGTTCATTGACGAGGAGTTTGCGGCGGCCTCCGCTACCGCGTGGATGATCCCCGAGGCGGGGAAAGTCCGCTTCACGGGGGGGCGGGACATTGAGATCTCCACCCTGTCCACCACGGGTCTCGGCAATTATGACGCGGGCAAGGCCGACGGCTCCGCTTACCCTCAGGGCACCGTGACCAACAGCTGGAAAAGCTACACCCTGTCCATGGACCGCGGCGTGAAGTTCTCTCTGGACCGCACCGACCCCAACGACACCGGTTTTCTGGTCACCGCCGAGAACGTCATCCGTGAGTTCGCCCGCAACGCCCTGGTGAAGGAGCAGGACACCTACCGCATCCACCGCCTGTACGAGCTGGCCAACGGCGACGCGGCCCACAATACCACCCACATCGTCTCCGCCGCTCTGACCAAGACCAACGCCATCGCCACCGTCAGCGGCCTGTTGCAGACCGTCCGTGACGACGCGGAGGAGATGGACGGCTATGTGGCCCTCATCAGCCACAAGCACAAGACCGCCTTTTTGGAGGCCGCCAACGGCACCTATCACGACATTTCCTTCGGCAACGCCGTGTCCATCAACGGCGTGACCTACGAGAACGTGATGATGCTGGACGATCTGCCCTGCGTGTTCGTGCCCCAGAGCCGCATGAAAACCGTTATCACCGTCCAGAGCGGCGACAGCGATCAGGGCGGCATCGTGGCGGGGGAGAACGCCAAGGACATCGCCTGTCTCATCACCCACTGCGAGACGCCGCTGGCTGTGAGCAAGCTGGACGCCATCAAGCAGTTCGGCCCCCAGGAGAACCAGCTGTTTGACGGCACTTCCATTCAGGCCCGCTATCTCTACGATCTGTTCGTGCCCGGCAAGCGTCTGGCATCCATCGGCGCTGTGGTGGCTCCCTGATGAGCGGCGCGGACAAGGCGGCCGCCATTCGGGAGAAGGCGGAGCGTCTGGCGGGCCGCAGTCTCGGTGAGAACGGGGACGCGCTGACGGAGATGGCTATGGAGCGGGCCTGCGCGTGGTGCGGACGGGAGGACATCCCGGAGGCCATGGAGCAGGCCGTGGCGGCGCTGATCCTCGACATGGAGGGCCGGGAGGCCGCTGTGAAGAGCGTCACCCGGGGCGACACCGCCGTGACCTACGCCGTCTCCGACGGGCAGTCCGCCGCACTGGCGGGGCTGGCCCCATGGCGCAGGCTGGGGCGGCTGAAGGAGGGGTGAACCGTGACGGACAAAGCCTTGGCGGACATTCTCGCCCGGACATATGGCCACCGTGTCACGGCGTTCCGTCCGCTGGCAGAGGGGGAGGAACGGCTCTGCGAGGCCGCGCCCTGCGCCCTGAGCCGCTCCGAGCACACCAGCGCCCCCACGCCGCCGTCCCTTTTCGCCGCTTGGCCGGAGGCGCTGTACCGGCTGACGCTGTACACCCGCCCGGAACTGGCCTTTCGGCTGGGCGACCGGGTGGAGGTGACGGACGAGGGGGGAAGCGTCTGGATGGGGCGCACCTCCGACAGCTTTCGGTATGACAGCCATTGCGTAACAGTGGTGGAAATCAGTCACGTGGGGGCCCCCGGCGGAACCCAGCAAAGCGGTTCCGCTGGGGAGAGGAGGAGCAGCGAAATGAGTGAGCTTTCGGCGGCAGCCGGAAGCGAGGGATATGCAGCTTGCTCCGACGACGGACAAGTCTCACGTGAGACAGGGAAGGAGGGGCTGGCGTGAAGGCCATTCAGGACAGCGTGGCGGCGTATTTGCAGGAGAGTACGGGCGTCCTCACCGTGGCGGATCGGACGCGGGCGCGGGGGGAATACCCCCTGCTGGCGGTGTCCGTCCGGGAGGACGGGACGGTATTGGTGGACGGCGGACGGCAGGCAGAGCACACCTACCGGGTGACGGTCTCCGCCGCATCCGACCGGGAACGGGACGGAAACACCGCCCTGCTTTCCTCCCTGACGCCGGTTTTGCTCCGGGGCGTTCCCATGGGGGAGCGGACGCTGCATCCCTTGGAATTGAAAACCGAGGGGGAGACGCTGACGTTCACGGTGGAACTGTGCGTGCCGCTGCCCCGGCCGGAAAAGCCCGGCATGGAGCCGCCGGGACGCATGGCGACCCTCAATTTGGACATTTAACAAGGAAATCTTTGAAATTTGGAGGTATTTATGGGTCTTCCTGAAATTTTTATCAGCTTTCAGACGGCGGCTGTGTCCGCCATCACCCGTTCTGCCCGGGGTGTGCTGGCGGTGGCGGTGAAGGACGCCACCGCGGGCGGCGCGGCAGAGGCCGCGTACAAAAGTCTGGCGGAGGTGCCGGAGGACAAGTTCTCCCCTGAGAACTACCGTCTGCTGAAGCTGGCGTTTTTAGCCGCGCCCACCAAGGTCTGGGTGCTGCGTGTGGGCGAGGAGGCGGAGAAAACCTATCAGGCGTTGGAGCGTCTGCGCTTTGACTGGCTGGCCGCCCCCGGTCTGGAAGACGCGCGGGTGATGTCCTTTATCAAGACCCTCCGCAACGGCGGGCGGGGCGTGAAGGCCGTGGTGGCCAACGCCACGGCCCCCGACTGCGAGGGCATCGTGAACCTGTGCGTGTCCGGCCTGACGCTGGAGGACGGCGCGATGGAGGCAAAGGATTACGCCGTCCGTGTGGCGGCGCTGCTGGCGGCGCTGCCCCTGACCCGCTCCGCCACCTACGTCAATTTGCCGGAGGTGGTGGGCTGCGACGCGCTGGCCGAGCCGGACGCGGACGTGGACGCAGGCAAGCTCATCATCGTCCCCGGCCGGGATGGCTACCGTCTGGGCCGCGCGGTGAACTCCCTGACCACGCTGACGCCGGACAAAGCCGCACCCTTCCAGAAGATCAAGATCGTGGAGGGCATCGACCTGATCCGCGGGGACATCGCCAAGGCCTTCGAGAGCGGCTATGTGGGCAAGGTGCTCAACGATTACGACAACAAGCTGCTGCTGGTGACGGCCATCAACGCCTATCTCAAGGGGCTGGAAGGGGATGTGCTGGACAAGACCGCCGACAACCGGTGCTTTGTGTCTCTGTCCGGGCAGAGAAGCTATCTGGAATCCAGGGGGACGGACACCTCCGAGATGAAGGACACCGACATTCTGAAAGCCAACACCGGCAGTCAGGTGTTTTTGGAGGCCAAGCTGACCTTCTGCGACGCCATGGAGGATCTGGCGCTGGTCATCTCCATGTAACCATCGGACGAACGTGAAATAGGAGGAACGTATGAGTAATTTACAGGCAAACCGCACCCTGTCCGGCTCCTTTGCCGAGGTCTGGGTGGACGGCGCGCGCATCGCCGAGCTGTCCCAGTTGACGCTGACCGTCAAGGTCCAGCGGGAGAAAGTCCAGTTCGGCATGGACGTGGATTCCAAGATCACTGGCTACGCCGGAGAGGGCACCATGACCCTCAAGCAGGTCTACACCAGGTTCTACGAGGTGCTGGAACAGGCCAAGCGGGGCCTTGACAAGCGGTGCACCATCACCACCGCCCTGAAAGACCCGGACGCCGCCGACGGCGGCGAGGAGCGGTACAGCATCGACAACGTGGCGTTTACCGAACTGCCCTTCATGAACTACAAGATGGGCGAGGTGAACCAGCAGAAGCTGCCCTTTACCTTCCGGCCCTCCGATCTGGTGTGCCTGGACAGCATCCGGGCCGCTGACTGATGGCGCTGGCGGACGTCCTGCGGGAGCGTGTCTCCCGCAGGGGCCGCACCGCTGAGGTGGCATGCGGTCTGCTGGGTACGGTGACGGTAGAGGCCCTGCCGCCCAGAGAGTGCGCCGCCCTCGGACTGCGGGACGGCGGGCGGGCGCTGCTTTACGCCGCCTGCCGGGACTTGCAGACCGCCGGGGAGACCTTGCGCCGGGAGGGGCGGCTGTTCACCCCTGCCGAGGTGACGGCCTACGTGTCCGACGAGGAGGCGGCAGCCGCCGCACGGACGGTCCTGGCGCTCAGCGGCGTGACGACGGACGGAGACGGCGCATCGACAAAAAGCGCGGAAGTCCGACTTGGTGACGTGCAGAAGGACGGGGCGCATTTGGCGGTCGAAGCGCCGTCCGAGGAGGAAATCCGACTTGACGGCGTGCAGGAAAACACGGTTCAAAAGGCCAAAGTCCGACTTGGTGACGTGCGGAACGATGAGCCTCATTTTGCGGCAAAAGCGCCGGTTGCGGGGGAATTCCGACTTGCTGACGTGCAGGAAAACGGGGATCTTACGGGAAAAGTCCGACATGAGGACGTGCAGGAAAAGGCGGTTCAAAAGGCGGAAATCCGACTTGGTGACGTGCGGAAACCGGACGGTACGGCAGAAGATGGACAAGTCTCACATGAGTTTTTCGGCGGGGACGGTTCAGAACGGACAGACCCTATCTTGGGTGGTGTTTCCGATTTTGTACCACAAAATCTTGCGTTGTCCGAGGAAAATGACCGGTTTTCAGCACCTTTGGAACTGTCCGGGAACACTGAGGAAGTGTCCGGGCGAGGGTCGAATCTGCACGAAACTGAGTCGGAAGTCGGAGAAGCGGTGCACGAAATGAAGTCGGAATCTGCGGCGGCGAGACGAGAGGGCTTGCACGAAAGCAAGTCGGAAGTCGAAGAAACGCTGCACGAAATGAAGTCGGAATTGACGACAGCGAGACGAGGGGGCTTGCACGAAAGCAGGTCGGAAGTCGGGGAACCGGTGCACGAAACGAAGTCGGAATCTGCGGCGGCGAGACGGCGGGGCTTGCACGAAAGCAAGTCGGAAGTCGAGGAAGCGGTGCACGAAATGAAGTCGGAATCTGCGGCGGCGAGACGGCGTGACTTGCACGAAACTGAGTCGGAAGCCGGAGAAGCGGTGCACGAAAGCAAGTCGGAATCGGTGGAGCGGTTCGCCGAGGGACTGTTGGAGGGTCTGCGCCGTGCCGCCGCTGTGAGATAGGGGGTTTTCTATGAACACCAGAACCGTTTTGCTTTGGCACAACAACGGTGAGGAGCGCATCTACTTTACAGTCAATCCCGCGCGGCTCACCGTCACCCGGCCCAATGAGAACCGGGTGCGGAGCCTTGCCATGGGCGGGACTGTGAATATCTGGGGCGGCCGGGGACTGCGGGAGGTCAGGCTGACCACGTTTCTGCCCAGCGCCTATTCGCCGTTTTTTGACGGAAAGGAGCCGGAGAGTATCCTCGCCATGCTGAAAAGCTGGCAGGATTCCGGAGACCCGGTGCGGCTCATCATCTCCGGCAGCGACATCAACGATGCGTTCCTTATTGAGGACGTGTCCGAGACGCTGGCGGAGGGGGACAGGGACGTGGGGCTGACTGTGACACTGCGGGAGTATAAATTCAAGTCGGCGCTGGCGGCTCTGGCCGGGGGGAGCGGCGGGAGCGGCTCCGCCCCTGTCCGCAAGCGGACGGATGAGCGGGTCACGCCCCAGACCTACACCGTCAAAAAGGGGGACACCCTTTGGGACATTGCCTGCCGCTTTTACGGCGACGGGACGAAGTGGGGGCGCATCGCCGCAAAAAACGGCGTGACGAATCCCCGGAAACTGCAGATCGGAAAGGTGCTGACGCTGTGAAACTGCTGATCGGACAACAGATGGTCATGCCCGCGCTGGAATCGGTACGGCTGGGCAAGACCCGGAACGAGGCGGCGGCGTGTCTCACCGCCACGGTGCTCATCGCCCCGGCGGACACCTACTTTTTGAAGCTGTCCGTGGCGGTGGGGGATGTGGTGCGGCTGCTGGATGACGGCGGGAAGGAGATCTTCCTCGGCAGCGTCCATGAACTTGACCGAACGCCGGAGACCGTGACCCTGACGGCCTATGACCGGGGGGTGTATCTGACCCGGAATGAGCTGTACGGCGTGTACACCGGGACGGGACGGCAAATCGCCGGGAAGATCGCCGGGGAACTGGGCATCCCGCTGGGGGCCGTGGAGGACGACGGCCTTTACCGCACCATCGTCACCGGGCCGGGGGAGTCCGCTTTCTCCATTCTGCGCAGAGCCGTGGGGGAGGGGCGGGAGATCGCCGTCCGGGACGGGGCGTTGACCGTGACGAAGGGGGGCGGCGGGGCCGTTCCCCTGCCGCCGGAGCGGGTGTTGGAGGTCTCCGGGCGGGCGTCCATGGGAAACATGGTGAACCGGGCCGTGGTGACGGGCCGGAACGGGCGTGTTCTCGCCGCCGCCCAGAATACCGGGGACATCACCGCCTGCGGGCGGTTCCAGCGGGTGATGGGAAAGAGCGGCGATCCGCAGGCGCAGGCCAGGGCCGCGCTGCGGCGGCGCAGCCTGTCCGCAAGGGTGACGGTGCTGGGGGATCTGTCCCTCCGGTGCGGCGGGCGGGTGGAGGCTCACCGGCCCCAATGGGGGCTGGAGGGGGTCTATGACATCACCGCCCACGAGCACCGCTGGGAAAAGGGCGTGTTTACCACGTCGCTGAGTTTGGAGGGAATTGAGGCATGAACGTTTACAGTGAACTGCTGGAACTGCTGACGCCGGAGCGGAAGGACGCCCCGGCGGGGCTGTTCGGCACGCTGACGGCGGTTTCGCCGCTGACCGTTACCGTCCGGGGGACGGCGCTGACCGAGGGGCTGTTTTATCTCCAAGGGACGGTGTTCCGCAGAGAGGACATCGGCAGGGAACTGGCGCTGCTGTCCTGCGAGGAGGGCTTTTGGATCCTCGGCTTTGTGGGAGGTGGGGGCGCATGATCTTTCCCGATTGGGGCACAGCCCCCGACACCGCGCCGGAGGAGGCGCTGCCGCTGTTCCGGGAGTGGGCCGTGGACTGGGAGAACGGATGCTTCGCCCTGCGCCGGGGAGAGCCGTATCTGGTCAGCGGGGACGAGGCGTTGAAAATTTGGGTGACACGGGCGCTGCGGCCGGAAAGCCAGCGGTTCCGCTACACCGCATGGTCGGCGGACTACGGCAACGAATTGACGCTGCTGCTGGGCGGCTGCGTGGATCAGGGTATTCTGGAAAGTCAGGTGCGGCAGTATGTGCGGGACGCGCTGCTGGCGTGTCCCTACATCCGGGAGGTGGACGGGTTCTCCTTCTCGAAGAAGGGGAGCCGGGTGGAGGCCCGGTTCACCGTGCACACCGTCTATGAGGAGTTTACCCAGAAAACGGAGGTTTCGATCAGATGACCAAGGAAGAAATGCTGCGGCTGCTGACAGCCGCCTACACCGGCCCCGGCAGCGCCGCCGAGGGCACCTTTGCCGGAGACGTGCTCCGTGCCTGCGCCGATGGAATGGCGCAGCTTTGGAGCATGGAGATCGACGGACTGGAACGGCGGGCCTTTGTGTCCTCCGCTGTGGGGGAGTGGCTCACCGCCGTGTGCGCCGACCGGGGGTGCGTCCGCAAAGAGGGGGAGACGGACGAAGAACTGCGCGCCCGGACGCTGGCGGCACTGGCCGCAACGCCCGCCTCCGGCAACGCCGACCACTACGCCGCGTGGTGCGGACAGGTGGCGGACATCCTGCGGGTGAAGGTGCTGCCGCTGGCAAGAGGAAACGGCACCGTGGACATCGTGGCGGTGGGCCGGGAGGGGAAAGCCCCCAGCGAGGCCGCCATCCGGGAGGCCCAGGCCGTCGTGGACCGGGAGCGGCCCGTGGGCGCGGACGCGAGGGTCATTGCCGCCGCTGAGACGGCGGTGAACGTGGCGGCGTCCGTGACGCTGATGGACGGCGGCAGCATGGAGGGCGTGAAAACCGCCTTTTCTCAGGGCTTGACCGCCTTTTTCCGGGACAACGCCCTGCGGACGCGGGTGGTCAGCCACGGCAAGGCTCTGCGGCTGCTGCTGGACTGCCCGGGCGTGGCGGATGTGTCCGGCTTCACCATGAACGGCAGCGGCGACAGCCTGACGCTGACGGAGGGCGCGGTGCCTGTGGTGGGCACGCTGACGCTGACGGAGGTGAGGGCGTGAGACTGCCGGAGTTTTTGACGGAGCTTTCCCCTGTCCGGGAGACCTTGACGGCGCTGGAACAGGGGGAGAACGCCATGGCGGAGGCCGTGGCGGAGAAGAACGGTCAGGTGTGCGTGGAGACCGCCACCGGAGGGCTGACCCTGTGGGAGCGGGACTACGGCCTGCCTGTTCGGGAAGGGGCCTCGTTGGAGGATCGCCGGGCCGCCGTCCGGGCCGCCATGCTGGGTGGGCGCACCCTGACCCCCGCCTTTTTGAAGGAGCTGTGCGTCACGCTGGGCGGCGGCGACAGGGGAGAGGTAGAGGAGGACTTCGCCCATTGGAGCGTCACGGCGCTGACCGTGGGAGAGGGCCGCGTTCCGGCGGATATTCCGGCTCTGGAACGGGCGTTGGAGCGGCTGAAACCGGCCCACCTGTCGGTGACGGTGCTGCCCACGGCGGACATGACGGCGCAGCGCTGGGAGGCGGTCACCGGCGGCGTGATGATGGAGGTCTGGGGGTAAAAAAACGAGGGGACGGAAAGAAGAGCGCCCCTGACATGGCCATGACCGGCGAGGTTAAGATCCTTGCCGGCAGGGTGGGGGCGGCTTCTGACCACTGCACCAACAATTAAGTGGACGCTTACTGCGCAAATGCCGTGACGTGGGCCGCTGACAACGGGATCAGCAAAGGAACAGGCAGCGGAATCGGTAGCGGGCTGTTCGACTCCGCCAACGACTGCACGAGCGCGCAGATCACGGCGTTCCCGTGGCGGCTGTACATGGAAAAGGGAGATTAAGACCTCTTATAAGAATTCTCACCGGTTTGATCGAACCGGGGAGAATAAGCGTCAAAGCTGGCAACAGCTATGAGACAGGCGTAATGGAACGTTTTGATATGCTACCTCTGCGAACTCAGCCTGTGTGGATGATTGATGATGTTCGCGTTGGACGTTCCCGACCATGCGGTTAGTTACGCCCGACGCGAACATTTTTGCGTATTTTAACCGGAAACTGGTGAAAGCTGCGTGGCCTTCAAGCTGCCTGATACAGGGTAGGAAGGCCGACAGCGGGCTTGTTCCGGTGAGAGTCAGAAGGATAAATTTCACTGCGAGATATGCCTTGACCGGTTTCGGAAAATCTGCTATTGTTAATTAATGTAAAGAATTTTTGCCATCGATTGACAAAGACGGGGGCATCTGACAGCGAATTTTCCGGTGTATTTGTCTCTGACGATCAAAATGGTACATGTTCACAAACTGTGAAAAGGAGATACTATGCCGAAACAATATTGCGTTGGTGCGGTGGAAAAAGCCATTAAAATACTGAATTTTCTGGCAGAGCACCCGGATTCATCTTTCAGTGAGATTTTTACGGCGCTGGAGCTTTCTAAATCCACAACCTACCAGACTCTTTCAACTCTTGAGATGTTTCACTACGTTGAACGACTGGACAACCGGCAGTATCGTTTGGCAATGGGGATCCTTCCGCTGCTGCGTGGTATCCCTAAGCAGAATGACATTGTGGAGTGTGTGCGCGGTCCCCTGACAAAGCTGGCAGATGAGACACGGTTTTCTGTTCACTTCTGTATTCTGGATGCAGGCAGCGCTATATGCGTGTTCAAGGCTGAGAACGGTAATATATCCATCCGTACCACCTCGGTAGGCCGGCCTTTGACGCTGCACTCCTCGGCTGCGGGGAAGGCTTTGATGGCTTGGCTGCCAGCGGAGCAGTTGGAACAGTATCTTTCCCGCATTGACTATACTCCTTTTACCGACAGCACGATCACAACCCGGGAAGGATACCTGGAAGAACTCCGGAAAACGCGGGAGCGGGGCTTCTCTGTGGACTATGGTGAGGGTACCAAAGGTGTGTTGGGTATCGGTGTGCCGGTGTACCGGGGAAATGATTTGATGGGGGCAATCAGCATCGGCACCGTGGTGACAGATTCTAGCATGGAAGAATATGAGCGTATCGCAGGTCAAATGAAGAAAAGCGCCCAGGAAATCGAGCAGAACCTGGTCCGCCCGTAAACTAATTCCCAGTTGAAGATCTTCTGGGCCTATGAAGGAATTCAAATGAGTTAAACAAATAAATTAGTAGTAAAAAATGTTCAAACCGCCAAAAGGGCTTGCCATCTGTAAATTGCAGACGGCAAGCCCTTTTGTTTTGTTTGGCCGGGAAAACCGCAGACCGGTATCCTTGACTGCCGTGAGTTCTCAACTTATTGAATGTACAATCGGTCAAATGAATGAAATTTCATTGGCATTTTTGTATAAATTACTCGCTGTATAAGTGTTGACTTTTTTTTTCTCCTGCTATATTATCTATATACAGAAACAAGTTCTGAATTCAAAAACAACGGGAGGAGGGGGAAAAGCATGAGCAAATACTTGGATGAATATGTGTTGGGAGAACACTTTGTATCTGCCGCACGGACGGTGACGGAGTGCGATGTCGTCAATTTTGCCTGTATGACAGGGGATATGCACCCCAATCACACGGATGCCGAGGTCATGAAGCACAGCCAGTTCGGTCAGCGGATTGCCCATGGGCTGCTGGGGATCAGTTGGGCCCACGGGTTTCTGGACAGACTGGATCTGATCACGGACAGTGCCATCGCGTTTCTGGAAATTGAGGAATGGAAATTCAAGGCGCCTATTTTCTTCGGAGACACGATTCACGCGGAAATTACGGTGAAGGACGTGATTCCCAGCCGCAGCAAGCCGGATCGAGGAGTGCTCAAGCTGTACTTTGAGCTCATTAAGCAGGATGGTACCGTCTGCCAGAGCGGCACGAAGGCCATTATGATGAAACGCACCGCACAGAAAGAGGGATAAAGCATGAGTAAAGTTGTAAGTGTGGAAGAGGCCATTGCCTCCATTGCGGACGGCAGCACCGTTACTGTCTGCGGCTGTGAGAATATCCTGCTTCCCGAATATCTACTGGCTAATCTGGAGAAGCGGTTTCTGGAAACCGGCCATCCCAGAGACCTGACGGAGATCCACACCGTAATTCACGGCATGGGCGTGGGTCTGGGGCTGGAGCACTTCGCCCACGATGGTATGACGAAAAAGGTCATCGGTAGCGGTTACAGCTACTTGAAGACCTCAAAGATGACCTCCATGATTCGAGAGAACAAGATCCCCGCCTACCTGATTCCCATGGGCACGGTGCTGCAGATCATGGCCAACGTGGCTGCCGGCGAGCCCTATACATACAGCAAGGTGGGTTTCGGAACCTTTGTAGACTGCGATGTGGAGGGCGGCTGCGTCAACAGCATTGCGGAGAACACCTTCTGCACCCGAGATACCATTCACGGCGAGGAAATGCTCTGCTACAAAAATCCGAAGATTGACGTAGCTATCCTCCGGGGCACCACAGCCGATGAATTCGGCAATATCAGCCTGGAGCATGAGCCCATGACCTTGGGCGTTCGGACACTGGCCATGGCAGCCCGGGCCAGCGGCGGCAAGGTGATCGTTCAGGTCAGCCGTCTGGTGAAGCGGGGCAGCATTGACCCCCAGAAGGTAGTGATTCCCGGCATCATGGTAGACATGGTGGTGGTGGATGAGAATCAGGCCCCCAGCGGAGGGCGGATGAACCCGGCCCTCACCGGTGAAATTCGCATTCCCGTCTCTGCGCTGGAACCCCTGCCGCTGGACGCTGCCAAGGTTATCAGCCGCCGGGCGGCTCAGGAGATCACCAAGCAGTCCGCAGTGGTGAATCTGGGGGTAGGCATTCCCATCAATATTCCTATGATCCAAGTGGAAGAGAACTCTGACAAGGACACGATTTTCTTCCCGGAGCACGGCGCCATCGGCGGCGTTCCGGCAGAGCGGGCCATTTTCGGCACCAATGTAAACCCCGAGGCTATCATTGATTCCACCGATGTGTTCCGCTATTATCGGGGCGGCGGTCTGACTCAGACGTTCCTGGGCTTCGGTGAGTTTGACCAATACGGCAACGTGAATGTCAGCAAATTCAATGGCATCATCCCCGGCTGCGGCGGCTTCATCGACATTGCTCACAAAACGCCGAAGCTGGTGTTCTGCGGTTCCTTCACCGCCGGCGGCGCAAAAATTGAGATTGGCGGCGGTCGCCTGAAGATCATTCAGGAGGGCAAGTACCACAAGCTGATGGAAAAGGTGGAGCAGATTACCCTGAACGGTCAGGAAGCTCTGAAAAAGGGACAGGATGTCACTTATGTGACGGAGCGGGCGGTGTTCCACCTGACCCCCAAGGGCATTGAACTGCTGGAATACGCCCCCGGCATTGACATTCAGAAGGACATTCTGGATCTGATTCCCTTCCCGGTGCTGGTGTCCAACCCCAAGGAGATGGACGCAGCCTTGTTTACGTAAGAACGGAGCGTGGGTATGAGCAGCGAACTTAGGTTTGACGTACTGGTGCTGGGGGGCGGCGGCGCAGCCCTGCGGGCCGCCCTGAGCGCCTGTGAGCAGGGCGCAAAAACTGCCATCCTCTCCAAGGGTGAGGCAGGAAAAAGCGGCGCCACCTATTACAGTGTGGCAGAGGTGGGGGCCTTCAATGTGCCGGACGGAGCCCTGGATCCTGAGGACAGCCCGGAGGAATTCTACCGGGATATGGAGATGGCCGCCTTGGGTACTGCACAGTTGCCCCTATGCCGGATTCTGGCGGAACAGGCGGAGAGCGCCCTGCAATATCTGGAGAAGATCAGCGGCGGCACTGTGTTTGCCAAAGAGGATGGACACTTCAAGGTGTATCAGGCCTGCTTTTCCACCCGGCCTCGCTCCCATGTGGTGGAAAACCACTTCAAGCCCATCCTTCGGGCCCTCCGGGAGGAGGTGGCCAGAAGGGACATCACGGTTCTCAGCGGTCTGCAGGCGGTGGATCTGCTGAAAGAGGACGGACAGGTCTGCGGTGTGTACGCACTGGATGAGGCTGGTGCCCCAGTGATTGTTCATGCCGGCAGCGTTGTCCTGGCCACCGGCGGAGCCAGCCGCCTTTTCCGGCGGAATATGTATCCTCGGGACATTACCGGCGACGGATACGCAATGGCCTGGCGGGCCGGCGCCCGGATGAGCAACATGGAGTTCATTCAGGCGGGGATCGGCGTGGCGGCACCCTTTATCAACCTTTTCGGCAACTACCTCTGGGAGGCTAACCCCCAGATCGAAAACGCAGCAGGGGAGCCTGTGCTGGAAAAATACCTTCCGGCCGAAGTGACGCCGGAGGCTGTTATCCGGGAGAAGACCCATTTCCCATTCAGCACAAGAGATCTCTCCCGATATATTGAGATTGCGGTTCAGAGCGAGTATAATTACGGCCGGGGAACCGCCGGCGGCAACATGCTTCTGAATTTCCGCGGAACGGATTTTGACAGTCTGTTTCGGCGGGATCCGGTATTTGCCTCCATGTGGAAGGTTACCTATCAGTGGCACAAAGAGCGGGGGATCGACCTCTATCGGGATCCGGTGGAGATTGCCTGCTTTGCCCATGCCCTCAATGGCGGTGTCCTGATCGACGAACATGCCGCCGCCAGTCTCCCGGGACTCTATGCGGCAGGAGAGACGGCCTCCGGCCCCCACGGAGCCGACCGGCTGGGGGGCAACATGTCCGTTACCTGTCAGGTGTTCGGCAATATTGCCGGCCGCAGCGCTGCCGCCTATGCAAAGGGGCTGAAGGCTCACCCAACTGGAGAGGCGTCGGCAAGAGAGATCGCCCGGCGGCTGGAGCAGCTGACCTCCGGCACCAGACGGGAATGCAGAGACCTGCTGGAGACCCTGCAGGAGCGCTCGGACAAAGCCCTGATGATTATCCGCAGCCAGACCGGACTTCAAAAGTACCTGACGGAGCTGGCAGATCTGAAGGCGGAGATCGCCCGCGGCGGAACGGCTGGGTGTCTGGGAGAACTGGTACAGCTGGAAAATCTGGCAGAGGTCGGCGGACTGATCGCCCGGGCAGCGCTGGAGCGGAAGGAAAGCCGGGGCAGTCACTACCGGGCGGATTATCCAGATGCAGATCCGGCCCTTGCCCATCCCATTATCCTTGAAAAGGCGTAAAATACTACATTAAATATAGTATGGACAGAGAAGAAAGGACGGTTTCCATGAAAAAAAGACTTGTCTCCCTGATGCTGGCAGGATTGCTGACACTCACACTCACCGCCTGCGGCGGACAGAAGAGCGATTCCCCCGCTACCAGCGGCAATGGGGATGCCGCTCCCTCCGGCACAATCGTGCTTAAGTGCGGCCATGTGCTGGCGGATGGCAGCCACTTTGACTTTGGCGTGGACAAATTCGCCGAACTGGTAAACGAGAAGTCCGGCGGCACCCTTCAGGTGGAGGTACACACGGACGGCACGCTGGGGCAGGAGCGGGAGATGATGGAGTCCCTTCAGATCGGCAATCTGGATCTGGCGCTGGTTTCCACGGCTCCCATCAGCAACTTCTATTCTCAAATGTCCGTGCTGGACATGCCCTACCTCTTTGACTCCAAGGCCCATGCCTATGCGGTGCTGGACGGCGAGATCGGCCAGAGCCTCTTTGATGGTCTGGAGAGTCAGGGCATGGTGGGCCTTACTTACATGGAAAACGGTTTCCGCAATGTCTTTTCCACTAAGCCTATCACCAAGCCTGCTGATCTCAAGGGTGTGAAAATCCGTATCATGGAAAACCAGATCCAGACTGCCACCTTCAGTGCTCTGAACGCCATCGTCACCAATATGGCCTCCGGCGAGGTTTATACCGGCCTGCAGCAGGGGACCATTGATGCCGCCGAGAATGCCATCTGCGCCTACTACAGCAGCGCCTACTATGAGGTGTGCAAAGAACTGAGCCTGACGGAGCATTTCTATGGCGCCACTGCCCTGTTGATGAGCAAGAAGGTCTTTGCATCCCTGACGGAGGAGCAGCAGACCATTTTGAAGGAGGCTGCGGCTGAGGCGCGGGATCTTCAGCGGGCCGATGTGGCAGAAAGAGAGACCCGGTATCTGGATGAGCTTCAGGCCGAGGACGGCGTGACGGTGCATGAGGATGTGGACAAGGATGCATTCCGGGCTATCACCGATGAGATCTATCCCAAGTTCTATGATACCATCCCTCAGGATCTCGTTGAGTCCATCCGTAATTGTGCCTATTAAATTCTCTGAGAGAGAAGGGAGGGAGACTGCCGCTTTACGCCTTGTAAAATGTCAGTCGCGAGTATGAAATTTTACAACGGAATCAACAAAGTCGAAAAAGTTTTGGTGGCAATCGTCACAGTGCTGTTAGTTGCGGTTGTGTTTTTGCAGGTGGTTAATCGCACCATCATCAAGGCAACCATTGCTTGGCCCGAGGAGGCGGCCCGCTACCTGATGGTGTGGCAGGTGTTCCTGGCATCTGTCATCGCGTTCCGAACCGGGGCAAACTGCTGCATTGACGTGCTCATTAACCGGTTCCACGGCAAGGCCAAGGTTGTACTGACCTGCTTTTCAAACATTGTGTGCCTGGTGTTTGCGGTGGTGCTGATCCTGGGGGCACTGGAGGTCATCCAGACCCAGATCGAATTCAACCAGACCTCCACGGCACTGCGGATCAATATGGCCTTTGTCTATGCGGCCATGCCGGTATGGGGGTTTCTCTTCATTGTAGAGCTGGTGTTTATGACTATACAGGCTTTTAAGCCGACCGCTTTCAAGGATCAGACCGATGGGGAAGGAAGTGCTGCATGAGCTTGATTTTCATCCTGCTGGGAACTTTTTTCCTGCTGGCGTTTTTAGGGGTTCCCATTGCCATTTCTCTGGGTGTGGCGTCCGGCATCGGCATGCTGACGGCGGGTGTGTCCGTGTCCGGTATCGCCCAGCGAATGTTTGCCGGCGTGGATTCCTTCTCCTACTTAGCCATCCCCATGTTCATGCTTGCTGGTAAGTTGATGGAATACGGCGGCATATCCGCCAGAATCGTTCAAGTGGCAAAGATCCTTTGCGCCAAAGTCCGGGGCGGTCTAGCCATTACCTCCATTGTTGCCTGCTCTTTCTTCGCAGCTCTGTCCGGCTCTGCGCCGGCAACGGTTTCTGCCATTGGCGGCATCATGTATCCGGAGATGCTCAAGGACGGGTATGACGAGGAGTTTGCCGGCGGCATGATTTCCGTGGCCGGCAACTTAGGTCCCCTGATTCCCCCCAGCATCCTGATGGTTACCATCGGTGTATGCACAGGCGTGTCTATCAGTGATATGTTCCTGGGCGGAATCGTCATCGGCATTTTGCTGGCGGCTGTCTTCTGCTTGACGGCTTACGTCATCTGCCGCAGAAGAAATTACGGCGGCTCCGGACAGACCTACAGCAGTAAAGAAAAATGGCGGATTTTCTGGTCTGCCATGCCGGCTCTGGGTATGCCTATCATCATTCTGGGCGGCATTTACGGCGGCTACTTCACCCCTACGGAGGCATCCGTTGTGGCGGTGGTCTACGGCATTATCGTTTCCTTCTGCATCTACAGAGAGATTACCGTGAAGCAGTTTATCCGGTCTCTGGTGGATTCTGCAGTGGCTGGCTCAGTGATTTTGCTGATGATTTCTACCTCTATGTCCTTCAGTTGGATTTTTGCAAGACAGGGCCTCTCCCGCCTGATTGTCAGCGGAGTTTCCTCTGTGTTTACCACGTCGGTTTCCTTTATGATCCTCTCTTTTGTGATCTTCCTGATCTTTGGAACATTTATGGACGCCAATGCTAACGCCCTTCTACTGCTGCCCCTGATGTTCCCGGTGGCCCAATCCCTGGGAATCAACGCCATTCATTACTGCATTTTTGCAACCGGCGCACTGATCATCGGTTCATCTTCTCCTCCGGTTGCAGTGAACATCTTCACGGCGGTCAGCGTCACGGGCCTGCCAATGAGCCGAATCATCAAAGGGATGCTGCCTTTCTTCATTATGATGATTCTCACAGTGCTCATCTATTCGTTCTTCCCCGATCTGAGCACTTTCCTGCCTAATCTGGTGGGGTAAGGAAATGGCCTGCGGTCTGTGAACTGCGCTCCGTCTAAACAACGACATTAAGATAAGACTGCACAAAGAGCAGCTGCCACAAGTAAGCGAAAAGGCTTATTCTTGTGGCAGCTGCTCTTTTTGCGCATGACAAAAGCTGTTGACCCTTCAGGAATTGATTGTATAGGGTAGGGCAGCCGTCAGCGGCTCTGTCGCGCTGCGGATGCTGCATGCCCCTTGCGGGTGAAGGGGGTGTGCGGGACTGCGCCCGCAGGCGCGTTTCGGAGCGCAACCGCCGTAAGGCGGCTCTTGGCGCGGAGATAACCCAAGAAGGGGAAACAGGCGAAGCGCCGCCGGGGGCGGATGAAGCGAGCCTGTTTCGAGGATGGCCCCCAAACAGCGGATATGCAGTATCCGCTGTTTGGCTTGGGCCGACGGTGTATTCACGCTCCATGCGGGGAAGAAAAGACTTTTTCGACCCATTGAAGCAGCTATCGCAGACGGGCACAGCCCGTTCTGCGGGGCTGCTTTTTTTGTGGGGCGGCATGGGCGATTTTACTAAAGGGAAACGGCTTTTCGCCGGGTTTCGTAAAATTTCCTCCGAAGTTCAAAAAAGTTCTTGCATCGTACACCGGTGTACGGTGTATGATCTTATCGCGAAAAAAGAGGCCGGATACAGAAGAAATGTTGGCCGGAGCCGCTCCGGTGACATTTCGTGTCGAAAAAAGGACGTTTCATGCAGACGGCCCCGCAAGGCGCGGAAAATATGCTACACTGAACACCGAAAACTGAAAAACTGTCCGGGGGCGCCCCCGGACCCGTAGGGAGAACTCCCTACGGGAAGATCTCTGTCCGTGGGAGACTGATTCGGACAGAGAAGGAAACGAACAGGAGGAGATCTATGAAGAAGCGTATCTTGAGCTGTCTCATGGCGCTGGCCCTGTGCCTGACGCTGCTGCCAACGGCGGCGCTGGCAGAGGAGACGGAGGGGACGGCACAGACGCCCCCGGCCGTGGAGGAATCGACAGACCCGGCAAACGGGGAAGCGAAGCAGGAAAATCAGTCTGCGGAACAGGAAGAACAGCGGGAGATCCCGACTGTAAAGCAGGACGAGGCCGTGGCCGATGTGCAGGCGATGATCGACGCTCTGCCTGACGCGGCGGAACTGGACGGCATGGACGATGCGGATGCCATGGCGGTCTACGAGGCGTTTCAGACCGCCTGCGACGCGTATTATGAAACCCTGACCGAGAAACAGCAGGCACAGCTGAAAAACACGGAGAAGCTGGCGGCGCTGTCCGACTGGTTCAGCCAGTCTGCGGCGCTGGCGGCGGGCGGACACCAGCACCCCATCTGCGGCGCAAGCTGTGTGGATGGCGAGAATCACGATAATGTGACTTGGACAGGTACCAGGGATGTAACCGGTCTGCAAGCGGGCCGCCACTACTACCTCATGAACGATGTCAAAGTGAGTGAAACCTGGCATCCGGCAGACGGCGTGGTGCTCTGCCTCAACGGCTACAGCATCACGGCGATTACAAAAAGTATTAATGTTATTGAGGTGGACAAGGGCAAAACCTTTACCCTAACCGACTGCGGCACGGCCGGTACGGTCACGCACGAAGACGAGAAGAGAGGCCGCGGCGTGAAGGTGTTCGGCACCTTCAATCTGTACGGCGGCAACATCACCGGCAACCAAACCGATGGTAATTATAACGACGGCACTACATTCGGCGCGGGTGTCTATGTCGCGACGTACTCCGTTTTCAATATGTACGGTGGCAAGATCACTGGCAACATGGGTTATTCCGGCGGAGGCGGTGTGTACGTTGCCCCTACCTATGCCGACTCATCCCGCGCCGTATTTAATATGTCCGGCGGCGAGATCTCGGGCAACAGCAGCCTTTACGGTAACAGCAGCGGTGTGTATGTGAACGGCGGCGAGTTTATCATGTCCGGCGGCTCCATTACTGGCAACGCTGGCTACGGTGTGTATCTGTGCGATTACAAAAACAATTTCGGCGACACTTGCCCCGGCGCCTTCACCGTCAGCGGTAAGGTAAGCGTCACCGGCAACTATAAAAACGTCTATAACAACGGCACACTTGTTGGCACCCTCGATTACAATGTGTTCCTGTCCACGGGCAAGACCATCACCGTCGAAGGAACCCTGGACGCCGCGTCCAAAATCGGCATCTCCACGCAGGGTGAAGCCAGCGCGGACATCGCCACCGGCGGGGTGGGGGAGGACTATGATAAGATCTTCTCCTCCGACGTGAAGGACAAGGGGTACTCGTTCACAAAAAAGGACGACGGAACGCTCCGTTTCAACGGCCACGACCACAACTGGCAGTTCACCGCAACGACCGAGATGATCAAGGCAAAATGCACCGCTCCAAACTGTCCGGTGACCGCCTCTGGCAGCGATGAGTATAACGGCGGTTCTGTGCGGCTTAAAGTCGAAAACACAACGTACGGCGATCGTTGGAATAACGCATCGGTAGAAGCCAGCAAACAGCCCGCCTGGCGCGGCCCGAAGGCCTTGACAATCGAAATCTATTATCAGAACAGCGTGACCGGCAAGGATCTCGGCACGACCGCGCCCACCCTGCCGGGCTCCTACACGGCCAGCATCACGGTAGAGGGCCAGACCGTGACCCGCGGCTTTAAGATCACCAAGGCGACGCCGACGATCCGAAGCTGGCAAGGTTATCCGTATGGCAAAACATTCGACGGCACCCAGCTTGCCAACCCGGCTTCTGACCGTTTGACGATTTCCGGCGGTACATACAGTGATATTGCAGAGTTTAACTGGTATACTGCCACAAAAAACGAGGGTAATACCTATATCAAGGGTGAAAAGCTGAACGAAAACCCAACTGATGCGGGCGACTACATCATCGAAGCGGTATTTAATGATACGGATACCACCAATGCGGCTACCAGCGAATTGGGCTTGACTATCCAGCAGGCAACTCAATACAACGGAACGGTTCCCGTAGCGGTAAACAACATGCATCCTTCTTCTGTTTCCCAAACCTTTACAGTGGATTTGAGTCAGGAACTGACGAAGAATAAAGTTCGCCACGGTGACTCTCTGGCACTCGCTGCTTTTGGCATTACTTCTCAATCCGACTATGTGGATTTGACTAATACTGCGTTAAACGGTGAAATTTTAACGATTACCATGAAGCCGATGGCCAGCAATCTCGTAGGTATGCGAGCATATGTAACCGTTAATGTGACCAGTCGAAACTACAAGGTTATTCCGGTAGGGATCACGCTGACTCTGCAAGAAAAGCCCACAGCCAATGATATTACCGTTACCATGGACGACTGGACCTTCGGAGAAGCCGCGAAGGAATTGCAGGTAAACGGTCTGCCGACCGGCGTGGAGCTTACCGATCCCGCCGTGACCGTCACCTACACGAACACGAAGGACGGCACCACGTCAAGCAAGCGGCCTACCGACGCGGGCGATTACACCGTGAAGGTGCAATGTGAGACAGACACCGAGATCCACACCGGCACGGCGGAGTTTACCATCAGCCCGAAATCCATTGAGGGCGCCGCAGTCACGAGGGACCAAAGCGAACAAGTTTATGATGGCGGCGAGAAGAAGCCGGCGGTAACATCTGTTGTGCTGGATGGCAATACGCTGACGGCGGGGACGGATTACGCCGTTGCTTATGCGAATAACATCAACGCCACCAAGTTGGGGCCGGATTCTCAGGCGAAAATCATCATTACCGGCACCGGCAACTATACGGGCGAGATTACAGTACGCTTCCCCATCAATCCCGTAACGCTGAGAATTATCGGAGAAGATCGGATGACGGCCACGGCGTCTTACGGCACCAAGGTAAAAGATATCCCTGTCTCTTCCACTACGGTCTACTATAATAGCAGCAAGGTAACAATCGTACCCGGCACATGGAAATTTGACGGCGACGGCATGGATGAAATCCCGGAAGTCGGTAATACAAAGGTGTATAGGGCGGCCTTTACGCCGACGTCCGGCGGCGAAAATTACCGTGAGTGCTTCACCTACATCAAGCCTTCGATCTCTCAGACCGCCGGGTCTGTGACCGATCCGGCTGCCAAGACCGATTTGGTCTACAACGGCGAGGAGCAGGCACTGCTTGAGACTCTGCCTGCCAGCAGCACCGGCACGGTGCAGTACAGTCTGGACGGCACGGACTACACCGAGACCCCGCCCATGGGCAAGAAAGCTGAGACTTATACCGTTTCCTACAAGGTCGTGGGTGACAAGAATCATCTGAATGTAGAGGCTCAGAGAATCAGTGTCAAGATCGAAAAGCTGGCCATCACCGTAACGGCGGAGGACAAGACCTCCCGTGTGGGTCTGGCTCTGGCGGGACTGACCTACACCTATACCCCGGAACTGGCCGCCGGTGACGTGTTCACCGGCACGCTGGAGACCAACGCGCTTCCGGATGCCGCGGGCAGCTATTCCATCACGCAGGGTAATTTGGCGTTGAACGAAAACTACACCATCGACTTCCACGCCGGTACCTATACGGTGGCGGATAAGCTGGCTCAGAGCGACTTCCGCTTTGAAAGCATTCCGTCTGCCGTAAGCAAGACCTATGGCGACCCGGATTTCTCCGCTGCCGCGGTCGGCGCTGTCGAGGGCAGCACCGTGACCTACGAGAGCAGCGCGCCTGCGGTTGCCACCGTGGACGGCACCGGCAAGGTCACCATCAAGGGTGCGGGCACGGCGGTCATCACCGCCAAGGCGTCCGCGACGGAGGATTATGACGCGGCAGCGGCGGCCTGCACCCTGACGGTGGAGAAGAAGCCGATCACCGCACCTGCGGCGGATGCCACGGTCTTCACCTACAACGGCACGGAGCAGACCTACGCTCTGGCGGAGGATGGTGCTTACACCATCACCGGCAACAAGCAGACCAACGCCAACGAGACGGGCTATTCCGTCACGGCGGCCTTGAAGGACACGGTCAATACCCAGTGGGCGGACGGAACGACCGCAAATAAGACCTATACATTTGTCATCGGCAAGGCGGTCATCACCGTCAAGGCCAAGGATCAGACCGCCTATGTGGGCGACAAGGCCCCCACCTTGGGCGAGGATAGCTATACCGTTTCCGGTCTGGTGGGCGAGGAGAAGCTGACGACCCAGCCGACGGTGAAGTACGTTGACGCGGACGGCAGCGAGATCGCCCCCGACATGACCAAGACCGGCGAGGTCAAGATCCTTGCCGGCGGCGCGGCGGCCTCCGGCAACTACACCATCCGCTATGAGGACGGCAAGCTGACCGTCAGCACCCGCCCCTCCGGCGGTGGCGGCGGCTCCAGACCCTCCACCAACCCCGTTCAGACGGAGGTGAGCAAGGATCCTGACGGCTCCGTTTCCCTCTCCAAGACCAGCGCGGCCAAGGGCGACAAGGTGACCATCACCGTGAAGGCGGAGCAACATTACGAGGTGGACGAGGTGATCGTCCGGGATTCCAAGGGCAAGCAGTTGGCCGTCAAGGACAACGGCGACGGCACGTTTACCTTTGAGATGCCCGCCGACAAGGTGACGGTGGAGCCTACCTTCTCCTGGGTGAATCCCTTTGCGGACGTGGCAAACAGCGCCTACTACGTGGACGCGGTGGAGTGGATGCTCAAGCGCGAGGTCACCCAGGGCACTACGGAGACCACCTTCAGTCCCAACCTGAACTGCACCCGTGCCCAGATCGTCACCTTCCTGTGGCGGGCCGCCGGTTCTCCCGCGCCGAAGGGCACGGTCAGCTTTACGGATGTTTCCGCAGGCAGCTACTACGCCAAGGCGGTGGCGTGGGCCATTGAAAACGGCATCACCGGCGGTACGGGCGATGGCCTGTTCAGCCCTGACGCCGCCTGCACCCGCGCTCAGTCCGCGGCGTTCCTGTACCGCGCGGCGGGCAGCCCCGCCGTGGGCGGCAGCGCCGGGTTCAGCGACGTAGCGGCGGACGCTTACTATGCGCAGGCAGTGGCGTGGGCCAAGGAGCACGGCATCACCGACGGCATCGGCGGTGGGCTGTTCGGCTCCGCCAACGACTGCACGAGAGCGCAGATCGCCGCGTTCCTGTGGCGGCTGTACGCGGAAAAGTGAGATCAAGACCTCTTATAAGAATCTTCCCCGGCCGAAAGGCCGGGGAAGATAAGCGTAACGGAACGTTGTGAAACGTTCCGTTACTGTCATGTTGGGGGAGTGAGCGTCAAACCGAGCCGCGTATGAAACGGGGGCTGGCGGGTCATAACTGACCCGCCGCAGGGGGCAATGGGTATTCGCGTTTCCAAGGTCAAGTAAGTATGAGGACATAATACGCAGACAACAAAAACTGCGTGTAAGTTTTTGAATGCGGCGTCAAACACAGCGGCGGATGGAAGATTTTCTGTGAAAATGGGAGAATACCCCATGTAGAGCGTAGAGTCCACGCACTATGCGTGTACTCTATGCGAAAAACGGAGGTGAGTTTGCAACACTATATCCCCCATGTGGCCGGCATCTGGCTTACAATTTATCCACCGATAAATTGGGAGGTCAGCACATGGAATACGGTTATGCAAGAGTTTCGACCAAGGAACAGAATGAGCTGCGACAGCTCATCGCCCTGCGGGAATTCGGGTTAACGGACCGAGCGATTTTCGTGGACAAGCAGTCCGGCAAGGATTTTGACCGCCGCAGCTACCAGCGGCTGCTGCGCAAACTGAAAGACGGCGACACGCTTGTGATCAAGAGCATCGACCGTCTCGGCAGAAACTATGAGGAAATTTTGGAGCAATGGCGCATCATCACAAAGGAAAAGGGTGCGGCAATCGTTGTGCTGGATATGCCTCTGCTTGACACGCGGCGGAATCGAGACCTCACCGGAACGCTGATCGCGGACATCGTGTTACAGCTGCTATCCTATGTGGCGCAGACAGAGCGCGAGTTCATTCATCAGCGGCAGGCGGAAGGGATCGCCGCAGCGAAGGCGCGCGGCGTGAAATTCGGCAGGCCCCGCAAGGTGCTGCCGGAAGGGTTCGGCGAAGTCAAAGCACGTTGGGAGCGCGGCGAGCTGTCTGCACGGGCGGCAGGAAAACTGCTGGGCGTCACCCACCGGAGCTTTTTGCTCTGGGCTCAGGATGACGGGTGTAAAGAAATCGTTAAGAAAACGCAGAAAGTGAAAAGGGCTGGATAAAAAAGTACAATTTTTTAGTCGGATTTAAGCCGCTGGCCTATTGCTATTCTGTTGGGGGAGTGCTATGGTTAAGATGTAGATTTTGTGTATGTCGCTGTGGTCGGCAACCTGTACTTTTTTATCCACTATGCCAGATACACAATGCGCGATAAAAGACCCTTCCGCCTGTATTGCAGGCGGACAAGTATTCTGCGGGAGGTGAGCAGCGATTCATCCGTCTCTGTACGATTTCTGCGCCGGGCATGAACAAACTCACCTGCTGGCACAATGGGACGATGAACGCAATGCGCCGCTCACGCCGAATGATGTGACCTACGGAAGCCATCAAAAGGTATGGTGGCGATGCTCCCAAGGCCATTCCTATCGTTCCGAAGTTAGAATCCGCACGCGGGGAACGGGCTGTCCCGTCTGCGCGGGCCGCGCTGTTCTGCCGGAGGAAAACTCTCTGGCGGCAAAATTCCCTGATCTGCTTTCGGACTGGGACACAGAGAAGAATTCCCCGCTGCTGCCGACGCAGGTCATGCCGGGAGCACACCGGAAGGTCTGGTGGAGGTGTCCGAAAGGACATAGCTGGCAGGCGAGCGTTGCCAGCCGCGTCACATCAAACGCAGGGTGTCCGTTCTGCGCGGGACAAAAGGTCCTGTCCGGATTCAATGATCTCACTTCGCTGCATCCGCAGCTTGCTGAACAGTGGGATCGTAAAAAGAACGGTGCGCTGACACCGGAGACAGTGAGCGCATATTCCAATCGCCGCGTGTGGTGGCTCTGTGACAAGGGACATTCCTTCTGCGCGGTCATCGCCCACCGTGTGAACAAGGGGAGCGATTGCCCGTACTGCACCAACCGCAAGGTCCTGCCGGGATTTAATGATCTGGAGACCAAGGAGCCGGTGATCGCATCGCAGTGGCATCCGACCCTTAACGGCAGTTTCACGCCGCAGCAGGTAACGCCCGGCAGCAGCCGGAAGGCATGGTGGCTGTGTGAAAACGGCCATGCGTGGAAATCGGTCATCAGCAGCCGTACAGGAAAACAGCGCTGCGGCTGCCCCGTCTGCGCAGGCAGGCCGCTGAGCCAATGTACGGCGATCTCAGCCGGGCGGCCGGAGAAGCCGACACACTGATATAATATGTATCCAATGTACTCAACTGCGGGGAGCCGCAGAAATATATATTCTTAGGAGGAAAGAAGAAAAGATGAAACGCAAACTGCTATCTCTTCTTCTTGCGCTTACCATGACAGTCAGCCTGCTCACGGTAGGGGCAAGCGCGGTAGAGCCAACTTATGACGATATCGCGGGACACTGGGCTGAGGCATCCATCGAACGTTGGAGCGGCCACGGCATCATTCAGGGCAATAACGGTAAGTTCAACCCTAACGGTCAGCTCACCTGCGCCCACTTCGCAGCAATTCTCGCAAGACTCCTGAAGCTGCCCGCAGCCAAGGACGCGGGCTTCTCCGACAATACCCCTGATGCCTGGCATTACGATGCCATCAACCGCTGCGCGGCGGCCGGTATCCTCAAGGGCAACCTCAACGGCACTGTGACCCCCAACGCACCCATCACCCGTGAGCGCGCCATGGTCATGCTGGGCCGCGCTCTGGGTATCGAGCCCATCGAAAACCCCGATCTGACGCAGTTCGCGGACGGCGCGCAGGTGGCCTCTTATGCCCGGGGTATGCTGGCTGCTCTGATCAGAGCCGGTATTGTGGGCGGCGTGACTGCCGACCAGCTGGCTCCTCAGAACAACATCACCCGTGCGGCCACCGTCACGATCCTTGACCGCGCCATCGGCACCTATGCGGACAAGGCCGGCGAGACGGTCAATGCCAATGGCAAGGGCATCGTCCTCGTTGTGGCGGACGATGTGACCGTCACCGGCGAGGTAAACAAGCTGCTCGTGCCTGCCAATGACATCGAAGTGACCGTTAAGGGCAGCAAGAACATTGATGACATCACGGTCAGCGGCGACAACTCCAAGGTCATTCTGGACAACGCCTCCGCGGACAATGTGACGCTGGACGGTGAAAAGAGCGCAGTTGAGACCAAGAACGGCGCCAAGATCGACAACGTCATCATGAGCGAGAATGCTTCCGGCGCCACGGTCGATGTTGGCAGCGGCACCACCGTCGGCAATGTGGAGAACCATGCTGAGGATGCCACCGTCACCGGCAGCGGCACCGTGAAGAAAGTGGAGTCCGACAAGGACATCACCGTTCAGACCAAGGACACCGACGTCAAGAACATCGGCGATGAGAAGATCACTGTCACCGATAAGAGCGGCAAGGATACCACGATTGGTACCACCGGCTCCGGCTCCTCCACTACCGTGAATAAGGGTACCACCAGTTCCGGCGGTGGCGGCGGCAGCAGCTCCGGCAGCAGCCACAGCCACAGCTATGCGGATACCTGGAGCTATGACGATACCTATCACTGGCATGCCGCTACCTGCGGACACAATGTCGTCAGCGGCAAGGCTGAGCATACCTATGGGGAGGATCACAAGTGCACCGTTTGTGGTTCTGCCGATCCCGCTCAGGCTGCTGCTTCCATCAACGGAAAGAACTATCTGACGCTGCAGGAGGCTGTTGCCGTAGGCGGCGAAGTGAAGCTGCTGAAGGATGTTGACATCTCTGAAACTGTCATTGTTACAAAGGCCGTCAAGCTCGACTTGAATGGCAAGACCATCAGCAACACAAATGACCTGTGGGAAAAGCGCGCGGCTGATTGGTCGCTGCTTTCCGTCCGCGCCGGCGGCGATTTGACCATTACTGGCAACGGCACACTCAAAGCCAAGGAAAATGACTGCTATGCAGTCGATGTGCAGGACGAGGCGAAACTCACCATTGAGAATGGTACCTTTGTCGGCAACGTCCATGCCGTGTATGTGTATCAAGGTGAATTGACCGTTAAGGGCGGTGCTTATTCCATTCAGCAGAAGTATCCCGACACAGCCAAGGCTGACGAATTCGTACTGAACTGCTATGACAAGCACCGCACAGAGGGCACTGCCAAGATCACCGTCACCGGCGGCACATTTGTAAAATTCAATCCCGCCAACTGTGCCGCTGAGGGCGCAGGCACCAACTTTGTCGCCGCAGGCTATGCGGCAAAGAAGCTCGAAGATGACAAATATGAAGTCGTTGCGCTCTTTGACGGCGGCACCGGTACGGCGGAAGATCCGTTCCTGATTGCAACATCCAAGCAGTTCAAGGCCATCGATCAGCTCAATGGCGCACCCTATTGCTTCAAGCAGACTGCAGATATTGCGGTTGCCGCCGGTGATGAGGTCACGAAATTTGCCGGTGTATACGATGGCGGCAACCAGGAACTCTCCAGCGCCCGCACTTCCGGAAAATTTGCTGCTCTCTTTAATGTTGCTGGACTTTCCGGACATGCCACTTTCAAGAATATCCATGTGACGATGGGGGAGCTGGCTACCAGTCTGCTCTCCTGCGCTGACTGGGGCACGAGCTACGGCGCGGACTTCGAAAATCTCACCTTTACCAGCACATCCGAACTGACCAAGGCCAACAGCAATAACTTTGGCTTTGTGGTGATCAATGCAATCTACACGGACAATGGCGATCCGGCAACCTATAACTTCAAAGATATCACAGTGAATGTCAATCTTCAGAACGCCGGCACCTGCACCGGTGTGCTCATTGGTTCCGGTCCGTGCTTCAATGTCAACACTACAATGAACTTCATCAACTGCACGAACGATGGTACGATCACCGGTACAAGTTCTGTCGGTTTCCTGTACGGCAACTCTGCCTACATTGAGAGCCTTGATGAATCTGGTACGATTACGGTTACGAACTGCACAACCAATGCTGTAATTAAGTCTACCAAAGACTCTGCCGACGTCGCTTTTGCTCCAGGTACTTCCAAGAGCCAAAAGGCGGCCGAATTGAATACTTCCTATCAGCAGGCGGACAAGTATATCGTCGGCAATTGTTTGAACGGCAAGACTATCAGTGTCACCCAGAACGCCGAGGCAGACAAATTCTCCATCGCCATTGACGATGCGTCCGACTATACTTACAAACTGGTATTGAATGTTGCGGCTACCTATCGGACGTTGGACGGCGAAGCGTGGGATGAGGCTGATGTTGCTAAGATCCCGAGCAATTGGGATGAAGCTTGGAATGTCTCCAACGGTCTGAAGTATCTGATTGCGCTGAACAAGGATGCAAGTGCTGCCGACGAGCTCAACAGTTTCCACGCCTATGATAAACGCACCGCAACAAGCAAGGGCATTGATACGGATGCACTCAGCTACAACGAGGACGGATACGCCATCGTTGTCAAGGACGGTACAAACTGCATTGTGTTCAATACAACGGAAGATACCTATATTGATAGCAATGTTTCCATTCTTGTGTACGCCTATTCTGGCAATACACTTGTTGGCACAAAGGCCATTTAAAGAATCCAACGCATGCAGCAAGCGCCCGAGCAGATTGAACCGCACCCCGTCAAGAGGACAGTGAAAAAATATAAAGTTTTTACGTTTATGCTCTTAAGCACATAAACGTAAAAACTGGCTCTTCGCCAATACCCCTGGTGGTGCTCAGGCCAGCAGTGTGATCTACAGTCTGATTGAAACGGCGAAGGAGAACGGTTTAGATCCGTACCGCTATCTGCTCTGGCTCCTGCAAAATGCGCCGGGTCTAAGCGAAACAGATGAGGCATGGGCCGAAAAGCTGCTTCCCGCAAATGCCCCGAAAGAATGCTATATGACTCATAAATAAAAGACCGCCATCTCAGTGAGCGAACGGCTCCTTGAGATGGCGGCCTTTTATACGTGGTTAGATTTTACGCTTACGCTTGTCCTGTCCGGAGGTAAGCGATTGAACTTATTGAGCGGCAAACCGTAAGGTAAGCGCTAAATAACCCGTACCTGTACTGTGGGAAACAGATATGTCATACTGTCTCGGAGAGTGTCGAGTATTCTTGACACTTCTCGAGACTTTCTAATACGGGGGCACGGTATGAACGTAAATGCAGTTAAGCATCAGGCAAAGTTACTGGAATGGAAAGGTCGAGTAGCAGATTGCAGAAGCAGCGGGATGAGCGTAAAGCATTGGTGTGAGGAAAATGATTGTTCCCCCAGGACGTATTATCGGTGGGAGCAGGAGATCTTGGGAAAAGTAAGGCAAATTACAAAGGCAGAGTCTCAGCCGGTGCTGGCCGAGCTTCCTGTGATCAAAGCATTGCCGTCGCAGGAATGTTCTAAGAGAAGAAATCCATTTGTTCCTGTTTTGGTTATCCGCTTTGGACAGGTGGAGCTGGAATTATCCAATGCGGTGTCATCGGAGCTGCTAAGTCAGGTGAAGGAGCTGATGCACCTTGTTGAATGACGCAAAAGGATTCAGCCGTATCATCATTGCGTGCGGGCGTAACATTTTACCTCAATCCGCAGATTCTGGAGAGTTCTTCTTCATCGTCGGGCCACAGGGGTTTCTCAGCATTCAGCTCAGGATTGCTTTTGTCCATAGCATTCCTGAGCATCGCAACAGATGGTTTCGCATAGATTCTCGTCGTCTGTGTCGATGCGTGCCCAAGTATCCTTGAAACAAGCTCCAGTTCGACGTTGCTCTGATAAAGGTTAGTCGCCCTTGTGCGGCGGAACATATGCGGGTGCACTCGGCCGGGAAGATCTTGGCAATGCTCCCTGATCTGATCCGCATATTTATTGATTATGCGTGCTATGTTGCCAGGTGACATCTTATGTGGCTGCCCATGTATGACGCTATAGAACAGATAATCCATTTTAGGGGAATCCGTACCGTGGTAAAGCTGCATATAGTTCTCAAGATACGCGATCGCATTGTCAGATATGGACACGATACGTTCTTTATCGCCCTTTCCTTGGATCCTCAGATATGGAGAATCTTTTTTCAGGTTCACATCGGACAATTTCAGGCCAAGAAGTTCACTAAGGCGGATCGCGGAATCATAAAGCATTATCATGATTGTTGCATCTCGTATTCCACGCTTGCTGCTCCCTGGTGCTAAGAACAGTGCTTTCAGGCACTCTTCGCTAAGGGTTTCCCTTTCTTTTTCTGGATTCCTGAGAAATGGAACCCTTGACACCATGAGCGCATTTTGCTGCCACGTTACATTCCCGTCAGCCACGTACCACATATAAGATTTTATTGCGGCAAGGCGCTGATTGCAGGATGATTTCTCATGCCCGGACTCTTGGAGGTATTCCATGAACCCCAACATGAAGTCCCGGGTACAGTCTTCGAAACCAAACGTTCTTATGGAAAAGCCAGCCGAGGTATCATCGTTGCGTGCGGGCGTACTGATCTGAGACGCGGTAACATGATCTGATGCCTTGGTCTGAGAACTTACCCGATGTCTGCAAGAAAACACCCTAACAGAATGCCGACAGCCACGATCTAGTGGCTGTCGGCATTCTTGTCAAGGTACGAGTTATTTATCGCTTACGACTGTGTTTTGTTTATCACCAATCTATATTTTGCTCAAGGTTCCTTGCATTATGACCGAATTAACAAAATTTGCGTTTCACCACGATATTTAGTTCTGAGCAGTATGTCACAGAGGGAAAACAGAATCTTTTGCCCCCCCCTCATGCCCCGGGCAGATCAAGCGGATTCCGTAGCGTTCGATTGCGTCAAGGAAAGGCTTTGTTGGCATCTTGTCGGTTACAATTGCATACAGATGCTCAAATGGGCAGAAACTGATAACTGCGGACTTACCAAATTTACTCTGATCTGCCATTAAAACAACACGGCTGCCCCGTTGTACAACGCTACGCTTAATCTCTGCTTCTAAATAGGTGCTGTTGGTCAGACCATTTTCTACCGTTACTCCGGTGGCGGATATAAAAATAGTCTGAATGCTCATTTTTGACAGGGCTTCCATCGTGGAAATGCCGGCAAATGATGAAGTTGAGACATTATAGACCCCTCCCAACGCAATCAGATTTAAGTTCGGGAGTGTGGATGCCTCATAAAGCGCAGTCAAACTATGAGTAACTACGGTAACACCGTTCTTTTCGTTCAAATGACGTAGAATTGTTGGCGTGGTGGAGCCGGAATCCAGGAAAATAGAAGAACCGTCGCTTACCAACTTGGAGGCCAGCTGTCCGATGACATGCTTGGCCTCGCTGTTTTTTTGTTTACGTACGGAGAACCCCACAGGCCTGTTGATCAGCGTGGAAGAAACTCCACCATAGACTTTGCGGATGTTTCCGCGGTCCAGAAGCTCGCTGATGTCGCGGCGGACCGTGTTCATTGAAATATCAAATTGATCGCAGAGATCCTCCAGAGACACAGTTTCCTTTCCCAGGATGTACTGCTCCATTTCATTTAATCGCTCAGCTCGCATAAAAGCCTCCGCTATTGTGGTTAAGTTTTTGTGTTCTATGGATAAATTTATAGCATATTTGAATGAAAAAAGCAAGGGAGCTTTTTAAAACGATTGGCCAAAAAGATGTGAGAGGACAAGCAACTCTGCTTCCTGCCTGTGAAGAATCTACAAAATCTTAAAAAGAATATTGTAGAAAAAATCACTTGAACATACTCATAATGAGTGATAAACTTTACCATAAGATGATAAAAATAAGACCATCATTTAGCCGTCGCGCGGTGCGATACAAATTAACAGACAGTTACGGATATGGAGGCAGATGTATGCAACAGAGAAATCGGGCAGCTTATATGATAAGCCCGAAAAAAATAGAAATGCGGGAACTTCCTATGCCGACAGCAAAGCCTGGCGAAGTAATTTTAAAGGTGGAGTATGTTGGCGTCTGCGGCTCTGATGTGCACTTTTTTGAGACTGGCGTCAGAAAGGGAAAGCCGTTTCCACTTCCGTTCATTTTGGGACACGAGTGTGCTGGTACGGTAACGGAAGTCGGGGATGGAGTAAAGTCTATTAAGGTGGGAGAACGGGTTTGCTTCGAACCGCAAATCACCTGTGGGAAGTGTGTTTATTGCCGCTCAGGACATTATAACATGTGTCCGGACGTAGTGTTTCCTTCCACGCCGCCTTATGACGGTATGCTGCGTGATTATGTTGCTATTCCTGCCGAAAACGCATATAAACTCCCGGATGAGGTTTCCACAAAGGAAGGCGCCTTGATTGAACCGCTGGCGGTGGGCCTTTCCGCTGCGGAAAAAGGGGAGGTAACCGTGGGAAAGACCGTGGTTATCCTTGGCGCAGGATGTATCGGCTTGGTAACTATGATGGCCTGCAAGGCTATGGGCGCCAGTCGAGTGATTATGAGCGACCTGTATCCGAAACGGCTTGCAAATGCTCTGAGGTTAGGGGCGGATGTGGTAATTAACGCCGCAGAGGAGGATGCAATTCAGCGCGTGATGGAATTGACAGGCGGAGAAGGTGCTGATGTTGTATTTGAGGTCGCCAGCAATCCAGTGACGGCAGCACAAACAGTGGATATGGTTCGGCGCTGCGGTATTGTGGTTATGGTGGGAAATATCAATGAAAAAACACCCTATCGCTTCATGGATTTGATGTATCGAGAGGGTCAGATTCGGACGATTTACCGATACTGCAATAACTTCAATACCGCACTACAAGCTGTTGCGTCCGGTCGCATTGATATCAGAGGGATCATTTCACACGAATTTGATTTTTCCAACGTTCAGGACGCCTTTGATGAATCCATGAATAACAGACAGAATGTAATCAAGGCGGTTATCAAACTTTGAATTATTGTATCCAATTGGCGGATGCCAATTATATATCAAGAAAAAAGGAGAATTGGATATGAAAAAAGCAATTGCAACCTTGTTGGCGGGATTGATGCTTCTTAGTCTCACCGCCTGCGGCGGCAGCAGCGGCTCCCAGACTCAGGATCAGAGCCAGAATCAGAATCCCGGTCAGGAGGAACCCGCAAAGCAGCTGGACTTCCCCAAGAGCAACATCACCTGCATTATCCCCTATGGTGCTGGCGGCACAATGGATCAGCTTTCCCGTGCGCTGTTTGAGAGTATCCCCGACGGTCTCTTACCTAAAGGCGTAAATTTTGTGGTTGAGAACATTGCGGGTGGTGGCGGCCTGGTTGGTACTGAGCAGGCGCTAACCCGCAAGGCTGATGGTTATACCATTGCCGGCGTCAATGGAGATTTGATTATCAACCATGCCATTGAAGCGACGAATATCGTCATTGAAGAAGATTTTACACCAATCGTTTGCTTGCAGGATGAACCGTACTGCCTGATTGGCCCTGCTGAGGGTGATTGCAGTTCTTTGGAAGGCTTCATTGAAAAACTTAAGAGCGGAGATAATGCTGTTACGGTTGCAATTACGGGATTAGGGTCTCCCGGTGGTTTGGCTTCTGTGGCCTTGAGCAAAGGCTTTGGTAAGCAGGTAAAAACCGTTACTTATGATTCTTCCTCTGATTGCGCATTGGCAGTTGTTACCGGCGAATGCGACGCAACTTTTGCCCCTGTCACCGTGGTTACCGGTCAGATTGAGGCCGGCACGCTGAAGACTATCGCCGTTACCACTGCTGAAGAATCCGACTCCCTGCCTGGTGTACCTTCTATTGCTCAGAATTACTCCGAGTGTGCGGACATGAACCTGCGTTCCGTCTGCTTCCTGGGCGCTCTGGGCGATACGGACCCCGAAATCGTTCAGTGGCTGTCTGACACATTGAACGAGGCTGTGGCCTCCCAGAGCTATGCGGACCTGACCGCTCCTATGATGATGACGCCCAAGGTATGGGATATGGACGGCATGAGCCAGTATTGCAAAGAAGCCTATGAGTATTATGTGAGCATCTTGAAGTAATCTTTCAAATTTCACGTTGCTGCTGTTGGGTGTGCGGGTTGGGCCCTCGACCCGCACACCCTATTTTTCCGTGAGGAGAGACTTTTAATATGAAAAAAGCGAATGTCATAACCGGAGTGGTCTTTTTAGCATTGTCCATTTTTGCGTATATGCAGGCACAGAAAATGGTGGGCAAGATTATGACGGATGCGCTGGGACCGGGTTTTTGGCCCAAGGTTCTGGGGCTGATGATGGGCGTGCTGTCCCTGGCTCTTATCGTAGAGGGGCTGTTTGGCAAGCAGGCGGAAGGCGAAAAGGTCCCCATCGCCTTTGGAACGGAAGGCTTTCACCGCGTTTTGAAATTATTTGCGGTGCTGATTGTTTTTGGTGCGATCCTGTATTTCCTTGGAATTTACGTCGGCATTTTGTTTATGATGCCGCTTTGCATGTGGCTGCACGGCGAGCGAAACAAAAAGATCCTTGTGGGACTTGCTGTGGGAAGCTGCCTGTTTATTTATCTGGTATTCGGTCTGGCCCTGCGGGTCCCTCTTCCCATGGGACTACTCTTTTCGTAAAGGAGGATTTGTAATATGAACATATTTTTGCAGGCAGCGGCTGCTGTCTTTACTCCATCGGCACTGTTCTTTATGCTGGTGGGTACCTTTTTCGGAATCCTCTGCGGCGCAATGCCGGGCCTTTCCGCTGTGATGGCGGTGTCTATCCTTCTGCCGTTTACGTTTTCCTTGAAGGGAACGGGCATTATGATGCTGCTGGGTACCTTCTGCGGTGCAATTTACGGCGGCTCCATTACCGCGATCCTTATCAACACACCGGGCACGGCCAACTCTGCTGCAACCTGCCTGGACGGATACCCCATGGCACACAGACTGGGACAGCCTGGACGGGCCCTGAGCATCTCCACCATGGCCTCCACCTTTGGCGGCATGTTCTCCGCCTGCGCGCTGCTGTTTACGGCACCCCTGCTCTCCAAAGTTGCCCTGAATTTTGGCGTGGTTGAGATGTTTGCTTTGGGAGTGTTTGGGTTGAGCATCGTCACAGCGGTATCCTCTCATTCGATTATTAAAGGCTTGCTGGGTGCGGTGCTTGGCCTGCTGCTGGGCACCGTAGGCATGGATGCGACGTCTGCTACGTTCCGCTTCACCTTTGGTACGACTTATCTCATTGGCGGCGTGCAGTTCGTTGCGCTTCTCATCGGCCTGTTCGCCCTCTCCCAGTGCTTTATGACTGCGGAAAGCTCCCTTAAGGAAATGCACCGAGCCAAGCAGCAGAAACTGGATCAGATCCTGCCCAGCAAAAAAGATATCAAGAAAACGGCTCCTACAATTCTGGTCAGTTCCGTGATTGGCACGATCATCGGAGCCATCCCCGGCACCGGCGGCGATATTGCTTCCTGGATCAGCTACAACGAGGCAAAGCGGTGGTCCAAGCATCCGGAGGAGTTTGGAAACGGCGCACCGGAGGGCATTGCGGCACCGGAAGCCTCCAACAACGCCGTCTCGGGCGGCGCTATGATTCCGCTGCTGACGCTGGGCATCCCCGGCGACTCCGTCACCGCCATTATGCTGGGCGCGCTGATGATGCAAGGAATTACCCCTGGACCGCTGCTATTCAGCACACAGACTGTGAAGGTTTATACCATCATTATTTCCCTGTTTGTGGCAAATATCATGATGTGCCTGCTTGGCTACGGCGCAATCCGCGGCTTTGCCAAGATCAGCATGATCCCCATGAAGTGGCTGAATCCCATTGTGTTTATGTTCTGCGCCGTGGGAACTTTTGCAATCAACAACAATATTTATGATGTATTTTTGATGATCGGGGCCGGTATTGTTGGTTATGTGCTTATCAAGCTGGATTTCTGCATGCCGCCCATCATTCTGGGACTGATCCTGAGCGGAACCGTGGAGGAAAATCTGCGGCGGACGCTGGTGATCTCGGACGGTAATCTCTCCATTTTCCTGGAACACCCCATTGCGATGGTACTGCTGGTGATCGCAGTCATCTCACTGCTGTCTCCTATCATTATGAAAGCTGTCAAAAAGCGCTCTGCCCAAAAGCAGGCACAGTAATTGCGGAGGAATTATGAAAAAGTCGATTTGTATTGAAAAGCTCTTTATTGATCTGCCCTTTTATGACCGATTTGCCATGGTCCGGAAAACCGGCTTTGACTATGTGGAGTTTGGCTCCTGGGAGCAGCATGACGTTAAGCGCATCAAAGAACTGCTGACGGAAAACCAGCTGAAGCTGGGATGTTTTTCCGGCGATAAGGATTACAATATAATTGACCCTGCCCACTGCGGGGAGTTTCTGGACTATCTGAAGCGCTCTGCCGAGGTTGCCCATGAACTGGACTGCAAGAATCTGGTCCTCCACTCAAACGCCCTGGCGGAAGAAGGCCGGATGTGTACTTCCGGCAATGAGCTCAGCGAGCGCACCAAAATCGCTGCCGCTACCAAGAATTTGCTGGCAGCGGCAGAGGTGGCGGAGGACGCCGGCCTGACGCTTCAGCTGGAGCCAGTCAGCACCTACGCAAAGCCTGGCTACTACATGACAACGTCCGCGTCGGCAGCGGAAATCATCCGGGTGGTGGATTCTCCCAGACTGAAACTGCTCTATGACATTTACCATATGCAGCTGATGGAAGGCGATCTGGCCAACACGATTCGGGCCAACGCAGACGTCATTGGCTATATCCATATCGGGGATGTACCGGGCCGCCATGAACCCGGCACCGGTGAGATCAACTATCCATTCCTGAAGCGTCTGCTGGTGGATGAACTGAAATTCGACGGCATCTTCGCCTTTGAGTTGAGCCCGCTGACAACGCTGGACGCCTGCGTGGAAGCGATGCACGCATTTTAAAGGAGCGCAGCCATGAGAGTGCTTTGTGTCGGCGAAATGCTGGTGGATATCATCGTGCGTCCGGTGGAGCAGGTGCTGCTCCAAAACGACACGCAGCTGGTGCGGGAGATCCGTTTTTCCAGTGGCGGTGATGCTAACAACAATGCCATCAATTTGGCGCGACTGGGCAACCAAGTGACCTATATGGGGCGGCTGGGCCGCGATGAGATGGGCAGCTATGTGGCCAGGATGGCTGAGGCGGCGGGCGTTGACATGGGGTACGCTGTGCGGTCTACCACAGCCGATCAAACAAAATCCCTGATCCTGGTCAACACCCAAGGTGACCGGACATTTTTACAGGACCCCGGGACCAGCGCTGAGTTTTGTTTTGAGGACTGCGACCTTTCTCTGCTGGATCATATTGATCTGCTACAAATCGCCGGAACGTTTCATCTCCCTAAATTCGACGGCGAAGGGGCGGCGAAGCTGCTCCGAGCGGCAAAGGAACGGGGCGTGATTACCTCCATGGATGTGACCAGTGACCGCTCTGGACGCTGGACCGGCATATTGGATCCGTGCTATGCATATCTGGACTATTTTCTGCCCAGCATTGAGCAGGCTGCTCCGATTTCTGGCCGCCAGGAGCCGCGGGACATTGCGGATTTCTTCCTGAAGCAAGGAGTCAAAAACGTAGCCATCAAGCTGGGGAGCCGGGGATCTTACTTCAAAAACAAAAATGAGGCATTTTATGCCGGAACATACGTCGGCCTGCACGTCGTGGAGACTACCGGGGCTGGAGATGCTTTCTGTTCCGGATTCCTGACCGGTGTGGGAGAAGGAAAAGAACCAAGGGACTGTGCGGCGTTGGCTACAGCCTGTTCCAGCCTTGTGATCCAGGCGGCAGGCGCAACTGCCGGTATGAAGAGGCGTGAGGACGTTGAAAAATTCATTCGGTCACAGCCGAAACTGAGTTTTCAGGATGACGTATAAGCGGTAAAAAGAAGGGACGTAAACTATGGCGCTAACAACTTTGAAAGAGGTTCTGAAAATTGCCTCTGAAACCAAAACTGCCATTCCGGGGTTCAATATTGATAATATTGAGATCCCGGAGGCTATCATGGCGGCGGCAGAGACCTATCACTGTCCGGTGATCTTAACCATTGGACAGGGAGCGATCAACGCGGGGCAGATGCTGCATCTGGCGGATGTGGTGCGCCGTCTTGCGGACAGCGCAACGGTTCCGGTAGTTATGCACTTGGATCACGGTGTCAGCTATGAGCAGACGATCCAATGCCTCCGCGCGGGCTTTACCTCTGTGATGTTCGATGGGTCGCACATGCCCTTTGAGACAAATGTTGCAATCACGAAAAAAGTGGTGGAAGCAGCTCACGCTGTCGGGGTATCCGTGGAGGCAGAACTTGGTGCCATTGGCGGTGTGGAGGATGGAATCCGGCACGATCACAAGAATCTGGTGGATGTGAACGAAGTGGAGCGATTCATCCAGCAGGTGGACGTGGACGCCCTGGCCATCGGCATCGGCAATGCCCACGGTATGTACAAGGGACTTCCGGAGCTGGACTTTGATCTTCTCCAGCGTTGCCAAGACCTAAATCCGCCGCCACTGGTGCTTCACGGCGGCTCCGGAATTCCTGACGATATGATTCAAAGGGCGATCAACATCGGCATCCGCAAGATCAATGTTGCCACCGAGATCCGGAATGCTTTCATGGAGGGGCTGGAAGCCGCCGTAGGCGAGAGAAACATCTACACGATGTACCGCAGCGCGGCCCAGCAGGTAACGGAATTGGCGGCGGCTAAGATTCGGCTGTTTCAGGGTGCGTCTGAAGCGGTTCGGATTGCTTGAGAAGGGAAGGAGTTGTATTTATGGAGACAATGAAAGCTCTGGTCTATGAGCGCCCCGGCGCATGCAGCATTCGGGAACTCCCCATGCCTGTGTGCGGGGAAGACGAGGTAATTATCAAGGTCATGGCTGCCAGCATCTGCAAGGGTGCGGACCGCCGTCACCACACCACTGGCCATAAACTGGGCCGCTATCCCATCACAACGGGCCACGAGTTTGCTGGCTATATCTATAAGATCGGTGGTGCCGTCAAGGGCTGGAACATCGGCGATCGGGTCACTGCGGACAACGCAGTGCCCTGCGGCAAATGTTATTTCTGCAAACGGGAGATGTACACCCACTGCGTGGACTTCCAGTCCGTGGGACACAGCATTCCGGGTGGTTTTGCACAGTATGTAAAGGTGAAGGACAATTCCCTGTTCAAGATTCCGGACACGATCCCTTTTAACGAAGCTTGCATGACAGAGCCGGTGGCCTGCTGCATTCACGCCATGGATCGGCTGGACGTGAAGTTCGGCGAAGACGTTCTGGTATTCGGCGCCGGGCCCAATGGCATGATTCTGGCCCAGCTCCTGAAACACTCCAACGCCAATCAGGTGGTATGCCTGGCCCCGACGCAGTCCAAACTGGATGTGCTGAATGGCTACGGTGTGGATACGATCCTCATGGACCGGAAGGACCCGGAGATCCATAAAAAGGCTGTCTTTGAGCGCTTCCCTTATGGCGTGGACGCAATTGTGGATGCCACCGGCAGCGCCTCTGTCCTGCCGGACTGCTTCCAGCTTCTGAAGAAGCAGGGAAGACTGCTGCAATTCAGCTCCACCAAGGATGATGAGAACATCACCATCAATCCTGCGTATTTCTATCGGAATGAGCTGCAGTATTACACCTCCTACTGCCAGGTGCATGAGTTCGGTAGAGCGGTGGATGCCATTGCCAGCGGCAAGGTGCGGCTGGACAAACTGGTGACACGGCTGTATACGCTGGAACAGTTCCCGCAGGCCATTGAGGATGTACTGGATCATAGCGTTTTGAAGCTGGTCATCCGCCCCAACGGCATGGAGGATTGACTTAAAGCGGCAATAATGAGAAATTGGCGAGATGTCATCCCAATCTTGATTCCTGCAGATGGCGTCAATTTCTCCTGCGGATGGCCGGAACATTTATAAGATGTACTAAGCGTTCAAAACCTACACCACAGGGATATGATGCCAGTTCCGTGGACTCCGAGATGGTGACCATGATGACGGCGGCGATTCAGGAAAACTTCCACATGAATATCCTGCTGCTTCTGCCCGCCGTGGCGGTCATTGTCATGGCGGTCTGCAAGTGTCCCTCCATTTCCACGCTGATGGTCTCCACTCTGGTGGCTGTGGTGTTGGCGATGCTCGTTCAGGGGCAGTCGCTCTCCGGTATTTTGAATATTCTGGACAGCGGATTCTCCATTGACACCGCGCTGCCCGAGTTCAACCGGCTGGTGAACAGAGGCGGGCTGCAAAGTATGCTGTGGACGGCGGCTCTGGGCATCCTCGGTATGCTGTACGGCTCCATCACGGAAAAGACCGGCTTGCTGGAGGCTCTGCTATCCAAAATGGATCCTCTGGTGAAGTCTACCGGCGGGCTTGTCACCGCTGTTGTCCTGACGTGCACGCTGCTGCTGATGGCAACGGCATCTCAGACCTTGGCAATCGTGGTGGGCGGCAGAATGTATATCGGCGAGTTCAAGAAGAAAAACCTTCTGCCCCAGACCCTCTCCCGCACCTTGGAGGACTCCGGCACGATCATCAGTCCTCTGGTTCCGTGGTCTCTGTGCGGCGCCTATATGGCGGGCACCTTGGGGGTATCCACCATGTCATATCTACCCTTTGCCATGTTCTGCTGGCTGTGCCCTGTACTGGCCATTGTATATGGCTTTACCGGCAAATTCTTCTGGAAGACCGGCGAAAAGTCCAGCCAGAAAATCTACCAGTTCAGCACATTGATAGAAGCGTCCTGATAAATTCATTGATATAAGACCGCACAAAGAACAGCTGCCACAAGTAAGCGAAAAGGCTTATTTTTGTGGCAGCTGCCTTTTTCACGCGAGACAAGGTCGTGCGGCGCCCGACAGAAACACCCGGCCAAAACTCACGTGAGACATATACAGCCCGCATGAACGCTGGCAGACACGGATACGGCTGCCGGTATTTTGCGGCAAACGAGATCAAGACCTCGTAAGTAGGAGAACGTGACACGCAGATCGCAAAAGCTGCGTGTAAGAATGGGAAACTGTGTCGGCGATCCGGGCGGCGTTATCGGCTGCGGGTATGGGCCGGCTCCTCCGGGCAGCTGGCCATGACGCTCCCGGAATCTCCCAAAAGCCGGAAGCAGAGGTACGATGCTGTGTGACGGCGGGGAGAACTCTCAAAATTGACAGAACCCCTGCGGGGCGTACCGATATGTTGCTATTTTGCCGCAGGTTCGGTATAATTGCGTTATATCAACGGACAATTTTAATTGTACCCGCTGAATAAAACTATTGCGTGTTTTTGCGGCAAATGAAGAGGAGGCTGCCTATGGATGCATTTGAATACAGCGAATCCGATGTGCTTTATACGCAGCTCAGTCTCTTCCAAAAATTTATGAAGCGTCACTCTTTGGACAAAATGACTGCGCTCCAGCTTTTTGAAGAAAATGAGGTTTTTGAAATCCTTTCGGATTGCTGCGAGTCGGTACAGCTTGACGGCGATGGCGAAATTTTGAATGACATCGATGCTTTGCTCAGAAATAACGGGGTGACCATAGAATGATTCTTTATCACGGAAGCAACCGCACAGTCACTGAACCGAAACTGCAAACGGACGCTGCAAAGAAAGAACTCGGCTCTGGCTTCTATCTGACCCCTGATTCTGCACAGGCAGCAGCTGCCGCCCGTACCCGTGTGCGGCGGGAGCAGAGACTTTTGGAAAAGAAGTCAGACTATGACAGGGGTGTCGTTTCGACATTCGAATTGGATGAAACCGTTCCCCTGAAGGTATTTCGGTTCGAGTCTACAACGGCAGAGTGGCTTCAATTTGCCGCAGTAAATTTCAAAAACGATGTCTATAGGGAGCAGCTGACACAGAATATTCTCAGCAGATATTCCGATTATGATGTGATAATCGGAAAGCGTCCTGATGACCATACAAGCATGATTCTGACAGCCTATCTGGCAGAATCCTATGGGACGCCAGAAAGTGCAGATGCCATAAATTCCGCCCTTTCTCATATTTTCCCGGAACAGCTGTCAGGACAATACTGCTTCAGGACAGAGCAAGCCATCCATGCCTTAAAATTTCAAAAAAGGGATGCTCCCATGAGAGCATCCTCAAAAAAATTCACGGCTGACAGAGCCCTTACCATGGCGGCACAAATGCTTGCCGCGGAGCAGGGGGATCTTAGGGATCGATGCATTAGTAAAGCTGATAAAATCACCGGTCTACGATGCCATCTATGATTTGGAGACGGGAATGTGGCGGGAAGGCCCTTCCGGTATTCTGGAAGCCTATCAAGCACATCCGAAAGAGGAACATTGATATGCCTTATCTGGTTGCGAAAAACTTTTATCAACACGGATGCTACGCCATGCCCGTAGAGCATGGCCCCGAGCTCGTCGAGCTGAAGCACGATTTGCAGGCGGCAACTTCCTTAGAGCACTTACAGCTCGTTACCATCAGCCGCCCTGCCGCATACGGCGAATATGCGCCCTATACCATTATCAAAGACCGGGAAGAATTTATTCGCTTGGTTCTCCAAATGAAGCCCTGTCAGGCAAGTGATGAAGATGTGAAGAAGATTTCCGAGCAGCTCATGGAGAAAAACCGTACCGCGTATGAGACGCTGGCAAAGTGAAGCCCTGACTCGAATGCGTTACCAAATCTCATTTCCCTGCGGTTTGCCCCAGTTGATCTCATCTTCTTTTGTGGGGTTTATTTGATCTACGGGCGTATGGTAGTATTCCTCCAAACGCTCCGTGACGGTTCTGTGCGGATGGTTTGGACGCATCTGCTCCGAGTGAAACACGAGGGCATCGCGCAGTTCCTGCGGCGTTGCGGTCAGTATTTCTTTCACAAGAGGGGCGTGTGCGGCTCTGTTAGGCGCTCCGGAATACACGGCAAACGCTTTGCGGTATTCCTCCGCATACTCCCCCATATCCCGGCACAGCGTTTTGATGGACTCTTCTTTCGAAGACGCATTGACAGCAAGGTCCATATCATCCATGGAGAGTGTGGTGCTGCCATCATCCTCTGTATATACGGTAACTTGGAATACCATATTGCTTACCTCCACTGCATTCAGTTTGTTGCAAAGCGAATGAACCAAGCGTTCATGCTCATCGCTGTCCGTCTGAGCATCTCTGTGTCCGGCCAGGGACGTAGTTCAAGGTGCAAAAAGGCCATTGACGCAGTTCTCACTGTGCCAATGGCCTTTGTTGATTCGGCAGTGGGACTTTGGCCAAGTGCTCTGCCTGTCATAAAATTGAGATATAACTTCATTTTATCCAAATATGATACCTCAAATCCAAATTGCCGTCAAATTTTGTGTTTTGACTTCGCGTTTTGACACAAATGCCGTATTGTGGTATAAAGCAAAAGAAGAAACACAAGAGAAAAGAACTTGGAAAAGAAGACCGGAATGCTGGCATTCAAGGAATACCCATTGTTGGACGAATAGCCGGTAACCCCCCGGCTAAAGCCGGGGGCTTGCGAGAAATCATGAAAGGAGAGCACGTCATGTTGCTTTGGACGATGGACCAAATGAGGGAGCTTCAGCTTCAGTGGGCCCGTGAACTATACTGGCAGGAGGGACAAGCCAGAGGCGCGATCAGGACCTGTAAGGCCATGGGGCTGGACTTTGCGGACGCTTTACAGCATTTGCAGGCCCTGCTCCCGGAGCTTCCGCAGGAGAACGCGGAACGGCTCGCCCGGTATTACTGGAAGGAAGAAAGCAGTGCAAATGCTGTGGCGAAAATCGACTATGAAATCGACCGCCGCACGGACAGGGAGATCAACCGTGTGTGGTACGGGGAAGAATACTGCAAGTCCTTTGATGAAGGCTATATCAATGGCGCTGTAAAAGCACTGGCAGAGGTCATCAAGGACTATGGGATCTCCCTTAACGATAGCTGTCTCCAGAATGAGGCGGATTCTCTAAACCTCTCTCTGGGAGAACTGAGGGAGAGACTGGACGCCAAGCTGAAAGAGATGGAGCATCCCGAAGAAAAGTGATGCATCAACCCTGTGTAAAAGCAATATGGCGGGAAGATTTTGCGTAAAGGAGGGGGGACACTATGCGGTCTCGGATGGCAAAGCAAGTTCAGGAACTTCGGCTTCGGTGGTCACAGGAGTCGTTCTGGCAGGAGGGGCAGGCAAGGGGCGCGGTCAGGGTCTGTAAAGTTATGGGGCTTGACCAAGCAGGCACCTGTGAGTATTTGCGTGCGCTGCTCCAGGAGCTTCCGCAGGCGGATGCGGAGCGGCTGGTTCGGTATTACTGGCGGGATGATATTGACGGTACCGCTGCCACGGAACGAATTGACGATAAAATCAAGCACCGCATAACGATGGCGATTTACCGGACGCAATATAACGGAGCGTGCTGTGAGCAGCTTGAGGAGAGCTATCTCAAAGGTGCTGTCTATGCGTTGGCCGAGACGGTCAACCGCTGCGGTCCGCTCTTGGATGAGGATTATCTGCAGCGGGCAGCGGACCGTCTGGAACTTCCGCTGGAGAATCTGAAGAAGCGGCTGGACGCTGTGATGAAGGAGTTTTTCTCAGAATAGGGTACAGTAAAATTGCTGCGGGTGCCGCTATTTCTACCACAAATTTTGCCGTTTAACTTATTAAAGTAGGGTACAGTAAATTTGTTGGAGGTGCCCTTTTCGTCAGGACTCAACTGGAAGAAAATAGGGTACAGTGATTTTGCTGCACTGTACCCTATTTTTTCTGATCATGGTGAGCGTCGGCAGAGAATCATTCTCTCAAAAGCTACTTATTGAGCCGACACATCTGGTTGCGTTCTGCCAATAGCACGGAAACAGATTTGCGTGTTGCCGCGACTTCTTCAGCAGTACCAACTGCAACTATTTGTTGGAGTTTTGATAGGGCAGAGCACAAAAAGCGTGCCGTGGACAAGGATGACGGAGCCTTTTGCGCTGCCGGGCCTGAAAAATCAAGCGGAGATTGCTATTTTGCCGTATGTCCTGTATAATTACGTTATACCAGCGAAAAATACAATACGAGGAGAAAATACAATGAATAAGACTGAATTGATCGCCGCCATGGCTGAGACCAGCGGCCTTTCCAAAAAGGACTGCGACGCTGCTCTGGCCGCGTTCATCACCACGGTCGAGACTGCTTTGAAGTCCGGCGAGAAGGTGCAGCTGATCGGCTTCGGCTCTTTTGAGGTCAAAGAGCGGGCCGCCCGCACCGGCCGCAACCCCCGCACCAAGGAGATCGTGGAGATCTCCGCATCCAAGGCCCCTGTATTCAAGGCGGGTCAGGCATTCAAGGACGCAATTCGGTAATTATTGTAGAACACGGCCTGGGCTAAGCCCGGGCCGTGCTTTTTGCCGTACATCGGGTTCTTGCGTATGCGGTATTCGGCATGTTTCAATGTGAAAGGCTATTAGAATGGCAGGGGAGTGAAAGAATGTCTGCATTGACCTTGATAGGGGGACTATCATCTCCCAAGCCGTACTGGGCTGTACTTTGGCTGTTGTAAACACAGTGCCTTCGTGATATACTGACGATGATAAAATGTATGAAACGCACCTGATTTATTGCTGTATCGAGAGAATGTGAAAGGAGTATATGGTATGTCTGCACCTGTCCCGCATGATGGCATCGTTGTTAGAAACGCGCGGTTAGCTGTGAAGAACGAGTTGGAAAAAAAGCGCCTTTTGAATCAGCCTATTGCAAGATTTGACCCGAAAAGCGGCAAGGTTTATATGGAACACGCTGATGGCACCAAGACCCTTGTGGGAGAGGCTATGAAAAAAGGTCGATATGGAAAATAATCCGATTAAAAAGCCGGAGATTGTTGTCTTTGCAGGGCCAAACGGTTCCGGTAAGAGTACAATAACAGATCTGCTGCGCCCTCCGATGCTTCCTTATGTCAATGCAGATGAAATTCAGCGAGTCCTGGATTGTGATAATATGGAGGCTGCCAAAATCGCAGAAAAGCGGCGTGAAGATTACTTGGATAAACACAAGGGGTTTTGCTTCGAGACCGTCTTGTCCACAGACCGGAACCTAAAACTCCTCAAGCGAGCAAAAGATGCCGACTTTTTCGTCCGCTGTTATTATGTCCTGACAGCCGACCCGCAAATCAATGTTGCCCGTGTGGCGTCCCGAGTTTCCGCCGGCGGTCATGGTGTTCCAACCGAAAAGATTATTTCCCGCTATGATAAGGCATTGGCCCTTGTCCATGAACTGGTCCCGCTTTGCGATGTGCGCCATATCTATGATAATTCCTTGGATGCGCCGTACCGGATCTTCAAAAAACGCAAAGAGGAATATTGGTATTGTCCGGAACGGTATCTATGGAAAAAAGACGATATAACAGCTCTAACCGGTGTTCCTAACGCACAGAGAGCATCTCTGAATAATCACAGAACTTAACCGTGAGGAACACCGCGTCTACGTTGCGGCCAACTGCTTCAGCCTTAAAAAATGAGTGAAAAAGGGATGAGTCCTGCGCTTGGATACGCAGGACTCATTCCTTTTACCCAGATAGGACTTACCGCTGTCAGGGGGAGCCGGGACGCAGACATTCAGCCCCTGTTCAATGAAGCCAAGGGAGGCCAACATTGAGGTAAGAGGGGAGCGGGGCGCTCACGAAGGGGCGCCCTCTGTCCATGTGAGATTTAAAACGTATTCCATGCAGATGCAGCCATCCCCGCCGCAATAGGAGTGCAGGAGATCTGCATGATTAGAAAGCATTCCTAACGCAACCGTGGGCCCCTTGGTAAGCGTGTGGCCGTTTGGAATGGAGGCCGTGACCGTGACGGCGGGCATGCCGGCTGCCGACGGGGCCTCCTCCACAGAAAGGGCGGGATCCATGAGGAGGAGCTGCGTACCTAAAGTGGAGAGTGCACGCCACGCAAGGCGCTTGTCGGAGGACAGCTTTTCGACATCCGAGGGGCGGTTCATTCCGCGTCCTCCGTGATCCACATTTTGGAAACAGTGAAGGTGAAGCAGATGCCGCGCTCTGTCTTGTCCGTCTGCACAGTGTCGCAGGCGGAGAACAGGAAGGACAGCGCCTGCCGGATGGTGGAGTTGAGCACCACCAGCGGCGTGGGGAATTCCAAAGCCACGGAGGCGGTATCCCGGCTTTCGTGGGGCGGCTGCTCCATGAGGCGGACGTGGGGGACCAGACGGTCGATTTTTCCGGTAGCTTCCCGCAGAGCGGTGAACCGGGACATGGCGGTGGGGTCGATCATTTTCACGGCGAATACTCCTTCCTCAGTAAACAATTCTACTCCAGATTATAGACGATGCTCAGGAAAATGTCGAGTAAAAAGGGAAGGTCATTAACGGTGAGGGCAACGTGCGCTTCGGCATCCTGAAGTGGAGACCATGAACCTAACCAAGCGATTTTGCTGATGCTCTGAATACATTATTGCAATCAGATGCGGAACACGCTCTCATTACAAGGGCCGCTACTGGGTTATATCGTCCCGCTATTCGCGTCGGGCGTAGGTGCGGATGATGGCGTGGCGATCTTAAATTATTTGCGGCAGGCAGTATGCGGAAAGACGTGTAAATTCCGGCGTGTGAGCTACATGTGTCCGGAGATTTAGCCACAGCTGTTCCGGAGGCCAGCCCCTCTGACTTGCTTGTTAGGCGTTGTCCCAGCGGAAGATAATTTTTCTGGACTGTTCATAAATGTCCTGTTCGGTCCATTCGAAGCAATCGTCCAGTTCTTTAGAGAAAATCATCAAAATCTCCCGTTTAGCTTGCTCGGCATTGCCCTTGTTATGGAACCACCAAGCATATCTGGTGTCCAGCAATTCACGGGTCAGGGTCATGTCATTCCTCCCGGTTTCTCAGACCGTGGCGCTCCCGCATGGAGATCTTTCCGTCAATCAGGATTTCGCAGGCGTTATGCTCTTGTGCGGATCTGAAGCAACTCGCAGGATGTTTCTGTAGGCGAGCAATTGATTTCCTCCTCGATAAATGTCACACGGTGTCGTGCGCAGATATCATTATAGAGGAATTTTCAATGTGTGGCTCTGTGACCGGAATTTACAAGACGATAACAATTTTACTCTCGGTATTGATAAAAGTGAAAAAATCACATATAATGCGCATAGGAGGTGGTTTCATGCTTGTCAGATTTTCAGTTGAAAATTTTTTGTCATTCAAAAATCTAACTGAGTTTAGTATGGTAGCCGGAAAAATGACGAGACACAGCGGCCACATTGCAGTGTGCAATCATAAACGACTGCTTAAAGGCGCCTTTATTTTTGGCGCAAACGCCAGCGGGAAAACGAATTTGATTCGAGCAATTAGTTTCGCAAGGAATATTGTTCTTAATGGCATCGAAAGAACAAATTGTGATAAAAAGTTCTTTCGAATTGACGAAGACTGCAAAGACAATCCTGGCGTTTTTCAATTTGATATTTTTTCACAGGGACATTTTTATTCATATGGATTTGCTATATCCTATGCTGCAGCAGTAGAGGAAGAATGGCTATATCAAATTGATAATCCCAATAAGGAATTTTGTGTTTTCTTACGCAGCAAGCAGGAAAATGATGAGACATTTACAATATCTTCAGACATTCAATTCAAGGATGGCCGCCAAGAAGCAAGATTTTCCGTATACAAAGATGACATTTCGAGTTCCAAAATGAAGCAAACGCTTTTTTTAAGAGACATCGCTATGAGGAGCCCAGAGGATTCGCCAGAATATCAGCCATTTAGAGATGTGATGAAATGGTTTGAACGTTTGGTGGTAGTATTTCCGAACTCAAAATATGGGAGGATCACTCAGCTTTTAGAAAATGATAATGAAAAGACCAGATTGGAAAACTTGCTGAATTATTTTGATACAGGTATTATATCCGTTTCTAAGAAAGAAGTTGAATTTGACAAAGCTTTCTCAATGCTGCCGAATGAGGTTATAGATTCGCTTAAGACTGACATTGCAAAAAATCTGGAAGAAAGTGGGCAAAACGCATTTGTCCAGCAGGATGCCTCACTGATAGAAATCAAAAACGTCAATGGCGAACTTCTCACATATGAAGTTGTTTCTAACCACGGGAACGACACGGATCTATTTGAACACAGCGATGAATCTGATGGAACACAGCGATTGTTTGATCTAATACCGCTTTTTCAAAAATTGCTTTTAAATGCTGTTGTGCTAATCGATGAGGTGGATAGAAGCCTTCACACAAAAGCGGTTCAGGAATTTATTAACTACTTCTACTCATTGACTGAGCAGAACGCGTCTCAGCTTATTGTTACGACCCACGACTCAAATATTATGAATTTAGACTTTGTACGTCAAGATGAAGTTTGGTTTATTGAACGTCAAAAAGATCACAGTTCTAAATTATATTCGTTAAATAAGTTTATGGCTCGTTTTGATAAGAAAGTCGAAAAGGACTATTTACTTGGCCGATATGGAGCAATACCGATTTTTAGACAAGTAGCATTAGAACCGGGTGCGTTGGAAGAAGGTGAGCAGAGTGCAGAAGGCAGTTAGCCGATTTCGCCTCCAATCTTCTGCTTTTGCCAGAAAAGATGAAACAGAAAAAATTGAGCCAAAAAGAATGGTTTTTCTTTCTGTGGAAGGGGATCAAACTGAAAGAACATATTTTCAGTGAATATGCCGGCCGAAAACTACACCCTGACCGTTAGCCGTCCGACACCCTGACCGCTGAAAACGGACACTCTTTCCGCTGGTCCTACACCGAGGCCGTGGTGCATGCACCACCACGTCGGTCCACGGACACCGCCCAAATGGTGCACAGCGGCCGGGCACATGGTGCACCCGGCCGCCGGGGAAATTACTCTGTCATACCCATGCGCTTGCGCATTGACTCGCCCTCGATCTGAACCGTGTACGCGTTGTAGATGATCCGGTCGCAAATCGCGTCCGCCAGAGTTGGATCATACAGATTTTCATGCCACTCACTGGTGTCATACTGGGAGCAGAAGATGGTGGACGCCACTTTGTTCCGAGCTTCCACCAGCTCCAGTACATCCCGGGCTTCTGCCTCCTTCAGCGGGTACAGCAGCCACTCGTCCAGAATGAGCAGCTTCACCTTTTTCAGCTGCTTCATATATTCCCGATAGGTCCCATCCCTCCGGACTACAGCGATCTCTACCAGAAGATCCGGCAGCCGGAGATACCGAGCGGCGCAGAAGTTCCGGTTGGCCGCCACACCCAGGGAACAGGCCAGGAATGTCTTTCCAGCACCGGTAGCGCCCAGGATGATCACATTTCGTGCCTCCTGAATGTACGAACAGGATGCCAAGCGGAGGATCTGCTCCCGGTCCAGATGCCGTTCGGCAATATACTCAATATTCTCCACGCTGGCCTGTGTATCTGCATAGCTGGCCTTCTTGATCAGGCCAGTGAGCCGGTTGCTTTTCCGCGCACTCCATTCGGCATCCACCAGCATGGCGAGCCGATCCTCGAAGGGTACATTCCGGAACTGCGGGTCTTCCAGCTGGGCAGAAAGCTGCTCTGCCATGACGCCCATGTGGATCTCTCTGAGCTTACGAATCGTTTCGTTACTGAACATTATTTCTTCCCCCTTCTGTAGTACTCAGCACCACGGGTAAACCTGTGGGCCTTCTGAGGCACAGGTTCTGGATCCACATCTTCCGTCTGAAGCAGGTCCTGCTCAGACTTCAGAATAGCCTGTACACTTTTCAAGCTAGGAGAAGGGGTGAAGGTCAGAGCTTTCCGACAGGCGTCCTCCAAGCGGACCACAGAATAGTGGTCAGACAGCTTTAGGAGGGCCATGCAGGATTGTAACCCTGCTGCTCTACCTTGTGAGCAGTAAGGAATACTCGCACAACAGCGGCAGTATTTTCGCCAATAGAGGACGCCCAGCGAAGGAACCGTTCACTGTTCCATTGGAGGTAAGCGGTGTGCTCCGGAGGCATATGCTCCTCAAGCGTACTGTACTGATTGGGGCGGCCATACAGCCGAAGGTGGGAGGCCACTCTGGTACCGCAGAAATAGATTTCTACAGCGGAGCCGGTGAGTCGTACATCCACTTTCTGTTTGATGTATTCGTATGGGACCGAATAGTTCATGCGATCCACTGAAATGTGGTAGTTATATTGCACCGTGGCCGTTTTCCATTCTGCCAGCTCAAACGGATTTGGCGGTAGCGGCAGAAGGAACAGCTTTTCTTCCTCAAAGTCAGAGGCTCTGCTGCCATCTTTCTTCTGAAACGGCTTGTGATTGAAGTCAGCCAGCTTTTCCCAGATTGCACGATTCAGTTCATCCAAGGAGAGAAACTGACGGTTCCGCAACGCAGCAAGGATCCAGGTGGAGACAACGCCAACGGAGCCCTCCACGAACGCTTTGTCCTTCGGTGTCCGTGGACGGGTGGGGATAATTGCGGTGCCGTAATGCTCCGCCATTTCCTGGTAGGCTTTGTTCAGGACGGTCTCCGTGCGGGTATTCTTGATGACGCCGGTCTTGAGATTGTCCGGGGTCAGGATTCGGGTGACTCCACCGAAATAGTTGTAGGCATGAACATGAGCTGTGATCCATGCTTCCTGCTTCATGTTGAGGAACGCTTCCGTATAGGCGTAGCCGCTGTACGGAAGCACTGCTACAAAGAGATAGGCGGGCAGGCGCTCGCCGGTGTCCGTGTCCGTAATCCCAGCGGTCTGACCGGCCCAGTCCACCTGGAGGTTCTCACTGGGCTTGTGCTCCAGGTGCATGGTCGCTTTCGTTTTGTGAACATAGTCGGCGTAGTACTTGTTGAACTGCGTGGACTTGTAGGGGAGCTCACCGTTTTGGCGGCACCGTTCGCAATACTCCACCCACAGTAGGCTGAGCGTGACGCCGCTCTTCTGCATTTCCTTGTGGACCCACTCGTAGTCCGGCATACTGTACCGCTGCCCCATAGATGTGGCAGGGTACAGCTTACGGGTCACTTCCTCAGAGCTAAGGTTCTTCACCGCATTCCACGAGAGGCCGTTTTCTTCAGCCTTGTGCAATGCCGTGATGACGGTGCTCCGGGCGCAGCCACAGCTCTCGGCGATGCGCGTTTTGTTGAGACCCAGACTATGAAGTCTGATGATCTCTTTGTAGTTGGTCATCGTGTTTTCCTCCTGTTGTTAGATTACATCTTTCGATGCAATTCCATTATACAGAGGGTGTCTGACCGGCGGCGAGAGTGTATGATTTCAGCGGTCAAGCTGTCTGACCTGTGCGGTCAAAGTGTCCGTCGGAGGGCGGCGTATTCA
>CEAA01044350.1_pt1 | contig 121306 bp, 134 predicted proteins | sample 557551 | NCBI WGS metagenome assembly CEAA01 (sample SAMEA3182115, study PRJEB8094) | gut metagenome | biome: human; feature: gut; material: Stool; isolation source: human stools | place: Canada | collected 2013-06-11
TTTGAAATGCGGCTTAAAAACCCCTTCACTTATATAGGTACAAAAAATCGAAAAAACTCTCACCCAAAACGCAAAATTTTTCAAAAAAATTTGAGAGCCGCCAAAAAGCAGCTCTCAGGGAGTGGATATTCGGTTATTGCTTCCGCGATAATCGGAAAACGGACAATCTTCCCGCCGCCACCAGCAGCACCGGCAGGGCGTAGGCGATGTACTGCGCCGCGCCGCCGTAAGCAATGAGCAGATTGTATATGGCATGGAATGTTATCGCCGCGCCCAACAGCCCGCAGGTGCCGGCTATTTTAAGCCACGTCCGCTGCCACGTGTACGCAAGCCCGCCGCCCACGATCAGGCCGCACAGCACGTGCATGGCTCCCGTGCCGAAGCCCCGGAAGAAGATGAAGGAGAAGCGGTCCGCGCCGTTCTGAATGAGATAGCAGACGTTTTCAAAGGTGGCGAAGGCAAGGGCGACCGTTATTGCCGCAGCCTTGATTTTATCTCCCTCCGGCTCGAACACCAGAAGATAGAACACCAGCGGCAGCAGCTTCATCATTTCCTCCACCACCGGCGCGATCTCCGCCGTGGCGGCAAGGGCATCCGCCTGACATACCGCCGCGAGGAAGGTATTGATGTAGGCCGAGAGCAGACACACCCCCATCCCGGCAATGCAGAACAGGAAGAAGCGGAGCTGCCGCCTGCCCATGCACAAGGCGGCTACCAGTAGGGGAGACACCATGCACAGGAAGATATTTTCGATGTAGGTCATGCCGCCACCGCCTTTCTCGTGGCGGGCAGCAGCCCCAATATGGCAAGAGTCAGCAGCATATCACACCAGAAGGTGGGGCTTGTCAGAGAGGTATCCGGCCAGAAGCAGCCCACCGTCCAGAGCAGATACTCCGCGAACGCAAAGCAGATCACGCCGATGTGGAAATACCGTATATTCCGCGCCGCGCCTGTCTGCGTTTTCGCATAGACAAGCCCACGAATGGCGCAGAAGGAGAGCCATATCATCATGCCGCACCAGATCAGGTTGGAGAGAATGTCCCCGAAGATGCAGTAGAACGCCAGCAGCGGAAGGCCGAACGCAGGCGCAAGCCACGCCCTTCGGCAGCGGAAGCTACGCTCGTCCTGACTGGTGAGCGTGGCCTGCAAGATTCGCAGGAAGATCACGCTGGCCACCCAGCCGAACTCCGAGACATAAAAGACCCTCGGCGTGGTATCGAACAGCAGCAGATACAGCGTCCAGTAGAGCGCACCGAGGGCAAAGCAGCCATAGAAGCACAGCAGCAAAAAATACGCCTGCCTGCGACTTTTGCGGTAGGCGATACCCGAAAGCAGCGCGCCGATGAACGTAGTCAGTAATTGCAGCAGGTTCTCAATCAGCTCCATGAATCCCCTCGCTTTCTTTGTTCTGATCGTCCTCCCGGTCCATCTGCCGCAGCCGGAAGCACAGAACGGTCACGCACACGCCGAGCAAAAACGCCAGCAGCCCGATGACGATGTATCCCAAGGCAGCGCCGCCGTGAAAGATGCTTGCCGCCGTTTCAAAGCCGGAATAATTGCCTGTCTGGATGCTTGCGGCAATACCGGGCATGGCAAGGCAAACGCCCACCAGCAGTGCAAGGCACGCCGCCACAGCGGAAGCCATGGTGATCGTATTGCGCCGCCGCCGTTTCTCCCGCTCAATATTGGCGATGCGCCGCTTTGCCTCTGCGACGCGCTCTTCATGACTCCGCATTTGTGATTCCCTCCCGTTCCAGCAGCCGTCGCAGGCTCTCTTTTCCGCGATACACCATGTTGGTGATCTGCTTCACCGTTTTTCCCGTGACCTCCGCCGCCTGCGCGTAGCTCATATCCTCGAAGTATGTCAGATATAGAACCTCCCGATAGTCCGGGTTCATTTCGCTCATGCAGAAATGCAGAATGCGGTTTCGCTCCTCCGTCCGGATGACCTCCTCCGCCAGCAGCCGTCCGTCCGGCTCGCCGGTCAGCGCATCGAGGCTGAACAAGGTCTTTCGTTTGCTCTTATGGCGCAGCGCCATGTGCCGCGCCGCCTTATAGAGATACGCCTTGAAGCCGCCGTCCCGTATCTTCGGCTTTTTGGTGAACAGATAGGCGAAAACGTCCAGCATCAGCTCCTCCGCCTCGTGAACGTCGTGCAGATAGCCGTCAATATACAGGGTCAGGGGGTCACCGTATTTCTTCATCAGGGCCTCCAGCCCCGCGTCGTCGCCGCTTAGATATTGGCGGTATAAGCTCTCGTCGCACGCCATGCCGTTCACTTCCTTTTTGCGGATGCTTCCAATGCAGAGGGGTATCCGTCAGGTGCTTGCCCTGCCGGAATCGCGGCGCTGTTCCTGAAAGCGCGGGTCAGACGGCTTTTCCGCGTTTTCCGGGATCGCCCATGAGCGCCCGAACCGGGACGCGCCGGGGATCCGCCCCTCGGCGCAATATTGGTTGACCCGCCGCTCTGACACACCCCAACGGTAGGACGCCTCCCGAATGGAGATATAGCCATTGATCCCGTTCATACCGCACCTCCGCATGGATAATACTCAACACGATACATTATATACGAATATCCGAAGAAATACAAGGCGTCTGGTGAAGTGGGCAGCGAAAAGTTACGGATAGGAGCGACATTTTTTTGAAAAAGTCCTCCAAAACTGGCCAAAACGCCCTGTTCGGATTGTAGTATGGGTAGAGGGAGAAATACGGGGGTACGAAGTGGTCAGCAAGCACAGCGAGCGAGTACCCGCTTGCTGATTTTGCGCTGTTCAGGTCCCCTGCCCGAACAGTCAAAATTGCTTGCTGGGGCGCAGGAGCTGAACAAGCAGGTCTGCGGCAACTGCTACAACTATGAATACGACGGCTTTGTATTTGTGGACGAGCTGGGCGAGCGGATGCGGGCCAATTATTTGACCTCGGCATTCCCAAAATTCTTGGAGGACCACGGCCTGCGCCGGATGCGCTTTCACGATTTGCGTCACAGCTGTGCCAGCTTGCTGCTGGCCAACGGCGTTCCCCTCAAGCACATTCAGGAGTGGCTGGGCCATAGCGACTTCACCACCACGGCGAACATCTACGCCCACCTGGATTACAAGTCCAAGATCACCTCGGCGCAGGCGATGGAGACAGGGCTTGCTCTGCCGGAGGGCGGCGACTTCAGCAGCCGCTGGAGTTCGATCAGTGCCGGGGAGAACAGCTGATTTTCTCCCCTGAAAACCGAAAATCGTGCGGGCTTTGCTCTTTAGGCAAAAATTAAAAAGCCTGTAAACGGGCTTGTTTACAGGCTTTTTGTGGCGGAGAGTTAGGGATTCGAACCCTAGAGACCTTTCGGTCTACAGCATTTCGAGTGCTGCACCTTCGACCACTCGGACAACTCTCCGTGTCTATTTTCGTCCGGTTTTCTTTCCAGAAATTTGCTCAAAAATTCGTTGGAGAGAAAACAGGAGAGACGGCAAAAAATATTCGATTTTGAGATTTTCTGTGTTGAGGAATATCAAGGAGAATCAGGGGGACGAAAATCACAGGTTCTGCCGAAATTTCGAGTCAGCCCCGTTATGACCACTTCGATACCGCTGCTTGTCACGGGATGTATCATACCATACTTTCCGCTGGGGTGCAACTTCTTTTTCTGCGGGGTATATTTTGACGCGGCGGCGCATGTACTGATGGGAGAGGGGGGACGGCTATGGAGAAGCGGGTGCTGATCTGGGATGATGGACTAAGTTATGTAAACTACATGGAGGCGCTGCGGGAGGTGGGGCTGACACCGGTGGTAGGGCGCGAGGCGGCCGGCCCGTGCGCTGCGCTGCTGCTTCCCGGCGGTGGGGATATCGCGGATCGGCTGCCGGAGGATGAGATCCGGACGATCAGAGCCTATGCGGCAGCGGAGAAGCCGATTTTGGGTATCTGCCGGGGAATGCAGGCGCTGAACGTGTTTTTCGGCGGGACACTGTATGCACGTGTGCCGGGACACCAGGTCAAGGCGGGCGATATTCTGCATGATACACGGGCGGTGGGTGAACTGGCGGAGCTGGTGGGTACCACGCCGCGGGTCAACAGCAACCACCACCAGGCTATCTGCCGCCTGGGGCGGGGGCTGGGTGTGCGGCAGTGGGCGGCGGATGGCGTGATCGAAGGGATATGTCACAGCCGCCTGCCGGTGCTGGGGGTACAGTGGCACCCGGAGCGCCAGGCATTTGCGCTGCGGCGGGGGGAGGCTGCGGACGGTGCGGCGGTGTTCTGGTGGCTGCGGCGGCAGGCAGAAAAGAACAGCGGCGGTTGACAAGGGCGGTCAAGTATGCCTATAATGGAGAAAACTGACAAGCGAGGTATACCGCCATGGAAAAGCTCCGTGCCTTTCTGAAACGAAAGGACATCGTTTTCTCCGCCAAGCGCTACTTCATCGACGCCATGGGGGCCATGGCCCAGGGCCTGTTCTGCACGTTGCTGGTGGGCACTATCCTGAACACCATCGGCCAGCAGTTTCACATCGGCTTCCTCAATGCCGCCATCGTCACCATTGGCACGGGTGACGGCGCGGTATCCTACACCATCGGCGGGCTGTGCTCGGCTATGGTAGGCCCCGGTATGGCCGTGGCCATCGCCCGGGCGCTGAACGCGCCGCCGCTGGTGCTGTTCTCACTGATCCCCGTGGGTTTTGCCACCAACTACATGGGCGACGCGGGCGGCCCTCTGGCGGTGCTGTTCGTGGCCATTGTTGCCGCGGAGCTGGGCAAGGCCGTCAGCAAGGAGACGAAGATCGACATTCTGGTGACGCCCATCGTCACCGTGCTGGTGGGCGTGGGCTTCGCCGCGCTGATCGCCGCGCCGGTGGGCACGGCGGCCTCCGCCGTGGGACAGGCCATCATGTGGGCAACGGAGCTGCAGCCCTTCTTCATGGGCATCATCGTCTCCGTGGTCATCGGCGTGGCGCTGACGCTGCCCATCTCCTCCGCCGCCATCTGTGCGGCTCTGGGGCTGACAGGCTTGGCCGGCGGCGCTGCCGTGGCGGGCTGCTGCGCCCAGATGGTGGGCTTCGCCGTTATGAGCTTCCGTGAAAACCGCTGGGGTGGCCTGGCCGCTCAGGGCCTGGGCACCAGTATGCTGCAGATGGGCAATATCGTCCGCAACCCCCGGATATGGATACCGCCTACGCTGGCTGCCGCCATCACCGGCCCTGTCGCCACCTGCCTGTTCCGCTTGGAGATGAATGGCGCGCCGGTGTCCTCCGGCATGGGTACCTGCGGCCTGGTGGGGCAGATCGGCGTCTACACCGGCTGGGTCAACGATGTGGCCAGCGGCGCAAAGGCCGCCGTCACCGGCATGGACTGGCTGGGTCTGGTGCTGATCTCCTTTGTGCTGCCCGCCGTGCTGACGTGGCTCATCGCCATCCCCCTACGGAAGTGGGGGTGGATCAAGGACGGCGATCTGAAGCTGGATCTGTAAAACACAAAAAAGGCGGCGTCAGCCGCCTTTTTTGCTGAGTCGAAGCAGGCCGGAGTTGTCTAACTTTTGGGAGCTGACTCACGGTTGCTTCTATCTCGTTTTTGTGCTTTCTGTTTCGCTCGTTCCTTCGCTTGACGTTTCCTCTGCACAGTCGGTGACAGGAAAATGTCGTATGCGCTAAGTGCAAAGATGCCGGTAAATACAGCGCCGATCGAAATGAGAATTACCCGGCTGGTTTTCCGTTCTCTGTTAGAATCACGCAGTGAAAAACACAGCGTACCATCCGCTTCCAGCTCTGCGATTTCAGGAGTCGCATCCCAAGGCCGCCAATTATAGCCGGTATAGACACGGATACGAATCGAATGAGGAGTGCTGTTGAAATCGGAAGGAATCTTCTTGTAGCACGAAAAGCCAAAGGTGTATTCCGTTCCGTCCGTGCATATCAACAACGGAATAGGATATAATCTGCGGCCTTGGCTGGACATCAGTGCCTCTTCGGAGTCGGCGTAAATTTCCATGGTGTTTTCTTCCGTATATATCGGCTGGGTCAGACCCATAAAGAGAAATATACCGCCCAATACCAGGCACAGCAGGTAATTGCAGAATTCCCGTACCCGTCGTTTCCACGCCGATTTTTTTCCTGAGGACATGTGTCATCACCCCTGTCCGGATCCTTTTGCCTCAGTATACCATGGCCGTACTGCGGCTGTAAAGAAAAGACTCGTGTTTGAGATGCGGTACAAAAGCGGCTCGTTCGTCCGGTTTGGCTTGGTTTACAAGACTTGCACAATATGGTATAATCATCTATCAGCAACGAGGAAAGGAACGACCACAATGGAATTATCGGCAAAGCTGGTGCGTTCACAATTGAATTTTTTTAAGCCCTTTGTGGCGGGTTGCTCACTGGAGACCACCCGCAAGGGACAGGATAAGCTGGGCGAGCTGATGAGTGCCCTGCACAAGCGGGAGGTGATCTTCCGCGACCACGACTTCGAGCAGTTCAAGGGCGCGTGGGTCATGCCTAAGGACGAGCGCCGCAGCGGCGTGGTGCTGTATCTCCACGGCGGCGGCTATACCTGCGGCAGTCTGGACTATGCCAAGGGCTTTGCGGCTACGCTGGCCAGCGAGTGCGGTGTGCGCGTGTTCTGCGGGGCGTACCGCCTGGCACCGGAGAACCCCTATCCCGCCGCGCTGGAGGATGCACTGACTGCCTACGACTATTTGCTGAAAAAGGGCTACGCGCCGCAGCAGATTTTGCTGTGCGGCGAGAGCGCCGGCGGCGGGCTGATCTGCGCCCTGTGCCTGAGGCTGAAGCAGCTGGGCCGGGAGCTGCCCTGCGGGCTCATCGCCATCTCGCCCTGGGTGGACCTGACCGGTTCCGGGAAGTCCTACGAATTCAACCGGGACAACGATCCGTCCCTGACGGAGGAGCTGCTGCAATTCTACGCCAGGTGCTATACACAGGACCCCACGGACCCGCTGTGTTCGCCCCTGCTGGGCGACCTGACGGGCTTTCCGCCGACGCTGATCTTCGCCGGCGGCGATGAGATATTGCTGGATGACGCCCGGGGATTGCATGAACGGCTGAAAAAGGCCGGGAGCAAAAGCAGGCTGATCATCGCGCCGGGGCGCTGGCACGCCTATGTGCTCTATTGCCTGCAGGAGAACATGGAGCAGGATATCTATGAGATCAACCGCTTTATGACGCAGAACCTGTCCCCGGCCCGGAGCCTGCGGTGGATGCGTCTGGACAATGCGGCCAAAATATATCCCGCTGCCAAGCGGCGCAACTGGAACAATTTTTTCCGCATCTCCGCCACGCTGGCGGAGCCGGTAGACCGCGCGGTGCTGGCAGCGGCGCTGGATGTGACGGTGCGGCGTTTCCCGTCCATTGCCGTACGGCTGCGGCGGGGTGTGTTCTGGTACTATCTGGAGGAGATACCCCACACGCCGCCCATACAGGACGAAAAGAGCTGCCCGCTGGCCCATGCGCCGTTCCGCCAGGTGCGGCAGTGCGCCTTCCGGGTGCTGGTGTATAAGGACCGCTTTGCGGTGGAGTTTTTCCATGCGTTGACCGACGGCACCGGCGCGCTGGTGTTCGTCAAATCGCTGCTGGCGGAGTATCTCAGTGAGAAGTACGGTATCTCCGTCCCTGCGGAAAAGGGCGTACTGGGACGGTTAGAGGAGCCGTCGCCGGAGGAGCTGGAGGACAGCTTTGCCCGGTATGCTGGGGATGTGACCGCCAGCCGCGCCGAGGCCACGGCCTGGCACCTGACCGGCACACCGGAGACAGATGGCTATAAGGACCTGGTGACACTGATGGTGCCGGCGGATAAGCTGCGTTCCTGCGCCAAAGACCACGGCGTGTCCGTGACGGAGCTGCTGTGTGCCGCCATGATGCAGGCTATTCTGGAGCTGCAGGCGGAGAAGGTGCCCAACCCCCGCCACCGCAAACCGGTGAAGGTGCTGCTGCCGGTAAATCTGCGAAAGCTGTTTCCCAGCAAAACGCTGCGGAACTTTGCGTCCTATATCACCCCGGAGATCGATCCGCGGCTGGGGGCGTGCAGCTTTCAGGAGCTGTGTGCGCTGGTCCACCACAAGATGGGACTGGAGAACAACCGCTGGACCATGCGGGCCAAGTTTGCCGCCAATGTGGCCAGCGAACGTTCGCCCGTGCTGCGGGTCATGCCGCTGTTCATCAAGAATATCGCCATGAAGGCCGTGTTTGACACGGTGGGCGAGTGTAAGTCCTGCTTGTGCCTGTCCAACCTGGGCCGTGTGGAGCTGCCGGAGGTGATGGTGCCCTATGTGCGCCGGATGGATTTTATCATCGGTGTGCAGGCCAAGGCACCCCACAACTGCGGTGTGGTCACCTGGGGGAACACGGCCTACATCAACTGTATCCGCAGTATCCGGGAGCCGGAGCTGGAGTATCACTTCTACCGCGTGCTGCATCGGCTGGGACTGCCCGTTAAGGTCGAGAGCAATATGCGCTGACACAACGGGAGAAAGGAGCCTTTCTTATGTATTGTATCAAATGCGGCGTGGAGCTGGCGGACAGCGAGCGCGTTTGTCCCCTGTGCGGCACCCGGGTATTTCATCCCGATCTGCCCTGCGGACAGGGTGAGCCGCCCTACCCGCCGGCTGACCACCCCCGCCACGAGGAGGTCAGCCGCATCGGCGTGCTGTTCGTCATCTCTGTGTGTATGCTGCTGCCGGCGGTCATCACCGTGCTGTGCGACTGGCGCATCAACGGGACCATCGTCTGGTCCGGCTTTGCCGTGGGCGGATTGCTGCTGCTGTATATCCTGGCGGTGCTGCCTCTGTGGTTTAAGCGGCCTAACCCGGTGATCTTCGTGCCCATTGACTTCGCGGCCATCGGCGTGTTCCTGCTGTATGTGAACTACGCCACCGGAGGCCACTGGTTTTTGACCTTTGCGCTGCCGGTCACAGGCGCGGCAGGGCTGCTGGTGTGCGCCATGGTGACGCTGCTGCGGTATCTGCCCGGCGCGGCGCTGTACATCTGCGGCGGGGCGCTGATCCTGTCCGGCGGCATGGCGGTGTTGGTGGAGTTTCTGCTGAACCTGACCTTCGGCCTGCACGAGACGTTCCTCTGGTCCTTCTACCCGCTGGCGGCGGGGGTGGTGCTGGGGGCCATGCTGCTGGTCATCGCCATGTGCAAGCCCCTGCGGCGCAGCCTGCACCGTAAGTTCTTTATCTGAGAGGTACCCCATGCAGATGATTTTTATCGACATCGACAACACCCTGCTGGATTTTGATGCCTACATCCGGCAGACCATGCGGGAGGGCTTCGCGCACTTTGGCCTGAAGTCCTACGAGCCGTACATGGAGGCCGTGTTCCACCGGGAGAACGGAAAGCTCTGGCGGCAGATCGAGCAGGGTACGCTGACGTTCCGTGAGCTGGAAGAGATCCGCTGGAACAACGTGTTCCGAGCACTGAATATCGATTTTGACGGACAGGTATTCGAAAAGTATTTCCGCGCGGCCCTGTACGACAGCGCTATCCCCGTGGACGGGGCCATGGAACTGCTGGAGGCGCTCCACGGCAAGTATCCGCTGGCGGTGGCCAGCAACGGACCATACGACCAGCAGCTCCACCGGCTGGAACTGGCGGGCATGAAGCGGTATTTCGATTGGTTCTTCGTGTCGGAGAGACTGGGTGCGTCCAAGCCGGCCCGGGCCTTTTTTGACGGGGCGTTTGCGGCACTGAACGATGGATGTGAAGCGGCCATCGCGCCGAAGGACTGTGTGATCATAGGGGACTCCCTGACCTCCGACATGGCCGGCGGCCGGCAGTATGGCATGAAGACCTGTTACTACCGCCGCCCCGGCGCGGCAGAGGGTACGGATGTGACCTGGCAGGTGACGGATCTGCGGCAGATACCGGCATTGTTGGAGGGTACGGCGTTATGACCATCAATGAATACCAGCAGCGGGCCATGGCTTCGCTAAATCCCGAATTGAAGGGCCGGGATGTGCTTATCAACAGCGTCATGGGCCTGTGCGGCGAGTCCGGCGAGGCCATCGACATCGTGAAGAAGTGGCTGGCCCAGGGCCATCCGCTGGACCGGGAGCATCTGGCCAAGGAGCTGGGGGACGTGGCCTGGTATCTGGCCGAGGCGGCCACGGCGCTGGACCTTGATCTGGAGGACATCCTCCGGGCCAACCTGGAGAAGCTGGAGCGCCGGTATCCGGACGGCTTTTCCACGGAAAAGTTCGTGGGCCGGGATAAGAACGATCTGTAAGAAAAGCGGAAGCGGCGGCTTCCGCTTTTCTTCTTCATGGAGACTTGACACCGGGATTTTTTGTGATACACTGAGGCGGTGCGCATTTTTTGCTTAGGAGGGATAGCCGTGCTGCAATCATTCCTCACCGTGGGGCAGCAGATCCTCACGCTGTACCTGCTGCTGGTGGTGGGCTTTGTACTGGGAAAGGTCAAGCTGCTGGATGACCGCGCCTCGGTGGCCCTGAGCAGCCTGGTCATGTACGTGGTGTCCCCCTGTATGATGGTGGTGGCGTTTCAACGGCCGCTGGAGCATACGGCACTGCACAACTTCGGCGTAGTGACGGGTGTCTCGGCCGTACTCCATGTGGTGTTTATTGCGGCGGCCATGCTGCTGATCCACGACAGGGACCGCGAACGGCAGAACTGCCTGCGCTTCGCCGCAGTGTTCTCCAACTGCGGCTTTATGGGCTATCCCCTGATGGCCGCGCTGCTGGGCAGCATCGGCGTGTTCTATGGTTCGGCCTACGTCATCGTATTTACTATACTCAGCTGGACATGGGGCGTCTATGTCATCACAGGCGACCGCAGCCAGCTGCGGCTGAAGCCCCTGCTGCTGAACCCCGGCGTTATCAGCGTGGTGCTGGCTATGGCGCTGTATCTCGGGCAGGTGACGGTGCCGGAACCCCTGATGGTCCCCATCAACTATCTGGCGGACCTGAATACGCCGCTGCCCATGCTGGTGGTGGGCTATCAGCTGAGCCACGCCGATTTCAAGGCGGCGCTGCAGGGTATCAGCTCCTGGGTGACGCTGGTGCTGCGGCTGCTGGTGCTGCCTCTTGCCTCACTAGGCATCTGCCTGGCGCTGAACGTGTCCCATGACCTGACGCTGGTGCTGCTGATCGCGGCCAGCGCGCCGCCGGCGGCGCTGCTGAGTATGTTCGCCGCCCGCTTCGGCAAGGACACCGCCCTGACCTCGTCCCTGGTGTCAGTTCAGACAGCGATCTCCGCGTTGACCATGCCGGTATTGGTCGGCCTGGCAGAGGTGCTTGGATAAAGAAACATCCCCCGGCTCCGCCGGGGGATGTTTCTTTATCCGCGGTGCAGTATGGCGTCCAGATCCTGTTGGGGATGGGTGATGGGCTGCAGCTGATAGGTATCCACCAGCGTCTTGACCACCGTCTCTGACAGGAAGGCCGGCAGGGTGGGCCCCAGGTAAATGCGCTTGATGCCCAGAGCCAGCAGGGTCAGCAGGATACATACCGCCTTCTGCTCGTACCAGGACAGCACCAGCGTCAGCGGCAGGTCATTGACGCCGCAGCCAAAGGCATCGGCCAGGGCCAGCGCGATCTGCACAGCGCTGTAGGCGTCGTTGCACTGGCCTGCGTCCAGTATGCGGGGGATGCCGTTGATATCGCCCAGATCCAGGTCATTGAAGCGGAACTTGCCGCAGGCCAGCGTCAGGATCAGCGAGTCCATAGGCGTGGACTTGACGAAGTCCGTGTAGTAGTTGCGTCCGGGGTGCGCACCGTCGCAGCCGCCTACCAGAAAGATGTGCTTCACCGCGCCGCTTTTGATGGCGTCGATCACCGCCGGGGCGCTGTCGCCCAGCGCCTTGTGGGCAAAGCCGGTGATCAGGATATGTCCGCCGTTGATGCCACTCATGCTCCGGTCGCTGCTGTATCCGCCCAGGGCCAGCGCCTGGTCGATGAGGGCGGAGAAATCCTTGCGGCCCTGCCGATCCTCCGGGATGTGCTTCAGTCCGGGATAGCCCACCACCGACGTGGTATAGATACGGTCGGCATAGCTGGGACGGGGCGGCATGATGCAGTTGGTGGTCATCAGAATGGGTGCGGGAAGGCTGTCGAACTCGCTTTGCTGGTTTTGCCAGGCGGTGCCGAAGTTTCCGGCCAGCTGCGGGTATTTTCGCAGCCCCGGATACCCGTGGGCGGGCAGCATCTCGCTGTGGGTGTACACGTTGACACCGGTGCCTGTCGTCTGCTCCAGCAGCTGGTGCAGGTCCTCCAGATCGTGGCCGGATACCACGATGAACGGCCCCCGACGGATGTCCGTGTGGACCTTTGCGGGCGCCGGGTCACCGAAGGCGGCGGTGTTGGCCTTGTCCAGCAGGGCCATGCATTGATAGTTTACCAGACCAAATTCCGTGATGAGGGCCAGCCACTCCTCAACGGTGTGCTCCTGCCGCAGGGCGCACAGCCCCTTGTAGAACCACTGGCTGACCGCCTCATCCTCCTGCCCAAGGCGGAAAGCGTGATGGGCATAGGCTGCCATACCCTTCATGCCGAACAGCAGTGTGGCGCGCAGAGACACGATGTCCGTATCGCCGCGCCATAGCCAACTCGGGTCCTGTATCGGCAGACGCTGGGGCGCCAGTTTTTCGGCGCGGCGGATATAGCCCTGTAAGGCTGTATCGTCAAAATTTACGTTGGTCAGCGTGGCGAACAGACCGTCCGCCAGCAGGTGTGTGACTTCCGGAGGATAGTCCTCCTTGGCGGCATATATCTCCGCCAGGTGGATGAGGGAGCACACCAGATAGTCCTGCAAATTGGCGGTTTTCGGCTGCTTGCCGCAGACGCCGATGCGGACGCAGCCGCTGTTGCCCGCCGTCTGCTGACACTGAAAACAGAACATTTCAGACATAGAATATAAACCTCCCGACAGTATAGCAGCGATAGTCTGCCCTGCCGGGAGGAAATATATACAAAAAGGGAGACGCTGCGCGTCTCCCTTTTCTCAAAATTTCAGCAGAACGCCCACCAGGGCGGAGATTCCGATGAACACGATAGGGTGCCACTTTTTCACCACAGGTACCCAGTTGGTACACACCAGCAGTACGGCCGCCAGGGCGATAGCCGGCCAGTTCAGCGCGGCCAGACCGGTCATACCACTGTGCAGCAAGGCGATAGGTACTACGGAGATGCCCGCCGCAGCCACCAGCGCGGTGGAGGCGGGGCGCAGGCCGTAGAACGCGGCGCTGACCCACTTGCTGTCGCGAAAGGCCTTCAGGAACGCCGCCACGATGAGAATGACGATAACGGAGGGGGTTACCAGCCCGATGGTGGCCACCAGCGCACCGCCGATGCCGCCGGTGGTGAAGCCCACGTAGGTGGCCATATTCACGCCGATGGGGCCGGGAGTGGACTCGGACACCGCCAGCATATCCGCCAACTGGGCATGGGTAAACCATCCAGTGCGTTCCGCCATATCCTGCAGGAAGGGCAGAGTGGCCAGCCCGCCGCCTACGGCGAACAGGCCGGTCTTGAAGAATTCCCAGAATAGTTGGAGGTACAGCATTATTTCGCCCTCCTTATCACGTTCTGAATGACGATGCCCAGCGCCGCGGCCGCCGCCACGAAGATGACGGGGGACAGGTCGGTGAGCAGCGCCGCCGCCAGCACAGCAAGGAAGATCAGCCCGGCGGCCCAGTCCTTCACAGAGCCCTTGAACAGCTTGACCACCGCGTTGAAGATCAGCACGCACACGCATACGCGGATACCCGCAAAGGCGTGCTGCACCCAAGCCAGATGGGAGAAGCTGTTGATGACGCCTGCCAGTGCGGTGATGATGATCAGCGATGGGAACACAATGCCCAGCGTGGCCACGATGCCGCCGATAATACCGGCCTGCTTCTGCCCTATGAAGGTGGCGGTGTTTACAGCGATGATGCCGGGGGTGCACTGGCCGATGGCAAAATAGTCCACCAGCTCCTCGTCTGTAGCCCAGCCCTTGTCCTCCACGACCTCGCGCTGGAGGATGGGCAGCATGGCCATACCGCCGCCGAAGGTCATGACGCCCACCTTGGCAAAGGTGAGGAACAACTGAGCGAGAAGTTTTGCGTTCATGCTCGTATCACCTCATTCTATATATCCGTACAGTCCCCGCACTGAGACCTCGCCGCTGCGGACTGTCTCCGTTTCGCCGTTTTCATACTGCACCGTCAGGCCGAACTGTTCGTCTATGGCCAGCGCCGTGGCCTGCCGGACGGTATTGCCTCGCAGGACGCGCACGGGTCTACCCAAATTCACGCACCGCCGCCGGTATTCCGCCAGCCATTCCACTGGGTCGGTCAGCACAGTCCGCATGGCTGTCAGCTGGGCCAGTATGGCGTCTGCCAGCGCGTCCGGTGACACGTCAAGCTCTTGTAGGGCAAGGGATGTGGCCATGTCCGCGATGTCCGGCGGAAAAGAGGCCTGTCCCACATTGACACCGATACCTACCACCAGCCACGCCGCGCTGCCGTCGGGGAGCAGGGAGGACTCGGTCAGAATGCCGCAGAGCTTTTTGCCGTGCAGCACCACATCATTGCACCACTTGATGCCGCAGTCCGTGTCGCAGAGGCTCTCAACAGCGCGGCACACAGCCACCGCGGCCAGCGGTGTCACGGTGAGCAGCTGCCCGGCCGGGCAGTCCTGCCACAGGGCGGAAAGATACAGGCCGCCCTCCGGTGATTGGAACGAACGGCCCAGCCGGCCCTTACCGGCGGTCTGCGCCCGGGCGATGACGGCGGTGCTGTCCAGCCCCTGCGCGGCAAGGGCCTTGCATACGTTGTTGGTGGAGTCCACGGTGTCATAGCGCAAAACATCCCAAGTCACGGCCATCATCTCCTTTCGGTTGAAAACACATTGTAGCACTGTATTCCGCGTTTGTAAATAGTTGACAGGTGTTAAGGAATTTAGTATCATCAGGACAGTTTTTGGAGGAGGGACGCCTATGAACACCCGTACCCGCAAGCTGGTCTATACCGCCCTGTTCGCCGCGCTGACGGCGATGGGTGCGTTTCTGCGTATTCCGATGGTGTACAGCTCCGTGACGCTGCAATATCTGTTTACGGCCATGGCGGGGCTGCTTCTGGGCCGGAGGTGGGGCGCTTTGAGCCAGGCGGTGTACGTCCTGCTGGGGCTGGTGGGCCTGCCCATCTTCACCATGGGCGGCGGCTTTGGCTATGTGTTCCAGCCCACGTTCGGGTTTCTGCTGGGGCTGATCCCGGCCGCATGGGTGGTGGGTGCCGTGGCAGGGGAGAGTCTGGACCCCAAACGCATGGCACTGGCGTCGCTGGCGGGACTGGCCGCGCTGTACGCCGTGGGAATGCCCTACATGGCCTTGATACTCAACGCCTACATGGGCAAGGGTATGACGTTTTCCGCGCTGCTGTGGGCGGGGATGCTGCCCTACCTGCCGGGAGACGCCGTGAAGATCATCGTGGCGGCGGGCGTGTGCCCCGTTTTGCGGCGGCGGTTAAGAATGGCGGATGGCAGCGATAAGCGGGGCGAATGACCTTGTGCAATACAGCCAAACCGTCTTCTGAAATTTTGACAGGATATTGGCACAGAAGTGTATTGCATTTTGCGGCTGTGCCCCGTATAATAGGCAAGAAAATGAGAGGAGGGACACGCTATGACCTGCAAGACGATCGTGAAAAAGCGGACTGACGCTCCCTCTGTTTTTGTTTCTGATATTGTTTCCATTTGACCGGTGATTTTTCACCGGTCATTTTTTTAGGCTGTTTGTAAGTAAGTAAACATATGCGGATGAACGAGAAAGAGAGGACAAGTCACATGAACAAGAAATTAGGACACGACGCCATCTATGACGCCCGGGAGCTGGGCGTGCCCCGGATGCTGCTGCTGGGATTGCAGCACCTGTTTGCCATGTTCGGTGCCACGGTGCTGGTGCCCATCCTGGTGACGGGCTACGGCCTGCCCCTGTCCATCCAGACCACCCTGCTGTTCGCCGGTATCGGCACGCTGCTGTTCCACGTCTGCACCAAGTTTAAGGTACCCGCCTTCCTGGGTTCCTCCTTCGCCTTCCTGGGCGGCTTCCAGGCGGTAGCCAATCTGGACAGCGGCAAGTTCGCCGCCATGACCGGTGAGGAGAAGCTGCCCTACGCCCTGGGCGGCGTGGTGGTCGCGGGTCTGCTGTATCTGGTGCTGGCCCTGCTGTTCAAGCTGGTGGGTGCCAAGAAGGTCATGCGCTACTTCCCGCCCATCGTCACCGGCCCCATCATCATCCTCATCGGTCTGAACCTGTCCGGCACCGCCGTGACTAATGCCTCCACCTGTTGGTGGCTGGCCCTGGTGGCCATCGCCATCATTATCGTGGCCAACATCTGGGGCAAGGGCATGATCAAGATCATCCCCATCCTGCTGGGCGTGGTAGGCGCGTACATCGTGGCGCTGATCGCCACCGCCTGCGGCGCGAAGCTGCCGGGTGCCGACGGCGTCATGCAGCCCCTGATCAACTTCGCCTCCGTCAAGAGTGCCGACTTCGTGGGTCTGCAAAAGTTCGTCATCGCCAAGTTCGACGTGACCTCCATCCTGGTGATGGCGCCCATCGCCATCGCCGCCATGATGGAGCACATCGGCGACGTCTCCGCCATCTCCTCCACCACCGGCAAGAACTTCATTGAGGATCCCGGTCTGCACCGCACCCTGCTGGGCGACGGTCTGGCCACCGCCTTCGCCGGTATGTTCGGCGGCCCCGCTAATACCACCTACGGCGAGAACACCGGTGTTCTGGCCCTGAGCCGCGTCTACGATCCCCGGGTCATCCGTCTGGCCGCCCTGTACGCCATCATCCTGAGCTTCTCCCCCAAGTTCGACGCACTGGTGAACTCCATCCCCACTGCCATCGTGGGCGGTGTCAGCTTCGTCCTCTACGGTATGATCTCCGCCGTCGGCGTTCGCAACGTGGTGGAGAACCGCGTTGATCTGACCAAATCCCGCAACCTGATCATCGCCGCCGTCATCTTCGTGTGCGGTCTGGGCTTCGCCTCCACCGGCGGCATCACCTTCACCGTGGGCAGCGCCGACATTACACTGACCGGCCTGGCCATCGCCGCCCTGGCGGGCGTGATCCTGAACGCCGTCCTGCCCGGCAACGACTACGAGTTCGGCAAGAGCGTCGAGGGCGACGCCAGCGCCGACCTGGGCAGCTATTGAGCCATATCTTGAATGGATACCGGGCCGCGCGGCCCACACCCCGGGGACGCACGGACAAAAGGCAGGCATCTTACGATGCCTGCCTTTCTGTTGCCTGTTTCCGTGCAACACCGGAGAAAAACACCCCGCATAATAGGGCGGCATACACTGTAACGGTGCCGCTGAATAACGTGTGGGGAGGACACAAAGGATGAAAAACGAAACTTCTGTTATGGCAATTCTGGCGGCGGCGCTGGGTGCGCTGTGCAGCTACGCTTCGGCGCTGGTGGTGCCGCTGGCGGTGCTGGTCGCCGTGATGCTGGCGGACTATGCCAGCGGTATGGCAAAGGCCTGGAGCGCGGGCAAGCTCTGCTCCAAAACCGGCCTGCGCGGTATCCTGAAAAAGTTGGGCTATCTGGTGCTGGTGGGTGTAGCCGGTGTGGTGGACTGGTTGGTGCGTTACGGCCTGACCCAGGTGGGGGTGGAGGTCAGCTTTCAGTTCCTGATGGCAGCGATGGTCATCGTCTGGCTCATCATCAACGAATTGATCTCCATCCTGGAAAACGTGGCGGCGCTGGGCGGCCCGGTGCCGGGCTTTTTACGCAAGCTGTTGACGCGTCTGAAGGCCACTGTTGAAACAAAGGCAGGGGAGGAAGACAAAAATGCAGATCAATGAAGTTGCCTATAAGTGGGCGGGCCAGTTGACCCGTCGGACGGCCACCCGCCGCATTATCCTGCACCACGCCGCGGCGGTAACGTGTACGCCGCAGCAGGTCCATCAGTGGCATCTGGCCAACGGGTGGACGGGGATCGGTTATCACTTTTTCGTCCGCAAGGACGGCACGGTCTACCGCGGCCGTCCGGAGGACACCGTGGGCGCCCACGCCGGGAACAATAACTACGACAGCCTGGGCGTCTGCTTCGAGGGCAGCTTTGACCGCGAGACCATGCCTGACGCCCAGCTGCGCGCTGGGCAGGAACTGGTGGCATACCTGAAGCAGAAGTACGGCATTTCCACCGTCCAGCGCCACAGCGATGTGAATGCCACCGGCTGTCCCGGGGACAATTTCCCCTTTGATGCCCTGGCGGGCGCGCAGACTGCAAAGCCTGCGGTGCCGGCACCGGTGATCTCCGGCACGACGCTGACGCTGCCATTGCTGACCACCGCCAGCCGCGGCGATACCGTGCGCTGTGTACAGGCAGCGCTGACCGGATTGGGCTATGATGCCGGCGGGGCGGACGGCATCTATGGGACCAACACCGCCGCGGCGGTCAAGCGTTTCCAGGCATCCCGGGGCATTGCCGCTGACGGCTTGGTGGGCCGTGATACCTGGCACAAGCTGCTGGGTGCGTAGAAAAAATAGCGTGCGGAAAGAGGGCGGCATCGGCCGCCCTCTTCTCTTGTATCCGAAAAGCCCCCATGCGGACGCATGGGGGCTTTTCATTATGCCAGAATGTTCTTCAGGTCCGTCAGACCGGGTACATTGGTCACCACCAGCACATGATCTCCCGGCTCAATGGTGGTCATGCCGCCGGGAATGATGGTCCGGCCCTCCCGTACGATGGCGGCCAGCAGGACGCCGTGGCGCAGGGGCAGCTTCATCAGCGGCGTGTGCAGTATGCCGTTGCCGTCGTTGCTGGCGGTGAATTCCAGAGCCTCCACCTTGCCGCCCAGCAGCTTGTACAGTGACTCCACCGCCATGCCTTGCGAGTTGGCCAGTGCGCGGACGTAGCGGGTGATCTGGTTGGCGATGATATCCTTGGGACTGATGATGCTGCCCAGTCCCGTCTCCTGTACCAGCTCCATGTAGTTGGGACGGGTCATTTTCGCCAGCACCTTCCGTACACCGGCACGGCGGGCGGCCAGGGCCATCAGCAGATTTTCCTCGTCACGGCCCGTCAGTGCCACGAAGCCGTCCGTACCGAACAGGTTTTCCGATTTGATGAGGTCGATGTCCGTGCCGTCGCCCTCGATGATCATGGCGCCCGGCAGGTCCTGAGACAGCCGCAGACACTTATCATGGTCCTGCTCCACCACATGGACCCGCGTGCCGGCCCGTGCCAGCTCCCAGCTCAGGTACATACTGATTCGGCTGCCTCCCAGGATAGATACATCCTTTACCCGCTGGAGGCTGCGGCCCATGCTCTTGAGCATTTTGTGCAGCTCGGCCTTGCTGCCCACCATGTACAGCCGGTCCTCCAGCTGGGGCACGAAGGCACCGTTGGGGATGATGAACTCATCGCCCCGCTGGGCGGCGCAGATCAGTACCTCTGCCACGCGCTCCCGGTGAAAGTCGCTGAGGCTGCGGCCGAGGATGGTATCCTCCGGGTGCAGCTGAAAGCCGATCATGTCGATGCGCCCGCCGGCAAAGGGCTCCACGGAGATGGCTGCCGGGAAGCTGAGGATCCGCGCGATCTCCTGCGCCGCGGCCAGGTCGGGATTGATGACCATATCCAGGCCGATCTCCCTCTTGAGCATATCCGCGTCCCGCCGGTATTCCGGGTTCCGCACCCGGGCAATGGTGTGCTGTGCGCCCACGCTTTTGGCGATCAGTGCGCACACCAGGTTCGTCTCGTCCACGCCGGTGACGGCGATGACCAGGTCGGCGTCCCGCGCTCCGGCCTCCATCAGAACGCTGATGGAGGCGCCGTTGCCGTGGATGCATAGTACATCCAGCGTGCTGTCCGCACGGTTCAGGTGGGCGGCTTCATCGTCCACCACCGTGATGTCGTGTCTTTCCTGGGTCAGCTGCTGGGCGATGGCATAGCCCACCTTGCCGCAGCCTACGATGATGATCTTCATGCGTCCTCCTCTCCGCCCGAGGGGGCGGCGGTCTGCCTCTTTTCCAGCAGGGCGGCGGCAAACTCCGCGCCCAGTATCAGTATCTGTCCCGACATATACAGCCACAGCAGCACCACGATCACCGTGGCGATGGAGCCGTACAGCACCGAGTAGCGGCCCAGGTGCTCTACATAGTACGAAAACGCCATGCTCAGCACCATCCACGCCGCCAGTGAACCGCCCACGCCGGGCAGCACCTCCCGCAGCGGCCGGCGCTGGCCCTGGGAGAGCATATACAGGATCACCAGCGTGATAGCCATGACCACCGCCAGCAGCACGAAGCGCAGGGAACTCCACGCGGTGATGAACGAGTCGGTGATGGTGATGAACCGTCCGACAAACTCCAGCACGGACCGTCCCACCACCACCAGCACCAGCGTCACGGCGATAACGACGATCAGCCATACAGTGAACAGCAGGATCCGCAGCTGGCTGCGCCACAAGCTCTCCGGCGCGCTGCGGCCAAAGGCCTTGCGGAGCGAGTGCATCAGGCACCCGGAGGCCCGCATGGGGAACCAGATGGAGAAGATGAGACTGAACCACAGCAGCTGACGGCTCTGGTTGGCGGAGACGTACTCCAGATATGAGCGCACCACATCCACCACATCTGCCGGCAGCAGCGGCTCCAGTACGGAGGTGATATACGCTACGTCCAGCTCCAGCAGACCCAGCAGGGTGCTGATGAAGATCAGCAGGGGGAAGATGGCGAACAGCAGATAATACGTCAGCGCCGCGCTGTCCCGGGCTACGTCGTGGGTATAGTACCGCAGCACCATGTCGGCGGCCAGCCGACCGGTGTGGGTGCGGGGGAATTTTTTGTTACCACTCATATCAACATACCTCGGATGTTTAGTATACCATGATTGTTGGTAAAATCAAAGCATAATTTATCGGCGCGGCTATTCCCTCCCGGCGGGCTCAATTTTTTACAAAAAACCGAAAAAATAAATTTTTTATTAAAAAAAGTATTTCAGGTTGTCGAAACGTGAAAAGCGTGTTATAATACTATGAACGTAACTGGGAATAATAGGAAATCACTTTATCATTATTATACATGAGTGGAGGACGTATTATGGATAATCTGACTACCATCGTTCGTGACGAGATCTCGCGGCAGTACCGGAGCGTGCGGCAGTTTGCCTTTGCGGTGGGCGTGCCCCTGTCCACCATCAACAGCGCCCTCCACAACGGCGTCGGCGGTTCTTCGTTCGATACCGTCATGCAGATCTGCAAGACGCTGGGCATCAAGGCGATGGCCGATGATGCCGCCTTCTATCTGACCGATGATACCGAGCAGCTGCTGACCCAGTACGCCAAGCTGGACGACTACGGCCGCCACACTGTGGCCTCCGTCATGCAGGTGGAATACGAACGCTGCTCCAAGCTGAATAATCTGGACGACTGACACGTACGGCCCACCGCCGATAGGCGGCGGGCCTGTTTTTTCCGCCGCCGCTGTGCGGCGGCTTTTTTCGCTTTTTTATTGCAAACACCGCCATGCTGCGATACAATATATACGATAGATTTGTTGATGAATTTATATTATATTAGGTATTGATATTACCATCGATTGACAAGGATTTGATTGCCAAGCGGGAATCGCTTTGCTGAGTACAATGGCCGGCCGGCTGCGGAGGAAGTCTATGGAACAGTTTACCGTCCAACTGAACAACGCGACCTGCACGGTGTGTATCGGCGCCGGTGTTCTGGGGCGCGCCGGCGCGCTGCTGCGGCAGCACGTGCCGCAGGTGCGCCGCTGGGCGCTGGCGGCGGATGAAAATGCATCTGCCCTTTATGGCGAGTGGGTACAGAGCAGCTTCCGGGCTGCCGGACTGCAGGTGCGGCTGTTCCTGCTGCCCCAGGGCGAGAGTGCCAAAACGCCGGAGGCATGGTTGTCCCTGTGCCGCCGGATACTGGACAGCGGTTTTGACCGTTCCTGCGGCGTGGTGACGCTGGGTGGCGGCGCCTGCGGCGACGCGGCGGGCTTTGCCGCCGCGTCGCTGCTGCGGGGCGTGCCCTTGGCCCATATCCCCACCACGCTGCTTGCCCAGGTGGACAGCGCCCTGGGCGGCAAGACGGCTCTGGACCTGCCGGAGGGCAAAAACCTGCTGGGCGCGTTCCACCAGCCGTCTCTGGTGCTGTCGGACCCTGCCTGCCTGGCGACGCTGCCGCAGCGGCAGTTTGCCTCCGGTATGGCGGAGGTCATCAAGACCGGGCTGGTGGCTGACGAGACACTGCTGGCCGCCGCCGAACAGGGCTTGCGGAGCGACAGCGGCGCGGCCCTGACGGCCCTTATTGCCGCCTGCGGACGGGCCAAGCTGCACTTGGTATCCGGTGATGTAAAGGACCGCGGCGCGCGCCGCCTGCTGAACTTTGGCCATACCTTCGGCCACGGCTACGAGGCTGTCGGCGAGTATGACACCTGGACCCATGGCGAGGCTGTGGCCGCCGGGATGTGCCGTACCCTTCGCTGGCAGATAGCCAATGGCTATGGCGGCACCGATGTGCTGGCACGGCTGGAGCCGCTGCTGACGCGGTACGGCCTGCCCACGGCCATCGACTGTGACGAGGCGGCCCTGCGCCGCTGCGTGGGCCACGATAAAAAAACCGCCGGCGGTACGGTGCAGTTGGTCATCGTCCGCCGCATGGGACAGGGTGAACTGGTGACGGTGCCCCTGTCCGATTTATGGGAGGATAAAGCATGAAGCTGTTATTGACGCCTTCGTCTCTGCGGGGCACCGTCACGGTGCCACCCTCCAAAAGCCTGCTGCACCGCGAGCTGATCTGCCGGTTTCTGGCGGGCCAGGTCACGGAGCTGCCGCCCCACGCGGCACAGGATGTGCTGGCGACCTACCGGGGACTGGCCTGCCTGACCGCCCCGGCGCCGCTGGTGGACTGCGGCGACAGCGGCAGCACCCTGCGCTTTCTGCTGCCGCTGTTCATGGCCCTTGGCCGCACCGACGCGGTGTTCACCGGCTCCGACCGGCTGCTCTCTCGTCCTATCCCCGGGGATCTGGGCCTGCGGCGCACGGAGCAGGGCCTTGCCCTGACCCGCCCGCTGACAGCGGGCCACTGGTCGCTGCCGGGAGATGAGACGTCCCAGCTGATTTCCGGTATGCTGCTGGCGCTGCCGCTGCTGCCGGGGGACTCGGACATTACCGTCACCGGAGAGGCCGTCTCCCGGCCCTATGTGCAGATGACTCTGGCGGTCCTGGCTCGCCACGGCATCACCGTGGAGAAAATCACCGATGGCTGGCATATCCCCGGCGGGCAGTTCTGTCGCCCCGCGCCGCTGTTGGATGAGCCGGACTGGTCCGCTGCGGCCTATTGGCTGGTGCTGCGTGCCCTGCTTCCCAGACAGAGAAGAGAGGCCCTTCGTATCCCGTTGGCGCCGCCGCCCTATCTCCAGGGCGACGCGGCCATCTTGCGCTATCTGGACAAGCTGCCGGAGCAGATCGATATCTCCGACACCCCGGACCTTCTGCCGCCGCTGGCCCTGTACGCCGCGCTGCGCCCCGGTCGCGATACCCGCTTTACCCACGCCGCGTTCCTGCGGCAGAAGGAGAGTGATCGCCTGACCGCCGTCTCCGCTGTGCTGAACGCGCTGGGCGCTTCGGCAGAGGTGCAGCCGGACGGACTGGTCATCCACGGCGTGAGCGCGCTGCACGGCGGAGATGTCTCTGCCTGCGGTGACCACCGCATCGCCCTGCTGGCTGGCTGCGCCGCTATGGTGGCCGACGGCCCCGTGACACTGTCCGGCGCTGAGACGGTGGCGAAGTCCTACCCCGCCTTCTGGCGCGAGCTTGCCGCCTTGGGCGGAAACTGGGAGGTGCTGGAATCGTGATGCACTACACGCTTTTCGGCGAGTCCCACGGTCCGGCGGTGGGTGTCCTGCTGACGGATGTGCCGCCGGGTCTGCCGGTGGACGAGGTCTTTATCCGTGAACAGCTGCTGCGCCGCATGGGGCAGGGCGGGCTGACCACCGCCCGGCAGGAAAAAGAGGAAGTGCGCTTTCTGTCCGGTGCCTATCAGGGCCGCACTACCGGCGATCCGCTGGCGGCGGTCATTTACAACGGTGATGTCCGTTCCGCCGACTACGACAGCCTGAAACACAAGCCCCGGCCCTCCCACGGAGACTATACCGCCGCGGTCCGCGCCCTGGGCTGCAACGATCCCCGGGGCGGCGGCCATACCTCCGGGCGGCTCACCGCGCCGCTGACCGTGGCCGGCGCGCTGGCGATCACATACCTGAAGACGGCCCATATCGCCGTTCACGCGGATGTCCTGGATGAGGAGGCTCTGCGGGCACGCGCTGCCGCTGCCAAAGCGGACGGCGACAGTGTGGGCGGCGTGATCCGCTGCACCGTCAGCGGTCTGCCCGCCGGTTTGGGCGGCCCTGACTGGCGGGATACCGTGGAGGGCACCATCGCCCGCCATGTGTTTGCCATTCCCGCTGTCAAGGCCATCGGCTTCGGCGCAGGGGAGACCTTCGCCCAAATGCGCGGCAGCGCGGCCAACGACCCGTTTACGATGGCCCGTGGCGCTGTTCGCACAGCGACCAATCATGCCGGCGGCGTCAACGCCGGCATCACCAACGGCATGGACGTGGTGTTCGACGTGACGTTCCGCCCCACACCGTCCATCGCTAAGGAACAGCGGACCGTGGACCTATATACCATGACGGAGACCACTATCTCCGTCCCCGGCCGCCATGACGCCTGCATCGCGCTCCGCGCCGCCCCGGCGGTGGAGTCCGCCGCCGCCCTGGCGGTGTGCCAGCTGCTGCCGGACGTTCCCTCCGACCTGAACGGCCTGCGTCAACGGCTGGACGAGACGGACGCGGCGATCCTGGAGCTGTTTGACCGCCGTCAGCGGCTGTCTGCCGCCATCGGCGCGTATAAGAGCACCCACGGTCTGCCGGTCCGGGATAAGGCCCGGGAGGCGGAAGTCCTCCGTACCCGGGGCGATATGCTGCCGGAGCGCCGCGATCAGGCGGAGCGCCTGATGACCCTGCTGATGGCGCTCTCCCGGGAGGAGCAGGCATGACGGGGCGGATCATCCTTATCGGTATGCCCGCCGGCGGAAAGACCACCATCGGCGCCGCCCTGTCCCGGGCGCTGTCCGTGCCCCTTTACGACGCGGACGCACTGACGGAGCAGACGGTGGGCTGTTCCATCCCTGAGATCTTCGCCGCGGAGGGCGAGGCTGCCTTCCGTGCCCTGGAACGCCGGACGCTGGAAGCGCTCTGCACAGAGACAGAAACACCCTGCGTCATCGCCACCGGCGGTGGTGCGGTGCTGACGGAGCAGAACCGTGAGCTCCTGCGTCGAAGCGGCACGGTGTTCTGGCTGGACCGGACGGTGGAAAATATTATGTCGACTGATTACGCCGCCGGACGTCCGCTGCTCGCCGGTGGAGAGGCGGCCCTGCGGGCCCTGTATGCCGTCCGCTGCCCGCTGTACGCGGCCTGCGCCCATTATCGGGTGCCTGACGGCACTGTTGACCAAATGAAGGACTTTATTCTGCGACTATGGAGGGATACGCCATGAAGCTGCTCATCCTCAACGGCCCCAACCTGAACCTGTTGGGCCAGCGGGAGCCGGACATCTACGGCAGACAGAGCTATGACGATTTATGTAAACTGATTTACGAGCACGCCGCCGCCGTGGGCTGCCAGGTGGAGCTGTTCCAGTCTAACCATGAGGGCACGCTTATCGACGCTATCCAGGCCTCCCGGGCCGGCTTCGGCGGCATCGTCATCAACCCTGGGGCCTACGCGCATTACAGCTACGCCATCTATGATGCTCTGCGCTGCGCCCCCGTCCCGGCGGTGGAGGTGCATATTTCCGATATCAACGCCCGCGAGTCCTTCCGGGCCGTGTCCGTCACCGCGCCGGCCTGCGTTAGAGTCATCACCGGCCACGGACTTGCCGGCTATCTCGAAGCCATGGACTATCTGCTCCAACACACCAATGACACTGCGGCTGCGCCCACCTGCGGCTGCACTGGGGAGGCACTTGTATGACCAACAAAAAGCTCTATCTTATCGGCGACCCCGTGGATCATAGCCTTTCGCCGCTGCTCCACGGCGCCATGATCGCCCAGACCGGCGTACACTACACCTATGAAGTCCGCCGCGTTCAGCCCCGCGATCTGGCTGACTTCGTGGCCGAGGCCAAGGCCGGCGGCTGTGCCGGGTTCAACGTCACCATGCCCCATAAGGAGGCTATCCTGCCCCTGCTGGATGAGCTGAGCCCTGCGGCGGCCGCCTGCGGTGCGGTGAACACCGTCTGCATCAAAAACGGCCGTGCTATCGGCTATAACACTGACGGCCGGGGATTTGTGGACAGCCTGCGCGCCCGCGGCCTGGAGCCGGAGGGTAAGACCGTGCTGCTGCTGGGTACCGGCGGCGCCGGAGACGCCATCTGTGATGCGCTGGTCGGCGCCGGTGTGAAAAAGATTTTCGTCACCAACCGCAGCGTCTATCCGGCCCAGGATCTGGCCGCGCGTTACCCGGATAAGGCGCAGTTCATCTACTTCGGCATTTTCCCCGTCCGCCATGCCATGGCCGAGAGTGACCTGTTCATCAACGCCACCTCTCTGGGCATGGCCGGCATGAAGGAGTTTTCCGACCTGGGCTTCCTGCGTGACGCTCCGGCAGGCGTCACCGTCTACGATCTGGTCTATAACCCCCGGCAGACCATGCTGCTGCGCGAGGCCGAAAAGCGCGGCCTGCCCACCGTGTCCGGCATCGACCTGCTGCTCTACCAGGCGGCCCGTGCCTTCAAGATGTTCACCGGCAAGGACGTGGATATGCCCGCCCTGTTCTCGGCGCTGGAGGGCAAGCTGGACTGAGGTTGACACCCGTCCCGCGCGGTTATATAATACCCGAAGGCTTTTCACCTTTTCTTTGAGGTATTTTCTATGAACTTTCGATTGCTCTCACACACAATGGGTTACATCCTGTGGGTCGAGGCAGGCTTCCTGTTGCTGCCGGCACTGACGGCCTGTATTTATGCCGAGACCTGCTGGCAGCAGTTTCTGCTGACGGCGCTGCTCTGTGCCACAGCGGGCACGGTGCTGCATCTGATCCCGGTGAAAAAGGCACAGATGCACAGCCGCGACGGGTTCGTGGCCGTGGCGCTCAGCTGGGTGCTGCTGTCCCTGTTCGGCGCGCTGCCCTATGTGTTCACCGGCGCCATGACCAGTTATATCGACGCCCTGTTCGAGACGGTCTCCGGCCTGACCACCACCGGCTCGTCCACCTTCACCGCTGTGTCCCATCTGCCCCGCAGCGTGCTGCTGTGGCGCTCGCTGACCCAATGGATGGGCGGCATGGGTGTGCTGGTGCTGTTCCTGGCGCTGACGCCGAAGCTGGGCGAGGGCGCAGTGTTCCTCATGCGCGCCGAAAGCCCCGGCCCCATCAAGTCCAAGCTGGTGCCCAAGGTGGGCGGTACCGCCAAGATACTCTATCTGATCTATGTGGTGCTGACCCTCTGCGAGGTGCTGGCCCTGCGTCTGGCGGGCGAGAGCTGGTTCTCCGCCGTCTGCCACAGCTTTACCACCATGGCCACCGGCGGCTTCTCGATTTATGATACCTCCCTAACGGGCGCGTCCAAGGCGGTCATGTGGATCGTCACCGTGTTCTCCTTCCTGGCGGGCGTGAATTTCTCCCTGATGTTTCTGGCCGTTCGCGGCAAGCTGAAGGAGGTGCTCCGCAGCGAGGAGCTGCGGATCTACGTCGGTATCGTGGCGGCGGCCACGTTGCTGCTGTGCATTAACCTGCGGGTGCAGGCGGGGGTGCCCTTCCGGGATTCCATCACCGACGCCGCCTTCCAGACTGTTACCATCATCACCACCACGGGCTTTGCCACCGTGGATTTCTCCCTGTGGCCTACCTTCTGCCGCATGGCGCTGGTGATGCTGATGTTCACCGGCGCCTGCGCCGGCTCCACCTCCGGAGGCATCAAGATATCCCGCGTCGCCATTCTCTGCAAGAGCCTGAAGCGGGAGCTGAAGCAGCTGGCGCACCCCCACCATGTCAGCGTGCTGAAGGTGGACGGACAGGCCGTGGAGGAGCGGGTCGTCTCCTCCGCCGGCGCGTTTATCGCGGCATACCTGCTGGTGTTGCTGGCCGGTGCGCTGGTGGTCAGCTGGGATAACTATGGCTTTCAGGAGTCCTTCGCCGCGTCACTGACCTGTATCAGCAATGTGGGCCCCGGCCTGGGCATCCTCGGCCCCATGGAGAATTTCTCCATCCTCTCGCCCCTGAGCAAGCTGGTGCTGTCGCTGGAGATGCTCATGGGTCGTCTGGAGCTGATGCCCCTGCTGGCGCTGTTCCTGGGCAGCACCTGGCGTGACTGACGCAAAAAAGCACCCCGCGGGGTGCTTTTGTCATTTCTGCGCCGTGCAGTATGCCTCATATTTTTCCTGGAGCCAGGCCTTCAGCGCCTCCACGCCCGCCTCGTCCCAGGTGAAATCCCGTTCCTCCTTGTCCTGCGCCAGCTCGTAGCACACATTGCTGTATACAGCGGTGTGCAGGATTCCCGCGTCCTTATCTCCATCGAAGCGGTAGCGAAACTCCCCGATGGAGCCGGTGTATATGAACGCCCGATTGAACCAGTTGGGCGTCAATTCTGCGAATTGTGGGTGCATGACGGTCACTCCTTTCGTTTATCATAGGGATGATACCACAAAACCGACGGACTGTACAGGCAAAAATTTGCCGCGGCTCGCCGAAGGACTTGAAAACAGACCAAACGTATGGTACAATGTGCCTGCATATTCAGGGGCATTGCCCCTTGGCAAAGTGAGGGAATAGCGTATGAAAAACGCAGTCAAACGTATCGGTGTGCTGACCAGCGGCGGCGACGCCCCCGGCATGAACGCCTGCATCCGCGCCGTGGTCCGCAGCGCCAACGCCCGGGGCATCGAGTGCGTGGGCATCCGCCGCGGCTATCAGGGCCTGATCTCCGGCGACATCGTCGAGATGGACAACGCCAGCGTCAGCCGCATCATCAACCGCGGCGGCACCATCCTGTACTCCGCCCGCTGTGACGAGTTCCGCACCAAGGAGGGGCAGGAGAAGGCCTACGCCACCTGCAAGCTCATCGGTCTGGACGGACTGGTGGCCATCGGCGGCGACGGCACATTCCGCGGCGCGCAGGACCTGTCCAAGTTCGGCATTTCCGTGGTGGGTATCCCCGGCACCATCGACAACGACATCGTCTGCACCGACTACACCATCGGCTTTGACACCGCGGCCAACACCGCCGTGGAGTGTATGGACAAGCTCCGCGACACCATGCAGTCCCACGAGCGCTGCTCCGTGGTGGAGGTCATGGGCCACCGCGCCGGTTATCTGGCGCTGTATGTGGGCGTGGCCATCGGCGCCACCGCCGTGCTGGTGCCCGAGCGCCCCTACGACTTTGAAAAGCACGTGGCTGAGAAGATCCGCCGCGCCCGTATCAGCGGCAAGACCAACTTTATGATCGTGGTGGCCGAGGGCGCCGCCAGCGGCATGGCCGTGGGCGAGCAGATCAAAAAGGAGCTGGGGCTGGATCCCCGCGTCACGATCCTTGGCCACATCCAGCGGGGCGGCAGCCCCACCGCCAAGGACCGCGTCACCGCCACCCGCATGGGCTACGAGGCGGTGCAGCTGCTGGCGGAGGGCAAGACCAACCGCATCGTCTGCGCCAAGGGCGACCGGATCAGCAACGTGGACATTGACGAGGGCCTGGCGATGACCAAGACCCTGAACCACGAGGAGTTCGAGGTCATGACCGTCATGACCGGAAGATAAGGAAAAGAGCAAAAAAAGAGACGCGCCGCAGCGCGTCTCTTTCTGTTTACTCAGCGTTGACTGGATATTGGTTGATAAGTCAACAATAGGAAATGTTCGGATTATGGTCGAACGGTCTTTGAAGTTTGTCGAGGAGTATGGTCCGATAATTTTGGAAGGATTCACATTCGAGGGCGGATATACCGATATAGTGCAGGCAGGCGATGGAGATTTCATTACGGAGGATACTTTGTGGGACTTTAAGGTTACTTCTGCATCAATAACGACGAGACACACCTTGCAGTTGCTTATGTACTGGAGGATGGGGCTTCGCTCTGTACATCCGGAGTTTGAAAAAATTGAATACCTTGGGATATATAATCCGCGTTTGAACCGGGTTTATAGATTATTCGTGAAAGATGTACCCGAAGAGGTGATACATACGGTGGAAAGAGATATTATTGGCTATGCGGATTAAAGCCCAAGAGAACGAAAAGAGGCAGGACCATTCCTGCCTCTTCCCTTATTCCATCTCCGGCCGTTCGTCGCCCATGAAGAACACCGCCACGGTGCCCTGTCCGGCGTGGCTGCCGATGATGGTGCCGATGTCGCACAGGCGTACCTTTCCCTTCAGCTTCGGGAACCGTTCCTCCACGGCGTCCATGACCAGCCGGGCGTCCTCCGGGCACTGGCTGTGGCAGATAAAGCACTTGCCGTCATAGTCCCGGCCGCCCTGGGCGTGCTGCTCCATGGTGTCCACCGTAGTCTCCACGGCTTTTTTCTTGCCCCGCACCTTGCTGTATGCCTTGATGGCGCCCTTGTCGTCCAGCCGCATGATGGGGCAGATGTTCAGCACCGTGGCTACCGTGGCCGCCGCGCCGGATACCCGGCCTGTCCGCCGGAACTGGGTCATATCGCTGGAGAAGAACTGGTGATGCACCTTGTTCCGGTTGTCCAGCACCCACTGGGCCACGGTGTCGATGTCCTCACCCGCGTCCCGCATATCGGCGGCGTAGTCCACCAGCAGGCCGTAGCCGCTGGATGAGCACAGGGAGTCGATGACGATCAGCTTTTGCCCGGGGTACTTGTCCTTCAGCTCTGCTGCCGCCAGATAGGCGTTGTTTACCGAGCAGGACTGCCCGGATGTGAATGCGATGTGCAGCACGTCGCCGCCCTGCTGCAGCAGGCGCTCGAAGAAGTCCATATAGCCCGCCGCATTGATCTGGCTGGTCTGGGGCAGTTTGCCCGCCTTCAGAAAGCCGTAAAACCGGGGCAGCGCCGCCGGATCGCGGCCCATATCGTCGTCATAGGTCTGTCCGTCCACCACATAGGTGTAAAACAGCACGGGGATGTCCCGGCTCTCCATGTACGAATAGGGCAGGTCCACCGTGGAGCAGCAGCTCAGTGTAAATTTCCGTTCCATTATTTCTCCTTTTTACTCCTTTGTTCTGCTGTGTCTGCGGCAGGGAAGGGGGCACGCAGAACGCCCATTTGTAATACAAGTTCATTATATGGCTCTGCTTGTTTTTGTCAATATGCGCTTTTCACGGATTGCAAAAACCGATGGGATACGCTATAATAACCACCTGACTACAATACAGGGAGCGATCCGTTATGATACTCGTACTGCAAAAGAACACCCCGGAGCCTGCCATCCGCCAGCTGCTGGCCCAGCTGGCTCTGCAAAACGTCAAGGGCGGCTGCGTAGCGGGGGAGACATCCATCCTTCTGCCCCTGGTGGGGGAGACGTGGCGGCTGGACCCCGCCGCGCTTCAGGCCCTGCCCTATGTGCAGGAGGCCCGTCGCCTGACCCCGGCCTATCACCTGGCCGCCCGGAGCACTCATCCGGAGAATACCGTGGTGCCGGTGGGCGATGTCCGCGTGGGCGCGGATTTCTGCCTGATCGCAGGGCCCTGTGCCGTGGAGTCCGCATACCAGATACAGACCGTCGCCGCCGCCGTAAAGGCCGCCGGGGCCGTCATGCTCCGCGGAGGCGCCTTCAAGCCCCGCACCTCGCCCTACACCTTCCAGGGTCTGGGTGAGCAGGGCACGGCGCTGCTGGTACAGGCCGGCCGTGATACGGGCCTGCCCACCGTTACCGAGATCACCGATCCCGCCCAGCTGGACACGCTGGCTGATGTGGACGTGCTGCAGGTGGGTGCGCGCAATATGCAGAATTTCGCCCTGCTGAAGGCTCTCGGCCGTACCCGCAAGCCCATCTTGCTCAAGCGCGGCACCTCCGCCACGGTGGAGGAGCTGCTGCTGTCCGCGGAGTATATCCTGTCCGGCGGCAATACGCAGGTCATTCTCTGTGAGCGTGGTATCCGCAGCGGCCTGACCCCCGCCCGCGCCGCCCTGGATGTGTCCGCCGTTCCGGTGCTGAAGCGCCTGACCCATCTGCCGGTCATTGTGGACCCCAGCCACGCCGCGGGCCGCGCCGATCTGGTGGAGCCGCTGGCGCTGGCCGCCGTGGCCGCCGGGGCCGATGGATTGCTGGTGGAGGTCCATGACCGCCCCGCCACCGCCCTGTCCGACGGTGCCCAGTCCCTTACCCCCGCCGCCTTCGCCCAGCTGGCCCAAAAGGTCCGCTGCCTCCGCGAAGCCCTGCAATAAGCAAAAACGACCGCCTCGGCGGTCGTTTTTTACATCCAGCAGCCTAAAGCCTTTTTCCACGGCCGGTACAAACCGTAGCCGATCAGCCCGCCGGCAGTGTTGCAGATCAGGTCGGTGATGTCCGACATCCGTGCTGTGGGCAGCAGAGGCTGGACCAGCTCGATGCACAGGCTCAGCAGAAACGCCGCCCCCACCGTACGGAACACCCCCGCTTTTCCCCGGCGCACCACCGGCCACAGAATGCCGAAGGGCACTGTCATCAGCACGTTTAGAAAGACCTGCCGCTCTGCGTTGCCGTATCCCAGTCGCAGGTCACGGAACGGCTCCAGTACCATGGGCGCGTAGGCATGGTGTATTCCCAGCATGGAGAGCACCGGCAGCACCGTCACCCACAGCACGCCCAGCATATACACGCTGAACACCGTGTACACCAGTACCCGCCGTCGCCCCTGCTTTTTCCACCGGCCCAGCAGCAGGAGATACAGCCCCAGCAGCACGATCAGGTCCGGCGCGTACTTGGGCAGCGTCCATATGAAAATGTCCGCCATGACCGCACCTCCCATCGGTATAGTATGCCCTATTATGCCCGCCTGTCCCGTGAAAGTCAACCCGGTCAAGCAAATCATAAGGCCCCCGCCGTCAGGCGGGGGGCGTGAGGGGAGCGCAAATGCGCGGCCGGGGGGGACAGCTTTGAAAAATCTCCGATCTTCAGCATGGGGGCACCTCCATCGTCTTTCCTTGAGCTCGTACCTATCCTATACCCTCCCACCATGGCAGAGTCAATAGGGGATATGAAAAAGTTTTCCCCGCCCGCAGGCGGGGAAAATGTATGTCATTCCGCCGGGATCCGCACGGTGAATGTGCTGCCCTGCCCGGGCACGCTCTCCACCGCCGCTGTGCCGCCGTGGAGCCGTGCGATCTGGCGTACCATGTACAGCCCCAGCCCGGTGCCCTCGCCGCCGCTGCGGGCCGCGTCCACCTGATAGAAGCGCTGCCATATCTTCTCCTGCTGGTCCGGTGGGATGCCCGCGCCATCGTCGCTGACGGACAGCACGGCGCAGCTGCCCGTCCGGTGGACGGTTACACGGACGTGCCCGCCGCCGCTGCCGTATCGGAAGGCGTTGGAAATGAGGTTGTTCAGCAGCCGGGTCATCAGTATCACGTCCATCCGTGCCTCCACGCTCTCCGGCCCGTCAAAGGTCAGGACCATGCCCTCCGGCGCGATCATTTTCTGCTGCTCACAAACCGCCTCCGCCAGCGCTGTCAGGTCGCCGCGCTCCATGCAGGTCTTCTGGGTGCCCTGTTCCAGCCGCGTGATATGCAGCAGCTGCCCGATGAGCCGGGACATCTGCTCCGCCTGCCGATGAATGACCGTCATGCCCTCGACGTAGTCCTCTGTGGTCTCCGCTGTACGCTCCAGCGTCTCACATTCTGCCAGGATCACCGTCACCGGCGTCCGCAGCTCGTGGCTGGCGTCCGAGGTAAACTGCGCCTCCGCCTTAAAGGAGCGTTCCAGCCGGTCAAACATATCGTCAAAGGTCCCCGCCAGCCGGTTGATCTCACTTCTGCCCCGCGGCAGGCCGATGCGCCGCGACAGGTCCTCGCCGCCGGAGATACTCTCCGCCGCCGCGATGACCTTCTCCATGGGCTTGAAGGAGCTGCTGGAGATGAGCCAGCCGCCGCCCACGCTCAGCACCACCAGCGCCGGCAGCACCGACCACGCCAGCGGCACGATGACCTCCATCACGCTGCCCCGGGCCGCGCTGTCGATGGTGCCCCGTACCCACAGGCCGCTGCCGCCGATCTCCAGCCAGCAGTCGTACACCAGATACGTCCCGCCGCTGCTGCCGACGACGGTGTGCAGCGCGTTTTTCTCCTTCGGCGCGCCGTCCGATACCTCCGCCGGCGCCGTGCCGAACAGCCGCTGCCCGTTCTCGTCGAAGATCTCCGTGTACACCCCGTGGGCGTACTGCTCCACGTCGCTGAAATCCCAGTCTCCGTGGTCGAATTCCACATCATCGGCGTTCCGGCCCACCATGTACAGCAGCTCCGCCTCCGGCGGCCGCGTTACGGTGTTGCGGTTCATCAGCATCACGAACACCAGCATCAGTGCCGTGATGGCGATCATCAGCAGGGAGAACCACAGGGTCATCCGCCATTTGATGGATATGTTCCTCATGCGTCCTCCTTCAGCACCCAGCCCATGCCCCGCACTGTGTGCAGCAGCTTGCGCTCCCCGGGCAGCTCCAGCTTCTTCCGCAGATAGCTGATGTATACGTCCACCACATTGGTGCCCCCGGCGTAGTCCAGGCTCCACAGGTTATCCTCGATCTGCTGCCGGGACAACACCACGCCCTTGCTGCGGATAAGGTATTCCAGCAGCGCATATTCCCTGGCGGACAGCTCCAGCGTCCGGTCGCCTCGCTTCGCCGTCCGTGCGGCAGTGTCCACCGTCAGATCGGCCAGGGTGTACACATTGGTGCTGCCGCTGCCTTTTTTCCGGGTCAGTACCCGCAGCCGCGCCAGCAGCTCGTCCAGGGCAAAGGGCTTGATGAGGTAGTCGTCTGCGCCCGCGTCCAGTCCGTCTACCCGGTCGGCTACGGCGTCCCGGGCTGTCAGCAGCAGCACCGGCAGGGCGCTGCACCGGGCGCGCAGCGTCCGCAGCACCGTCAGCCCGTCCACTTTCGGCATCATGATGTCCAGCACCGCTGCGTCGTAGGCTGCCGCGTCCAGATAGGCCAGCGCCTCCGCGCCGTCCGGTACGCCGTCCACGGTATAGCCCACCGCCGTCAGGTTCTTCACCAGCATCCGCCGCAGCTCCGGTTGGTCCTCCGCGATGAGAATACGCATACGCTGTGTCCTCCTCCACAAACTGCCGTCCGGCAGCAGAAAAAATATCCCGCCCGCCCATCGGCGGGCGGGATCTCTCGCTCACGCCCAGTATACCAGAAAACCGCTGCCCTGACAACCCTTACGCCGTCAGCATGGGCAGGTCAGCGGCGTCTACACCGCTGTACTTCCGGGTCAGATAATCCTCGATATACGCCGCCTCCTCCACGGAGCGCAGGTCGGCGAAGCTCTCCAGCTGCTTTTCATAGCTGGCGGACACGGTCAGCGTCTCGCCGCAGTGGATCAGCTTCAGCACCACGCCGTTGTCCAGGGTGCGGCTGCTCTCCAGCGCGTAGTTGACGGGGGAAGCCTTCTTGATGATGTGAAAACGTTTCATATTCTTTACCTCCTGAAACCGTATTGTATATGTAGATGGCCTTGTGTTGATGTGTTGTGTACTTCCTTAGGATAGCCTTATCTTACGTCCGGTTTATTAGAGGAACATTAAAGAAATGAAAATAATTTTTGAACGTCCTGTTCCGCCGCTTTTCAAATCCCGCCCGCGGTGGTACAATACCCATAACAGAAATTTTGCCGATAAGGAGGCATTCCCTATGAAAAAGTCTGTTCTCCGTTCCTACGCCCGTCTCATCGCCTGCACCGGCGTCAACATCCAGAAGGGGCAGGAAGTGTTCATCGCCGCCGACCTGGACCAGCCGGAGTTTGTGGCCATGCTGGTGGACGAGTGCTATAAGTGTAAGGCCAAAAAGGTCGTGGTGGACTGGAACTACCAGCCCCTGCAGAAGCTCCACGTCCGCCACCGCAGCCTGACCACGCTCTCCAGAGTGGAGGATTACGAGCTGGCCCGCTGGCAGCACTATGTGGACACCATTCCCTGCCGCATCTACCTGCTCTCCGAGGACCCGGACGGCCTGAAGGGCATCGACCAGGAGAAGCTGGCCAAGAGCCAGCAGGCCAAATTCCCCATCATCAAGCCCTACCGCGACCAGATCGAGAACAAGTACCAGTGGTGTATTGCCGCCGTGCCCGGCGAGGCCTGGGCAAAAAAGCTGTTTCCCGGTCTGCGTAAGTCTCAGGCGGTGGAAAAGCTGTGGGAGGCCATCCTCTCTACCTCCCGCGCGCTGGAGGGCGATCCCCAGGCCAACTGGGCGGCCCACAACAAGGACATCCACGACCGCCGCGACTACCTGAACAGCCTGCACATCCGCCAGCTGCGCTACAGGAGCGCCACCGGCACCGACTTCACCGTGGGTATGATCCCCGAGGCCCATTTCTGCGGCGGCAGCGAGCGCAGCCTGCAGGGCATTGTCTTCAACCCCAATATCCCCTCCGAGGAGTGCTTCATCTCCCCCAAGCGGGGCGAGGCCGAGGGTATCGTCTACGCCACCAAGCCACTGAGCTATCAGGGGCAGCTCATCGACAAGTTCTGGATTCGCTTCCACGCGGGCAAGGCTGTGGAGTGGCACGCCGAGCAGAACAACGACCTGCTGACCAAGCTTATCACTATGGACGAGGGCAGTGCCTATCTGGGCGAGTGCGCCCTGGTGCCCTACGACAGTCCCATCCGCCAGTCCGGCCTGCTGTTCTACAACACGCTGTTCGACGAAAATGCCGCCTGCCATCTGGCCCTGGGCATGGGCTTTGCCGACACCATTAACGACTTTGAGCACAAGACCTTGGCCGAGTGCCGCGCCCTGGGCGTCAATGACTCCATGATCCACGAGGACTTTATGATCGGCTCCGAGGATATGGACATCGACGCCGTCTGCGAAAACGGCGATGTGGTCCCCGTGTTCCGCCATGGCAACTGGGCCTTCTGAAACAACAAATATCCCCCGGCTGCCGCCGGGGGATATTTCTTTTCTGCTGATGCATATACTCTCCCAAAAGCAAAAGGGAGGAACGACCATGGCACAGATCGAACCCATCACCTGGTTCCGTAATGCCCACCCGGAGCAGGGCAGCCTGCGGGTGCAGGTATCCGCCGCCCAGGGGATATTCCCCATCCCCGGCGCGTCCGTGGAGGTATACCGCGACTTCGGTGCGGTGCGGGAGACGTTCTACTCCGGCGTGACCGACAGCTCCGGCATTGCCGACAGGATACTGCTGCCGGCCCTGCCCGCGTCGCTGGGACTGTCGTCGGACACGGCGGGCATCAGCGGAACGGCCTATACCGTGGCGGTGAGCCACCCGGACTACCACTGTCCGGAGCACCAGCAGGTGCTGGTGTTTCCCCGTATTGAGTCCGTGCTGGCGGTGACGCTGCCGCCGCAGCGAGAGGAGGGCTGAGCCGTGCCCTATCCCGTTATTCCGGAGTACATCACCGTCCATCTGGGCGCGCCGGACGCCCCGGCGGAGAACGTCACCGTCACCTTTCCCCGCTATATCAAGGGCGTGGCCGCCAGCGAGATATACCCCACGTGGAACGAGAGCGCCATCCGCGCCAACGTGCTGGCGCAGATATCCGTGGCGCTGAACCGGGTCTATACGGAGTTCTACCGCAGCCGGGGCTATGACTTTGACATCACCAACAACACCCAGTACGATCAGGCCTTCTCCCCGGATAAGGAGACGTTCGAGAACATCAACGCCATCGTGGACGACACTTTCAACAACTACATCGTCCGCCGGGGTAACGTGGAGCCGCTGTACGCCCAGTTCTGCGATGGCGTCCGCACCCAGTGCCGGGGCCTGTCCCAGTGGGGCAGCCAGGAGCTGGCGCAGCAGGGACGCACGCCCTACGAGATATTGCAGTACTACTACGGGCAGGACATCGACCTGGTCACCAACGCCCCGGTGGGGGACAGCACGCCCTCCTATCCCGGACGGCCGCTGACCGTGGGCAGCGTGGGCGAGGACATCCGCACCATCCAGCGGGAGCTGAACCGCATCCGCAAGAACTATCCCGCCATCCCCGCTATCGCCGAGACCGACGGCGTCTTCGGCGCGGACACCGCCGCCGCCGTCCGCGCCTTCCAGCGCATTTTCAATTTGACCCAGGACGGCATCGTGGGCAAGTCCACCTGGTACCGTATCAAGTCCATCTACAACGGCGTCAAGAGCCTCTCCGAGGTCACCAGCGAGGGCCTGACCATCTCCGAGGCTCAGCGGCAGTTCCCCAAGGTCCTCCGCCTGGGCGATACCGGCATCGGCGTCCAGACCATCCGGTTCTATCTGGCGTTTCTGGGCTTCTTCCTGCCGGAGCTGCCGCCCATCCGCATCACTGACGTGTTCGACGAGGAACTGCGGGACGCGGTGCTGGCCTTCCAGAGCACCTATGGCCTGACGGTGGACGGCGTGGTGGGGCGGAACACATGGAACGCCATCCAGAACGTCTATGAGCAGACGCTCTACCAGCTGCCCGCCAACTACCAGACCTTCGCCCGGCAGATATACCCCGGCCATTTTCTGGTGGAAGGCGACACCGGCGCGGAGGTGACGCTGCTTCAGACCCAGCTGAACCGGCTGGCGCAGCGGGACAGCGCCCTGCCCTCCGTGACCGCGGACGGCATCTTCGGCGCGGCCACCGCCGCCGCGGTCCGCACCCTGCAAAGCCGCCTGGGGTACAGTCCCACCGGCGCCGTCGGCCCGGTCCTCTGGTCCTACATCATCACCCAGGGTCAGGGCTACGGCGTGTTTTGAACAAAAAAAGAACCGCCCTCGGGCGGTTCTTTTCCGTATTTCTTACACCATGCGGCAGCTCTCGCAGTCCTCGCAGGCGGGGAACTTACTCTTGTCGTAGGCGATGCCGTTCTTGTCGTAGTAGTCCTTCACCGCGGACTTCACGGCTTCCTCCGCCAGCACGGAGCAGTGCAGCTTGTGGGCGGGCAGACCGCCCAGCGCGTCCACGACCTCCTTGTTGGTCAGGGCCAGCGCGTCCTCGATGCGCTTGCCCTTGATCATCTCGGTGGCCATGGAACTGGAGGCGATGGCGCTGCCGCAGCCGAACGTCTCAAACTTCACGTCCTCGATCTTGCCGTCCTTGATCTTCAGGTACATCTTCATGATGTCGCCGCACTTGGCGTTGCCCACCTCGCCCACGCCGTCGGCGTCGGCGATCTCGCCTACGTTCCGGGGGTGCAGGAAGTGGTCCATCACGGTATCGGTATACAAAGCCATAATCAACGCTCCTTTACATTACAGAATGAATGTCCGCTTGCCGGACTCCAGGTCCTTCCACATGGGGGACATATCCCGCAGGTACGCCACGATGCCGGGTACTTTTTCCAGAATATAGTCCACCTGCGCCTCCGTGGTGTCGTGGCACAGGCTCAGCCGCAGGGAGCCGTGGGCCACCTCGTGGGGACGGCCGATGGCCAGCAGCACGTGGCTGGGGTCCAGGGACCCGCTGGTGCAGGCGCTGCCCGAGCTGGCGCAGATGCCCGCCTGATCCAGCAGCAGCAGAAGGCTCTCGCCCTCGATGCCCTCGAAACAGAAGTTCACGTTGGTGGGCAGCCGGTGCACCGGGTCGCCGTTCAGCGCGCTGTGGGGGACCTTACTCAGTCCCGCGATCAGCTTGTCCCGCAGCTTCGTCAGTCGGGCGGTGTCCTCGTCGATGTGCCCGCAGGACTCCTCCAGCGCCGCCGCCAGACCCATGATGCCGGGGATGTTCTCCGTGCCGGCCCGCTTGCCGCGTTCCTGCGCGCCGCCCTCGATGATATTGGTCAGGGGGATGCCCTGCCGGGCATACAGCACGCCCACGCCCTTGGGGCCGTGGAACTTGTGGCCGGACAGGGACAGCATGTCGATGTTCTGCTCCTTCACGTTGATGTGCAGATGGCCCGCCGCCTGCACCGCGTCGGTGTGGAACAGCACGCCCTTCTCGTGGCACACCTTGCCGATCTCCGGGATGGGCAGGATAGAGCCGATCTCGTTGTTGGCGTACATGATGGTCACCAGACAAGTGTCCTCCCGGACGGCCTCCGCCACCTGCTGGGGGGTGATGGTGCCTGTGGGACCCACGTCCAGCAGCGTCACCTCAAAGCCCTCTTTTTCCAACTTCTTCAGTGTGTGCAGCACCGCGTGGTGCTCGAAGGCGGTGGAGATGATGTGCTTCTTGCCCTTTCGCTCGCCGATCCGCGCCGCCGAGACGATGGCCTGGTTGTCGGCCTCGCTGCCGCCGGAGGTGAACGTGATCTCCTTAAAGCTGCACCCGAGACAGTCCGCTACCCGCCGCCGTGCGTCCGCCAACGCCTCCGCGGCCTGCTGGCCCACGGTGTGCAGGCTGGAGGGATTGCCGTAAAACTGCTGGAAATAGGGCGTCATAGCCGCCACGGCCTTGTCGCTCATCCGCGTGGTGGCCGCATTATCTGCATAGACCTGCATAGGATCACTCCTTTAACATATCTTTTTTGTAGGTAAGTGCATGGTAGCACATAAACCCTACAATGTCAATAGGTTTATAGAAAAAAGTAACCACAAGCCTTCCCCTTGCGGGGCTTGCAGTGTAGGATGACACGCCCAGTTAGGCTTCCCCTGTAGGGGGGCGGCGTCCCCGACGCCCCGCAGCGTCAAAAAAACGCCCCCGTCCCCGCCGCAGGCGGCATTTTCTCCGCCCCAACTTCCATTTCCTGCCAAATTTTCCTGTTTTTATTCCCGGTAACAGAAAAAATGTGTAAACTTTCCATAAAAAGGCTGGACAAACGGTGCAGCTGTGCTATAATTTGACTATCCGCAGAGGTACCTCTGCATTAGCGTTTTAATGGGTATTAAAACGAGCACACCTGCGGAAATCTACTACCATAAGGGGAATGAGCAATGAAAAAAGTATTGGCAACCATTCTGGCCCTGGTCATGGCGCTGGGCCTTACCACCGCCGCCTGGGCGGAAGGGGAAGGCGCTGTAAAGGTCGCAAAAATCGGTGATAATGAGTACGCTACGCTGCAGGAAGCGGTGAACGCGGCGACCGAGGGTCAGACCATTGTGCTGCTGAAAGACGTGGATGCGTCCAGCGGAGTGACGGTCGGCAAGAAAATTGTTCTGGATATGAACGGTAAGAAACTGTATAACACCGTGGATATTTGGGATACAAGTTGGTCTCTTATCTCTGTGCAGGCTAATGGTGATTTGACGATTACCGGCAATGGTACATTTGCAGCAAAAGAAAATGATTGCTACGCTGTGGATGTGCAGGATGGCGGTAAAGTGACTATCCAGAATGGTACTTTCATTGGCAATATCCACGCTGTGTATGTTCTTACCGGTACTGCGATTATCAATGGCGGCACATATACCGTTCAGCAGAAATTCTCCGAAGCGAAACCATATGACTTTGTGCTGAATTGCTACGATGCAAACCATACAAACGGTACAGCAACGATAACGGTCAACGGCGGCGAGTTCCCCCAGATCGATCCGTCCAACTGCAAGGCAGAGGGCGAAGGTACTAACTTTGTGGCATCCGATGTCGCGGTGGCGATTGTTGGTAGTGAAGGTTATGCTGTTGGTAGTGCAGTTATCGCGGCCGCAGCCAATAGCGGAAAGAGCGTTACTGTTACCAAGGCTGGCCCCATCACCGGCGTGGATGCCGGTAAGAGCATCACCGTGAACAGGGGCGTGACCGGTGTGACTGTCAATGGTGTGCCCGTGACCGGTGGTTCCTACACCGTCCCCGCCCGCTACTACTACTACAACTCCACCACCACCGACACCAAGACCACCGACACCAAGGGCAGCCCCAAGACCTTCGACGCGGGCATTGCTCTGTATGTCGGCATGGCGCTGACCTCCGCCGCCGGCGTGGCGTTTGTGGGCAAAAAGCGCGAGGACTGACACCGTTTTCCGCGGTGTCTTACCCCGGCGCCGCGCGAAATAAAAAAGGCACCCCGTCAGGGGTGCCTTTTCTGTTTACTCAGCAGGGGAGGGGACGTCCTCTATCTCCGGCTCCGTCCATTCCACCATGGTGGCCACGCACCGGTTGATGCTCTTGCCCTCGCCGTAGAACTTGCGCTCATAGTCGGTCATCACGCCCACCGGCCCGTCCGCGTGCAGATCCCGCGTCACCTCCGACAGCGTGAACCCGAACTGCGGTATTTCCTCCAGCGACCACTCAAACAGCTTGTCGTTGTCGGTCTTGAAGTGGATCTGTCCTCCCTCGGCCAGCACCTGCCGATACTTTTTAAGAAAGTTCCCGTGGGTCAGCCGCCGTTTTTTCTGGTTGCTCTTGGGCCACGGGTCGCAGAAGTTGATGTACAGCCGGTCGATCTCCCCGTCGGCGAACATATCCGGCAGCAGCGCCGCGTCCCCGTCTACGAACCACACGTTCCGCAGCGCCGCGTCCCGCGCCTTCTCCATGGCCACCACCATGGCGTCCGGCACCTTCTCCACGGCGATCAGCAGCACCTCCGGCTCTGCCGCCGCGGTCCCCACGGTGAAGCCGCCCTTGCCGCAGCCCAGCTCCACCCGCAGCTCCCGTGCCTCCGGCATCAGCTCCCGCCAGCGCCCCCGCAGGGCGAACGGGTCCCGGATCAGGTACGCGCCGCAGGCTTCCATCCGGGGCGCCAGATTTTTTTTCTTCCGCATCCGCATATTTATGTCCTCGCCATTTTACGATTTTCTCCCATCATACCCCATCTTGCGCCGGGATACAAGCACGTTTTTCCCTGATATCCCTGTTTGCTGCGCTCCTGCCCGAAAAAGTGTGCAAATTCCGGTGCCCACTTTTGTGGAAACCGCTAAAAAAGTAAAAAGCCGGTGGGTTGGACTTGATAAATTTCTAACGGGCCACTATAATGTGATATGTATGAGGAGGCGTATGCCCACCCGCCGGCTACGTGCCGTTTCCGGGCGCTGCGCTCACGGAAAGGAACCATAAGGAGGAACTTGATATGACCAACATTCTGCTGGAAAAGAAGGGCCTCATCGCCGTGGCGACCATCAACCGTCCCAAGGCGCTGAACGCGCTGAATTCCGAGGTCCTGACCGACCTGGACGAGCTGGTGTCCACCGTAAAGGCGGACGCGGATATCCGCGCTCTGGTCATCACCGGCAGCGGTGAAAAGGCCTTCGTGGCCGGTGCCGACATCGGCGAGATGAGCACCCTGACCAAGGAGGGCGGCGAGGCCTTCGGCAAGCACGGCAACAACGTTTTCCGTGCCATCGAGACGCTGCCCATCCCCACCATCGCCGCGGTCAACGGCTTCGCCCTGGGCGGCGGCTGCGAGCTGAGCATGGCCTGCGATATCCGCATCTGCGCCGACACCGCGGTCTTCGGCCAGCCCGAGACCGGCCTGGGCATCACCCCCGGCTTCGGCGGCACCCAGCGTCTGGCCCGCCTGGTCAGCCCCGGCATGGCCAAGCAGCTGATCTATACCGCCAAGAATATCAAGGCTGACGAGGCCTACCGCATCGGCCTGGTCAACGCCGTCTATCCCATGGACGAGCTGCTGCCCGCCGCCGAGAAGCTGGCCGAGACCATCGCCAAGAACGCGCCTATCGCCGTCCGCGCCTGCAAGCAGGCCATCAACGAGGGCCTTCAGGTGGACATGGACAAGGCCGTCGTCATCGAGGAAAAGCTCTTCGGCAGCTGCTTCCAGTCCGCCGACCAGATCGAGGGTATGTCCGCCTTCCTGGAGAAGCGCAAGCACGAGCCCTATCAGAACAAGTAAGTTAATTGACAGGCACACCGCCTGATAATTAAGCAATTCATGTAAAAATTTAAGTAGGAGGAACTATCATGAAAGTAGCAGTATTCGGCGCCGGTACGATGGGCAGCGGCATTGCCCAGGTTTTTGCAGCGAAGGGCCACACCGCCCTGATGTATGCTTCCAGCACCGCCAGCGCACAGCGTCATAAGGACAAGCTGGCCGCCTCCCTGAACAAGAAGGTCGCCAAGGGCAAGATGACCCAGGAAGCCGCGGACGATATCATGAGCCGCGTTCTGGTCGAGGAGGTTGACGCTGCCGCCGATGCCGATCTGGTCATCGAGTGCGTGGCCGAGAACATGGCCGTCAAGAAGGAACTGCTGGGCAAGCTGGACGCCATCTGCAAGGACGAGACCATCTTCGCCTCCAATACCTCCTCTCTATCCATCACCGAGATGGGCCAGGGCCTGAAGCATCACCTGATCGGTATGCACTTCTTCAACCCCGTGCCCGCCATGAAGCTGGTGGAGGTCATCGCTGGCGGCAACACCCCCGCCGACCTGGTGGACTATATCAAGAACCTGTCTGTGGAGATCGGCAAGACCCCCGTGGTGGTCAACGAGGCCCCCGGCTTTGTGGTCAATAAGATCCTGATCCCCTACTGCAACGAGGGCGTTTGCGTTCTGCAGGAAGGCGTTGCCTCCGCGGAAGATATCGATATTGCTATGCAGCTGGGCTGCAACCATCCCATGGGCCCCCTGCATCTGGGCGACCTCATCGGCTGGGACGTGGTGCTGAACATTATGGACGTGCTGTTCAACGAGACTCACGATAGCAAGTATCGCGCAAACGTGCTGATCCGGAAGATGGTTCGTGCGGGCAAATTGGGTATTAAGTCCGGCGAAGGCTTCTTCAACTACAACAAGTAAAATCAGAAAAAGGAGAAAAAAGTATGGATTTCCATCTGACGAAGGAACAGCTGCTCGTTCGCAAGATGTACCGCGATTTCGCGGAGAACGAGGTCAAGCCCCTGGCCGCTGAGATCGACGAGGAAGAGCGCTTCCCCATGGAGACCGTCGAGAAGATGGCCAAGCTGGGCATGATGGGCATTTACTTCCCCAAGGAGTACGGCGGCGCTGGCGCTGATGTGCTCTCCTACGCCATGTGCGTCGAGGAGCTGGCCAAGGTCTGCGGTACCACTGCTGTTATCGTTTCCGCCCACACCTCCCTGTGCGCCGCCCCTATCTTCGAGAACGGCACCGAGGAGCAGAAGATGAAGTATCTGCCCGACCTGTGCTCCGGCAAGAAGATCGGCGCTTTCGGCCTGACCGAGCCCGGCGCCGGCACCGATGCCCAGGGCCAGCAGACCACCGCCGTGCTGGACGAGTCCGGCGAGAACTACATTCTGAACGGCTCCAAGTGCTTCATCACCAACGGCAACGTAGCTGACACCTTCGTGGTCATCGCCGTCACCGGCAAGACCGTTGACAAGCGCGGCCGCAGCATGAAGGAGATCTCCGCGTTCATCGTGGAGAAGGACGACAAGGGCTTCTCTCAGGGCAAGCACGAGAAGAAGATGGGTATTCGCGGCAGCTCTACCTGCGACCTGATCTTCGAGGATTGCGTCATTCCCAAGGACCGTATGCTGGGTAAGAAGGGCGAGGGCTTCAAGATCGCCATGAAGACGCTGGACGGCGGCCGTATCGGTATCGCCTCTCAGGCCCTGGGCCTGGGCGAGGGCGCTGTCGAGGAAGCCATCAAGTACACCAAGGAGCGCGTTCAGTTCGGCAAGCGCATCTCCCAGTTCCAGAACACCCAGTTCCAGCTGGCTGAGATGCACACCCGTATGCAGGCTGCGCAGTTCCTGGTCTACTCCGCCGCTATGAAGAAGCAGAACCACGAGCCTTACTCCATGGACGCCGCCATGGCCAAGCTGTTCGCCGCCGAGGCCGCTTCCGATGTGACCCGCCGCGCCGTCCAGCTGTTCGGCGGTTACGGCTACACCCGTGAGTATCCCGTGGAGCGCATGATGCGTGATGCCAAGATCACCGAGATCTACGAGGGCACCAGCGAGGTCCAGCGCATGGTCATCGCCAGCAATCTGGGCGTGAAGTAAGGTAGGAGGTAAAAGGAAAATGAAAATTCTCGTAACTGTTAAGCAGGTCCCCGATACCTCCGGTAAGGTGGCCGTCAATCCCGATGGCACTCTGGACCGTGCGTCCATGCAGACCATCATCAACCCCGACGATCTGAACGCCGTCGAGGCCGCCCTGTCCCTGAAGGACGAGCTGGGCTGCAAGGTCGTGGCGTTCACCATGGGTCCTCCTCCCGCAGAGGGTATGCTGCGTGAGCTGATGGCCATGGGCGTGGACGAGGGTGTTCTGGTCACCGCCCGTGAGTTCGGCGGTTCCGATACCTACGCTACCTCCCAGATCATCGCTGCCGCTATCGATACCTACGGCATCGAGAAGGACGACATCATCCTGGCTGGCCGTCAGGCCATCGACGGTGATACCGCACAGGTGGGTCCCCAGATCGCTGAGAAGCTGCATCTGCCCCAGGTCACCTATGCCGGCGAGATCACCAAGGACGGCGACACCCTGACCGTCAAGCGCATGCTGGAGGACGGCTACATGACCATCAAGGTCAAGACTCCCTGCATGATCACCTGCATCAAGGAGCTGAACACCCCGCGTTACCTGTCCGTGGGCGGCGCGTTCGAGTGCTACAGCAAGCCTCTGGTCACTATGACCTACGAGACCCTGAAGGATCACCCCCTGATCGACAAGAGCACCATCGGTCTGGCCGGTTCTCCCACCAATATTCTGACCTCCTTCACGCCTCCTCAGAAGGGCGCGGGCATGATGCTCGAGGGCGCTGACAAGGCTACCACCGACAAGCTGGCCGGCATCCTGGCCGCCAAGCACATCATCTAAGGAAGGAGAAAAGAAAATGGCTTTTAATAGTGCTGATACCGCTGCCTTCAAGAACGTATGGGTGTTCTGCGAGCAGCGCCAGGGCGTGATGATGCCCACCACCTTCGAACTGATCTCCGAGGGCCGGAAGCTGGCCAATGAGCTGGGTGTCGAGCTGTGCGGCATCCTGCTGGGCGACAACGTTGACGGCATCGCCGCCGAGCTGGGCGAGTACGGCGCCGACAAGGTGTACGTGTACAACTCCCCCCTGTTAAAGGACTTCACCACCGATGCCTACACCAAGGTGATCGTGGAGGCCGTTGAGGAGCTGAAGCCCGAGGTGCTGCTGTTCGGCGCCTCCAACATCGGCCGTGACCTGGCCCCCCGCTGCGCGGCTCGCCTGCACACCGGTCTGTGCGCGGACTGCACCCACCTGGACATCGACATGCCCAACTACAAGGGCTTCCTGAAGGAAGCTTCCACCCTGCCCGAGGAGCGCATCGAGAAGCTGGGCACCGTGATGATCAACCGTGAGCCCCACGATGTGTCCCGTGACCTGAAGATGACCCGTCCCGCTTTCGGCGGTCACCTGATGGCGTCCATCATCTGCCCCCGCTTCCGCCCCGCTATGGCGACCGTTCGCCCCGGCGTTATGAAGAAGCGCGAGTGCAAGAAGAACGTGGAGATCCTGCATCCCGCTTTTGAGCTGGCTGCTGCTGACATCCACACCGAGGTCACCGAGACCGTCAAGGCCGCCAAGAAGCTGGTCGACCTGATCGGCGCTGACTTCATCGTGTCCGTTGGCCGTGGTATCTCCAAGGACGTGGAGGGCGGCATCAAGCTGGCCGAGGAGCTGGCTGAGGTCCTGGGCGGCGTCGTGGGTTCCTCCCGCGCCTGCGTGGACGCCGGCTGGATCTCCGCTGACCATCAGGTCGGCCAGACCGGCAAGACCGTCCATCCCAAGGTCTATGTTGCCCTGGGTATCTCCGGCGCCATCCAGCACAAGGCTGGTATGCAGGACTCCGAGTGCATCATCGCCGTGAACAAGAACGACACCGCCCCCATCTTCGAGGTGGCTGACTACGGTATCGTCGGTGATCTGTTCAAGGTCGTTCCCGAGCTGATCGAGTCCATCAAGGCTGCCAAGGCCGCCAAGTGATCGGACCCAGCACAATATAAAAAAGAGACGCCCTCGGGCGTCTCTTTTTTGCCCCCGCAAGTCTTTTCCTTGACCTTTCCTCCCGTTTCCTGTATACTGTAAGCACAAAAAAAGGGAGGATGACCTATGCCTTACGTCGCGTCGATCGGCCTGTATTTCGTCCCCGTTCTGTGCCTTCTGGGTGCCGGCTGGAGCTATGTCCGCTGGAAAAACGAGGAGGACGAGGCGCTGTCCCAGCGTGCCCGCAAAAACTGTAAGCGCTTCCTCATCGCCGTACCGGTGGCGATCGCCGTGTTCCTGGCGCTGAAGCTCACGTTCCCGATCACATAACAAACAAAAAGCAGCGCAAAGCGCTGCTTTTTGTTTGCTGTTGCAGAGTTTTCAGAATTCCGGATAGCCTTCCTTCAGCGCCTCGTCATAGTGCGCCCGGTCGCCGCCGATAAACTTGGGCCGCGTCCGTGCCGCCAGCAGAATGGCGTCGCCGATGTGGTTCTGCGCCAGACGCACCGGCACCGCCACCTTCTTCAGGTGCATACCGATCAGCGTCCCGCCGATGTCCAGTCCCGCGTCGGCTTTGATCTCCTCTACCGCCACCGGGTGGGCGCAGGCCTTATAGGTGGCCGTGGCGAAGGAACTGCCCGCCTTGGGCTGGGGCACCACATTCACGATATCCAGCGTGGGCACGGCCTCATGCTCCACGATGATGGCCCGGTTCAGGTGCTCGCAGCACTGGGCGGCGATGTACACGCCCATGGGGCCGAATACACTGTGCAGCCCCGCGAAAATGGCGTCTGCCACCTCCGGCGTGGACCAGCTGCCCACCTTCTTGCCCACCACCTCGCTGGTGCTGCATCCCACCACCACGATCTGGCCCCTATGCAGATGGGCGGCCTCCGCCAGCTCCTGTGCCGCCGCCGCGGCCTGCTGCCGCACCTGCGCCAGCAGATCTCTGTTCTCTACCTCATGTACGATACCTGCCATAGTATATCCTTCCTTTCTGTGCGCAGCTGCGGCAGGGCAAAAGCCCCGCCGCAGCCGTTTCTTTCACCGTATATAGTTTACCACTGTACGGCCAGCTTGTCCAGAGCCTTGCTGCCCTTCAGCAGCGCCATCAGCACCAGCGCAATGACCAGTCCCACGGCGCCCTGGCCCACATTGGCCAGCACACCGGCTGCCGCGCCCATGCCCAGCTGCAGGGCCAGCGCCTCATAGACGAAGTAGCCCGCCACCATGATGGCCTCGCCGGCAAGTCCGCCCACCACATAGCTGTAGGTCTTGCGGCCCAGAGCCTTCACGATCAGCGCTGCCGCCATGGCGTCCAGGAACTTGATGATCAGCGTGCCGGGCACGAAGGACATATATCCGCCCAGCAGGTCCACCAGCATGGAGCCGATACCAGCCGCCGCGCCGCCCCACCAAGGCCCCAGGATCCAGCCGCACAGCAGCACCAGCCCGTCGCCGATGTGGACATACCCACCGGTGGGCGCGGGGATCTTGATGACCGTGGTGGCCACATACGTCAGCGCGGCCATGACCGCCGCCATTACCATAGATTTGATCTTCTTATCGGACATAACACATTCTCCTTTACGGGGCTCTGTTTCATATTTATGGGGGCGGTCCCCGCCCCGCATGGAAACGGGGACCGCCACAGGGGGGTGAGAGGGTAGCTGTTGAAAAAGCCCTTGCTTTCGTTGACGATTTGTATTATAGTAGCAACTGGTATGATTAAAATATCCATTTTGATTTTACTTGTTAATACCAGATGAAGGGAGGGACGGCCCCGTGCTCACCTATACCCTGGACAAACAGGCAGGTCTCAGCCTGTATGAGCAGCTCTATCGCCGGGTGAAGGCGGACATTCTCTCCGGCCGTCTGGCGGCAGGGGAGAAGCTGCCCAGCAAACGCGCCCTGGCTGCCCATCTTGAGGTCAGCGTCATCACTGTAAAGAATGCCTACGAACAGCTCATGGCCGAGGGCTACCTCACCGGTGTGGAGAAGAAGGGCTATTTCGTCAGCGCCGTGCTGCCGTCGCCTGCGGCCGTCCCTGCGTCCCCGGAGCAGCCGCCTCCGCCCCGCGAGCCTGTCTGGTTCCTGGATCTGGCCACCAACTCCATCGCCGCCGAGGACTTTCCCTTTACGGTTTGGGCCCGACTCATGCGCCAGACCATTCTGGAGCAGGGTACCGGCCTGCTGCGGTCCACGCCGCCCCAGGGCGCCTGGGCCCTGCGGCAGGCCATCGCCGCCCACCTGCGGCAGTTCCGTGCCATGGAGGTCACTGCCGAGCAGATCATCGTGGGTGCCGGCACCGAGGTGCTGTACAACCTGCTGGTGCAGCTGCTGGGCCGTGATCGTCTCTACGGCGTGGAGGACCCCGGCTACGGCAAGATCGCCCATATCTACCGCGCCGCCGGCGCGGAGGTGACGGCTCTGCCCCTGGACGAGGCGGGCGTATCGGTGGAAGCCTTGCGCCGCAGCGACGCCGACGTGGTCCACATCTCTCCCAGCCACCACTATCCCACCGGTCTGGTGATGCCCATCGCCCGCCGCCAGGAGTTGCTGCGCTGGGCGCAGGAGGTCCCGGCGCGGGTCATCCTGGAGGACGATTACGACAGCGAGTTCCGCTTTGTAGGCCGTCCCATCCCCACCCTGTTTTCCATCGACGGCGGCGAGCAGGTGGTCTATCTCAACACCTTTTCCAAGACCATCGCCCCCTCTATCCGTATCAGCTTCATGGTCCTGCCCCGCCGCCTGCTGGCGGACTTCCGGCAGAAGCTGGGCTTTTACGCCTGCACCGTCTCCGCCTTCGAGCAGTACACCCTGGCCCAGTTCCTCGCCGGCGGCTGGTATGAAAAGCACCTGAGCCGTATGCGTAAGCACTACCGCCAGAAGCGTGACGCCGTCATCGCCGCCGTGTACAAAAGCCCGCTGGCCCCCTATGCCGCCATCACCGAGGAGGATGCGGGCCTGCATTTCCTGCTGCGGCTGGACGGCGCGCCGTCGGACGAGACACTCCGCCGTGAGGCGGAGCAGCGCGGCATCCGTCTGGCCATGCTGTCCGATTACTACCAGCGTCCCCAGGACGCTCCCCAGCACGTGCTGGTGGTCAACTATACCGGCATCGACCTGGACCGGCTTCCCGCCGCCCTGGAGCGTCTTGCCGCCTTATGGAAGGAGAATGACCATGTATGATGAACTGACACGCGCCGACCTGCAAAAAATGCAGGAGGAGATCGACTACCGGGTGCAGCAGCTGCGCCCCAAGCTGATCGAGGATGTCCAGACCGCCCGGGCCTTCGGCGACCTCAGCGAGAACTTCGAGTACAAGTGCGCCAAGCAGGAGAAAAACCGCAACGACGCCCGCATCCGCTACCTCCAGCGGATGATCAAGACCGCCAGGGTCATCGAGGACACCTCCGGCGCGGACACCGCCGGGCTCTATGACACCGTGGAGATCTTCATGGAGAATTTGGGCAAAAGCCGAAAGATCCAGCTGGTCACCACCCTGCGGCAGGACGCCCTGAAGGGATGGATCAGCAAGGAATCCCCCGTGGGCCGCGCCGTTATGGGCAGAAAGGCCGGCGACCGTGTCTATGTGGATATGGGCGGCGGCAAGGGCTACTATCTCCAGATACGCGCCATCGAAAAGGGAAGGGACAACGGCGATATCCCCATCGGCAGCTTTTGAATGTGCCGCCGATTTCACACGGAAAAGCGAACGGCGCTTTAAAGTAACGAAGCATACAAAAACAGCGCGGAAAGGCCGAAAATCGCGGCCTTTTTCTGCATAGTGGAACGCGGGACGCAATTCGCCAAATTGCACAAAAAGGGACGAAAAAGTTTTGTGGTTTTGCGAGGGGGGAATTCTCCCAAACCCCCTTGAGAAATCGGCCAAATGGTGTTATTATCAACATTGGTAGTATATGGGTAGTCTGCGTAGCGCACATCTCATATGTCTGCGGAACAATTTTTAGGAGGAATTTAATATGAATGCTTATCTGGCAAGCGTGCTCGAGAGTGTCAAGACCAAGCATGGCAACGAGCCCGAGTTCGTGCAGACCGTCGAGGAAGTTCTGTCCTCTCTGGAGCCTGTGATCGAAAAGCACCCCGAGTATGAGAAGGTCGACCTGCTGGGCCGTATGGTCGAGCCCGAGCGTATGTTCACCTTCCGCGTTGTGTGGTGCGATGATAACGGTCAGTGGCACACCAACCGCGGCTGGCGCTGCCAGTTCAACGGCGCGATCGGCCCCTACAAGGGCGGCCTGCGCTTCCAGAAGAACGTGTACGAAGGCATCATCAAGTTCCTCGGCTTTGAGCAGACCTTCAAGAACAGCCTGACCGGCCTGCCCATCGGCGGTGCCAAGGGCGGTTCCGACTTCGATCCCGCCGGCAAGTCCGACGCCGAGGTCATGCGTTTCTGCCAGAGCTTCATGACCGCTCTGTACCGCTACATCGGGCCGGACATCGACGTTCCCGCCGGTGACATGGGCGTGGGCGGCCGCGAGATCGGCTACCTGTACGGCCAGTACCGCCGTCTGAAGGGCGTGTGGGAGAACGGCGTCCTCACCGGTAAGGGCCTGAGCTACGGCGGCTCCCTGATCCGTCCCGAGGCCACCGGCTACGGCGCTATGTACTACCTGCAGGAAGTGCTGAAGCACGAGAATGACACCATCGAGGGCAAGCGTATCGCCATCTCCGGTTACGGCAACGTTGGCTGGGGCATCATGAAGAAGGCCTCCCAGCTGGGCGCCAAGGTCACCTACTTCGCTGGCCCCGACGGCTATATCCACGATCCCGACGGTGTCATCACCGACGAGAAGCTGAACTTCATCCTCGAGATGCGCGCCAAGGATCCCATGCACTGCAAGCCCTATGCCGATAAGTTCGGCTGCGAGTTCGTCGCCGGCGAGAAGTGCTGGGGCGTCAAGGATGTGGACGTGTATATGCCCGCCGCCATGCAGAACGACGTCAAGATGGAGTCCGCTGAGAAGATCGCTGCTTCCGGCGTGAAGTACTACATCGAGGTCGCCAATATGCCCACCACCAACGATGCACTGAACTTCCTGCGTAAGCAGAAGGGCATCATCGTCGCTCCCTCCAAGGCTGTTAACGCCGGCGGCGTGGGCGTCTCCGCCCTGGAGATGGCCCAGAACTCCGAGCGTCTGGTCTGGACTGCCGAGGAAGTCGACCATCAGCTGCATAAGATGATGGAGAACATCCACAAGGTGTCCGCCGAGGCCGCTGCCGAGTACGGCCTGGGCTACGACCTGGTGGCCGGTGCCAACATCGCCGGCTTCAAGAAGGTCGCCGAGGCGATGATGGAGCAGGGCTGCTTCTAAGCCGAACCTCTTACGAGCCAACAAAAGGGACCGCGAAAGCGGTCCCTTTTTTCGCCCCGCACTACACATAATATGCACGGAATACCTGTATATTTATGCAAATTGCCGATTGATTTTTTCCGCCGCAGGGCTATACTATAACCAAGCTGAATACAGAAGGCCTCCCCCGTCACCGGATGGGGGGATCAAGGTATCCGGGACCGGAGCGTAGGTATTCCGACATTTGTCGGATAAGCGCCGGTCTTGGGTGCCTTTACTTTTTACCAGAAAAGGAGAAAACGCTATGTACATCAAGCCCTTTGCCGTGGAAGAATGGATGAATGAATATGAAGTGGGCGCTCGCTTCAACATCGCGGAGACCTGCGTGGACTCCGTTTCCCCGGACCAGCTCTTCGCCCTGACCGGCGTGGATAAGCAGGCCTTTCTGGCCGACCTCTGCGCCAAGCGCCTGACCTACGGCGACATCGTGGGCAGCGACGCCCTGCGCGAGGGCATCTGCAAGCTCTACAAGACCGTACAGCCCCATCAGGTGGTGCCCACCCACGGCGCGGCGGGCGCCAACCACCATGTGTTCTGCTCCCTCATCTCCGCCGGAGACCGGGTGGTCAGCATTATGCCCACCTACCAGCAGCTCTACTCCATTCCGGAGTCCATCGGCGCGGAGGTGGCCATCATGCACCTGAAGCAGGAGAACGACTACCTCCCCGACCTGTCCGAGCTGAAGGCGCTGGTGACGCCGGACACGAAGATGATCTGCATCAACAACCCCAACAACCCCACCGGCGCGCTGATGTCCCCGGCCCTGCTGGAGCAGATCGTCGCCATCGCCCGCGGCGTGGGCGCCTACGTCCTCTGCGACGAGGTCTACCGCCACCTGACCCAGACCGACGACTGGAGCCCCTCCATCGCCGACCTGTACGAAAAGGGCATCTCCGTCAGCAGTATGTCCAAGGTCTTCTCCCTGGCGGGGCTGCGTATGGGCTGGATCGCCACCCATGACGAGGCCGCCCTGACCGCGTTCCTGTCCCACCGGGACTATGACCTCATCAGCTGCGGTATGCTGGATGACGCCCTGGCCGCCCTGGCCCTGGCCCACGGTGATGTGCTGCTGAAGCGCAACCAGACCATCGTCCGGGAGAACCTGGCCCTGCTGGACGCCTGGGTGGCCGCGCACCCCCACTTCTACTATACCAAGCCCAAGGCCGGCACCACCGCCCTGGTGTACTACGACTTCGATGTGCCGTCCTACGACTTCTGCAAGCAGATGTACCACCAGACCGGCGCGTTCGTCACCCCCGGCGACTGCTTCGAGCAGCCCCACAGTATGCGTATCGGCTACGCCTGTGACAAGCAGACCCTGCAGGACGGCCTGGCGGCCTTGGCCGCCTTTGCCGACACATTGTAATGAGGAGGAACAGACCATGACAGAATTGACGGTATTGAACGGCGCGGCCATCCAGTCGCTGCTGACCATCCCCATGGCGGTTCGGGCCGTGGAGCAGGCCTATCTGGAAAAGAGCACCGGCGGTGCGGCCCTGTGGCCCATGGTGTTCCACGAGTTCACCCCCGGTGCGGCGGACCTGGATATCAAGTCCGGCCATATGAACGGCCTGGGGCTTTACGGCATGAAGGTGGTGTCCTGGTTCGGCGATAACCCCGCCAAAGACCTGCCCGCCCTGTACGGCACCTCGCTGCTGTTCGATATACACACCGGCGCGCCCAGGGCGCTGCTGAACGCCGGCCCCATCACCGATTTCCGCACCGGCGCGGCCGGGGCCGTCGGCGCTAAATACCTGGCCCGCCCCGATGCCGAAACACTGCTGATGGCCGGTACCGGCGCGCTGGCCCCCTACCTGATCGCCGCCGCGCTGTACTGCCTGCCGCAGCTGAAAACGGTCTATGTGGCCAATCCCCACCATCCCGGGCGCTCTGCCGCCGCCTGCGCGGCGATCGTTCCCCAGGTGGAGAAGCTGTTGGCCGCCTGCGGCGGCTGCCATGCCGCCATCACCGCCGCGCCAAGTCTGGAGACTGCCGCGAAGCAGAGCGATGTCATCCTCACCGCCACCCCCGCCCGGGAGCCGTTCCTGAAGGCGGAATGGGTGCGGCCCGGTACTCACATCAGCTGCGTGGGCGCGGATATGACCGGCAAGCAGGAGATCGATAGCGCCCTGTTTTCCGCGGCCAGGGTGTTCGGCGACGACGCAGCCCAGTGCCTGTCCGTGGGCGAGTGCGAGATCCCCTATAAGAACGGCATCTTTGACGGAACCCTCTGCGACATCGGCGGCGTCATCTCCGGTGCCGCCCCGGGCCGTACCGGCGGGGAGGATATCACCATCTTTGACTCCACCGGAATCGCCTTGCAGGACATTTCCACCGCCGCGGCCCTGCTGGACGCCGCCCGGAAGAACGGCCAGGGCCAGACCATCTCCCTCTGACCCTCAAGCCTTCCCCTTGAGGGGTTCGCGGTGTTGAATGACACGCCGGTGGCGTGTCAGATCCGCGAACCGACCGACCCACAGGGAGACAGGTGCCCCGCAGGAGGCGGATGAGGTGTAGCCGCGTAGCGGCGTAAAACTCCTTCGTCCCGCCCGCAGGCGGCACCCCCCATACCCGGCGGCGTCAGCCGCCACCTGCCAAAGCCGCCCTCGGGGCGGCTTTGGCGCGATTTGATGATCGCCCAAACTGTCCAGCGCACCAGCCCCTACCCTCGCACTGCGTCAGCGGTAGCGGCGCAAGAGGTATAAGCAGTCCCCTGAACCGACAATGTTACCCACCGTACCAATTCCGCGAAATCAGCACCGTCAAATTCGCACCTGCCGCCCCGCGCAAGGAAGTCTTGAAACGTAGTTTCAAGTGGCGCTTTTGATTACTTTTGTCGCCAAAGACAAAAGTAACTCGCGCTCGAAAGCGCGAAATTCCACCTCCCGTGCCCGCAGGCGCAGAAAATCCCCCGCCGGACCCGGCGGGGGATATCTTGTTGTTATGCATCGTAGATGCCCAGTATCACAATACCCGCCACCACCAGTGCGATCATGGCGTAGTGCTTCCAGCTGAGCTTTTCCTTCAGGAAAATGCGGCTCCACAGCACCGAGGCCACGCAGTAGGCGGAGATGATGGGCGCGGCCAGTGCCACGTGCTCCGTGTCCGCCAGCGCGTAGATGTACGCGAACTGACCCGCCGTCTCGCACACGGCGCCCGCATACTTGGGGCCCTCCCGCTTGGGGACGAGTCGGCTCTTTTTGATGAGCACCACATACACGAAGCATACGATGCCCGCCAGCAGAAATGTCAGCTCATAGGCGCAGTTGGCGCTGTCCTCGTTCAGCGTTTCCAGCACCCGGCTGTCGGCGAAGGTACCCAGTGCGTCCAGCAGGCAATAGATCACAGGCAGGATCAGCGCCAGCGCCGATTTGGCGTAGCGGTGGTTGCTGGCCTGCTGCCGTGCGGCCCGCAGGTCGTCGTCCTCCCGGGCCTCCACGATGCCCAGACCGATGACGCCCACGCATACCAGTGCTGTGGCGGCCAGCTGCGCCGGCACTAATTCGCCCAGGCCGCCGGTGGCCAGCGCCAGCACCGCCACCAGTGCGCCGCTGGAATTGCAGATGGGGGAGGAGATGGACAGCTCGATATACCGCAGGCCGATGTAGCCGATGGTCATAGAGCTGATGTACAGCAGGGACACCGGCAGATACGTCAGGATGATGCTGCCGTTGATCTCCGTGCCGTTGATAAAAATCTCATAGGCGGCGTGCAGACCCATCACCAGGCCCACTGCCATCACCATTTTAAGATGGCTGTATTTGTCGTCTGCGTCCTGGCAGCCGATCTTGCTGAACAGGTCAGAGCCGCTCCAGCAGATCAGTGCGATCAGAGAAAACCAAAACCACATAAAAAACTCCTTATTCTATCATGTATAGCAAGACCGGCTATACGATAATGTACATTATTCAGAAAGTAAAAGTATAAACAACGAACATAAAATGCACAGAAAAAGGAGGCGGACGCCGCCGAAAGGGATGGTTGGGGAGAAACATACGATTTCCTCCGTGGTTTACATAATTATAATGAGATCAGGCCGGCCTCCAGCATTTTCTGCAGGCTCATCAGGATGCCCAGCTTGGCGTGGTACCAGGTCAGCCCACCCTGGAAATACACCGCGTAGGGCGGCCGTGTGGGGCCGTCGGCGGACAATTCTATGGAGCTGCCCTGCACAAAAGCACCGGCGGCCATGATGACGTCGCTGTCATAGCCCGGCATAGGGGCTGGCTCCGGGCTGACATAGCTGTCCACCGGCGCGGCGGCCTGTATGCCCTTGCAGAAGGCGATCATGCCCTCCCGGCTGCCCAGTTCCACCGCCTGGATGATGTCGTGCCGCACCTCAGAAGCGCCTGGAATGACATGAAAACCAAGTTTTTCATAACAATTTGCGGCGAATACAGCACCCTTCACCGCAGAGGCCACCACCGTCGGCGCCAGGAAAAAGCCCTGGTAAAATTGGGTCAGCAGCCCCAGATTTGCGCCCACCTCCCGGCCAAGACCGGGGGCGGTGAGCCGCCGGGCGCAGCGCTCGATCAGGTCGGCGCGGCCGCAGATATAGCCGCCGGTGGGGGCCAGCCCGCCGCCGGGATTTTTGATAAGGCTGCCCACCATCAGGTCCGCGCCCACGTTCACCGGCTCGATCAGCTCTGTGAACTCGCCGTAGCAGTTGTCCACCATACAGATCACGTCCGGCTTGCATTGTTTACATAACGCAATCAACTCGCCGATCTGCGCTACTGAGAAGCTGGGCCTTGTAGCGTAGCCCTTTGAACGCTGTATCGTGATAAGCTTTGTTTTCTTGCTTATTGCCGCGCAAATTTTATCGGTATCAAACGACCCGTCCGGCAATAAATCGACTTGACGATAACTTACCCCGTATTCCTTCAGTGAGCCCACCGACTCCCGAATGCCGATGACTTCTTCCAGTGTGTCGTACGGCCCCCCCACCGGACTCAAAAGTTCGTCTCCCGGCAGCAGGTTCGCGCCTAACGCCAGCGCCAGCGCGTGGGTACCACAGGTGATCTGCGGGCGCACCAGGGCGGCCTCCGCGCCGAAGCAGTCGGCGTAGACGCGCTCCAGCGTGTCGCGTCCCTCGTCGTCGTAGCCGTAGCCGGTGGAAAGGTTAAAATGATTGGCGGCCACGCGGTTTTTCTGCATGGCGGCGATGACCTTCAGCTGATTAGCCTCGGCGATGGCGTCGATGGCCGCAAAGCGGTCCTTCAGGTCGGACAGGATCGTTTCGCTGAAAGCCAGCACGTTTTCGCTGACGCCCAGCGCCTTATATGATTCGTTCATAGTTCACCTCAGTTGGGAAATTGTACGCCGTTCAGGCGCATGATGAGTCGGATGGGATAGTCCCGATCCAGATAGTTCTTCTCGTACCACTCGAAGGTGGCGATGGGTGCGTGCATAAGCTCCGGTGCCTCGCAGCGAAAGGTCTCGAAGGTATTTCTGTCGCCGCTGAGCAGGGCGGCCACCACATCCAGCCGTCCCTCATCCGCAAGCCGCAGCAGGGCGTGGTCCATAGCGACGGCACAGCCCTGCTCCTCCTCGTCGGCGTACATTTCCCGACGGCCCAGCCAGTAGAGGAACTCCTCCGGGTCCAGGTCCAGCTTGGTAGTGATCTGGCTGAGCTTGAAAAACTCCTTGCGGTCCATGCGCTTCAGCACGTCGATCAGATACTGCACAAGACCGTCGTCCATGGCAATGCAGTCCAGAAACACCTCAAAGGCGTGCTTGTTGGCATCGGGGTCGGGGGTCGCGGACTTTTTCTCCGCGGCAGGGGCTTCCTGTGCCTTATCCGCGTTTTGAAGAAACAGCTCAAAACCGCCAAGGTCGCCGCTTTCGGCGAACAGCTCCTCCGGAAGCACCGTGCCGTCCTGGGCGGCGCAGGCGCGGACGAAGGCGGCCATGCCCATATCCTGTAGCTGCTGGCCCAGCGCCTGTATGCGGGCGTTCTCATCGCCGCCTTCCGGCAGGGTGATTCCCTCCGGGGCAGGACGCGTGCCCTCCCATACCTCGGTCATATAGCGCAGATAGTAATCAAAAAGGGGCATAGTTCTCCCTCACTTTCCAAATTGGAATTGTACCATACAGCGCTTGCCAATGCAAGAAATATCGGGTATGATAGGGGAAAACCGTGAAAGGAGCCGCCTATGGAAGCGTACTATGTCTATATGCTGCGGTGCCGTGGCGGAAGCCTGTACACGGGGATGACCAACGACGTGGCGCGGCGGATGGCCATGCATTGCAGCGGCAGGGGCGCCAAGTACACCCGAGCCCACCCGCCGGAGGCTTTGGCGGCGCTGTGGCGCTGCGGGGACAAGATAACGGCGTCGCGGCTGGAATACGCCATCAAGGCGAAGCTGACCCACGGGCAGAAGGAAACGCTTGCCGCCGCGCCGGGGAGGATAGGGGAGTTGTTCCCCGCGCTTCCCGCCGAGGCGGTAACGACGCTGCCCGCGGGGAAGGAATTTCCAATTTTTGCAAATCAAACGTAAGCGCCGTTACCGGGAATGATAAAATTGGGATTTTTTCACAAAATGCTCTGGACAAACCGGAAATTCTTGCTATAATGAAGCTATCCGCAGAGGTACCTCTGCTTTTACGTTTTAATGAGGATTAAAACGAGCGCATCTGCGGAAATCTACTACCATAAGGGGAATGAGCAATGAAAAAAGTATTAGCAACCATCTTGGCCCTGGTCATGGCACTGGGCCTTACCACGATGGCGTGGGCGTCTGAAAATGACTATGTGACCATAGAATTGGCCTATGGCAGTAATGTCAGTGCCGAGGATGTGACCGCAGCTAAGGAACTGTACGCGAACAAGAAGTACGACACCTGCAAGGCTGCTAACGAGGCTTATATGGCACTGTTCGGTGTGACATGGGAAAAAGGCTACTTGGACGTGACCGACACTAACGCTCCGCTCTACAAGTACGCGGGTGTGTCCGGCTCTGTCACCGAGGTCAAGTTCTACATTCACGGTACGCTGGCGGGATTTACGTCCCTGCAGTCCAGTGGTAATCAGATTGACTGCACTGTGGGAGGCAATCATCAGATTTTCCGTACCAGCTACAGCATCATCGGTGTGAACAATGTGGACGGCACAAAGGCACAGTTGACTGACGGCAATATCCAGGCGTATGTGGCTGGCGGTTATGGCAGCGGTCAGTTGTTTACTAAATCTGGAAAGCTGACTGTCGACAATATTGAATTTACTACGACTAAAAGCACTACTGTGGGAGCCTCTGCTTCTGTGGATGCAAGTGCGCCTGACAAGGTAGTATCTTCCGCTGAAATGGAAATCAAAAACTGCACTTTCCATGGTCGTCTGTATGTGTACGATAACTTCGACAACAAAGGTAAGATGACCTACAATATCCATGATAATGTATTTGATGGAACCAATTACAGCGGTGACAGCAACGCCTACTCCATATTTGCTCAGTGCAGGGGCGGAAACAAGCTGGTTATCAAGGATAATAACATCAGCGGCTTCGCCCGTGGTATCAACATCGACCACGCCAATGTAGACGCTGCCATCAGCGGCAACACCATTTCCATCACGGACGCCGGCCGTGCTTGCATCCAGCTGAGCAGCCTGACCAAGGCCAGCGTTGAGGGCAATACGCTGAACCTGACTGGCGGCAACGCCATCACTTTGCATAGTAAGTTGCTGAACATGAGCGCTGCGCCTACCGTCAGTATTTCCAACAACAAAATCACCGGCACAGGTTATTTGATTTATGATGATGCCAAGGCAAGCGATCAGACGTTCGATGGCAAGCTGAACCTGACCATGAGTGGCAACACTGTGGCAAGCACTGTCAACACTACACAGGGTGTAAAGAACGGCACTGTGTATGGTACTTCCGATGTGGTGACCGGACAGGTCAGCGCAGGTGTTACCGTTCAGCAATCCACCGGCGGCTACTACTACCATCCCACCACCGACACCAAGGCGGACGAGACCAAGGGCAGCCCCAAGACCTTTGATGCGGGCGTGGGTATCTACGCCGTGACGGCTGTCCTGTCCGTCACCGGCATGGCATGGGTCGGCAAAAAGCGGCACTGAGCGAACAAAAAAAGAAAGCCCATACGGGCTTTCTTTTTTTGCGTGTCAGTCGTCCAGCTTGCCCCGGGCATGGAGCACATCGTCGGGGGTGATGGTCATCAGGTCCTCGCGGGTGACGGTCGGCATCTTGGCCAAACGGTTGTTCTGGGCCACCAGAATGTGCTCGAACAGGTTGCGGACGCCGCGGGCATTGCCGAAGCTGGGGTCGGCGCTCTCCTCGGCGATGTAGTCGCGGACCAGAGGCTCGGCCTCCGGCGCGAGGACGTAGCCCTTGCCGCAGCGCATTTTGAAGATCTCGAACATCTCCTCCGGGGTGTAGTCCTCGAACAGCAGGAAACGGTTGAAGCGGCTCTCCAGACCGGGGTTGGAGTGGATGAATTTGTCCATCAGTTCCGTGTAGCCCGCCACGATGACCACCAGGTCGTCGCGGTGGTCCTCCATGGCTTTGAGGATGGTGTCGATGGCCTCCTGACCAAAGTCGTTTTCGGACTTGCCGTTGAGGGCGTAAGCCTCGTCGATGAACAGCACGCCGCCCATGGCCTTTTCAATGACCTTCTGGGTCTTGAGGGCGGTCTGGCCTACGTAGCCGGCCACCAGACCGCTGCGGTCCACCTCCACCAGTTGGCCCTTGCTGAGAATGCCGAGACTGCGGTAGATGCGGGCCATCATGCGGGCCATCATGGTCTTACCGGTGCCGGGGTTGCCGGTGAAGACCATGTGGAGCGACATATCGGTGGTGGGGAGGTTGTGCTGCTCGCGGAGCTTGTAGACCTGGACCATGTTGATGAGGTCGTGGACCTCGTCCTTGACCACGTTCAGGCCGATGTAGGTGTCCAGCTCGGCGAGTAGGTCCTCGATTTTTTCCGGAGGCGGAAGCTCCTCGGCTTTTTCGGGCGCGGCATCGCCGGGCTTGGCGTCGGCGGTGGGGGGGACGGGCTTTTCGGGTTCAGCAGGCTTTCCGGGTGCGGTGGGGGCCTTGCCAACGTCCTGGAAGGGCGTGCCCCAGAAGTCGCTGCCCATGCGGCGGACGTTGTTCTCCGTCATGGAGCGTATCACGTCCAGCTGCTGCAAAATGATCTGATCTTTCTTATCCATAGTGGCACCTCTCAGTGAAATCGGATATGCCGCGTGGCACGCAGCAGAAGCGCAGTGATGAAGCCGGTCAGCGCACCGGTGAAAAGGGACACGGCCAGCAGAAAGGGGAGATAGCCAAGGACCATGGTGCTGCCAAGGGTGATGACCGCCGCGGCCATCTGGCCGATGTTGTGCGCTGCCGCGCCGCCGATGGATACGCCGTAGACGCTGAGCTTCGGCAGACGCCGCAGGAATATCATCACCAGCATGGCGGTCAGTCCGCCCAGCACGGAGAACAGCATGGCCGACAGGTTTCCGGCAAACAGTCCGCCCAGTAGACAGCGGGTCAGCAGAATGGCCAGCGCCGCGCCGGCACCCAACTGATACAAGGCGAACACAGTGACGATGTTGGCAAGGCCCAGCTTCACGCCGGGCAGGGGCACCAGCAGGGAGATGGGGAACAGCCCCTCCAGGGTACTGAGCCCCAGCGCCAGCGCTGCCAGCACGGCGCAGAGGGCGATGTTTTTTGCTGTCCACTTCATGTGCTCACCCCACGATCACGTCAGGCGCGTCCGGTACGGACGCACCCTCCAGGTGGACGACCACCTGGGCAGGCAGGCACACGATGGACTGCCCGGCGCGGGAGATAGCCCCGGTGTGGACGCAGTCCTGGGTGGGACAGTCGCTGTCGGTCACGGAGACGGCGCCGCCCTCGGCGGCAATGTGCAGCATATAGCCGCGGCTGGTGACGGTGGCCTCGGTGAAGTCGGACAGGGGGACACGGCGGACCTCCTGACCGGAGATGTCGATGACCACGGTGAGGGCGCCGCTTTGGTTTTTGGGCAGATAGAAGCACAGCGCGGAGACGACGGCCAGCAGCACGACCGCCAGCGCCACCAGCGCGTCAAAGCGGTTCCATTTCAGTTCAGGAGGCGAGGAGCTGGTAGACATAGGCGGTTCCGTCCTTTTCGTTGAAACAGTCAGCCAGGCCGGGGGTATAGACCACGCGGCCGTCCCGGGTGATGAGCACCATGTCAAAGGACATATCCTGGGCGCGCCAGAAGTCCACGGCGGCCTGCTCACCCATAACGTACAGGGCGGTGGAGTAGGCGTCGGCACGGGTGCCCTGCCCGCCGAAGCCGCCCCGTGTGACGACGGAGACGCTGGTCAGGTCACTTTGGACGGGATAGCCGGTCTTAGGATCGAGAATATGCTGGTACACCGTGCCGTCCGGCGCGGTGAAATAGCGCTGGTAGCCGCCGGAGGTGACCACAAAGGCATCCGACAGGCTCAGGGTGCAGACATAGCCCTCGCTGTCGGCGGGATCCTGAATGGCCACCGACCAGGGCTTGTTCTGGGCGGTGGTGCCGTAGACGTACACGTTACCGCCCAGATTGGCGCAGCCGCCGGTGAGGGCGCTGCGGTGGAACAGGACGGCGGCGCAGTCGGAGGCGTAGCCCTTGGCGATGCCGCCCAGATCGACGGAGCAGCCCTCATCCAGAGAGATGCTGCAAAATTCGGACTGGTGGACGTGCTCATAGCCCACCAGAGGCAGCAGTGCGTCGATCTCCGCCTGAGAGGGGACGCGGGGACTGTCGGAGGTGATGCCCCACAGCTCCACCAGCGGGGCGATGGTGATATCGAAGGCACCGTCCGTTTCCTGGCTGTGCTGCAGCGCCCACGACAGCAGCTGCGCACCGTCCTCGTCCCAGACGGCGGAGCCGTCACGGTTCAGACGGGAGACCTCGCTGGTGTCCACCGTGCGGGAGAGGGAGGATTCCAGCGTGTTGACGGTGCGGCTCAGGTCAGCCAGCACGTCATCAGCGCCGTCGCCGATGGCCACGAAGGTCATGTAGGTGTCCATGGCGAAGAGCTCCAGCGTCTCACGCTTCTGTGTGCCGCAGGCGGCGAGCGACAGGGCCATCAGCGCGACCAAGATAAGGCAGGCAAATCGTTTCACAGCTCCCGCCGCCCTTCCAGGGCCCGCATGAGCGTGGCGTCGTCGGCGAATTCCAGGTGGCCGCCCACGGGAATGCCATAGGCCAGGCGGGTGACCTTGACGCCGAAGGGCTTGAGCAGCCGGGCGATGTACAGTGCCGTGGCCTCACCCTCAGTGTCCGGGTTGGTGGCCATGATGACCTCAGTGATGCCGCCCTGGGCCACGCGGTCCAGCAGGGATCTGATGTGCAGATCGTCGGGCCCCACGTGGTTCATGGGGGACAGCACACCGTGGAGCACGTGATAACGACCGCGGTACTCCCGGCTGCGCTCGATGGCGATCACGTCCCGGGGGTCGGCCACCACGCAGATGGTGGCGTCGTCGCGCTTCTGGTCGGCGCAGATGGGGCACAGGCCGCCGGCGGTCAGGTTCTGACACACGGGGCAGAGGGTCACGCTGCGCTTGGCGTCCATGATGGCGTCGGCAAAGGCCTGGGCCTCCTGCTCCGGCAGGGACAGCACGTAGAAGGCCAGCCGCTGGGCGGATTTATAGCCCACGCCCGGCAAGCGGGCGAACTGCTCCACTAATTTTTCCAGCGGGGCGGGAAAATACTCCATAGGATGTTACCCTCTCAGTTCTTTGATCTTGGCGGGGATGTCCGTAGCCTTGTATACGGCGCTGCCGGCCACCAGCACGTTGGCGCCGGAGGCGATGCAGAGCTTGCAGGTGTCGCCATCCACGCCGCCGTCTACCTCCAGTTCACAGGCAGGGTTCATGGCATCGATATAACCGCGGATGGCTTGGACCTTGGGCATCATATCGGCCATAAACTTCTGACCGCCGAAGCCCGGCTCCACGGTCATGACCAGGATCAGCTCCACCTTGTCGATGAAGGGCAGGACGGCGCTGGCCGGGGTCCTGGGCTTGACGACCACGCCGGCCTTTTTGCTCTTGGCGTGGATCTTGTCGAGGGCGGAGAGAATATTCTCCTCGGTGTCCGCCTCCACATGACAGGTGACGATGTCCGCACCGGCATCGCAGAACTGCTCCACATAGCGGACCGGGCGCTCGATCATCAGATGGACGTCCAGGGGCAGGGCGGTGGTGGGACGAATGGACTTGACCACCGGAATGCCGATGGAGATGTTGGGCACGAACAGGCCGTCCATCACGTCCACATGGACGTAGTCGGCGGTGGAGATCTTTTCGATGTCACGGGCCAGGTAGGCAAAATCCGCGGACAGGATGGAGGGGGCGATCTTGATCATAGAGCAGCTTCCTTTCGCGCCGCACCGGCAGCGGTGCGGCGGCATAGTATGGGATATGCAGGCCCCGCAGTGCGGCAGACAGCGCAGCCGATCCCGCCCGGAGAGGTCGGGGCCTGCGGCGAGCCGGCGGGTGACCGCCGGCTCGCGGTGCATAATCAATTTATTATAGCATAGGTTTATGGCGAATTGCAAGGCGGCGGGACTGGTTTTGCACCGGCAGTAAAAAAACAAAAATTTGTCCATTCTGTGAATTTTGAATAAAAGGGGTTTACCTTTGCTGACTTTTCCTGTAAAATACCTTGTCAGAAAACCTGCGGTGTGGACGCGGAAGGCAAAGGGACGGTTTTATGAACTTCTTGCAACGTATTGGCAACGCGCTGTCGCGCTTCATGTATGGGCGCAACGGTGTGGACCGGCTGACGCTGACCATGGTCTGGACGGCTCTGGTACTGGATATCATCAACATTTTTCTGCGGGAGAAGGTGCCGCTGGCATACAGCATCATCGGCACCGTGGCCGGGATCATCACCCTGCTGGCACTGTTCCGGATGTTTTCCCGCAATCTGGAGAAGCGCCGGGCGGAGAACGCGAAGTTCATGGAGAAGGTCTGGTGGCCCATCAGCCGACGTATGGCCGGGAAACGGCAGCAGCGGATGGATAAAGAGCACTGCTACTTTACCTGCCCGGGCTGCGGCGCGGTGTGCCGGGTGCCCAGAGGGAAAGGACGCATCGTCATCACCTGCCCTCGCTGCGGCAATGAGATACACGGAAAGTCATAAGGATAATAAAAAGTCCACCCCTTTTGGGGTGGACTTTTATCGTTATCACAGCACTTTGCTGAGGAAGTCCTGCAGCCGGGGGTCCTGGGGATGGTCGAAGATGTCCGTGGGGGAGCCTTCCTCCAGGATCTTTCCGTCGGCCATGAAGACCACACGGTCGGCTACCTCACGGGCGAAGCCCATCTCGTGGGTGACCACGGCCATAGTCATCCCGTCCTTGGCCAGGTCGCGCATCAGGTCCAGCACCTCGCCCACCATTTCGGGGTCCAGGGCGGAGGTTGGCTCGTCGAAGAGCATGACCTCCGGATCCATGGCCAGAGCACGGACAATGGCGATACGCTGCTTCTGACCGCCGGAGAGCATATTGGGGTACTCGTTGGCCTTGTCGGACAGGCCGATGCGCTCCAAAAGGGTGCGGGCCTGGGTCTCGGCCTCAGCGGGTGTTTTTTTCTTCAGGGTGACGGGCGCCAGCGTGATGTTCTGCAGCACAGTCTTATGGGGAAACAGGTTGAAGTGCTGGAACACCATGCCCATCTTCTGACGGTGGAGATTGATGTCCACAGACTTATCCGCCAGGTCTACGCCGTCGAAGAAGATGGCACCGGAGGTGGGCTCCTCCAGCATATTCAGGCTGCGGAGCAGCGTGGACTTGCCGGAACCGGAGGGGCCGATGATGGCCACCACCTCGCCCTTGTGGATATCCAGATCGCAGCCGTCCAATGCGTGAACGGTGCCGTGGTTGTATTCCTTGACCAGGTGCTTTACGGAGATGAGAACTTTACTGCTTATCGCCACGGCGCATTCTCCTTTCTATGGCCTCGATGGCTTTGGAGGCGGGATAGTTGATGCAGAAGTAGACCAGCGCGGCCAGCACGTAGGGAGCCAGGGTGATGTAGCTGTTGCCGGAGACGGTCTGGGCGGTGTACATGATCTCCGCCATGCCCAGCACGGAGCAGATGGAGGACTCTTTCACCATGGTAACGACCTCATTGGCCAGGGCGGGAAGCACGTTCTTGATGGCCTGGGGCAGCACCACCAGACGCATGGACTGCCAGCTGCTGAGACCCAGAGAGCGGGCGGCCTCGGTCTGCCCCTTGTCCACGGCCAGAATGCCGGCGCGGAATATCTCGGCTACATACGCCGAGCTGTTCAGCGCCAGCGCCACCACACCGGGGATAAAGCGGTTGACGGCGATAAAGCCGAACAGGAGTGTACGGGGCAGGGTGATGTAGTGGAACAGTCCGAAGTAGATGATGGACAGCTGCACCAGCATGGGGGTGGAACGAAACACGGCGATATACGCGCCGGCGAACCACTTGATGGGCTTGACCTTGCTCAGCCGCATCATAGCCAGCAGCAGAGCGGGGATCACAGCCAGCAGCACGGACACCACCGCCAGCAGCAGGGTGTATTCAAAGCCGCGGACGAAGGCAGAGCCGTACTTGGGCAGGAACGAGAAGTTAAAGAAGTTGGTGTTGTCCATGTTGACAAACAGATCATTCCACGACATAGACGAAGCATCCTTTCAAAAGTTCTTAAGAACACGCAAGCGTGCAAGGCATCTGCCTTGCACGTTTGCGATAGGGAACAGGGAGATCAGCCCACGTAGCTCAGGCCCACGTTGCCGTCCAGCACCAGCAGGTCGATGGTGCCGTTTTTCAGCTCGGTGACCAGGGTGGGGACCAGAGACTCCAGAACCATGCCGTTGGCAGCTTCGGGGAACATATCCGCGGCGGCCATGGCCTTGGTGGTGTTCTTCTGGGCGCCGATGATGACGGAGGCCTGGTTGATATCGTCAACGGTCTTGTACTTGTCGGCGTTGGCAGCCTTCACCAGAATGACGGGAGGCAGATCGGTGTAGTAGGGCTCGGAGAAGTCGCAAGCCTTGGCACGCTCCTCGGTGTACTCGCAGGCGGCCAGCACCATGTCGAAGTCGCCGTTGCTCAGGGAGGTCACCAGGTTATCGAAGTTCATGGACTCGATCTGCAGGGTCATGCCCATGGATTCGGCGATGTACTTGGCTACTTCCACGTCGATGCCAGCGTACTCGGTCATAGCGGCATCAGCGAAGAACTCATAGGGGGGATAATCGGGGCTGGTGCCCATGACCAAAACGGGCTTGTCGCTGGCAGCGGCATCCTCATCGGCGGCAGCCAGATCGGAGGAAACGGAATCGGGGGTGTACGTCTCCTGAGAAGCGACCTTGTTCTCGATCTCCTTGATCAAGGCACCGTCATTGGCGGTCAGCTCAGCGATGGCCTTGTTGATGCCCTCCAGCAGACCCTTGGGGTCGCCCTTCTGCACCAGGACACGGTAGGGCTCCGTCTCGCCCCAATCCACCACGTTCTCCAGAACCACCAGAGAATCATCGGTGTTATCGGTGTTGGCATCATCCTTGGCGGTGTCGTCAGCCTTCTGGCCGCAGGCCACCAGGCTCAGCGCCATGACCAGCGCCAGCAGCATTGCCATAAACTTTTTCATGTTACTTACTTCCTTTCAAAACATATATGGTCCTATACCGGGAACCGGAATATAGACGGTCATATTGGAGGTTCCCCTCCTGACGATGGCTACTATACACCTGACGTGAATAAATGTCAACATAAATTTGTATAAAAATCCGCACGAAATGTAAATTTGTACAAGAAGCACATGATAAACCGGGGAGCATAGGAAAGATGCTTGTGTATATTGCTGTATACGATAGTCGCATAATTGAATAAATATGTAAATATGCAGAGTACAAGAAAAAAGCGGAAGCGCCAGCCAAAAGGCTGGCGCTTCCGAATCCAAAAAAGGAGCCATGAAGAAGCTGCCGTGTTTACATTTCGATGAGCCGTGCGGCATACAGGTAGGTGCGGGCGTAGTAGCTCTCGTACAGGGAGCTGATGATGACACCGCTGGAGGTGCTGGCGTGGATGAACTGCCCGTTGCCCAGGTAGATGCCCACGTGGCCGATACCGCTGCCGCCGGTGGCAAAGAACACCAGGTCGCCGGGGGCACGTTCCTCTGTGGTGACGCCGCGGCACATATAATACTGGCTGGTGGCGCCGTGGGGAAGGCTGATGCCGAAAGCACCAAAGACCTTCATGGTGAAGCCGGAGCAGTCGATGCCGCTGTAGCTGGTGCCGCCGTAGCGGTAGGGGGTGCCCAGATATGTGTACGCCTGAGAAATGACATCTTCCAGCAATGTATTGGTGGCGGCGGTGCCCTCATAGTCCGCGTAGTGCACGGGCTGGCAGTACTCGGCCAGAACGTATCCGGTGTCGGTACCATAGGTGACCTTGTACCATTCACCGTCATCGGTAACGTCCAGCAGCTGGGCTGCCTTGCCGTCAAAGATGATGCGAAGGCGATCGGCAGAGGTGTCCGGCTCGGCGCGCAGGGAGAGATAGGAGCCGCAGTCTACCAGAACGCCGTCATACTCTGCCAGAAAGTTCTGCTTTTCCAGAGCAGCCGTTTCCTGCAGCAGGGCCTGGGCGGCCAGTTGATTGAGGGTGGGTGTCTCGCCGCCGTCCAGCAGGCCGGAGGCCTGGGCCAGGCGCAGGCCGCTGCCGGTCTGCATAGCGGTAGCAGCGCTGGATGCCACGCCGTTGTCCGCCAGGACCTCGGCCGCGGCGGCGTAGCCAGTGGTGTCGATGGGCGTGGCCTCGTCCGCGTTAGCGGCGGTGACAGCGCCAGAGAAAAGCAGCAGGCCGGAAAGGCTCAGCGCTGCGATCTGTTTTCCAAGCATGGGATATTACCTTCCGTTCGCATAGGATCTGCCGGGGTAAGGCTCCCGGCATATACCGTCAGTCGGCGGGGAAATGGCTCCCCCGACATCTAACATGAATTATCATAGCACAAGTCTATCAAAAAAGCTACACAAAAATTACAAAATGGAAACAAAATTTTCAGAATGGTTATAATTGAAAAGAAAACTTGCAATATTTGCATAGCAAGTGCTATAATAACGGCAAAAAGTGCGGAGGTGAGCACATGGAACCATTGCAATATGAGGCGAGGGGATACCTGAAGGAGCCGTTTCGGTTGTTTCATCTGGCGGACGGGCGGGGGGAATATATCGAATACCACTACCATACGTTCCACAAGATCATCATTTTGCTGGCCGGCAGAGCTGGCTATGCGGTGGAGGGGGAACGGTATGAGCTGGCGCCGGGGGATTTCGTGCTGGTGGGCAGCGGGAGCATCCACCGGCCGGTGGTGGAGACGGGGGATTACTATGAGAGGATGATCCTGTATATCGCACCGGACTATCTGCGCGCACTGACGGCAGGGGACTGCGATCCATCCGAGTGCTTCCGACAGGCACAGGAGACATTTCAATATGTATACCGGGACGAGGGCGGCAGCCGGGTGCGGCCGCTGTTCCAGGCATTGGCGGAGACGGTACGGCAGGGAGGCTACGGGGCAGCGCTGCTGGCGCAGGCGCAGTTTACGGAGCTGATGGTGGAAGTGAACCGGGTGGTCCGGGGTGGCCACCGGGTAGGCGCCGCCGGCGGCGACAGCAAGGTGGTGTCACTGCTGCAATACCTGAACCTGCACCTGGCGGACCCGCTGACCATTGATGAATTGGCCGCGCGGTTTTATATCAGCAAGTACCACATGATGCGCCGGTTCCGGCAGGAGACGGGGTATTCCGTGCATGGATACCTGACAGAGAAACGGCTGCTGCTGGCCCGGCAGCTGTTGGGCCAGGGTTGCACCCCGGCGGAGGCGGCGGCACAGGCGGGGTATCAGGATTACTCTACCTTTTCTCGGGCCTATAAAAAGCAGTTTGGCCATGGGCCTTCGGCGGATACCAAAGGAAAACAGCAGGATTTGCAAATAACAACGCAGGAATTCTGATTTACTTTGCGAAAAATGCCCGTATAATAGGGACTGTAAGACTTCATTTGAGAGAGTGGGAGGTCACTATGAAAAAATTTCTGAAGAACTACTGGTTTATTCTGTGTATGCTTACCGGCATCGTGGCAGGCTGCCTGGTAGGCGCGTTTGCGCCCAGTTTCGGCAGCAAGATCGAGTTTTTGGGCACGCTGTTCATCAATATGATGTTCTGCGTGGTGGTGCCTATGGTGTTCTGCTCCATTGCCTCCGCCATCGCCAATATGAAGAGCGTGAAGCGCGCCGGCAAGATCATGGGCGTGACCATCGCCACGTTCCTCGTCACCGCCGCCATTGCCGGTGTACTGATGTATATCGTCTGCCGCATCTTCCCGCTGGTGGATGGACATTACACCATCGTGGAGGGCGAGGTCGGCGAAGCACTGGGCTTCGGCGATATGATCGTCAATTTCTTTACGAAGCCTGACTTTGCGGAGCTGCTGAGCCGCCGGGCCATTCTGCCCCTGATCGTGGCGGCGGTGCTGTTCGGCTTCGGTGTCCAGATGAATGGCGGTCCCGAGACCAAGACGGCGCAGTTCCTGGAGGATATCACCAACTGCATTATGAAGACCGTAAAGCTGGTCACCTACTATGCGCCCATCGGCTTCTTCGGCTTCTTCGCCAGCCTGGTGGCCACCTATGGCCCGACGCTCATCGGCGATTACAGCCGTACGCTTATCATCTACTATGTGATGAGCTTTGCCTATATGTTTATCTTCTTCCCCATCTATGCCCGGTTCGGCGGCGGCAAAGGCGGCGCCAAGCTGATGTTCTCCAAGCTGTTCCGCCCGGCGGCGGTGTCCTTCGGCACCTGCTCCAGCGTGGCTACCATTCCCACCAATATGGAGGTAGCGGAGGAGTCCGGTATCAGTAAGGACGTCAGCGATATCGTGCTGCCTTTGGGCGCTACCATGCACATGGACGGCTCGGCCATGTCCGCTATCATCAAGGTGGCATTTCTGTTCGGCGTGTTCGGGATGGACTTCTCCACGGATAAGGCTATTTTGGCTATCATCGTGGCGGTGTTTTCCTCTGTGGCCATGAGTGGCATCCCTGGCGGAGGCGGTACCGGCGAACTGGTGGTTTGCACCATCTTCTTCCCTGACCAGCTGGCCATCGCGTACCCCATCGCGCTGGCTATCGGCAATCTGGTGGATCCCCCCGCCACCATGGTCAATGCCGCAGGCGACTATGTGGTATCCTTCATCGTGTCCCGGTATGTGGACGGCAAGGACTGGCTGCAAAAGAAGCTGCACGGCAAGACGGAAGCATGAATACGTGAAAAAGGCAGCGGCGGACGCGAAGCGTCCGCCGCTGTCTTTATGGGGAGAGAAAGACATGGTGATGTGTGGTTTATACATGGAACTCCGCTTCGGAGTACAGCGCGGCCTTCGCGCCGGGGGCAAACTCGTTTTTCCCTATCGTTACCATCTCCTTAACTTTTTGGCGACCTCATTATATGCTTATCTTATAAATAAGTAAAATTGATGTTCATTATATGAACATGCAGAAATGTTATTTGAGCATGCATCGATACAAAGCGTTTTTGAAGGTGGCGGAGGTGGGCAGATGCTGTGACGCTTTACAGCTTTAGTCGACAAAAATATTTTTGATAAGGTGGTTTACTTTCGCGGACTAAAATGCTATACTGGCATCAGTACCCGAAAAGGGAGAAAGAAGGAGAGACGATCATGGTTCGAACCGCAAAGTCCAAGATCGGAAAGAAAGAAAAGAATGACCGGCTGTATAAGGCCATTCTGATGCTGGAGACGGAGGAGGAGTGCTATAACTTCTTCCAGGATCTGTGCACGGTGTCTGAGCTGCGGAGCATGGAGCAGCGCTATGAGGTAGCCACGCTGCTGAATGACGGGATGATCTACAACGACATTCTGGAGCGCACCGGCGCATCCAGCGCTACCATCAGCCGAGTGAACCGCAGCTTGATCTACGGCAACGGCGGGTATGAGAGCGTGCTGGAGAAGATGAAGGAGAAAGAGAAGAAATGAGCTGCTACGAGGCGCTGGCCGGTTCATATGACGCGCTGACCGAGGATGTGGGCTATGGAAAGCGGCTGGATTTCATCGAGAAGCTGCTGTGCCGCAGCCGTATCCCGGTGAAGCTGGTGCTGGACCTGGCCTGCGGCACCGGGACCATGAGCTGGCTGCTGACGCAGCAGGGCTACGAGGTCATCGGCGTGGACGGCAGCGAGGATATGCTGGCGGCGGCCATGAGCAAGGGCGGGGAGACACAGGGCGTGCCGCCTGTTTTCCTGCACCAGTCCATGCCGAGGCTGGACCTGTACGGTACGGTGGACGCGGCGGTGTGCTGTCTGGACAGTCTCAACTACCTGACGGACCCAAAGGACGTACAGCGGACATTCCGGCGGCTGCATCTGTTTGTGGCCCCCGGCGGGATGCTGGTGTTCGACGTGAACACCGCGGCTAAGCTGGCGGCGCTGGACGGTCAGGTATTCCTGGATGAGACGGAGGATACCTACTGCGTGTGGCGGACGGAGTACCACAGGGGCCTTTGTACCTACTACATGGACCTGTTCCGCCGCCGCGGCGACGGCGCATGGCGCCGCAGCGCGGAGGTGCACCGGCAGCGGGCCTACTCTGTGGAGGAACTGACCGCCTGGCTGGCAGCGGCGGGCTTTGGCGATGTTCGGGTCTACGGCGATATGCGTATGCGCCGGCCCCGTGCGGATGAGCAGCGGGTCTATATCAGCTGCGTCCGCAAATAAAGCGGCGCTATATGCGGGCAGATCAGAAGGAATGACCGCGCCCCGCCCTTTTGGGCGGGGCGTGTGAGGCGAAAGAGGGTTATATCTATGGCAGATCGTATCGTAAGAGCTATTTCCACCGACGGCATGGTGCAGGCGGCGGCCATTTGCAGCCGTGGCCTGACGGAGCGCGCCCGGCAGATACACAAGACGCTGCCTGTGGCCACGGCGGCGCTGGGCCGCACACTGGCGGCGGCGTCCATGATGGGCAACGCACTGAAAAGCGACGGCGCCAGCCTGACGCTGCAATTCAAGGGCGGCGGTCCGCTGGGCACGGTGCTGGCCGTCAGCGACAACGAGGGCAACGTGCGGGGCTACGTGACCAACCCCCATGTGGACCTGCCTCTGCGGCCGGACGGCAAGCTGGACGTGGGCGCGGCCGTGGGTCATGAGGGCACATTGACGGTCATCAAGGACCTGCACATGAAGGAGCCCTATGTGGGCACCATCGATCTGCTGGGCGGCGAGATCGCCGAGGACGTGGCGGGCTATTTCGTGGAATCGGAGCAGATCCCCACCGCCTGTGCCCTGGGCGTACTGGTGGACCGGGACCAGAGCGTCAAGGCTGCCGGTGGATACCTTATCCAGCTGATGCCCGGCGCGGGGGAGGACGTCATCACCAAGGTGGAGGGCGGCATCATGGCCGCGGGGCCGGTTTCGGCGCTGCTGGACAAAAACGACGACCCGGAGCAGCTGCTGCGGGACGTGATGAGCGACTTTGACCTGAAAATATTGGAGACGTGCCCGGTATCCTACAAGTGCTATTGCAGCCGGGAACGGGTGGAACGGGCGCTGATCTCCCTGGGCCGTGACGAGCTGGAGCAGATGCTGGCGGAACAGGGCGGCTGCCAGCTGACGTGCCAGTTCTGTGACGCGGTGTACGACTTCTCGGCGGAGGACCTGAAGGGCCTGCTGAAAAATATGTAAGGAAAAGGACAAAAATTGAAAAATTTTTGTTGACAGATGCGGATGGGAACGTTATAATATGCCTTGTCGTTTGAACGACAGGTACGGGAGCATAGCTCAGCTGGTTAGAGCACCTGCCTTACAAGCAGGGGGTCACTGGTTCGAGTCCAGTTGTTCCCACCATCCACACGGCCAAGTAGTTCAGTTGGTTAGAACGCCAGCCTGTCACGCTGGAGGTCGAGGGTTCGAGCCCCTTCTTGGTCGCCATATGCCTCGGTAGCTCAGTTGGTAGAGCAGCGGACTGAAAATCCGCGTGTCGCCGGTTCGACCCCGGCCTGAGGCACCATAGGCGCTGCAATAGTGGTGCCGCCTGCGGGCGTAGCTCATCTGGTAGAGCGCGACCTTGCCAAGGTCGAGGTAGCGAGTTCGAGCCTCGTCGCCCGCTCCAAGTTAACAAACAGGTTTAGATGCCATGCGGTGAAAACCGCATGGCATCAAGCCTTTTCCGGGGTTCCTATACCCCGATTTTAACGGTTTCAAGCATGGATGTCAGAGCCGCCTGAGAGGCGTTCAACGTGATTTGAACCCCTCTTTTCCTGTTTTCTGGCGAAATAATCGGATGCAGCCCCCTGTTGTACGAGGAGTTTCCTCGCAAAAGGGGGCTTTTTTCATAAAAAAGTTTCACAAAGTTTGGAGCGTCGGTTTGTTGGTTTCGTAGAACCATCGAACCAGCGCTTTTTTGCGTTTAGGAGGAGCTAAATGAGCCGCACGGCTCAAAAAGCAAGGAGGACGCTGTTATGCGGAACGATTATTTTTGCACAAGGCTGCTATTGAACACGGTTTTCTCACAACTTCTTATGGTAAGCGGATTCAAGGGCCCGTGGAGCCTTTATGCCATTGTAATAGCATCATACAAATGGACTGATGCATGTACGCGTGTCAGCCTGTCTATGTGTATGGAATGGGGGTGAAACGGTGGTCGGCTGTAATGGACTTACGCGGCGGTGTGAGCGCAGCGACCATTTGGAAAGCGACTGCGACCACCGTAGGCCGAGAGATGCGACAATTATAGGTGCTAATGTTCTTCATGGCAGCTCTTTCTTTAGAAGGCGTTTTTATATTTGGGTGGGTGTGTTCTTTTTTTACAATTCCCTGTCATTCCAGAACCTGTCAGCTTTGCAGCAGCCGTATGAATTCCTGGCACAGCAGAGAGGCTCGACCCTCGCCGCGATGCACCAACAGAATCTGGCGGGCAGGGATGGGTTCTGTATCGAGTGTGAAAAAGCCCTCCTGCGCCAGAAGGCTCTGTGCGAACAGAGATGGCAGAATGCCGATGGCCAGCCCCTGCTCCACAAACGGGATAACGGTGGAGGAGGTACGCACAGAGTAGTTGGGCAAAAACGTCATCCCTTGTTCGGCAAACCATGCGTCCAGATTGCCCCGGGCACTGGTGCCGGACTCCACCGCCACGATGGGGAACCGGAATATCTCATCGTAAGACAAATGCCGTCCAGCCAGCGATTTGAATCTGGGGCCGGCTACAAACACGTCACGAAAAGAGGCTAGATTAGTCACGGACAAGTCCTCCACATCTGTCAGCGGAGAAACTGCCAGCACTACGTCCGCCTGCTCTGCGCGGAGCATCTGAATCGTCTCATGTGTGGAGCTGCCCTGCACCTGAAGCGTCACATTGGGATGCATCTCCCGGAACTGTCCCAGCTTCGGCAGCAGGAAATGGTACAGCGGCGTCTCCGTAGCGCCGATGATCAGCGTACCTGCTTCAAAGGCGGCCAGCCGCTTTAGTTCGCGTTCGCCGTTGGACAAAGATTTGAACGCGCTGTCCACATGGGAAAAAAGCGCCGTGCCTTCCACGGTGAGCCGCACGCCGCGGGAAACGCGGGTAAACAACTTGCAGCCAAGAGACTCCTCTAGCCGGTGGATGGAGCGGGTTACGGCGGGCTGGGACAGGCACAGCAGCTCGGCGGCCTTTGTGACATTGCCGGTCTGTGCCACCGTATAAAAGGCGCGGTAATATTCCAGATTGAAGTATTCCATGGGCCACTCCTTTGTGATATGCTTTTGACTGATGAATTATATAAATATAAGTGATTTGAATTATATCAGTTTCGGCCATATAATGCAATCATCGAAAGTGCATTTTCAGAAATTTTGGACAAATGAGGTGGAGGAGATGAAAGCGGTCAGGATCTCTGCGGGTGCCGGTTATGCCGGTGACCGCATTGAGCCGGCACTGGAAAACATCCGCAGAGGCAACGTCGATTACATCATGTTTGAATGCTTGGCGGAACGGACCATCGCGTTGGCGCAGAAAGATCGTGCGGCGGACCCGCAGAAGGGATACAATCGACTTCTGGAGTATCGCATGGAGCGGGTGCTGCCGCTGCTGCGGGAGCATCCAGTGAAGATCATCACCAACATGGGGGCGGCCAATCCCGTCGCCGCGGCCGAAAAGGTGCGGAAAATGGCGGCGCAGTACGACCTGACTGATCTGAAGATCGCGGCTGTTATCGGCGACGAGGTAACGGAACGGATACCGGCATACGGCGATCTCGCGATTATGGAGACGGGTGAGCCGCTGCACACGCTGGCGGATAAGATCGTTTCCGCCAACGCCTACATCGGCGGACGGCAGATCTCGCAGGCATTGGCGGACGGCGCGGATATCGTCATTACCGGACGGGTGGCTGACCCGGCGCTGGCCGTCGGCCCGCTGATGTACGAATTCGGCAAAGATTACGATGCCGACGTGGATTTTCTCGGCAAGGCCACAGTGGCAGGGCATCTGCTGGAGTGCGGTGCGCAGGTCACAGGCGGTTATTTCGCGGATCCCGGTGTCAAGGATGTGCCGGAGCTGTGGAATTTGGGGTTTCCCATCCTGACATTTACAGAGGATGAGCGTATCCTGCTGGAGAAGCTGCCCCAGACCGGCGGCAGACTGGATCGCCAGACGGTGACGGAACAGCTGCTGTATGAAATCCAGGATCCCGCCAATTACTTCACTCCCGATGTGATCGCGGATTTCTCCCAGCTCTCCGTGGAGGAGCTATCCGACGGGCGGGTCGAGGTCAAGGGTGCCGCGGGAAAAAAGCGCACCGGCACGTTGAAGGTCAGCGTGGGCTATCAGGACGGCTACATCGGTGAGGGCCAAATCAGCTATGGTGGTCGGAATTGTGTGGCGCGCGCGAAGCTGGCAGCGGAGGTCATCCAAAAGCGTCTTGTCCTACTGAACAAGCATTACAGCGAAACGCGCACCGACCTGATCGGCGTCAACAGTCTGTACGGTGCGGAGCAGGAGAAGGTGTTCCCCGCTCCGCAGCTCAGCGAGGTGCGGCTGCGGGTAGCCGTGCGTACGGAAAAGAAAGAGGACGCGGAGGTCATTGGCCGGGAGATCGAGGCGCTGTATGTCAACGGCCCGGCCGGAGGCGGCGGCGTCCGCAGCAGCGTGGAGTCGGTGCTCTCCATCGCCTCGGTGCTTATCCCGGAGGAAGACGTTCATCCCACGGTCTGCTGGGAAAGGGGTGAGTGAATATGCGTGTATACGACATCGCGCACTCCCGCACGGGAGACAAGGGCAACATCTCCACTATTTCCGCCTGTGCTTACCGCCAGGAGGATTATGCCGTTCTGGCAGAGAAACTGACGGCGGAGAAGGTCATGGAGCAGTTCGCTCCGCTGGGCGTGACCCATGTGGACCGGTATGAGATTCCGACCCTGTACGCGCTGAATTTTGTGATCTTCGGCAGTCTCGGCGGCGGCGTGACCCGCTCTCTGGCGCTGGACAAGCACGGTAAGTCCCTGTGCGGCCTGCTGCTGGAAATCGAACTGTAATCCCTTTTTGCCCCTCAATGAGAGGTATCCTTATGACATCAAAAAATATTAGGAGGAGAAAACTATGGCAGCGATTTATGCATTGACGATCTGCCTTGTGCTGTATGCTATCGGCGATATCGTCTCCGTCAAGACAAAAGGACTTCTTTCTTTGGTATTCGTTCTGTGCGTCGTGATGCTCATCGGCTTCTGGTGCGGTCTGCCCACGGATATCGTGACCACCGCTGGCATCGCGCCCCTGGGCAAGGTCAGTGCCAGTCTGCTGGTCGTCGGTGTCGGCACCACTATGAACACGAAGGAACTGATGCGCCAGTGGAAAACGGTCATCGCCAGTTTCTGCTGCTGCACCGCGGGTGTGCTGCTCATCGTATTTGTGGGACGGTTCATCATCGGCACGGATGCCGCCATTGCCGGCGCTCCTATCTTCGCCGGTGCGTCCGTAGCGCTGATGATCGTCAACGAGGCGCTGGAAAACGTCGGGCTGACTGATACACTGGGTGTAGTGGTGATCCTGATTTTTGCGTTGCAGAAGTTCATCGGTGTGCCCCTGTGCTCCTTCTGCCTGAACCGTGAGGCCCGAGCTTTCCTAAAGGATCGGGAAAAGATGCAGAAGTATCTGGCTGTTACGACGGAAGATGCCGCCAGCGAGAAAAAGCGTCCGCTGTCCTTCTTCAGCAAGACCAATAAGCCCGTTTACAACTTCACCAAGGTGGCGCTGGTGGCCAGTCTCAGTACGGCGCTGTCCGCGCTGACGCAGGACAAGGTCAACGTGTACATCATCTGTCTGGTGATGGGCGTGCTGTTCACCGAACTGGGCTTCCTGCCCCGCAACGCGCTGTCCAAGCTCGATTCCTATTTCCTGCTGCTGTTCTCCATCCTGATGACCATTTTCTCTTCCCTGGCCAAGGTCACGCCCCAGACACTGGTGCAGTCCTTCATCCCCGTGCTGGTAGTCCTGCTGCTGGGTGCCGCCGGCGTGGTGGTGTTCGCGTTCCTGCTGTCCAAGGTGCTGAAGCAGAGCGCCTGGCTGAACATCGCGTTGGGCATCACCTGCACTTTCGGCTTTCCCACCACAGTGATGCTGTCTGAGGAAATCGCCAATGGCGTGGGTACGACGGATGAGGAAAAGTCCGCACTGCGCAACTATTTGCTGCCGCAGATGACGGTGGCCGGTTTCATCACCGTGACCATCGGTTCCGTGATCCTTGCCGGCATCATTGTTCCCCTGCTGGGGTGATCGCGGGTAACAGGAGGTACTTATGAGCACGAATGTATTGTGTGGACTGGAGCCGCAAAGCGTATTTTCCTATTTTGAGCAGTTGACCCGCATTCCGCGGGGCAGCGGCAATGAAAAAGCGGTCAGCGATTACATCATTGCCTACGCGGAGCAGCATGGCTACCGTTGGGAGCGTGACGAAGCCAACAACGTAAAGCTGTACGCCCCGGCAACGTCTGGCTATGAAAATCGCAAGAGCATCGTACTACAGGCGCATCTGGATATGGTGTGCGCCAAGGATCCGGATGTGGCGTTTGACTTCAAGACGCAGCCCATCGACATCTATGTGGAGGACGGCTTCGTAAAGGCTCACGGCACCACGCTGGGTGCGGATGACGGCGCCGGTGTGGCCATGATCTTGGCGCTGCTGGACGACAGGACGCTTCCACATCCGCCGGTGCAGGCGATTTTCACCACCGGTGAGGAGATCCTGTTCGTGGGTGCAGAGGCGATGGATGCCCATTGGCTGGACGGCGACTATTACATCGGACTGGATTACTCTAACAACAAGAAGATCCTGGTCTCCGCCGCGGGTGTCAGTGTGTTACAGTGTACGCTGACGCTGGAGCGGGCACCGGTGCCTGTGGGCTGGACGGCATTTGACGTGACTATCAGCGGCATGCAGGGCGGACACAGCGGGAATACCATCCACATGGATCGCGGCAACGCCGTCAAAGTCACGGAGGAATTTCTGGTGGGATTGCCTGCCGGACTGGCAAGCCTTGCTGACATCTCGGCAGGCACGCTGATCAATATCATCCCGGCGCACGCGGAGGCGGTCGTGGTGTGCCCGCCGGAGCACGCGGATACCGTCCGGACAGCGCTGGATGCGCGTATTGCCCTTTTGAAAGAGGTATACCGTCACACTGAGCCGCAGCTTACTATCACAGTGAGCCAGCGCTCCGCCGGGGACGGCATGACGGTGCTGACACCGGCGTGTGCGGAGAAGCTGCTGCGCTTTGTCCGGCTGTGCTATGTGGGCGCATGGCGCATGGCGGACGATACCTACTCTCGAGCGGAGTGCTCTGCCAATCCGGCGATACTGCGTCTGGAACAGACCGAGGCAAAATTTACCCTTTCTGCCCGCAGCAATTCCGAATATCTGCACGATCAGATTATTGCCCATCAGTCGGAGCTGGCTGCCCTGTGCGGCTGGAAGGCTGAGCTGGAGAGCCGCGCAGGCGCTTGGGAGTACAACGCGGCGTCTCAGTTGCTGCCGCAGGTCATTCCCATCTTCCGGGAGGTCACCGGACGCGAGCCGGAGATTGCGCAGATCCATGCCGGTGTGGAGGGCGGCGTTTTTGACACCAAGGCCCGTGAGATCGGGCGCAGGCTGGATATGGTGAATCTGGGCGTCATGAATTACGATGTCCATACTCCGCGGGAGCGGATGGAGATCGACTCCGTGAAGCCGCTGTATGAAATGCTGCGGCAGATCCTGATGACGGTGGAGTAAGCACATGGACGGGCTCCGCTTTTCGAACTTTTTTGTCGAAAAGCGGAGTTCTGCTTATATACTTCTCGATGGACAGGAACTTATTCGCTGTGCTTTACTATACTTGGAACAAAGATAATAACTGGGAGAGGCCGCAATACGAAGGAAGGAGAATATGCTGACTCGTGACCCTTTTAACATTACAAGTGAACAAACAGGTTTAGATGCCATGCGGTGAAAACCGCATGGCATCAAGCCTTTCCGGGGTTTTCCACGCCCCTTTTTCAACGGTTTCAAGCATGGATGTCAGCGCCGTCTGAGAGGGGTTCAACGTGATTTGAACCTCTTTTTCTGTTTTCTGGCGATAAAATCGGATGCAGCCCCCTTTTGTACGAGGATTTTCCTCACAAAAGGGGGCTTTTTTCATGAAAAAATTTCACAAAGTTTAGAGCGTCGGTTTGTTGGTTTCGTAGAACCATCGAATCGGCGTTCTTTTCATTACAAAATGGGAGGATCACAACATGAATGACCGCAACACGGAGCAGCAGATTCATTACCTTGAGGAGATCTGCGTTCGCCTGCACCGCGCTGGCTTTGAAACCCAGCCTTTAGAGGACTCGCAGATGCCTGTCTATTGGAATGGCGTGCCTCTCTGCCGGATCACCGGCAAGGGCAGCGTGTTCTATCGGCGGGAGGATGTTGGCACACCTCAGACCGAGGAGGCTCTCCGCCAGGCCGAGGACATCGCCGCACGGACGAGAGAGTATATGCTTGCTATGGAGACTGCCCCGCAGCTCAAAGCCAGTGGACTGGAGGGCGACTATCGAATCCTTGCCGACTTCAACGGCACAGTGCTGGCGGGAACACATAGCAAACACGGCGTCCAATTCGTCACATGGGATTGGGACTATAATCGCACGGGCGTGTCCCACGGGCACTACTTCATGGAGGACTATGACGGGGCCAAGCGGGACTTTGCCATACGAAGCGGCCTCATCCACAAGGAGCAGCTTTTCAGCCCAGAGCAGATGACAGAGATCTACCGCTGCTGCGCCGACTCTGTAGACGGTGATTTTTTCGACCTCACCGCCGAACAGGAAAAGGTGATCCGAAGCGTACAGCAGCAGATCGAGGATTGTGTGCCGGATTTGGCCGAGCGCATCCGGCAGCAGGAAGACGCGATGGAACAGACAATGTAATAATGTAATACAGAATGTCACGGGACGAAGTTTGAAGGGTCAGACTTCGTCCTTTTGTATTTTATGGACAGGGAGGTAGACATGATCGATGGGATCAGACGCAGCGTAGACAAACGCACCTGCACGGCATTTGTGCCGACGCCGCCGGAGCCGGTGTTTTGCACGGAGAACGAACGATGCCGTGGATGCCCGTACCCCGCCCACGGTGTCATCTGCTGGCATCGGGATGGGACTTGCCTGCGGATAGATATGGAGAAAATCGAGAGGAGAAAGAAGAATGATTCAAGCTGTTTTTAGTAACCCTTTGCACCCGGAATACGGCGTGGCAACCATTCCGTTTCCAATCTCACATGACCAGTATGCGTACTGCATGGAGCTGCTGGAGGCATTGAAGATCGGTGATGCGGTCAAAGCTGACTGCAAGGTGGAGGAGATCGACAGCTTCTACACCGTTCTTAAGCGCATGGAGATGCTTACGGTAAATGTAGAGGAGCTGAACTATCTCGCCAAACGGCTGGAGAGCTTCGATGACGGTGAAGCTGCGCAGTTTCAGGCAATGGCCCATAAGCTGGAACTCTCCAAGCTGAAGGATTTCATAAACCTGACCTTCTGCTGTCAGCAGACTACAGTCATCACGGATTTTTCTGACCTTGCTGCCATTGGCCGAGACCACTACATGAATCTGCACGGCGGCAGCGCAAGAGTTGACGAGTTGGAGGCGCTGGACGGCGAGGAAACGGCAAGGCAGCTCATTGAGAATGGCAACGGCACGATCACGCCCTATGGCGTGGCCTATGACAACGGCATAAAGCTGGAGCAGGTCTACGATGGGCAGTTCTTTCCCTGCTATTACTATGAGCCGAATGCCAGCGCCCTTGCGCTGACCTCCAAAGCCGAGCCGGAGGACACCGAGCACATCACTTGGTTGTTTCTCCCCATGGCGCAGGAGGAGATCGACCGAGCCCTGCTTCGTGCCGGCATCACCGATCCGCCGGAGATCCGCCTGCGGCTGGTGGAGAGCCATCTGCCGGACGAGGTAGACGTGCTGCTGGATATGGAACAGGAAAGCCTTGCGGACCTCAATGCATTGGCGCAGGTAGCGGATACTCTTTCCACGGATGACCTCAAAAAGCTGGGCGCTGTGGTGGCTATGGCAAAGCCGGAAACTGCGGCACAGATCAAAAGACTTGCGGAAAACCTCGAGCTCTTTGACTTCGCTCCCGACGCGCACACGCCGGAGGAATACGGCAAGTACATGATCCAGCAGTCCGGCTATTTTGATTACGATGAGAATTTAGATGGGTTCTATGACTACGAAGGCTACGCCCAGCAGCGCATGAGTGAGGAGGACGGCATGTTCACCGACCGGGGTTACATCGCGTACAAGGGCTATTACAGCATGGAGGAAGTGATGAACGGCAGCCAGAGCGGTTGCATGGAGATGGGAGGCATGACATGATCATTCAAAAGGAGGGCTACCTGTGAACACAAAAATCTCGTATCTGTATAGAGATGCCGACAATTACAAGAAAGTCAACGAATGCGTCATTGCCGGCGCATTGACTGCGGAGCAAATTTGCGCCATCAAAGATTGCTGCGACATGGGCGAATACTTCATTCCAAGCCAAGTGGGTCTGCCGGAACGCCGCTTTGATCGGTATGATCCGGCGGTGGATCACTGCTGGTTCGAGCTGGATGAGGACAGCTTCTCGGAAACGATAGAGCCACCTACGGTAGCCCTTACCGCTGCAGAACTGGTCAACCGCTTCGAAGAATGCCGAAACAACTGGCAGGATGAGGCATACACGCCGCAGATGGGCGGCATGGTATGAGCACGGGAACGGCTTGTGCCAGAGGGCCTCCCACCCTATCAGACCATTGTAGATCTTTCCGTTGACTTACGGATGGTTGTGTGGTAGTTGTTTGTGCTACCCAAAACACTGAAAGGAGAAATGCACATGAAAAAGAAGATCCTGACTCTGATGTTGGGGACGCTCCTGCTGCTCACGGCCTGTGGGCAGACGGGGGACAGCTCCCCATCGACGATGCTGCCAGTGGCGGCGGTGCAGAGCGCGACAGCGGCCATCGCGCCTGTGGATGACAAGGTGCAGGAAAATGCCGAGAGCCTGCTCGTTGGGGAGGATACCGAGGAGGCCGAGCCCGCAGGCGACGAGGAGACTCCGAAACCTACCAAGGATGCCGCGACACCTTCCGGCAAGACGGAGGAAACACTGTCCACACCCGCCGGAGAGGAACAGCCGGACGTGCCGGAGCAGCCGACTATCGGCAGTCCTCTCGCTGGTGCGGAGCTGCTGCTGGAAACTTCCACAGACGGTCAGACGTGGACGGAGGTCGGCAGAGTGACCACCGACAACACAGGCATCGCCAAGTGGAGCGACCTCAAGGTTGGCGCGCAGTATCGTATTACCGAAACCAAAGCTCCCGCAGGGTACACCTTCCTGACCGAGCTGCTGTTCACGGGAACGCTGGACAGCAATAACCGAGACATTACCATCACTGCCTGCAACAATGCGGGATTCGTCCTGCCGTTCACGGGCGGAACGGGATTTACAACCTATTTCCTGTTTGCAGCACTCGCTCTCATGGCGGGTGTTTATTTTTGCAAAAAATCTGATTTTATGAAGGAGAAAACCAAATGAAAAAGATCCATCGCGTATTGGCACTGCTGTTGGCGGCGCTTATGGCCCTTGGGCTGATGACGACGGCATTTGCCGCAACAGATTCTGCGCCTATCATCGATCCCGGCAAGAAGGCATCCCTGAGCATCTATAAATACGACATCACCACGGCTGGCAAAGACGGTGCGTGGGACGCTGAGTCCTATGTTTCTACTGGCTTGCATGACGGTGCGGTTATCGACAAGCTGAGCAAGTACGCCATTCAGGGCGTGGAGTTCACCTACCTTCGCGTCGCTGATATTGCCATGAACAATGAACTGGTAGACGGTCAGCGTCAGGTTGGCGTCCTGTATGGCTTTGACAGCTCTGACCGCAGCAACGCTGTACTGTCTACCATCGGCCTGACCAACGCAGACGCTCACAAGACCGACAATGGCATCAATTACTTTACCAGCGATATGCTCAACAACAAGCTGTCCGCTGCACTGGCTGCCAACACCACCACCGTGAAGAATGCGCTGGAGGCCGCTGCCAAGGACGGCGGCGTGGCCATGACCGAAACGGATGCCACCGGCCACACTTCTGCTTCCAGTATGGAGCAGGGATTGTACCTTGTCGTGGAGACTCGCGTCCCCGAAAACGTGACCTCCACCTGCAATCCTTTCTTCGTGTCCCTGCCCATGACCACCATCGATGGCGCGGCATGGAACTACGATGTGACCGTGTACCCCAAGAATCAGACCGGCAATCCTACGTTGGATAAGACTGTGCGTGAAGCAAAGAACTCCACTGGCAAGAATACCGGCAGCCTGACCGACATCACCGATGGGTACGCTCACACCGCTACCGCTTCCGTGGGCGATACCGTGGACTACCAGATCATCAGCACACTGCCCACGATTACCTCCAAGGCGTCTTCTCTGAGCGAGTACACCTATGTGGACACGCTGAGCAAGGGCATCCGCTACAACAAGAACGACGTGGTCATCGAGTTCTTTAAGGACGCTGGCTGCACCGACAAGATCACCACCTGGGCCGAGGATTCCGGCAAATTTGCGGTGACTTACGATGATGCCGCCAACATCATGACCGTCAAGATGACGGAGACCGGTCTGGCGGAGATCAACGAGGCGGCCACCGTGCATACCGACAGCGTCAAGCGTGGCTACAGCGATTGCACCATGCGCCTCACTTACGCCGCCACCTTGACTGCCGCCGCCAAGATGGGCGATACCGACAACCCTAACGAGGTCGTACTGACTTGGAAGCGTACCAACACGACCTACTTTGATACCCTCAAGGACTGCTGCCATGTGTATACCTACGGAGTGGATGTGCTGAAGCAGTTTTCTGACAACGGCGGCAACGTGCGGAACGTGAAGTTCCGGCTGCACAACGATACTGACGACTGCTATATCATCGCGGAGCAGAAGGACGGCGTGTACTACGCCAAGGGTTTTACCGCCAAGAAATCTGATGCTACTACGTTCATTCCCAATGCACAGGGTCACATCGTGGTCAAGGGGCTGGAGGATGATGCTTACAGCCTGACTGAGATTGCTACGGATAAGGGTTACGTTCTCCTCAAGGACTCGGTTAAGATCGTCATTAAAACCGCTGAGAATGAGCGGTGTGAGGAGTGCGGCGCGAAGCTGCTGACCGCCTCCGCTACCGTCAACGGCAAGGATGCCAGCATGACGGACGGCAACGCCATTGTGCCCCTGACTGTGGTCAACAATCCCGGCTTCGACCTGCCCAAGACCGGCGGCTACGGCGTTTGGATGTATACGGTGGGCGGCGTTCTGCTGCTGGGCGCGGCGGCCTTTATCGTGATCCGCAGCCGTAAGCAGCATAAGGGCGAGCAGTGAAGCGCTGGCTACTGGCAGTGGCTTGCGGCGTTGCGGCGCTGGGGCTGCTGCTTTACCCACTGATCGGTGAGCTGATAAGTGAGAAGTATCATTCGGATGTGGAAACCACCTACACCACCGCCATCGCTGACACCGATGACACCGAACTGACCGCCCAGTGGCAGGCGGCGGAGCAATACAATGATATGCTGTCCGGCACAGCGACCATCACAGAGGGAGGGGCTTCCGCACCTCCCTTGGCCTATGCCGAGCAGCTCACGGTAGGCGGCGTCATGGCCTATGTGGACATCCCTAAAATCGGAGTATATCTGCCCGTGCAGCATGGTACGGATGCGGACACGCTGGAGCGCGCCGTAGGCCATGTAGTAGGGACTTCCCTGCCGGTGGGCGGCAGCAGCACCCACGCGGTGCTGTCGGCACACAGCGGTATGGCAAGCTCCAGGCTGTTTTCGGACATCGACCAGCTTACAGTGGGCGACACGTTTTACATCCATGTGCTGGGTGAGGTGCTGGCATATAAGGTAGACGCCATCAACACGGTGCTGCCCACGGACACGCGCCTACTGCAAATCGAGGACGGTAAAGACTATGTGACGTTGGTGACTTGTACGCCGTTCGGGATCAACACACATCGCTTGCTGGTGCGAGGCCACCGTGTTCCCTATACTCTCGAACCGGAAGCCGCTGCCGCCACAGAAAAAACGGCGGTATCCTCGTGGACACAGCACTACCTCACCGGCTTAGGCATCGGCCTTGGCGCGGTAGCGGTAATCGGTGGTGCTTACTTTTTGGTAAGGAGGGTGCGCCATGCATAAGACATCCCTTGTACTGGCGGCGTTGCTGGCGGTGGCGGGCATCTGCGTCATGCTGTGGCCGGTGTTTACAGGGAACAGACTCCAAAGCAGTGCCGCAACTGCTGTGCAGGAGTTTCTGGCTGACCGTGACGATCCGGAGCAGCAGTATCCCGAACTGCTGGCAGCCTTACAAGAGTACAACTGTCGGCTTTACACGGAAAAGCAGTGCAATCTCACCGACCTTGAAGCCTGCGAGACACCCGCCGCTGACCTGACCGCCTGCGGTGTCGAGGACGAGATCATAGGCGTGCTGGAGATACCGGCTATGGAGCTGACCATGCCCGTCTACTTGGGTGCGTCCGATGCCCACCTCGCCGCAGGCGCGGCGGTGCTGGGCAATACCTCCGCCCCTATTGGCGGCGACAATACCAACAGCGTTATTGCCGGCCACCGTGGGTGGCGCGGTGCGGACTACTTCCGGCACATCGACCGTTTACAGGTGGGCGATACTGTTACGCTGACGAACCTATGGGAGACACTGACCTACACCGTGGCCGACATCCAGATCATCCAGCCCCATGAGGTGGATAAGATCAAGATACAACCGAGCCGTGACCTGCTGACGCTTGTCACTTGCCACCCCTATGCCAGCGGTGGACGGCAAAGGTATGTGGTGTGCTGCGAGAGAACGGAGGTGAGATAGCGGTGGCTCTTGTAGGCAAAGTGACCTTTGTGGGGGACGATGACATCCTATACGACGATGCAGATGCCTTCCTGGACTGCATTCGGGAGGAACTGCCCTATCGGGACACCACAGGGTTTCGCTACGAAGTTCTGACAGACGATCCCGCCGTCCGCAAGGCGGTAAATGATATCCTGTTCGACTTCTTTGGCGTGGAAGAACCCTGCGAGGAGGAAGACTACACACAGACAATGGGAGGAATGTGATATATGAACGTAAATCGGGAGATGCTGGCATTTCTGCGGAAGCAGTATCCTGCGGGCACGCGCATCCGGCTGGACGCTATGCAGGACCCGTATGCGCCGGTGGAGGCCGGTACGACGGGAAAACTGAACTACATCGACGACGCGGGACAGTTCCACATGAAGTGGGACAACGGGCGGACGCTGGCGCTTATCCCCGGCGTGGACAGCTTCACCGTCCTGCCGCCTGAGCTTACCCTGATGAAGCTGTATATGCCCCTCACCGCCGACATTTACGAGCGAAATGAGTGGGGAGATATGCCGGATGAGCCGGAGCTGCTGACCGGGCGCGACCTGACGGCGTATGAGGACCATATCCGCAGTGCGCTGGTGAAGTATCGGATGCCGGAGGAGGTCAGCCGCGGTATCATGCACTGGTACAACGCAGCGGACAGCGTAAACGACAAGGTGCGCTCCGCCACTTTCAATGTGGAACGGCGGGACGGCAGGCTGTGGGGCATCGCGGAATGCCAGATCAGCGGTGAGCTGTCGGCAACGGAGCTGGCCAAGCTGAAGGAGTACATCTCCGGCCAGGCGTCAGACGGCTGGGGCGAGGGCTTCGAGCAGAGGAAGATCGCCCTGGACGGCGGCAGAGAGCTGTACGTCCACCTGTGGCAGGCTGAGGACTGGAGCATCCAGACGGAGCAGGAACGCTTCTGCGCCCACTTTGATAAGCTGCCGGAGATGTGCTTCACGCTGCTGCCGGGTACGGGACAGCTCATCTGCATCAAGCGCGGCGAAAGCGGGTACTACCCCAGCGATTGGTCTACCGGTGACGCCCACGAGAACCGCCGTATCGCGGATGAGCAGAACAGAAAGAGGGGCGTGACGCCTGCACAGGAGGAGGCTATGAAGATCGGCAGCATGTGCGGCTGGGATGTACCCGGTGCAGACCCGGACAACTGTGAGGACATCGTACAGCGCCGTGGGGGGATGGAGCTTGGATAAAAAGATTATCTCCATATACATGGGCAATCCCGACAACAGCAATCACGCGGAGCTGGAGCTGCCCGCCACGCCATGGGAAATGGTGGATGCCATGGACAGACTGCGTCTGTCAGAGGGACAGGAACCCTATTGGCAGGTGGAGGACATGGGTCGATATGAATTTCTCGCCCCACATCTTGATGGGTACGATTTGTACCAGTTCAACGCACTGGCAGAGAAGCTCCGTACATTCAGCGATGTGGATGCCGTGGCTTTCGAGGGCCTGGTGCAGATGGAGCTTGACAAGCTATGGCAGAACAACGGCGGTGAGTTGACGCTCCGGCGAGTACTGGATCTGGCATACAGCGCGGATTGCTGCCATGTGGTGCCGGGGATCACGGACGATGCCGCGCTGGGACAGTTCTACGTGGAGAACGACTTTCTGCCGGATTTGGCAACCGTGCCGGACAGCGTATTGGAAATGCTGGACTACGAGAAGATCGGTAGATCGATGCGGGAGGGTGAGGGCGGCGTACTTACGCCCCACGGCTATGTGATGCAGGAGTCCGAGCTGCGGCAGGCCCCGTCCAACTTGGGCAGGCCGCCACGAAAGCCGCCGTATATGATCTATTTCCTCTGCGTCAGCGATGCCCGCTCCGTAAAGCTATACCTGCCCGCAAAGCAGGCGGAGCTGGACGCTGTACTGGATTGCCTGGAGGTGGACAGCTGGCAGGAGGTGCGGCTGGAGGATCGTGACGCCGCCATGCCGGAGATGTGGCGCTTCACAGATATGGTCTATGACGGCATGGAGCAGATCAACCGATTTGCGCAGTGTCTGGAGGAACTGGACAGAAATAAGGAACTGATAAAGTTCAAGGCTGTGGCCGGTCAGCTGGACATCAGAAGCCTGGACGATGCGGTTGCACTGGCAGAGCATCTGAGCGAATATGCCCTTGAGCCGGGTATCCATTCTCTGGAGGAATTGGCGAGGGAGGAGCTCTCCGTCATCGTGAGCGATCCGGATCGTGACCTGCTGACGCGGCATCTGAACATGGAGGCCTACGGGGCAGACCTGTTGTGGCAAGATCAGGGGCTTTTCAGTGACTACGGCTATATCTGCCGCCCGGACGGACAGCCGCTGCAAGTACCGCGGCAAGGCGTGGACATGACCATGCAGTAAAATTTAACAACAATGGGGCCGCTTTCCGAAAAGGGATGGCGATCCCTCTTTTTGCGCCCTTTTCGGTGAACGGTCACCGGAAGGGAGTGCAAGAATGACGAAGGAAACCGTCGCCCTGTATCTGGAAAATGGATTTAAGGGGCGCAGAAATGTGATCAGCAGCCGGGAATTGGAGCGTGTGCTGGGCATCAGCGGGAACGAGCTGCGGCGGCGCATCAACCTTCTGCGGCGGGACACCGTACCCATCGCGGCAGACCAGCGGGGCTACTACTTCGCGGAAACGGCGGCGGAGGTCTATGATACCATCCGCGGCTTGCAGAAAATGCGCAGCGGACTGGACGCGGCTATCTCCGGACTGGAGCGTGCGTTGGAGAAATTTGATGCGTGACAGCCTGATAAAGCTCATGCCTTGGATGGGCGGTAAGGGACAGCTTATGTGGGCCATACAGATGCTCTTGCCCATCCACTATAAAACACTGGTGGATGTGTTTGGCGGCAGCGGTATCATCACGCTGAATACCGCCGTGCCGAAGGGGTGCCTGCAAATATATAACGACCTGAACCATGACCTGTATAACCTGCTTTTCTGCGTCAAGCACCGCCCTATGGCCCTGACGAAGGAACTGAGCTTTCTCCCCATCAATGCCCGTGACGAGTTTGATGTGCTGCGCAGACAGCTGCAGGGCGAGGACTTCACACAGCTGTATCTGGATGAGGAGCTGCAGCTGGCAGAGCAGATGTTCCCACCGCCGGAGGCGGAGGAGGTCAAGCGGCTGCTGCAAAGCCGTGCGGAGCTGTCGGATGTGCGCCGCGCCGCCGCTATCTACAAGCTGCAGCGATACAGCTATAACGGCAACGGCGACAGCTATGGTGTGAGCTCCTGCGATATACAGCGCTTTTTTCGGGATATTTGGGAGTGTTCTCACCGCCTGAAGGATGTAGCGCTGGAGAATAAGGATTTCGAGAGCATCATCACCACCCATAATGATCCGCAGACCACGGTCTATTGTGACCCGCCCTATTATGAGGCGGAGCGTTACGCGGTGGAATTCCCCCGCAGTGACCATCAACGGCTCCATGACGTGCTGGCGCAGCACACGGGCTTCGCCATGGTGTCCTATAACAACTGCGACTATATTCGCAGGCTCTACGAGGACTTTTTCATCTATGAGGTGGAGCGTCCCAACAGCCAATCCAAGAAGAAAAATGACATATACCGGGAATACATCATGACCAACTATGATCCCCGTGTTTTTGCATCACAGATGACGATATTCGGCGATTACAGCAGCGATGGGAAGATATGCCGACTGGTGCATATCCCGGAACGACCTTTGAGAACTTGAGGAGGATCTAACATGAAGAACGAAATGACATGGGATAAGAACGGCCTGCTCATCCCCAATGGGGAGCTGATAGAGCAGGGGCTGGACTGCGGGGAGCTGTCCGCCCAAATGACACAGAACCTTATCATGCTCATGCCGGAGGAGATGACGGCGGCGCAGGCGGCAAACGTGCTGGCGGGGCTGCTGGATGCGGCGTCGCAGATCACAGAGGCGGTGCTGGACGCCTGCAAGATGCCCTGCGGCAAACACTGTGACAAAGCCGCTGAGGAGTTTGACCTGGACGCCGTGCCGGAGATGATCCGTATCCTGCTGCTGAACAGCGGATGCTGCCCGTCCGGGCTGGCGTACCATCTGGAGGAGGGGGATATCATCTATGCTGTCAAATGAGGAGATGTACCCCTACACGGCAAAGGAGGCGCGGGACAGGGGCGAACTGGAGCTGTGGCGTGCCAATTTCCGCAGCAACTGTGCCTGTGCCGGTGCCATAGAGCTGGCCATCCGCAGGGACTTTGACGGGATGCACCTCAAGGAGGGCTGCGCCGAAAGCGTCATCGAGCAGTACGGTTACAAGCGCGTAGGCTATGTGCTGGCCAACACGCTGCAGATGCAGTCCTACGATGGACGCTACCACGAAACGAACAAGAGATGGAGTCGCACTATCTTCGTGCCCGAGGACGGCGGACACCGGCATACTTTCCTCATCAATAGCCATCCCGTCATACTGGACGGCTTCGTAAGCAACTACCGTGTGGAGCTGGAGCAGCTCCAAGCGAATAGCGATCAGGCAATGTCCATGGGCGAAATGACAATGTGAAGGAGGAAGCTATGAGATATGTGAAACGTGCAGTGCTGGTCTGCGGTGCGGCGGTACTGCTCTGCTGGCTGTTTTCCGTGGCGGCTTACGCCACCGGCAGCGGCGATGTTGCCGGTGCGGTGGAAAGTACATGGGCGGCGGCATCAGGGCAGATCAAGACCGTTGTCAACAATGTGGTATTTCCTGCCATTGATATGATCCTCGCCATTTTCTTCTTTGTGAAGCTGGGTACCGCCTACTTCGACTATCGAAAGACGAGTCAGTTTGAATGGACTGCACCGGCTATTCTGTTCGCGTGTCTGGTTTTTACCCTGACCGCACCGCTGTACATCTGGGACATCGTGGGTGTGTGAGCGTTTGGTGAAAATATCCTTGCATAATAGCATTTTAAGAGTATAATATAGTTATAAAACTGCTATGCAAGGAGGGCGAATATGAATATCAAACCAAGCGCTGCCATTCGTCAGAACTATAATGATATTGCGGAACTGTGCAAGACCACTGGTGAACCTGTTTACCTGACCAAAAACGGTGAGGGCGATTTGGTCGTTATGGACATTGAGGCATTTACCCGCCGCGAGAAAATGCTGAAGCTGCGTGAGGAATTGCTCGCCGTGGAAGAAGACCGTCTGCATGGTGCACCGGACTATTCCGTGGACGAAGTGTCCGCCATGATGGAATCCGCGATCCGGGAGGTACGCCATGCCGGAGCATGAAACGTATCGGGTCGTTATTTCGAAGCGTGCCGCCCAACAGCTGGTAGAGCACGCGGCGTTTGTTGCGCGGTTGGATGAAAAACTGGCACACAAGCTGGTTTCCGATTTCCGACAGGCGACAGAATCTTTAGAAAGATTCCCGTTCCGCAATTCGGTGATGCGTTCTGATGTCTTTGCCGTTGAGAAGTACCGCAAGCTCATCTTCGATAAATACCACATTCTGCTGTATCAGATAAAGGGGCAGGTAGTATATGTGGAGTATGTGATAGATGGGCGGCAGGATTATCAGTGGCTGCTTACAAAGTGAGTGGGTGAGACGATGCAGTATACGCTGATGCACAAGAATATCGCGGTTGCCGATATGGAACTGGATGAGGCGACAAGCTCTATCCAGCGTATCGATGCGGTGTACCGTCCGGAGCATCTTCCGGTGGCTACGGCATCAAAAAGGGACGGCGTGGATCGTGCCGCGCTGAATGCATGGTGGATCGACCGCTGCATCCCCGCCAGCCGCTCCGGTGTGCGAAAGGCGCTGGAAACACTGGAGTTGCCAAATACGCAGGTGCTGCTGACGCGCTGCTTCGGTTTGAGCCTTTCAGATCAGTACTGGGTCAGACCCCACGGCAGTGACCTCCGGTGGGAGCGTATCAACTTCTTCGAGAATCCCTTCTCGAAGGACATCGGTGATGTCCTGTTGGGCAAGGCCACAGACACAACAAATTTCGATTTAAACTCCCCGGACAACACGACCAACGGCTACCTGAAAAAGCGGTGGAAGATCATAGACGGAAAACGGTGCCTGCTGAAGGCAGGAAGTAATCCCTTCATGCAGCAGCCGTTCAACGAGGTAATTGCATCACTGGTGGCGGAGAAACTGGGTATCTCCCACGTGCCCTATACGCTGCTGTGGGATGATGACACGCCCTACAGTGTCTGTGAGGATTTCGTTACGCCGGACACGGAGCTTGTCAGCGCGTGGCGCGTGATGCAGTCCATGAGGAAAGACAACAACACATCGGTCTACCGCCACTATCTGAACTGCTGCGAGGCGTTGGGCGTGGAGGGTGTGGAACACGCGGTGGATCAGATGATCGTGCTGGACTACCTTATCGCCAACGAGGACAGGCATCAGAACAACTTCGGACTACTCCGCAGTGCAGATACACTGGAATGGTTGGGCGCCGCACCTATCTTCGATAGCGGCTCCTCCTTGGGGTACGATAAGCTGACACCGCAGATACTCTCTGCCCGTGCCATTGAATGCAAACCATTCAAGAAGACCCACGAAGAGCAGCTCAAGCTGGTGACCTCCTTCGACTGGATCGACTTCGGTAAGCTGAACGGCATCGAGCAGGACATCCGCGACATCCTGGATCAGGCTGGCGAATACATGGATGAGAACCGCAAGACCGCTATCATCTCTGCATTCTCCTCCCGACTTGGACAGCTGATGGTCTTGGCACAGGTGCAGCGTCAGGAGGATGACGTGGCACAGGATGTAGACCTGGACCGAGCGCAGGACTACGGATTTAAGATGGAACTGTGACCTGTAAAATAATACAGCATACAGGAAGCACTTTGCTGGCGGCAGAGTGCTTCCTGCGTTTATGGAGGTGAGAAACTATTTTTATTTGGGACTTTGTAGCCGATACAGTGCTGGGTCAGATCGTGGACTGGTTCTACGGTCAGATCGTGGGCTTTCTCGGCAATTTCTTCTCGGAGATGGGCGGCATGGGCGCGGAGCTCTTTGAGATGAGCTGGGTGCAGAGCGTGGTGCTGTTTTTCTCCTATCTTGGCTGGGCGCTGTTTGCCATGGGGCTGGTGGTAGCCTGCTTCGAGTGCGGTGTGGAGTATTCCAGCGGACGTGGAAACGTAAAGGAAGCGGCTTTGAATGCCATCAAAGGCTTTCTGGCGGTCTCCCTTTTTACACAGGTACCGGTGCGCTTGTATGAGCTGGCAGTATCGCTGCAGGCCGACCTGACAGCAGGCATCACCGGCTTTGGGACGACCAACATCGGGGACGCGGCAAAAGCGGCGCTGGAGAATTTCAACGCCGTGGAGAGCCTGACCACCGCCACGTCCTTTGCTCTGCGGGGCTTCGGGCCGGTGACCAGCGGGCTCATGGTCATCTTCTGCCTTGCGCTGATGGCCTATGCGGTCATTAAGGTTTTCTTCGCCAATCTCAAGCGCGGCGGTATTTTGCTTATCCAAATCGCCGTGGGCAGTCTGTATATGTTCAGTGTACCACGCGGCTATGGGGACGGATTCATACAGTGGTGCAAGCAGGTCGTGGGGCTGTGTCTCACGGCCTTTTTGCAGGCCACCATCCTTGTAGCTGGCTTGATGGTGTTTAAGGATCACGCGCTGCTGGGCCTGGGGTTGATGCTCTCTGCCGGAGAGATCCCCCGTATCGCCGGTGCGTTCGGGCTGGATACCACCACGCGGGCCAATATCTCCTCGGCGGTCTACACGGCACAGAGCGCGGTCAGTATGGTGCGGACGGTGGTGGCCGCGGCGAAATGAGAGTTATCACCATGGGGAAGCTTATTCGAATTAAAAGGCTGCCATCTTAAAGGTGGCAGCCCTCAACAACCTTATTACTACATATTACTTATGGAAATAACGGCTCATGGTTTCCCGTTTCAGTGGTAGAACCCAATAATTTCCCATTTTGAAAATATTGAATCATGCAGACCTTCTCGTTATTTGTTTTCACAAGCCACGCATAGCCATCATCAAGGTAAAATGTATAGCTATTTCCACCAACAATCCATTCTGTGTAACCTGGCTCACCCATCAAAGTTTTTGTAATCCATGACTCACTCATTCCAATATAGGGGGCTTCAATTGGGAGCGGTGGCTCACACTCGTTGATGTCGGTCGTCTGGCTGTTTGCATTTGTGTTGTTGCCATCATCTAAAACTTGTCTTTGACTAAATTCCTCAGAAGATTTTATGTTTCCGCTGTCATAATGCGTTTTGGGAGAGGCAATATGCATTATGACAGTGAAAACAAGGGCAAGACTAAGAAACATAAACAGAAGGTGTTTGCTAGGGGCAAGCCAACTATCTGTGGACAACCTGCTGGATTTTGAGTGTTTCATCTATTCATGGCCCCCTAAAGGCAAGTGGCGGTGTGTGCTATTATAGACTATCGCTTCGAATATTTTAGCAAATTAGAACTGAAAGTCAATAGCGCTGGGCAACAGCGTGGCCATCCCCTGCGTGGATTTCGTGATGAAGTGTATGGCGGACGCCATACGGGGAAGCGATTAAACATAACTTGTCCATTGTGCTTCGTGTGCTTGTGTTTTCTTCGTTGTACTTGTCAATAGCTTTCCCATTGTGCTTCGGCTATGCTTTGCTTGCCTCACGGGAGGCGGAAAGGAGCACACCATGGAGGAAAAGAAAAACCTCTGCGCACCCATCCCGCTGTCGCTGCACCAGCGGCTGCGTGCGGAGCAGGAGCAGCGTGGACAGACGCTGGCAGACTACATCACGGACATACTCAACGAACACTTTGAAGGAGGAGCAAAAAACATGGGCAATACCAATCGCACCATCGCCTTTCAGGTACCGGAGGAGCTCTTTGACCGGCTGAAGGATTACCTTGCCAAGCACGGCTTGAAGCAGAAGAACTTCATTCTCGGCCTCATCGAGCGGGAGCTGAACGACGCAGTGGATGCGGAATAACAACATGCAGAGCCGCAGGCGTGTGCCTGCGGCTTCACTTTTGGAGGAGAACTATGTACCTATACCCTGAAAATCTGACGGCTCGCCCAATGCTGTGGCTGTGGACGCTGCGGGACGTGGCATTCATCGGCGTCGGTCTATTGCTGTCGGTATTGGCACTGACGCAGGCCGGCACCGTGGTTCCGCTGGTGGTCACAGCGGCACTGGCCTTTCTCTGCATTCGGCACGGCGGCGTCAGCATGCTGGACTTTCTGCGCTACGCCGCAGCGTTCTTCTTTTTCGGACAGCAATACTACGAATGGAGGGAACGAGTATGAGAAAGAAGAAGTCCACGCAGCAGCTGGTGGGCATTGAGAGCGTGACGGACAGCAGCGTACTGACGGCAGGCGGTGAGTTGACCTTTTACCTTGTGCAGCCTACTAACCTGAACGTGCTGCCGGAGTCGGGTGTCCGCACGAGGGTAACAGCGCTGCTGAATGTGCTGAAGACCTCGGCAGAGATGGAGCTGCTGGCGTTAGACTCTAAGGAGTCCTATCAGGATAACCGTCTCTATTATCGGCGCAGGGCAGAGGAGGAAGGCAATCCCGCTATCCGCGCTCTGCTGGCGCAGGACCGGCGGCATCTGGACGATGTGCAGACCATGATGGCATCATCCAGACAATTCTGCTTTGTCCTGCGGCGGAGAATGACAGACGGCGCGATCAATCTCGCAACAGTGGAGCAGCAGCTCCGGGACAGCGGCTTCGCCGTGCTGCGTGCCGAGGGACAGAAGTTGCTGGAGCTGTTGGCGATCTACTTTGAACAGGACGCCACCCACGAGGTGTTTGACCTCGTAGACGGTGCGCATTGGCTGACGGCGGAAATGGAGGTATGCCCATGAAGAATCCGTTTCGTAAGAAAACTCTCACCCCGCGGGAGGTGTTCATCCGCACCTTTCTGGATTGCATCGCACCGGGCGTGGTGAAGTTCGAGGTGGATCACTACATCTTCGGCAATACCTACCGCTGCGTCTGGGCGCTGCGGGAATATCCCGCCAGCACCGAATCTCAGGCCATCCTGCGGCACTTGGGCGAAAAAAGCGGCGTGACGCTGCGGATATATTGCCGGCAGGTGTCCCCCGGCGAGGAGGACAGGATCATCGACAATGCCAATAAGAAGAACAAGCTGGACGGCTCAGACCCCAACAAGCTGCGGCAGGCAGTGGAGGCTGAGAGCAACCTGCGGGATGTGGCGGAGCTGGTACATAAGATGCACCGAGAACACGAGCCGCTGCTCCACTGCGCCGTGTATCTGGAAATGACGGCGGACAGCATGGAGCACCTGCGGCAGCTTCAGACCGATGTGCTGACGGAGCTGGTGCGCTGTAAGCTGAATGTGGACAAGCTGCTCCTGCGGCAGAAGCAGGGCTTTTACTGCGCCAGTCCCGTAGGCTATAACGCCCTTGGCCGGGAGTTCGAACGCGTACTGCCCGCTGGCAGCGTGGCCAATCTGTACCCGTTCAACTACTCCGGCAAGACAGATCCCAACGGCTTTTATATTGGCAAGGATAAATATGGAAGCAACATCGTGGTGGATTTCGACCGCCGCGACAGCGACAAGACCTCTGCCAATATCCTCATCCTCGGCAACAGTGGACAGGGCAAGTCGTATTTGATGAAGCTGCTTATCTGCAACCTGCTGGAGGCGGGTAAGTCCGTGGTCTCACTGGACGCGGAGCATGAGCTGGAAGAGCTTTGTGACAAGTTGGGCGGCTGCTTTATCGACCTGATGGCCGGCGAGAAGCGCATCAATGTGCTGGAGGTGCGGTGTTGGAACGAGGACACAGAGGCGGACGAGTCCGCACCGGGGGCTTTCCGCAAGTCCACACTGCTGGCGCGACACATCTCCTTCCTGAAGGATTTCTTTCGCGCCTACAAGGAGTTCTCCGACCCTCAGTTGGATACCATCGAGATCATGCTGTCCAAGCTGTATCAGAAGTGGGGCATCTCGGAAGAAACGGACTTCCGTCAGCTCAAGCCGGAGGACTATCCCATCTTGTCCGACCTGTACGCGCTCATCAATGACGAATTGGTGAATTACAGGAAAGGCAGCCTGTATACGCGGGAACTGCTGCAGGAGGTGCTGCTGGGACTGCACTCCCTGTGCGTGGGCGCGGACGCACCATTCTTCAACGGGCACACCAACATCTCGGATGACAGGTTTTTGGTGTTCGGCGTAGGCGGTGTGCTGACGGCAGCCAGGAGCCTGCGGAACGCTCTGCTATTCAACGTGCTGGCATATATGTCGGACAGGCTTCTGACGGCGGGCAACACGGTGGCGGCACTGGACGAGCTGTACCTGTGGCTGTCCAATCCGGTGGCCATTGAGTATATCCGCAACTGCTTGAAGCGTGTGCGGAAACGGGATTCTGCGCTGATGATGGCGTCCCAAAACTTGGAGGATTTCGACCAGGAGGGCGTGCGGGAGATGACAAAACCGCTGTTCGCTATCCCGCCCCACCAATTCCTGTTCAACCCCGGCTCTATTGACAGGCGGTTCTACATGGATATGCTGCAGCTGGACGAGGCGGAGTTTGAGCTCATCCGGCGCGCACGGCGCGGCGAATGCCTGTTTAAGTGCGGCGCGGAGCGGTATCATCTGAAGGTCATTGCACCGGACCATAAGGCGATATTGTTCGGAACGGCAGGTGGAAAGTGATGGCTGCGCCCGTATTGGCACGAGTAGCGGCTGCCTTGTTGACAAATGAGGATGGCCGAAAGACCATCGGTTGGGTATTGGCGTTGCTCTTGTCGCCGTTGATCCTGCTGGTGGTGTTCCTCTGCTGCTTCGGCGATGGCGCGTCACAGCACAACAACGCCGTGATATCCGCAGCGTTCTATGGCGCGGAATTGTCGAGCCAGGTTCCTGCGGAATACCGAGCGCATATCACAGAGATGCAGGAGGCATTCTCGCTTTTAGATTCGGCGACAGTCTATGTCAATCAGAAAGCCGAGGGCGGCAGCCTTGACCCGGTGCAGGTCAAGGCTGTTTTCTTTGCCCTCTGCTTTGGTGACAACGCGCCGACCCGCGCCGCGGCAGACCGCTTTGTGGATTGCTTCTACAAAACGGAAACACGAACGCGCATGGTAACGGTGGTACAGGAGGATGGCACAGAGGAGCAGGTGGAGGAAACATACGAGGTGACCGTACCTCTTCCGATGGCAGAAGTCTACGAAAAGCTCTCTACATGGCGCGGCAGCGTGGTGACTGACGAGGAGCGTTCCAATGCCGTGGACATCTACGCCATAGTCATGGGCAGCATGGGCGGCGATACCTTCAACGGTGCGTATGAGCCAGGCGGCAGCGCGCCGATCAAGCTGGACGCATCCATGCTTACCGACCCGACTACGAAGAACGCCGCCGACCTTGTGGCCTACGTCACCAATGCGTGGAACTCCGGGTGGGGCTATGTGTGGGGAACCTACGGGCAAGTTCTGACGCCGGAACTGCTGCAATATAAGCTGACGCAGTATCCGGACGGCGTCGGGAAGTATGCCGCGTTCATCCAAGCTAACTGGATGGGCAGACACACCGCCGACTGTGTAGGACTCATCAAGGGCTACGGCTGGCTGTCCACCGACACCATGACCATCGACTACGGCACACATGGGATGCCGGACATCGGAGCCAACGAGATGTTCTACAACGCCACACGGCGCGGCGGCATTGAAACTATGCCGGACACGCCGGGACTGGCGGTGTGGAAGGCCGGACACATCGGTGTATATATCGGCAATGGTGAAGTGATAGAAGCCATGGGAACCAAGTACGGCGTGGTCAAGACGCAGCTGGAAGGCCGCGGCTGGACGCACTGGCTGGAGGTGCCGGGGATCGAGTATGCATAGGAGGCAAACATGACAGAGAACCGAAATGAAAAACTGCTGAATGAGGCGCTGCGTTACATCGTCGCGCATATCCCCGGTGAGGAGGCGTACAGATTTCTGCACAGCCAAATGGGTATCAGCAACGAAGAGCTGATGCAGTATGGGCTGAATGACCTGCGGGAGTATTTTCAATATGAGTGGGAAGAAGGAACGCTGTGGAGAGAATTCACAGATCAAATGGACAGGCTGCTGCCGCAGCCCGATGTGCATACTACCTCTGCGTGGATCTCCTTCGCCAGTGAGCTGGCAGAGGGAGTAGAGACTTCTTTCGTCTTGGAAGCGAATAAACTGCTCTCTGCCTTCCGCGAAATCGCGGGGAACTTCAGCCCCAATGTCGTGGACACCGTCTATCAGGTAGTCCTCGTGCCAAACAATGCGCTGCTGAGTCACGAGATATTCCCCGCAGCTGTGGCGGCGGAGCAGGGGGCGGATGTCCAGGCGATATCAGACATGGCCGCAAGCGGTTCTTTCGAGGGCGGTCGGATGGATATCCAGCAGATGTAAACGGTGGGGTCAAGACACAGCTCCAAGGCCGTGGCTGGACGCATTGGCTGGAGGTGCCGGGGATCGAGTATGAATGAGGGTAATTTGTAAAAGCTGATTGCTATTCTCAGGTGTATCGGCTATAATAATGACAGAACAGGTTAAAGGAGGTGCCACCGCTATGAGTACGCTGTCGCTCAGTGAGGTCAAAGCCGTCGTGAAGGAATTGCTGAAACGCTACCACGCGGAATATGCGCTGTTGTTCGGATCGTATGCCCGTGGTGACGCCGCACCCGATTCTGATATCGACATCATTATCGTGGGCGGAAAAGACTTTGTGCCCCGTAACATTTTCGCACTGGCCGAGGACTTGCGTGAAATGACTGGGCGGAATGCCGATGTGTTTGAGATGCGGGAGGTCAATACGGGAACGCCTTTTTATGAGTCCGTAATGAAGGAGGGTATCCGTATCGCATGAAGAAGACAGATACTGAACGGTTGAAGAAGATTGTTTCCCTGTGGGATGCACTGAGCAGCGAGATCGAACGGCGGGGCATCACACGAGAGATGTTGTTGACTGAGCAGTTTTCTCAATGGGCAGTAACCACGCCGGTCTATAACATCGGTGAACAGGTCTATCAGCTTTCGCCAGAGTTCAAAAAGGAACATCCAGACATTCCGTGGAGCGTTGTCTCCGGGCTGCGGCATCGGTTGGTGCATGATTATGACGGTATCAACTGGTCACTGATCGCAGACGTCATCTTTGATGACATGAACCCCTTTGTAGAACAAGTTAAGAGCATACTATCAGAGTGAATAGAAACAATGAAAAGCGCAGGCGAAGGCCTGCGCTTTTTCTGTGCCTTGCAAGGAGGAAACGACATGGCGTATGTAAAGGAACACGCACCGTCAGAGGTCTACCACCTGGCGAAGAAAGAAAACCTGAACAGCATTCTGGATGACGGCATGATCCGCCGTTTCAGTGATACGGAATGCTGGTTCTGTGCCGACCTGCAAAAGATGAGAGCGTACATGGAGCAGACCGTCATGTGCGAGGGCAAACCCTACTATAACGTGACAGGTCAACTTTGCCGTTATCCCAAATTTGTGCCGGAGGACTATGTCCTCCTCAAGCTCATACCCTGCCGACAGAAGGACAACTGGTATCGCTGGGAGCAGGAAATACCTGCGGGAAGCCCTGTGGCGCTGGTCAGGGCAGCGCGTGAATTCTCCGCGCTGAAGATCGGCTACCGCGGTGACCTCGCATTTCACAATGCAGAGGTCATCGATGTGCCACAGTTTCTTGTGGAGGGGGTCACACAGGGCGAGCCGGTGCAGACCAACACAGAGCTGTGGGACATTCTCTCCCAGCGCATCGAAGATGAGATGGCCGATTATATGCGCCGACTGGATCTGCGTACCCGCGACGAGCTGATACAGACGGCAGACGAGATCGACGCCATGATGACCTGCGACTGCGAACTGCGGCTGCTGGGAGAATGTCTCCCGCGTGAGGAGCTGGTCTTCCTGCTGGAGCAGGATAGACCGCTGGAGCAGATGAGCAAGGCGTGGATGGAGCATCGGAATGTGGATGTAGGTGAGACATTCCAGAGCCTGCTCACCGGCCTGTATGCAGAGCGGCAGCACGATATGGACATGAAAATGTAAGGAGGCACAGCATGGGAGAAACCAATATCACCATCAATTTTGACGCGGCCAAGCTGGACGCACTGGAGTTTGTCCTCCGCAAGCAGCGGTCATCCGTGCAGCGGCGCATGGTGGAAATGCTCCAGCAGCTCTACGAGTCGGAAGTCCCGGAAGCGGTGCGGGAGTATGTGGACAGCAAGGCGACACCTGTCGCAAGGCCCAAGCGACCGGCAAAATCGGTCACACCCAAGGTGCAGATCAGCGAGGCAAAACTGAAGGAGGACAACTGATATGGGAAGGCAGGATGACACGGCTTCTACCTGTGCCGCATACCGTGTAACGGAAAACGGCCAGACGCGGTACTTCACGACCTCGCCCGGTGAAGAACTGCTGGATGCTGCAAGGATGCTCCGCAGGTACTGCACGAGTACAGAACACAGCACCGGCAAATTCATCTCTCTGTATTTGCAGGCGCAGCCTATCACATCGGAGGAGTACCAGCAACTGATGCGTCTCCGCATGGAGAACACCGGAAAAGTTACCGGCGTGTTTGATTTAGATTTTGACAAGCGGGAGTTTTCGGCTGTTCACATCATGGACGGTTGGACAACGTGGGCGATGCGGGATGTGATCCCGTCTATCCATCAGGTCACAAATCCGTGCTTCACAACGGCGGAGGAGCAGCTCCGTAAACTGCTGGAGCTGCTGGACGGCATGGAGCTCACATCGGCTGGACATCTCACCGCGCAGAATTTTTCGTTCAGTGATGAGATCCTGATGGAGGATGGCAAGCTCAACTTCTACGTGCAGGCGGACTTTGATGTGGATGCCGCCTTCGGCACATTCGTGTGTACAGATGAGAATGATGACTGGCTGAATATCTACGCCAACTACGACATCGCGCAGGACAGACCGTGCGATACGCTGGAGCTGAATCTCTGCAAGGGAGATGGCACAGAGGAGAATTGGAGCTATCACCTGAATGCCGCCGAGCAGGAGGTGCTGGCTCGGAAGATGGAGGCGTTTTGCCAGCAGCAAAACGGCATGAGCCTGCACGATTTCGCCCGGCAGCTTCAAGAGGAGCCGGGGCCGTCTCCGCAGATACAGATGTAGCCCCGTGTTTGCCCCTGTGGGCCGGTTTGTGGCCTCGCAGGAACGCGGGAGGGTAAAGATAGCGGCCCCGGAGATTTGCAACGTTTTTGCCCGCTTTTCGGTGCGCCGAAAGCGGAGCAGGAGAAAAGCATTGGCGCTTTTCTGCGCCAATGCCGGTCACGGCAGCCCGCAGTGCGGACTGCCACGAGGGTTTGCGGCATTTTGCGATTGGCGCTGATTATCGAATTCCAAATGTGCTTTGGCGCTATTCTTTGTAAAAATGCCCGTCAGCCCCGTGTTAACAAGGTTTTCGTAAGGATGTTTTTAAGATTTAGGATTATGCGGTATGGCACGGGATATGCTATACCGCATTTCCTTTCCAGAGAGTGACCTTTGAATGGTCAAATTCTCCGATATGGTTATAGATGATTTCAATTTCCTGTAACCGTCTGCCGCTGCTCTTATCGGGTGCATGGACGATAATCTTGTCAACAAACTCCCGGAGGATTTCAGGCGTCAACTCGGTCAGTTCTGTGTATTTCTTTACGATGGCAAGAAAGCGCTTCACGTCAACACTTTTCTTTTCTTCCTGCTGAAGCTCATTCTGAATGGTATCCGCCTCGGCCTGTAAGGTACGCTGTTCTTCCTCATAGCCTTTAGACATTTTCATAAACCGCTCGTCAGAAAGTTTGCCAACGATGTTGTCCTCATAGATACGCTGGAAAATGGTATCCAGTTCCCCGATACGCTTCTGCAGCTCAATCAGCTTCTTTTTCTTCTGCGCCAGCTCACGGTTTTTCTGCCGCACATCGGCATCCATCACCATCCGCACAAATTCATCCTCATAGTTGGAAACATAGCGGATGACTTCTTTCAGGTTTTCCAGGACGATTCGCTCCACTACCACGTTACGGATATAGTGCATGGTACAGTTGGAAGTATTGTTCCTGTAATTTCCACAGACATAATGATGTTTTTCTGCCGGTTCATCAGCTTTCCGATGGAAGGTCAGTTTGCTCCCGCAGTCTGCACAGTAGAGCAGACCGGAGAACATGGGCATTTCCCCCATCCTGGTAGGCCGTCTTTTCCCGGCCCGGATTTTCTGGACGATCTCAAACGTTTCCTTGTCAATGATGGCCTCATGGGTATCTTCAAAGACCTTCCACTGATCGGGAGTATGCTTGATTTTCTTATGGCACTTGTAAGACTTGTTGTGCGTCTTAAAGTTTACCGTATGCCCCAGGTAATCCACCCGGTCCAGTATCATTGCGACAACCGGGCCGTTCCATGCGTATTTATGGGGAGGAAGTACGGTACGCGGTTTCTCGCCTCTTTCCAATGCGTAGTAGGTGGGGCAGAGGATTTCTCTTTCCGTCAGCATATTTGCGATCTGGGTAGGACCATAACCACTGACACACAGACGGAAGATTTCACGGACCACTTCGGCGGCTTCTTCATCTACGATCCATTCCTTTTTGTTTTCAGGATTTTTCCTGTAACCGTAAGGAGGATGGGAGCCGATATGTTCTCCGGCCATTCCCTTTGAACGCTTCACTGCACGGATTTTCTTGCTGGTGTCCTTTGCGTACCATTCATTGATGATGTTGCGGAAGGGGGTAAACTCGTTATCTTCCTGGTTGCTGTCCACCCCGTCATTGACTGCGATAAAATGAACATCATGCTCCGGGAAGAAGATTTCCGTGTACATACCTACCTGCAGATAGTCACGGCCCAAGCGGGACATATCCTTGACGATAACCCGCTTTACCTTGCCGCTCTCCACATCTGCGATCATGCTCTGAAAGCCGGCCCGGTTGAAAGTCGTGCCTGAGATACCATCATCAATGTAAAACTGGATGTTGGTGTATCCCCTGTCCATTGCGTACTTTTTGAGGATTTTCTTCTGATTTATAATGCTGTTGCTGTCGCCCTCCTGTTTGTCGTCCTGGGATAACCGACAGTAAAGAGCGGTGATTTCATCGCTACTCAAAACGGTAAAAGGAAAACTGTTCACGGCAGGGCGGGTGTTTGACTGTAACATTTTAACCTCCTTATCCGACAGTCAAACAGACAATGCTTTTCCTAACTCAATTATACCGCGCTGCCTGGAAGCTGTCTGCTGCCTTTTTCTATTTGTTTGCAGTATTTTTTCGGAGGTCATTCCGTATCAGACGCTTCACTTTGGAAACGGCGTCCTCCGTGGCGTCAGGTCTGGAATGGGATTTCACAACATAAGTTGTATTCCCAATTTTATATTCACGCACCATCTGCGGCGCGGTTCTTACTTCGTTTTGCATATAGTTCACCCTTTCAAATACAAAACCATTTCTTGCATCAAAAGAGACAGAAAACGGACGGCTGTTGGCACAGCTCCACGGGAGTCTCACCCCGGCCCATGCTGATGGGTGCGGCGCACAATGCTTTGTGGGCGTTCAATGCGCGAGTATCTTTGACCCTGCCCGTGTGTCATCGCCCACAAGCTGCCACGCTTGCTTTGCGGTCTGGTGCTGTTCGCTCGCCCGTTACAGTGGTCCCGTCCTGCGGACTTGAAACGAGGTCATGGCGCACCGGCCGTATGGCTCGGCACAAACAGGAATGTATCCGTTTGCCTTATACTGCGGCGTTGGCCTCCCAACGGGCTTTCTTTGTCAAGGTGCTGCCTTCGGCCACGAAAGAGAGAAACAGGGAAAGGGTAAGCTGTTTCCGCTTTCAGACCGGGTCTGTCAACTCATGCTGACAATGGAATGAATGAGCTTGATCTCCAATCGGCGCTTCATGTACTCGTCCACCCGAACATGGGGCTGGCCGTCAGGATCGTAAAGCGTCCGGGTGCAGAGCTTATTGATATAGCCCTCATAATACCGGAGTACCTGATCCACAGCCTGAGAGTCCCCGTCACGGGCGGCGTCAATCACCGAAAGAGGAAGAAGCTCCTTGCCCTTGTAAGTGGGTTTCTTCATACCTTCAACCTCCCTTCGGCATGAGTGCGGCCAACTTGATCCGCAGCTCGGTCAATGATTTTGCCCTTCGCCGCTGAACGGCGCTGCGAGACATTCCAACAAGGCGACCAACCTCCTGATCCGGCAGGTCCAGAACAAAATGCAGGATCAAAATACTCTGCTCCTGGACAGGCAAACCGGCGAAGGCATCAGCCACAAGCTCGTTTTCAATATGTAGGTCATACCCGTGGGACGAGAATGTAAATCTGTCACTGGGGTAATGATCTACAACGCAGAGCTTGTCCATCTCCATCTGCGGAAGGTCGCTGAATGACAGTTCCCTGTCACGGCGCCTCTGCATTTCCCGGAGGTAGTCGATTGCCTCATGGTACAGTACCAGTTTGCAGTAAGCATCGAACTGGCACCGTTCGCCATAGTCATTACGGGGGATCATATCCATCTTTTCACCCCCTTTCCTGGGGGAATGAGGTGGGTTTCTCCCTTTCCGCTAACAAGGCGAACGCAAAGCCGCTCGCTACCCGCTAAAAGCCTCCTTTTTGAAAATTTCTCAAAAATTTTTTTCGAGGCGGGCTTGTCCTCGGAAAGCAGAAAAAAGCGCCCAACAAGTCGCAACGGACCTGCTGGACGCAGAAATGTTTTATAAAGAAGATTACTTACATGGTATAGTTCATATCCAAAGCCGGACGACTCCGACGGAGGGGCTACGCTTTTTTTAACTGGTGCAGATCATGGATACTGCGAAATAAAAAGAAGGACACGGCAAATTAACCTCCCATCGGCTACCGTGTCCCTGCAAGTCGTCATTGGTTTGTGCAAGCGCAAAGAAACGGCGGCTCTGAAAATCAAAGCCGCCGTTTCAAATGGGCGTGTCAAATTGTCTGCTCTACGACGGCTTTTTTTCTTTTGCCGTCGTGCGGCAGTTGTTCTTATCTGTACTTGTCTAGTATCGAATTTGCCTCTACTTCTGTCATATTTCCAGATTTAGTCTGATCGTTTGTGTATTGCTCCAAGGCCGCATACAGTTCAGCTTTTGTATTATACGGGCCAAAGTTCCGATAACTGTTACCGTCATACAAGACTGTCTGAAAAACCTCGGACTGCGGATTATTAGGCATACTAAAGAAAATTTGGTCCTCTTCATAAGAACTTCGCTTGCCAACCTGTACTCCGTCCTCAATCCCAGACAATGCGGATTGATACTGAGCAATAGCAGCGGCAGCTTCCTCCTGAGTAAGTTCCCCTGCGGCTACAAGCGCCTGTAGGTTGTCGCTTTCAGTTTCAATCCATCCAGCAAATTCTTCATAGCTGTAGAAATCCGGCAGTTCTACGGTGGGAGATGTATCCCATGTACTTCCGCCATCATAGCTCACCTGAGCGGTAGTACCATCCATTCGGAATACAGCTTCGGAAATTTCCTGTGCTAGATGGTCATCGGATTCTGCTTTTGATGGTGCTGCTTGTGTAGAAAAGCCCGTCAGGACACTTCCTGTAAGCAGGAGCGCAAGTGCGCCAGTCAAGATTTTCAGTTTCATCGTATTACCTCCTTGAACTTTATGCTTCTAAAAATCAATCACTTTTCCTCCTTTCGTACAGTAGAATACCCTGTTGATGTTGAAAGGATATAAAGGCAATGTTGTACCAGTGTTGAACGCAAAAAACTCTGCCCTTCGATGAAAGGGCAGAGCCTTGTTTAGAAATAGATTACAAATTCCATGCCGGTTTTTGATTTCATAGAAGTGAAACAGTATTGAAGCCCCTGCTTATCTAAAATGGTTTTTACGATATACAGCCCCAAGCCGTTGCCGCCGTTTGCCGGATCGCGTGCTCTATTCGGCCTGTAGAACGGTTCAAATATGTGTTGCAGTTCGTCCGGTGACAGCGGAACGCACTCGTTTTGAATTGACAAAACTGATTTTTTCAACTTAACTTTTATGTGCCTTTCAGCTTCTGTATAATTCACGGCGTTTGACAGGATATTCGACAGTGCCTTTTTTAGTTGATTTTCTGGCAAACGCACTGACATATCTTCAATAATCTCTATCTGAAACCGCAGCCCGTTCGTTTCAGCAATCAGGCGGTATGGCTCACACAATTCGCTAACACATTCTGCTAATGAAAAAGTTGTTACAGGAACATCCTCCATCTGCATTTGTAGGCGTGACGCATTGAGAATATCTTTTATCATTTCTGCAAGCTGCTCAGTAATTTCTTTGCATCTAGGCAAATATGATTCATAATCGCTGTACTCTCCAATTTTAAGAATCATGTTTTCCAATGTCGCATTTAACTCTGTAACAGGTGTTTTTAATTCATGGGACGCAGTACGCAGAAAATCAATCTTTTCTTTTTCAACAAGTTGGACTTTATCTTTTTCTTCCTCCAAATTCCGGATTGTCACAAGCAACGATTGATACAAGCTGTTGATGTCATTAGCTAATCCGCCGATTTCGTCTGTGGAGATCACGGTGATCTCGGCGGTACGATCCAACTTTGACATTTGATGGACAGACGTTGAGATAGACAATATCGGGCCCGTTATTCCTTTGGAGAACAAAAACGAAAAAACCAGCGAAATTACCATGCAACAGGCAAATGAAAGCGGAAATGACTTTAGGATTGTCTGCGTTATGAGCTGCGGCATATCCACTTCGGAAAACGCAAGCACATCTTCGTTTGTGACCGTTGTGCTTGTGATAAGGACATTTTCCGATGGAGCAATCATAAAAATCAGTACATGAGCCAAAACGGTGATTAGAAGCATCATTCCGAATGTAAATGCAAATATTTTATAAAATAGCTTTGTTTTCATAGTGATTCTCCATCTCGAATTTGTAGCCAATGCCCTTAACCGTAGTAATGCAATCCAAGCGGAGTTTTTTCCGAATGTTGCGTATGTAGGCGTCTATTGTCCTATCTATTACATCACAGTCATAGCCCCAAACATCGTCCAGTATTTGATTGCGGGACAACACCAAGCCTTTATTTTCAATCAAGACTTTCAGGATTTCGAGTTCTTTCGGGGTAATTTCAATTTTCCCATTTTCATCATGTGCGGTATATCCCGCAAAGTCTACGGTAACATTCCCAAGCCGAATTGTGCTTACAGTAGATTTATTCTCGCTCCTGCGGAGCAAGGCCGTAATTCGTTTTCCTAAAATAAGCATAGAAAACGGTTTAGTTATGTAGTCATCTGCTAGTTCATCAAAACTGTTGGACTGTGTATATTCATCGTCAACGGCCGTAAGCATAACAACAGGGATGTTGCTAATCTTTCTGATCTCATGTAAAATCGTTACACCGGACATTTTGGGTAGCATAATATCTAACACTGCTAAATCAATGCTGTTATCACGAAAAATATTCAGAGCCTCTTCGCCATCAAGAGCAGGAAAAAGAGTATGTCCCGCTGTTTTCAAGTATTCGCAAATAGCTTTGTTTGTTCCTTGGTTATCTTCAACGATCATTATCTGAGCCATAGAAAGCACCTCCTTAAAAAAGTATAAAGCACTCATGTTGTACCAGTATGGAGTTATCTGTTTTTTATCCTCATATCTTTTGGTTTTTCAGCGTCCGTTGGTATCAGCCACATACGGCTGAACTTAAAAGCGCCAGGTATGCGATTTTCTTCGCACAGCTTTTGAACCCGTCGTTCGGAAATGCCCCACTTTTTTGCCGCTTCTGGTGCAGAGATATATTCAAGCATTTTGCTATCCTCCCGTAAAAAATCCTTTGTCATTATTATATACGGTTAGCCGAATGATAGCAATATCGAGATATGAAATATAAAATGTAGGAAGAATGGATATCACATCATTCCGTGTGCAGACTATGAAATATAGAATGTATGTGGGTGATGTTGAATGGCAAAAGTTGAAGACTGCCCTGGCTTTGAAACCTTCGGTGCAGATGTAAAAGAAGCACGGAAGGCGAAGAACCTTGCACGAAAAGATTTAGCCGAAAAGGTGAACATTGATACCAGGTATCTTGCCAACATTGAAAACGAGGGCACGATCCCCAGCCTGCCGGTCATCATACAGCTTGTAAAAATCTGCGGCCTGCCGATGGAGAGATATTTCAATCCAGAGGTCATGCGAGAGGAAAGCGAGCTGCGCCAGCGGGTCAGCCACAAGCTGAAGCTCTGTCCTGAAGAATACCTGCCGATTATCGAAGGTGCCATAGACGGGGCGCTCAAAATGGAACAGACTGCGAAGCAGAAGGAGGACGCATAATCGCGGCCTCCTTCTGGCGTTTCTATATCAAGTTTCCCGGCACTTTTCCAAAAGTTCCCGGCACCTCTGCTGGATTTCTCCGGTTTCTGTCACAGTCAGGTCACGGTCATTTCCGGTAATCTTATCTTCCAGAAAGTTAGCGTATGTACTCAACAAAGCGTTCCGTAAATCCTCCGGGGTTTTCTGTATCTCGGCGCTGTACCAGTCATTCCGGTGGGGCTCCCATGCCATCAATGTATAACCGTGGCTGGTCTGAACCACCTCATACAGAGGGTCATCCTCCAGATATGCCTGAAACACTTTCAAAACCTTTTCAAAGGTCAGCATTTCCCGCACCTCCCATTCAGCTGCAAATCAGTTCCCTGATTAAAATTTCCTCAATCTGTGTCGTTAATGTGTTCATCAGCCCCACCCAGCGCATAGGGTCATAGGCTTTCAGTTCCTCCGTGACACCCGCAACTTCCATCATGTGAGGCAACATGGTGTCCACACGCTCCTGCGCTGTCCGGTCAATCTCTATCAGGTGCGGATACAGCTTCTCGCTCATCAGCAGTTGGTTGTAGAGAATGGGGCGATGTTCCTTTAGGTAGGATTTTCGCATTCTGCCGTACTTGCCGATAGAAGTTTCCGGCTGTTCAGAAAGTTTTAGGTTGGGTATATCATAATCTCCACAACGAATGTAAGTCAACTTACTCATATTCATTCTCCTTTGCTTCGTGATGATTAGACTGCTGCGCTGGCTGCTATGCTGCCTTTGTGCGGTTCTTCTTTTGGTAGCTGTCCGACAGTAGAAAAAACGCCTTTTTTCATATCCTCAGCCCGGATCAGGGCTTTCTTAGCGTCCATTTCCGCTTTTTTCTTCGCCTTGATTTTGTCCTCATACTGTTTCTGTGCGCCGCTGGCTTTCCGCTTCAAATAATTCTGATGAAGCCTGTCCTTGCGTTCTTCTTTTTTCTGCAGTTCTTCCTGTTCCTCCGGGGTTAAAGGAACCGGCTGTAAGGATGGTGGGATATAGCGCCCTAAAAAATTGAAGTAGATTTCAATTTCCTGCGTGGTGTCTTGGCTGCCTTTTCGGGCGCGTTCGTGGACAAGGATTTTCTCTACAAACTCGTTGAGCATGGTGTTTGTCAGAGTGTCAAAATTCTCATACTTATCAATTAGGGCTATAAATTTCTCTGCGGATTTCTGGCTCTGCTCATAGCCAGTAACAGCCTTTTCCAGCTCTGCAATTTCAATCTCAAGTGCATCCTGCTCTTTGGCATACTGTGCATCAAGCGCCCTATATCGTGCATCCGGCAGCTTGCCGAGGGCGTTGTCCTCATAGATTTTGCAAATCAGTTTTTCCAGTTCTCCGGCTCTCTTTTGGGCAACAGCCAAACGCCTGCGCTTTTTCGATATATCGGCACTCTGTTGAGCAACCTGCGTCTCCTGAACAGTGTGAATAAATTCCGTCCGGTCATTTTTGGAATATTCAGCGATAGCCCGGAGCGTGTCGGAAGCCAATGTCAGGACAGCACTCTCATTGATACGGTGTTGTGTAGGGCATAGTGTCCCACACGGAACTTTGGTATAATTGGAACAGGTATATTGAGAAACCCGCTTGCCATTGTTGGTGCGGTGGACATACATCTTGCCGCCACAATCGGCACAATAGAGCAAGCCTGTGAGGGGAGCCGCTTCGCCCCAGCCGTTTGGATAACGCCGTACATTGCTGCGGATTTTCTGCGCCAAATCAAAGGTCTGCTGGTCGATAATGGCTTCATGGGTATTCTCAAAGATCGTCCATTCGTCCTCAGAAACATAGTGGCTTTTCTTGTCCTTAAAGTGCTTGCGGGTCTTGAAATTGATGGTATGCCCTAAATACTCTCGTTTTTTCAAAATGTTCACGATGGTAGATGATCCCCATCCATAGGGGTCTTTGACCGGCTTTGAACGGTTCACACCCTCGTTGAAGCGGGCAAGGTGTACGACAGGAATTTCAATCCGGTCTGTGGATAATTTGCAGGCGATCTGGTAAGGCCCATATCCCTCCAGCGTGAGGGAGAAGATACGGCGTACTACTTCGGCAGCTTCCTCATCTACCAGCCAATGCTCCCGTTTTTCGTCCCATAAGTAGCCGTAAATCACAGTGCCGGTCAGGTGCTTGCCACTCATGCCTTTTGACTTAAACACAGAGCGGATTTTCCGGCTGGTATCACGGGCGTAAAATTCATTCATAATGTTGCGGAACGGGGTAAAATCGTCATCGCCTTTCAGACTGTCCACACCGTCGTTGATGGCAATCAGACGAACGCCTCGCTGCCGCAAAACCTCCATAACTTGACCGACCTTCAGATAGTCGCGTCCTAACCGGCTCATGTCCTTGATGACGATTGCCTCTACACGCCCTGCCTCCACTTCCTCCATCATCGCCAAAAATCCGGGGCGGTCAAAACGGGTGCCTGAGATACCATCATCGGTAAAGTGCGTAGGGTTGGGCAGCCCATTCCGGCGGGCAAAATCCTCTAACATCTGCTTTTGGTTGGATATGGAATTGCTCTCGCCCTGTAACTCATCGTCCCGGCTCAGGCGCTCGTACAGTGGGGTAATTTTTTCATTTCTCATGGCTGTACCTCCTGAAACAAAAATGCTCTAAGTGATTGCTTCACTAACCATGACAGAATCATGATTAAGAAGTCACTTAGAGCATATATCACCGCTGGCGAGCTTGTATTTCTTATACTGCCTCACGGCGAAGTGCTGGGGGCTGCGACGTTCCAACCCGTCAAACATATAGTCCACCGCATTTTTGAAGGTTTCGTCATCCTCCCGGACTTCCATGCTGTTTATCATTTCCACCAGCGTATTCATGTTGCGTTCTTCCTCCGGCCCCTCAAAGACGATGTAGGCCACAAGGGCGCAGTACAAGAGGGTTTCAGCTTTAGTCCAGAACTCGTCGCCCTCCTTGCCGTCGCCTTTGGTGTTGGCGATCAGAGCGGTAACGAATTTCAAAACATCGCTTTCCGTCTTGATATAGGCCAGCGGATTGTAGTGCATGGATTTTGAAAAGTCGATACTGTTGAACACCCGCACCCTGTATTTCTCCCGTTGCAGGAACCGCCCGCACTGGTCGAGAGTGCCGCCCTTCGGGTCTACCACCACATACGAGGAATGGGCTTGAAGGAGCTGCGGGGTCAACCAGAACCTTGTCTTTCCCGAGCCGGACGATCCGATGACACAGGCGTTTAGGTTCCGGGCATTGGCGGGTATCTTCGGACGGGTGTTCATGGTAAGGAACTCCGTCCCGGTCAGAATGACATTGTTCTGAAATTTAGGGTCTACAAACGGCTTTATATCCTCCTTTGTTCCAAAGCGGGCGGTGCCGTACTCTGCATCCCGCCGGAATTTTTTCGCCTGCCTGATCTTTGACTGTATCAGCAGATACACCCCAGCCGCACCGGCAAGGCCCACCAGCAGGTCAATACCTCCCAGCCCCGGCCAGTAGGTTTCAAAGGCTTTGGGGAAGGTATCGAGCATCCCCATGAGCTTTGTCCCGAAGTCTGTGCCGGGGGCGATCCGGTAGGCCGTCCCGATTTTGGAGAAGAACCAGAACACAAAGAGGTACGGCAGGTTTGGGAGCACATATTTTCTAATCTTGTCACTCAACGTCCGTCCTTCACCGCCTCTCTGGTCCGCTGCTTTTCCTTTGCCTGCGTCCTGATCTGCTCCGTGAATTTCCGAAGCTGGCCGAGGATGGAAGCCTTGTCCTGCTCTTTGTTCAGCACCTTTGCGCTGTACTTCTGGAAGGCCGCCGTGATAGCGTCCGCCTGATTGGCTTTGAAAAACAGCAGGTAATGACCGGGGCTCACTTTATGGAAAGCGTAGTCCACATGGAACTCCTTCGCGATCCGGTCAAAATCCTTTGGAGCTCCCACATAGGGCATGGCACTTTTGCCGCCATAGTGGTTCATCAGCTTTTTCACGCTCTGGCGTCCCTGCGGGGTCAGCGCCTTCCGGTGGTGCTTTTGCAGCGCCCGAACCACCTTGCCAAGAGCGGCAGCCAGCACTTTTCCTGTGAGCTTCGTTGTCCTGATCGAAAGGGCAACCGTTTTTTGGTTTACTTCTTCCTGCATAAAACCTCCTTTCCGTCGGGGTTCCCGCTATCCGGGAGGCCCCCGTACAATCTCGGGGAACAGAAAACCTCGGGCCAATGTGGCCCGAGGCTTACCGCTCGGCATCCCTGCCGGACGGAGCTTTCTTTTCCGGCTCCGTCTGGACTTTTTCGCCCTGTTCCCGCATGGTCTGCAAGATAGAGGGCTTCTTTTGAAGCTGGGAGGGCTTTTCGCCGGACAGCGGCTTGATACATTCCAGACGGTCAGCCGCCCGGATGGCGTTGTCCGTGAGCTGCCTCTGCCATGCGCCTACACTGGGAGCCCAGCGGAAACCGCTGCTTTTCAACTCGGCCCGGGTGTCCGCGTCAGGCTTTCCATCAAAGAATACCTGCAAGCGGTTGTCCTCCCGGTTCATCTCCACACGGCCCCCGTCGAACTCCCAGCCGGAAAACTCCCGCTGCGCCTGTTTGGAGAGCTGTTCGATACGCGTCTTTACCCGGCGGATCTCCGCATTGTTGTTGGTAAGCTGGTAGCTTTCAAAGGGCCTCGGGTCGCTCCGCCAGTTTGCCGCCATGCTTGCTTTCAGCTTTTCGATCTGGTCCGGCGACAGCAGCGCACAGCCATCCAGCTTGCCATGCTTGCGGTAATAGGCGTTGACCTCCTTCATAATGAGCTGGGAGCGTTCCAGCCCGTCCAGCTTCTTCTGGAGCTTTTCAATCGCTGCCGGGTCATCGGCGCTGATCCCGCCCATGCCGGTACTGCGTATCTTATCCAGCAGCCCTTGAATATACCGCCATTCCTCCATGTTGCTGTCCCGGGCCCGGTTCTGTTTTTCCTTCTTTCCCACCGGGAAATTGGCAGGTCCGGCGATCATCACAGAGGGAACCCTTGCGTCAATGGCAAAGCCCTGGTTCATGTTTTCGGCCAGCTTGCGGGCGTAGGTGTCTAACAGATGGTCGATCTTCTCATGGTACATGGGGTCCACCCGGGATTTCTGCTGTTCCGCTATGGCGGCGGCCTTGTCCACCATTGCCCGGTATTCCGCCGTTGCGCTCCCTTCCTTGTAGTCGGAAAAGCTGTTCATTTCTTTTGCCCGGCGGGCGGCTCCTTCATTGATAGGGTAATAGTTGATGGTATGCACCTCCTTTATGCTTCGGGCCATGCTGGCCCGAAGTCTTACCGTTCTTCATGGGAAGTCCCCGCCTTGTCCTTTTTCGGAGTGGGTGGGGCTTCTTGAAACCGTTTGAGTGCAGCGAGAATGGAGTGGACAGGCTCGGCCTTTTCAGGATAGGCAAATATCCGGTGTTCCGGCGGAATGTCCTGCGGCCCGTGGTAATACTCCTTGAAGCCCTCCGGGACTGCCGACACATACCCACCGGGAGCGAATACGCCGCCCTCGTTGATACGCACATCCCGTCCGTATGCTTCATAATCGAAGTAGTTCTGAATGTGCTCCGGTATGTCGATGGTCCCAAGCTCGTCGGCGTACAGACGGCCCAGCCCTTCATCATCAGAAATATCCGGGTAAAAGCGGTAAAGGTCAAGGTTCTGCGTCAGGTTTATCAAATCCTTCACGCTCCGTGTGTGGTTTCCCAAGACAAGAGCGGCTTCAAAGGTTTCCAGTCCGCCCTTATCCCGTACTTCCAGCAGAGCGTGGCCCAGCTCGTTCAGCTCGTCGATGTTCTCACATTCGTAGAGATGATCGTAGAGCCCCAGCACATCGCTGTCAAAACTGGTAAAGAACACTTCGCTGTACCGTTTCCCATCTATCCCGATTTTGGCAAGGGCGGCCTGCAACTCCTGTGTCGTCATGGGGAAATGTACCGTTGTCCCTACCTCGATCCCCATTAAGGGGTACAGGGCTGTATTGGTTATATAGGCTTCAAACATGGGCTTATTCCTCCTTTCCGGCCCGGTCAGCCAGCACCTCATAGATCCCGGCCATAATGTAATCGGCGCAAGGGAGGGCAATCGCATTTCCCAGCGCCTTGTAGCGTTGCAGAGGCCGGATCTCCATGCCGTCCGCCCCGTACTTTGTCCAGCCCTCCGGCAGCCCCATCAGCCGTTCACTTTCTGTTTCCGTCAGAAAACGGATACAGCCGCCCTCCGGGTCGCCCTCATACCAGAAGGCAAAGGGCGTTACATCACTGGCTAAAAGAGTGGGAAAAGGGTCAGTTGGTAATCCGAAGCTGTTTCGGAAGGCCGTTTCTTCCTGCCTTTTTGCCGCTCCCCGCATACGGAAGCACTGAAAGGGGTGGATGACTGGTATCTGCCGCCCTGTTTCAAAAGAAGCTGTTCGATCTCCTTCGGCGGCGGCCCGCCCGCCCTCTCCGCAAGGCGGAGGAAGTGGGAGCATTGGACGGGGCTTAAATAGTATGTCTGCGGCACGTCTGCCTCCAAAATCCGCCACGACGAAAATCCGCTGCCTTCGTGCCAGCCTTCGGGAGCCTGCCCAATACTGGGCGTCCATGAGCCGCCAGCACACATCAGGCGTTCCCCCTCGCACCATTCCGGCGTTTCCCCATCTTCCCGAAGGAGGCATTGGAACTTCGGTGTCCGAGAAGGCGGATAGGACGGCTCTAAAGTCCATCCGGTCATTTGTAGAAAACGCTCCCATGACGTTTTCCCAAACAGCGATAGCTGGATATAGGTTATCAGTAGCATCCCTCATTTCCTGTATGATACGAAACGCCTGATAGAACAGGCTTGATTTTGCCCCGGCAAGGCCGGAGCGGTTGCCGATCAGAGAAAGGTTCTGACAGGGGGAACCGAAGGTAATTATATGGACAGGTGGGATTTTCCCGCCGTCCACCTTCGTAATATCTCCCAAATGCGCCATATCGGGAAAGTGCCTTTTGGTTATGGAGATGGGCGCTTTTTCAATCTCGCTGGCCCATACCGGACGGATACCGCACCGGGAAGCAGCCAGAGGGAACACGCCGATCCCGTCAAAAAGGCTCCCCAGCTTAATGTCCGGCATAGCCCGGGGTGCCGTGTCCCTTCACGGCAAGCACCCCTTCCAGCGTTGTCGCCGCAATGCCCAGCCGCCCGGCAACCGCAATATCGTTTTTTACATCCTCGTCCACAACGCTGCCACAGACGATCAGGGTATGGGAGCGCCGCAGCATATCCCGGCGCATATCAATCCCGGCCTTGTGTTCCTCGGGAACGCTGTCATTCAAAAACAGCGGCAGGTACAAGAGCGGGCAGATTGGGGAAAAGCCCGCCTCATAAGCAAGACGGCAGTAGTGGGCCGCCAGCTCCATATCAACATCCGGCTCGCCGCTCCATGCGGCGGTCAGGTATGCTAAAGGTCGTTTCATTAGTTGAGCCTCCATTTCTGTTTTGGTTTAGGGAAAAGCAAGAGTTTGCCCAACCCCTCCGCCCCTTCCCCCGGGAAGGGGAACGGCTCTGGAGAATTTATATCCCCGTCGCTTGACCGGGAAAAAGCATAACCGGGAGAAATCCGTCAAGGGTGCCTCTGGCACCGCCTGCGGCGGCGCTGCCCTTGACTGATTTTCCCGGCTATGCTACGGAATAACTGGCGACGGGGAATAATTTATATCTCCAGAGCTTCGGGGCGCGGGGCAGAGCCCCGCAATCCTCGGGCCACGTTGACCCGAAGTTTCGGCTTACTTTTCCTGTTCGTTTTTCTTCTCCGGCTTTTCGTGTTCCTTCTGCTGGCCCTTCCAGTCGTCCAGCAGCTTGATGATCTGGTCCTTCATTTCCCTCGGCGTAGTTTCCTTGCCGAAATACTTGCTCAGTTCCGCACCTGTCAAAATCACTTTGTCTACCTCCTTTTTGTCCTCCATCATAATGCCGTCGATCACATCCCCGTTGAGCAGCTTCTTTTCGTCCAGCTCACGCATACGCTTTGCCTGCGCCTGCGAAGGAGAGGACTGCTGGCTGTCAATGGCAACGGCGATATAGTTCTGGTTCTTTTTGCTGACATAGGAAAGCTCCACCGCCGTAGTAAAGCCCAGCTTTTTTTCATCCATCAACTTCATCAGGTCGGGAACCAGCTCATTGAGACGGATATACCGCTGCACCTGCTTGACCGCCATCTTATTGCGCTCGGCTACAATTTCGTTGGAGCGTTTTCCTGCGTCCTTCGGGTCAATCTGGCCCGAAGTGCGGGAGCCCTGGTGCTTGATGGCCTCAAGCTGCATTTTCAAGGCTTTGGCCCGCTCACTGGGGAGGATTTCTTCACGCTGGTTGAGATTGTCCTCGACCATCTGCGTGATGGCTTCATCGTCCGTCAGATTGCGAACAATACAGGGCATATCCGCATATCCGGCAAGCTCGCTGGCCTTCTGGCGGCGGTGGCCGGACACGATCTCATAGCCGCCATCCTCACGGGGACGGACGATAGCGGGCTGGGTCACGCCCTTGTCCTTGACGCTGGACACCATAGCCCGCATTTCTTCATCATCCCGAACCTCAAAGGGATGGTTCTTGAAGGCGTGGAGCTCGTTCAGCTTGATATAGACGATCTGCTCCTTGCCCCGGTGTGGAGCATCCTTTGGCTTTTCGGATTCTTTCGGAGCGGGAGCGGCCTGTATCGTTGGAGCCGTTTTTTTCTCCGGTTCCTTTTTGACCGTCTTTTCCGGCTTCTGTGCGGGAGCTTTGGACTTCGGGGCTGCGTCCTTGTCCTTATTTGCTTTCGGGGGACGGCCCCGGCGCTTCGGCTGTTCCGGCTCTTTGGGTTTTTCCTCTGCTTTTTTCGGAGCCTCCGGCTGCTTTTCCGGTTTCTCCGCTTTTGCCGGGTCAGGCTTTTCCCCGCTGGGAGCTGCCGCCCGTTCCTCGACCTTCTTTTCCTTCATAATTTCAGTGAAGTTATAGACGGAAACCTGCGGGTTCTTTACCTCCGGTTCCGTCTTTTTTTCCGGCTCCGGGGAAACGGAAACCTTCTCCGGCTCTTTTGGGGGAGCGGGAGGCGTTTCCTTGCCCGGTCCGCTATCCGTTACCGGCTGTTCCGGCGTTTTTGTGGTTTTATCATCTGCCATAAGCATTTACCTCCTGTTTTTTGGCATGAAAAAAGGGGCTCAACTTTTCAGTCAAGCCCCCGTGGGAAGTTCCTCCTTTCTCCGCCATGATACAAAAATACCGCCCGTAGTCTCGTTTGGGCGGTACTTTGTGTAAGATTGGCAGTCCATTATTAAGTTTTTTATTATGTTCCCTTTGTACACCGTTGCAA
>CEAA01039714.1_pt1 | contig 117113 bp, 93 predicted proteins | sample 557551 | NCBI WGS metagenome assembly CEAA01 (sample SAMEA3182115, study PRJEB8094) | gut metagenome | biome: human; feature: gut; material: Stool; isolation source: human stools | place: Canada | collected 2013-06-11
TACTCGCATCCATGACCGCCTTTCCATATCTGGCAATCATGGTTGCGTAAATAATATTGTGGAAGTCCAGATCACTCACCAGTTTTGGGTGTGCCAAATCTTCTGCCTCCATGGGTGACTTCAGGTCATACAGCCGTCTGGCGGAATAAAAGATGGGGTAATCCTGTATCGCAAATCCATGGGGTTTGGATACGATGCGGCTGAAATCAATGGAATCGTGTGAAAGAGCGGGGAGCGCCGGTTGCCAGAGTCGCTCCTTTGAGGCGAGAAGATAGAGCGCCGCCAGATAGCCAGGAGGCGCATCATCCCATACCCTGTCCGCAAAGCGGCTTCTGAGGTGGACGGACACTGTGTGCAGGACTGCCTGATCCGGCCCGCTCCAGTGTTCCACAGCCTGAATCCTCTTGTGCAGGCCGGCATGAGGGATGTGTCCGAAATATTCCAGAATCAAATCCAGGTACTCAATCGCGCCGGACTTCAACCGCTCCGCGATATACGGACAGGTGCGGACTTGACAGGATCGGCGGCGGTAATGCAGGCAGTACCGGCAATCCACATCCTCCGGCTTGTAGCAGAAGCGGCTGAGGATCATCATCCCGCCGCCGCGCTTCTGGAAGCCAGGGACGCTCATCATCATATGCTCCAGACCAGCTCGAGGGGTATTCTGAGCGAAATATCTTGTCATGGCACACTCCTTCTTTCAAAACAAAAAAGCGGGAGCTGCTTATGCTGCACAGTGTGTGCAGATGCGGCTCCCGCTTTTTCTGATGTCACATATCAATTTGTGGCTCCTGTGCTTGTCCCTGCTCCAGTCTGTCCGCCAGATCTGGGACAGTGTATTCGATCTTTGTCCTTGCGGTCTGCATGGCTTTGAGGTGTCCATCTTCCAGCTCTGGGCCTTCATCCAGCAGGTAGTCTGTGGCCCGGTAGAGTTCAGTTAGCTCCTCCGGTGAGAAAAGCTGGGTCTTGGAGATCAGCCCGGAGCGGACGGCAAAATCCTGCTTGGCCCCGCAAAAATCTTCATCATAATAATGTCCGTAGCTCACGCCGGTTCTGTTATAGTCCCAGATCCAAGTGACAAACTGATAGCCCCTGCCATTTTCCAACTCCCGGCCAGCCAGCACTGCGCCGCCAAAATCCGCCAGCAGATGGAATTTTTCGCTCAGACCGCTGATATGAAGGGTGGGCGCAGTTTGAACCTCCTCAACATAAGTGTACACTTCATCTGCGGTCTGTGCGACTCTGTGGTACAATTCACTGGCCTCCGGATTATTGCTTCCGGCAGGAAAAAGGAACACATCGTTTCCTGGAGAAACAAAGAGGACAGGCTGACCATGGAGGAAAATCTCCAGCCGCCTATCCTCTACATTGGATGATTCAACTCCGCCTTCTCTCAGGCGCCGGGAAAGTTCTTCAAAAAATTTTTTCAATGGTTAAACCTCATTTCTTTTTTATCTGTTGGGACGACAACAAAAAAGCGGAGATTCTATCATCGAATCTCCGCTTCAATAACTATATTGGTTTTTCTCCGGGGGAAGGGAATCAGGTGTCCGTCCTCTTTGTGTTTTCGTATGGATAGAACAATGACTCACACATTTGGTCTGTGTGAGTCATTGTTTTTGGTGGAGATAAGCGGGATCGAACCGCTGACCTCTTGAATGCCATTCAAGCGCTCTCCCAGCTGAGCTATACCCCCATGTTGCCAGAAACCCTTGATTTTGCTGGATTTCTGAGCTATTCAATTTTTTGACTTTACTCTCCGTTGCGGGGGAGCACACCCGGTTGCTTGCGCTCCCAGCTGAGCTATACCCCCATGTAAGGGGTGCGCTGAGTAATTTCTTATTCAATTAGTGCGGGGGTTGTTTACCGCTTCAACCGGGCTCGCAGGTTAGCTATACCCCATAGGTCATATTGCCAAACATCTTCATTGATGCACTAATCAACACCAAGAGAGTTAATTATATAAATACTGTGCACAAACTTTCTCCTGTAATCCTGTGTTATACAGTCTTTAAAGATAAATCCTTATAAAAAATGGTCTTCAACAATGTGATTGAGCTGAGCAGATATTTCTGAAAAGTTCCTATTCAAATCAAGTGTTTTCACACTGATTTGATTACCGCTCATCCGATAGTGGTTGTCCGGCTGGATTGCCTCGTCTGTTGCGGCATACAGGAGCATCCCGGACACTTGATGCGGTTCGCTGCCGAATTCCGCCTCTTTGTTCTTCACATAGGTGAAAATCTGATACAGATTGCCAGAATGTAGGGTATGCACATCATACTGAGCCTGCATGGTATACGTATAGTACTTGGCATCAATGATCAGGATCTCGTTGCCTCTGGTCAGCATAATATCGCTTTGCATGACCGGAAGCATAGTGCCAATTCCATCGTCCAACGCCCATGGGATCTGAGATGCCGTTGTCGTTACCTGCGGACATTCCTTGGCATAATACTCCAGTATGAACTTTTCATACAGTCGGTTCATACGCTGCTCGTCGATGAAGGAAGCCAAGTGATATTCGCCGGACTCCGTGGTCAACAGCATTCCTTCGAGAATCAGCTGGCACAGACTGATAAGCATACGATAGGTATTGTTGTTCCTCTGGAATCGAATTGCTGACCAGCGGATCGTAGTAGGATCGATTGTGTCAACATTCGAGAAGAACAACAGTTCCTTCTTCAAATCACTTTTATACGCTTGATCCACCCTCGTGTGCTGGAGCAGAAGCATAACGGTTGTTTTGAGAATCTGGTTCAGCAGATTGTTTTCGGATAGCTCATCATATTCACAGGTCAATACTCGCTTTCTTGATAGGAGGTTCTGAATGGTCCCCGGCATATCAATCTTGCCACGGACTACCGCAACATCCTCTTTGCGGTTCAAATACTCCCGATACAGCCCCTGTTTCAACTGTCTACTGATGCCCTTTGCCAGAATCGCAGCGAAGAGGTTATGTATGTTTTCGAACTCTTCGGTAGCAACATCCTCATAGCCGCCCTGATTCAGAGTCGTGAAGGCATACGAAAGCATATAATATATGTTTTTTATGAAGATGCTCTTATCCTTGATCATTGAAACACACCCTGCAAAATATTCTCCCAACGCTGGAGTTTGTTTGCATCATCGAACCAGTACTCGCTGAGCATCGGCAGAATATCATAGTCGACAATGGAGTGTAGCCACTCATCCGTGCAGATATCTCTGCCGCAGAAATAGCTGTGGCCGATGCAGAAACCCTTACCCAGCGATTTATCTGAGGTAATTTCGCGATTCAGGTCCTTAACTTTGGATACCAGTTCGTTCAGCGTTTCGTTATTCAGCCCGTTCTGATAATGGATGAAGCCCTCGGAATCAAAACCAGGTTCGACCTCAAAGAAGCTGAAGCGGCGACGGAGCGCATAGTCGATCATGGCAAGACTGCGGTCTGCCGTGTTCATCATACCGATGATATATAGGTTCTTGGGGACGGAGAAAGAGAGCCCATTGTATGCCAGCGTTGCCTTGGTGCCCCGGTAATCTCTTTCAATCAGCATGAGTAGCTCACCAAAAATTTTGCTCATGTTGCCACGATTGATCTCATCGATAATGAAGAAAAATTCCTTGTCCGGCCGATTGGCGACTTTCTGGCAGAAACGATAGAAAATGCCGTATTTCAATTCAAACCCATCCTCTACAGGCTTGTAGCCCATCATAAAGTCCTCATAGGAATAATTCTGATGGAACTGAACAAACTCGATACGGCTATCATCCTTTTCTCCCATCATAGACCATGCCAGACGCCTTGCGGCGAAGGTTTTGCCGACGCCAGGAGCCCCCTGCAGGATGATGTTCTTCTTGTTACGGAGAACTGCCACAAGGTTTTCATAGCGTTTTTCGGTCATATATACTTCATCAAGAAAATCGCTCTTTGTGTAAGCATCAATGGAAGCTTCCACAGTAACAGGATTTTCTTCACGAATCATATCGAGGATGAAGTCATATTCGCCCCTTGTGAGTTTGAACAGGCTGCCCTGCGGATTCTGGAAATACTCCATGCGTTCCAGTTCCGGGCATTCCTTCAGCGTCACATAGTCAATGGGAGAAGTCAAGCCTTCCACTTTTTCGAAGAGTAACTTTTCACCGTCCTGTTCTGCACTGATACGGCCGATTGCTACAATCTGCTTTGCCGGATTAGACTCATAGCCGATAATCATGTCACCGGCTTTCGCATCCAAGAAGTTCTGAAAAATACGGCGTTTGTTACCGTTTTCATTGTAGAGCGTGTAGGACTGCACTTCTCCGACGGCAATGTCGGAAAAACTCCAGATTTTTGGATTTGCATTCAGCCACCAATAGCCGTGGTCTTCTTCGCCGGGAGCTGCTTTCACATACAGTTCAATCCCGGACAGATCAATCTTATCCAGGGCGGCGGACAGCTCGTCACGAAGCCTCCAGGTGTAAGAGCCTTGTTCCTCTTTTGACGCATAGCGTCCCACATAGAGAATCGGCCACCACTTCGTGTTTTCCGTATCCTCTTCCATAACCGGGCAGCCGGTTTTATCCGCAATTCTTCTGGCAAGCGCAGACGATCCGGCACTGTAAAAATTCTTGGATTCGCCGTATTTGACTGCAAGCTGCGTGCAGGTGGCCTGACCGCCGTAGTCTTTCATGCGCTTCATGATTTCAAGACTTCCGGTAGTGAATATCTCGGGATTACCCAGCAGTTTCACCCAATCGTCCTCAGAGAAGCCGGGAGTATATGTTGCTGGAAACCACTCGCTCTCCGCTTGAATTTCTGAATCCTTCTGTGCGTAAAATCTGCTGATATAAAATCCCACATCGATGGTCAGCGTTTTGAGTTCAGGGTCGGGATAGCAGGTGTCCGTCATCTGTGACTGAAACAGATTGACGAGTTCCTTGTCCTCTTTGATGGCAAGGCTGATTTCATCGTAGAGCTTCAGAAAGTTTCGGATGTTATCGGCATAGGCACCTTTCTTGAAATGGTATTCCGCTTCAAGCTCATTTGCGACGGTTTTTACTTCACCGAACTTATAGATGTAATACTTATCCGGATAACGCAGCCAGAGATAGGTACTGATGGCGTTCTCATACTGGTAATGCTGCGCAGCACCGTTTCCGTATTTCTCAAGTAGAATAGAGGACTGCAATTTAAACGCATTCATGCGCTCATACACATCCTTGCTCTCGTCGAACAAGGCAATAAACATTGCTCGGACCTCTTCCGGAGCGGCTTTGGCAAAGCCAACAATCATACCCTTCGGGAAGTTGTTACTGGAAGCCAGCAGATTAAAGGTCTTGTCAAGGGAGCGATTCAGCATTTCAGGGAAATTCTGAACGTTCACATCCCAATTGTCCTGAAACCATTTCACAGCTTCCCATTTGTATTTTTCGTTGCCCCACTGCGTGGAGACAAAATTCTGCTTGTAGTGCGCCAGTACATCTTTCAATCGAAACTTGTCAAACATGATGCTACCCCTTTATGCCTCTCTCAGGCTTTTATAAATCTCATCTGTAAAGATACCAAGGACCTGTCGCTTGATCTCATCGTTGCTGAGAAGAAGCGAGAAGAAATCCTGGTTCTGCTCCAAGCCCTCAATCAGTGCATCGTCAATGTCATCAAAATACGAAAATTCAAAATCTTTGACGGTATTATTCCGCGCGCTGGTTTTCAGCTTGTCGGACTTCAGCAGAATATCCCGAATCTGCAGCATAGCCTTGACTGCTACATCATTATCGTAGGCTTTTCCCGTGCGGCTATTGATTTCAGCGATGATCTGGGAAAGCCGTTCCTCTTTTGCTTCGGTCAGGCCAAAACTCTCCGCTGTGGGCAGCTTTACAACCGGCTGTGCTACCAGCTTCGGATTGGTATGTTCTTCGGCTTTTTTCTGAACGAAATTCGTAGCCTTGATTTTGCCGTCCAGATTATAGCCGCCGCCCGGATGCTTAATATTGATGTATGCCAGCAGATAAGTAATGAAATTGTACTTCTTATGTAGGTCGGCATCCTCGAAACAGGACACCTGCAACAGGAACTCATAAAATCGGACGAAATGGCACATCATGGACACGATCTCGTGCTGTTTGATAAGTTCGTATTGCTCGATTCTATTTTTTGCCCGTTTGAAGTAAAAAGTCAGCTTCTGCTTATCCTTGGAGGAGATATTCCCCTTGTAGAGCAGTTCGTTGGCCTTTTCGATATCATCAGGGTCAAGAACGGTGTACGCATCGATCTGTGCCTCCAAATCGTAGATTGCCGTCGGCGTTACGGAGGTGGAAAGCAAGGTGGTCGTATAATACGGTGCAAACGCTGCCTTGATGTCCTCATATGTATTCACAAAGTCCAGCACAAAGGTCTTCTTCTCGAACGGCGGGCAGATTCGGTTCAGGCGTGAAAGCGTCTGAACGGCAGATACGCCCTTCAGCTTTTTGAGAACATACATAGCGCAGAGTTTCGGCTGGTCAAACCCGGTCTGATACTTATTCGCAACCAGAAGTACTTGATATTCGTCCTTATCAAATTCTTTTGTCAGACGATCCTCCGGGAAGCCGTTCATAGAAGCCTCTGAGTATTCTGTGTCATCGTCCGGCAGTTTCACCTTTCCGGAGAAAGCGACTAATGCCTTGATATCGGTGTAGCCTTTTTTCTGAGTGTAATTCTCAAATGCTTGGCGGTATTTGACCGCACCCTGTCGGGAAGCGGTGATGACCATTGCTTTTGCCATACCGCCGAGTTCCGGCATGACCGTGGTGCGGAAATGCTCCACGATGACCTCCACCCGCTGGGCAATGTTCGTTTCATGCAGCTCCACAAAACGGGCGATCTGCCGCTTGGCATCGACGGTCTTGCACCGAGGGTCATCTTCGATCTCTTTGTTGATTTGATAAAAGGTGTCGTAAGTCGTATAGTTCTGAAGCACATCGAGAATGAAGCCTTCCTCGATGGCCTGCTTCATAGAGTAGATATGGAATGCCTCACGCTGACCTTTTGTGTTCAAACGACCGAACAGCTGAATGGTCGTAGGCTTCGGTGTGGCAGTGAAAGCAAACATGGACACGTTGGCCTGTTTGCCGTTTCTGCGGATCTCGTCTGTAATCATATCTTCCACATCGGCGGCTTCCTGCTCACCGGCTCCCAGCGACTTTGTGACCGCTGCCATGTCCTTACCTGCGGTGGAGGAATGTGCCTCATCGATAATAACCGCAAAACGCTTGTTTTTCAGCCCTGCAACGCTATCCACGATATACGGGAATTTCTGGATCGTGGTGGCGATGATTTTTGTATTGCCGTTCAGTGCAATGGCAAGGTCGGCAGAGTTGCACTTATCGTCCATAACACGGATAAGCCCAGCTTTATGCTCCATACCCATAATAGCTTTCTGCAGCTGACGGTCAACTACGACTCGGTCGGTGATAATCACGACATTGTCAAAGATAATTTTATTATCTGCATCGTGCAGTGAAGTCAGCCGGTGTGCCAGCCATGCGATGGAGTTTGTTTTGCCGGAGCCTGCGCTGTGCTGTATCAGATAATTCTGCGTACATCCGTTTTCACGCACATCCGCCAGCAGCTTGCGAATCACATCCAGCTGGTGATACCGGGGAAAGATAATGTTTTCAGACTTCTTCGTTTTCCCAGTCAGCTCATCCTTGCTTTCCTTGATTTCGATAAAGATGAACTTACTGATGAGGTCAAGGACGGTATCCTTTGTCAGAATATCCTCCCACATATAGGACACGCTGTACTTGTCTTTGAAGGTAGGATTGCCCGCACCTGCATTGACTCCTTCACCGTTTCCCATGTTGAACGGCAGGAAGAAGGTGGCGTTGCCTGCGAGCTTGGTGGTCATATAAACCTGCTCTAAGTCCATCGCAAAGTTCACAAGGCAGCCTGCCTTAAACCAAAACAGGCGGGTCTTGGGATCACGGTCAACACGGTACTGATAGATGGCATCCTGATAGGACTGACCGGCGGCATTACATTTCAGCTCAAAGGACATGATGGCAAGACCGTTCAGGAAAATTACCAGGTCAATGCGCTCATCATCGCTTGCCCAGACCTCCTCCATAACGGAGAAAATATTCTTTTCGTACTTTGCCAGCAAGTCACGATTGAAGGTGGTTGCAGGTTTGGTGTACATAAGCTCCAGCTTCATGTTGGAAATCTCAATGCCGTGCTTCAGCACATCCAGCAGACTGCCGCGGGCTTTGGTCACCTCGGCATTGATAAAGCTGACGAGGGTGTCCTCCAAATCGGATTTGTAGATTTTGCGGAGTGCCTCCATCTCGTCCGGCTGGGTATCGTTCAGAAACTGAAACAGCAGCTCCCGGTCCATAGCAAAAAGGCGGTCATAGCTTGCTGCTTTGCGGACGATGTAACCATTGTCCTGCGAGAGCCTGTCCATGATGAAATGCTGATATTCTTTTTCGGAGAGGATGTTATTCATTCTCTTTCACCTCGCCATCTGCGGTTGATTGGATATCCTTCCCTGATTGGTCATCAGAAGTGGGCAAAGCAGCCGAAGCAAGCAGCTGGAGCATTTTCTCAAGATTTGCCGACAATTCTTTTGGAACAGAAGTCTCTGCTATCTTGGCAAATACTTCGAGAGCCGATGCCATACTGGTGCCGATCTTCTCGGCACCAGTATTGAAAGCCATCATTTTTTCATAGAGGGTGGATGCCGTCTTTTCAGACAAGAGCGTAACTGAGGGATATTGCAGTAACTGATTGAGTTCCATCTCAAGTGCATCATTTGCATCAGTAAATAACTTTTTTGCTTTTTTATATTTTTCCCAGCTGATGTTATGTGCGTGCATAACATCATTCCTGTATTCTTTAAGAAGGTCAAAATTGTCTTTGATTATTGACAAAACCTCATCGCCAACAAGAATGTGCCAGGCCGTACTTTCCTGTAAGGCATCGATAGCTTCATACATTTCAGCTCGGGTATTTAGTTTTTTGATTTTATCACGGGCCGCTGCTCTAAAATTGTTATCAATGAACAGAATCGTATATATTTCCCCAAAGTCTTTTTGGTCGATGTCTGAGATAACGCTTCTGAATTTTTGCTCATCACACTGTGACACTTTCAAATACAAAAATTTTCGCAGTAGTCTTTCAAACTTGTTTACCAAAGGATACAGACTCTTGTTGAAATACTCTGAGCTTTCATCCGTGAGGATTGTGGGGGAAAACTCCTGGCATATATAGGTGCTTATTTCGGAGCTTTGTTTTGCTGTTGTTTCATTGTTTCCGTTTCTTTCATATTTAACGATCCAGCACTCTAATTCATCAAAGTCTTTATATGTGATTTGAACAGAAGAATTTTTGCTATTACCAGTATCGGACGTTTCCAATTCGTGGTTGTATACTTCGACATTTTGCCTTTGGTTTTTATCAAAAAATAAGTACTCCAGAACCATGTCTACACCTCCTTCTTGCCGGTTACATACTCAAAAATCAAAGATTTCTTGTATTCGTCGAGTGTTGCAAGCTGTGCTTTTTTGTCAGCGATAACAGCTTCCGCTTTTGAAAGCGCAGAATCGATGTGCTTTACGATGGCATTCTGCTCATCAAGCGGCGGCACCGGATAGGAAAGCTCCGCCAACTTGTTCCACCGAAGGTCACAGGAACGCACACGAATACCGGTTGCCAAAGCAAGAAACACATCACTGTAAGCCATGCTGCGAAGATAATACATGATGTATCGCTTGCACTGGTCGGTATCCAGTACATTGAGAACAGGAGAAGCCTTTCCCCTTGAATCAGAAATACCGATAGAGCCAGCAAAGCCATCCATACCATGTACAACTAAATCACCGACATCAATGCCTTGATAGCCGATTTCCTTATCGGACATCGTAAAGCCTTCTTCACGGCGATTGCTTCTAAGAGTAACCTCACCATCACGGAAACAAGTGATTACACCGTCATCCTCGCGCACGGGCTTCTGCATATAGTGAAGAATGTATTTGCCACGGACAACATCCCAGTGTGCGGGCATATTGCCGATCCACTGAATCCCGCTATCTTTCATCTCCGCATTCGGGTTCAGTCCCTTTGTGACGGTTTCGGTGATGACAGACCGTTTATACTGCTCCAGCGTGTCGATCTGGGTCTGGATATCAGCGGTCAACGCATCAATCTCGGCACATTTTGCATCGAGAAAATCGGCGATGCACTGTTGCTCATCTGCGGGCGGAATTAAGTAATCCAATGATTTCAACTTTTTCCAATTGGTATCACAAGTCCTTACTCGAATGCCTGTTGATAGTGCCATAAACACTTCGGTATACGCCATTGCCCTTAAAAGGTACATTATATATTTTTTATTCTCTGAACAGCTAAGAACATTAAGCGCCGGCGTCCCTTTACCTCGTGAATCACTTATTCCAATTGCTCCCGCAAAACCATCCATACCATGAACGACCAAATCTCCAGGCTCGATTCCCTGATAACCCACTTCTACAGTGGCAACTGTAAATCCGTCTTCTCGCCGATTGGATCTAAGCGTGACTTCCCCATCGCGAAAGCAAGTGATAACATTATCATCATCTCTAACGGGACGTTCTAAAACTGCCATGAAGTGCTTTCCTTTTGCGATATTCCAATACTGTGGAATATCGCCTGCCCACTGCAATCCACTGTCTTTCATCTCACGCATAGTCCTACCGCCTCACTCAAACAACTTTGTTATTTGCTTGGACACGGAAAGCTCCAAATTTGAAAATCTTGCTTTCAGTTCCTCACTGGCTATTGGTTGCTGATATTTATAGAAATACCGCGTGAACGGGATCTCCGCTCCGGTTTTGATAACAGGTTTCTTTGCACCAAGGTTCTCCTCGAAGAATGCGGCGGCATCCGGGATGTGCGGCAGGACTTCTCTTGCCATATAATCCTCAATGCTTTCTTCCCATTTCACCAGTTCGGTGTCCTTGGTTTCCTTGTCGTAAATGATGTTGCCCTTACGGTCACACTGGATCTCGGCACTCTTGTCCATGACGGAAAGACCGTCTGCAATCTTTTCCAGCAGCTTTTTGTCGGCAGTCACAGTGGAGAGTGTCTTAGTCAGCACCGGCATGAATGCCGCCGGGGAATTATAGATCTGTTCGGAGACGGCTGCATTCAGCGCAGCGATAATGGCCTCATAGACAGGCTGATTCGCCTGGTAAGCCTCCAGCTTTTTCTGGTCTTTGCCGGTCAGTTCCTCGGCGTTTTCCAGTTCATCCACCTTGGACTGGTCATACAGAGAGGACAGCGAACCTTTGGAGAGCATGGCTTCAATTCGCTCCGCCGTAATGGCATAGCTGCGCTGAAGAGGCTGCATCACCGTATACTCACGATAAATGAACTCCTCGTTCCGATAGATTTTGCAATATTCGTTCTCCGTGAAATCCGCATACAGCTTGGTAACGGCACTGCGGTCTTCGGGAGAAATCTCGTTTTTCTTATCGCCCAGGGCTTTACGCAGCTTTTTGAAGAAAGTCGAAGCGTCAATCAGCTGAATTTTGCCCTTGCGTTCCGGGCGCTTATTCTTGGAGAGAACCCAAATGTATGTAGCGATGCCGGTGTTATAAAACAGGTCTGTAGGCAGCGCAATGATGGCTTCGATCAGATCGTTTTCCAGCATCCAACGGCGGATCTGGCTCTCGCCGGATGCAGTCCCTCCGGAGAAGAGCGGGCTGCCGTTTTCGATGATAGCGGCACGGCCAAAGTTATCGTCCATTTTGTCGATGGCAGACTGCAAAAACAGCATCTGCATATCGCCAGAGCCGGGCAGTCCCGCACCCCAACGACCATCGAAGCCCTTCTGATATTCTGCGTTGACGGCATCCTCAACGCCTTCGGCGGCATCTTTACCGCCCCATGCAGTACCGAACGGCGGATTTTCAAGCACAAAGCGCATCTTCGTGCCCTTAAATCGGTCGGCTTTCATGGTGTCCTGATAGCAGATGTTTTCGGCGTTCTGCCCCTTGATGAGCATCTCGGCAAGGCACATGGCATAAGACTCTGGGTTGATCTCCTGTCCGAACAGGCGCACATCGGCAGAGGGATTATAACGCTTGATGAAATTGTACCCGGTGGAGAGCATACCGCCCGTGCCGCAGGCCTGATCCAATATGGTGATGACCTTGCCGTCATCAAAGATATCGTCACAGCCTTCGGCAAGCAGAATATTGACCATCAGTTTAATAATGTCGCGGCCGGTATAGTGGTCGCCGGCTTCGGCATTTTCAGAGAACTTACGGATCAGTTCCTCGAAAATATATCCCATCTTCACATTGTCGATGGTACGAGGATCAAGGTCAAGTTCGGAGAACGCCTTGATGACGGAGAGCAGGCGGTTATTCTTGTCCATCTTGTCGATTTCTTCGCCAAAGTTCAGACCGCGCTCCTTGGACATCAAGATTTCCAGCACATTTGCGGAAAATCCCTGCAGATAGCTCTTAAAATTGGCGGCGATATGGTCTGCGTCATTTACAAGCTCTGCAAGGTCAAATTCACTGGTGTTATAAAACTGGAAGCCGGAAATGCGATACATCGCCTTTGCCGGGAAATTCGGGTTTGCTTTGAACTGGTCTACGACCTTCTGCTTGGTGGGTGCAAGAGCACACTCAAAGCGACGGATGATCGTCATCGGAATGATGACATCCTTGTACTTGTCGCTGCGGTACGGTCCACGCAGTTTGTTTGCGATGGACCAGATAAAGTTTACTTCGGTGGAAACATCGACAGGTGAATCGTCCCATATTGCATCTATCATCTGCTTATTAGCCATTTACTTTTCCTCATTTCTCTATTTATGTAGCTATTATCAGCTGGAAATCATTCATCCTCCTGAAGCAAGAAAAGTGCGTTGTTATTTATCTGGTACAATCTCCATGATATCTTCGATACCGCAATCCAACGCAGTGCATATCTTTAAGAGAATCTCTGTAGTGACATGCCCGTTTCTTCCCATCTTAGTAACGGATGCAGGGCTGATACCCGCCTTTTCGCATAGATCCTTCTTCTTCATATCCTTGTCGATAAGTAGCTTCCAGAGTTTTTTATAACTTATGGCCATAAAGTATCTCTCCTATACTTATTAAACGATGCTCTGCCGTTGGCAGCGCATTTGGTCTATCACAGCTATACTGCCAAGGCCTATTCCAACGACTGTTAGTGCTATTTTATGGTAGCATATTTGAGCAGAAAAGGCAAGAAAATGATAAATTCGCATGATCTTTTACCTGATTTTAAAGTTCAAGGGCACTCAGTAATGCTACCGAGTACCCTTGACACAGAAATAATATATTTACCTTTAGTTTGATTTAAAATGCACTTTTTCCTTTGCTTTCACTATTTGAATTTGCTTGTCCTGTTGAAGTTGTAGTATGACGCACTCATTCTTGAGAACTATGTCGTCGTTCCCATCTCGTAGAGTAGGTAATCTCAACAGCATAAGCACTCGGTTTAACTCTGCTGCGTCTATAACCCAGCACCAATTTTTGCGGTTACTTTTATCCGGAATCGGTATGCTTCGAAATGACAAATACTGCCCGGTTTTCTCTTTGTTATACATAACAGGGAGAGAAGTATCTTCTTGTCTAATCAAATTAATTGTTTGGAACGGCTGTCTTCCACGATACTCCAAGTATAACTTGTACAAATAAAAAACATAATCATGTGTCAGTCGACATACACGCTTCAAATCAAAGGACACCGTGTCCGAGGTTTTATCAAAATCTTTAAAAGAAAGTAACCGTGGAGAATGTTCTTTTGAGAGTACAATTTCAAACGCATCTTCTGCCTGTATTCGCAATGTTTTAGTAGCCAAGAAAAATTGCTGTAACTTGGAGTAGTACTCTACCATATAATCCGGCATTAGCATAAGTTGCTCCTGACCAATGGAATTTGAAAGGGAAATCTTACATTCTCCGGTCGAATTGAATGAACACAAATTCAAAATTTCATTCGCTATGTATTCACGCTTTTGATACTCAACTTGAAGTACTTCACATCCAGCATCAAGCTTCTTTCTAAAACTATAAATTGATGCACTCCTCAAGTCATTAGTCCATTTTTCAAAATCGGTCTGAGGCCGAACTTTTGCAGGTAGTAACTCTGCTAATGCATTTTTAGGCGTACGCGTTATACTCCTGGCCATGTCACAATCTTGTCCGATTAGGATAAACCATTCATCTTTACTGTTAGTAAAAATATCGCCGGCCGTCACAGGCAAGAAGTAATCATTGACGGTATAATCAAACGCCTCTAATGTGTTTAACTGCTGGAGATCTGCATCAGGCAAATCCTCATCATCTTCTAAACTATTAATAACCCTCGATAGCCGAATCATTCTTTTTATTGTATCGGCGTCTTTCCGGGGAGCGGTTGATAATAGTCTGATCCAATCATTGATAATTTCATATTCTGACGCTCCCTCAGTCCGCGCTTTCTGCGCAAGGAAAAATGCAATTCCTTTATTTCTAATAGCTTTATCAAAGGCATCGCCCAAACTTAATAGCGTTTCAGATTTTAGTTCGGAGATAAAATAATTGTACGCACTTTTCGCAATACAAGATTTTAACTGTTCAGGATGCTCTTTAGACACATATTCAAAATACAAAGCATCAGTGATCTCTTCATACATTTCTTTGGATGAGAAAATGCTGCCGATAATATTTCGGCGCATGCCAGTATTTCTATCCAAGATCACCTTAATAACTTCTTTTGCTCTATTAGAGCCAGATAAATAGTTATCTACAATACATACAACGGCATGCTCCGGAGCAGCCTGTCCAATATCGTCAGAGAATAAGCTCTGTGTATCAGCAGAAAAATCCGTATAAATGCGAAGAGACTGGGCTCTATTTTCGCTCAAAATATAGTTATTGTAAAGATCATCAAAATAAGCAGGGTGATTAACTCCAATTCCGTATTTAGCGCCAAGCTCATATATTTTCTGAACAGTCTCGCCCTCAAAACGAGAATACTGTTCTTCAAGTAGTACTTTCAATTCGGGATTTACTCTTTCAACCAGCCCAAACGCACAACTAATGTCCCCGTAGGGAATGCTATCATCCCACACTCCAATTTTATCAAAGCATTCGTCAAATAAAGAAAGAAATTTTGACAGAACCTCATGTAGTGGCTGTGAAATAGATTCAATCTCTGCAAGATACCGACAACGGTCATCGACCGCCATTCGGGTAATATCATACAGCGCTCGCTCTTTTTTGTATTCGCCCTGCTTGAAATCGTCTTCGATGATTACAATGCGATTGCACTCAATAGCCGAAAAAAGTTCTTTATAGCTCATTACAATTCCTCCGAGGTATTGGATACAAGCAAAAATTTATATCTGTTTCCGTATTCATTACGCTCGTCGAGCAATTCGATTTCGCCTCCAAAAGAGTTCAGTAATTTCCGAACAATATATAATCCCATACCGCGACCTTCAGACAACGGCTTACCAGACTGCAATGGCTCAAATAAGATATCTTCCATGCTCTTGGAGACGCCTGTGCCAGTGTCATACACTACAATACCATCAACACCATATTCCTCAATTGCAATGGTATCAGTTCCAGGATAAACGTAGGTGCTATCGCTTTGCGCCCGTTTACGGCGCACATCAATCCAATACAAAGAGTTATTGATCAAATTATAAAAGACATGCAGCAACACCCCTTTGGGAACGAACCATGTCAAATCTTTAGTGCTGCACACAATCTGTACTCTTTCTTTTTTTACCGTTGATAAAAGATTTTTTCGGATATTCGAAATTACACTTTCGATACATTCATGGATGAATTCATCATATGTGCCCTTCTTGATAAAAGTAGTTTCAAGGAACGAATAGAGACTTCCGATTTGATCCAATTTCCCTGAAATGTTCCCGTAGCTGTTTTTGATAGGAATAACATGTTGATTATAGACCCGTACGCCGCTACTTTGAACAAAGTAGTCTTTTAAGAAATCGAAATGTCCACTTGCATCCGGAACAATACCTGTTTTACTTAATGAGTGCAATTCATGTGTAATTGTTTCTGTAATGAGGCCATTAGCCATAAGTTTATAGTTGTTGTAAGACTCTACTTCGATAGCTTTTAACTGTGCATCGGCCTCAGAAAGCAACACGGCTGTAGACTCTTGAACAGAAGAATCCTCTTTGATATCAGCATCAAGTTTTCTAACTGTATCTGTAAGAAATGCGTAACTTTGTTGGGGAAGGGCAACTTGATCCGTCCCACTTATCTGCGTTCCGCACCTCAAATGTTCAGAAACATCAGCAAGTGCTTTTTGCATACGCTTATTACGCCGCATCATCTCACGAAGCGCTGCATCGTTTTTCTTAACACGTTTAGAGAGATTCTCTTCTAACAGGCCTTCCTCTGCAAGAAGTGTTTTTACCAGATCGTTTGCCTTTCGATTAAGGTCGTAAAAAAGATAGTTAAATACAACATTGATAAGAAGCTTGAATGCTTCGGATGTTTCATTTGCACTAATGTCTAAGCGTGAACTAATCTCTTGAATATGGTTTTGTCCTGCATCAGCCAAGGAAACATATCCAACAGTATTACCGAGATCAAATCGATACCACTGTTGCCCTTTTGTCCTGAATTGTTGAAGTTTAATCCAGTCACTTTCCTTATTTCCTAAAAAACCAATACGAAATATATCTCGATATAGTTTGATTCCATTATAATCTTCCAGAAAGTATTTTAGCTCTTTCAAAGAATATCGTTTACTTGTCTCGCCTAAATCATAGGCAGCATCGATAATAATCTTATCACCGATTGCTGCTCCCTGTTTAAAACTATAAATTGAGCCAGTGATTGGTGCTATTTTCAGAAGTTCCTCAATTGCAGAAAGTGCTTTTTTTTCGATAAAAGAATCAAAGATTAATTTCTTGTCTTCGTCTTCCGCAACAGCATAGAAATCACAGAGAATATTGTAAAACAAAGAAACCAATTCATCTTTTGTCGCAGTAGCTTTAAGCGTATTTTCAATTCTTGTGGAATTGCGTTCCAGTATGTCACGGTAAAAGCTATGTGGTTTTTTTAAGCGCTTAAATGCTTCCGCTTTTACTAATGCCCGATGGACGCGTTCAATAAACCATGGTTTTATGTTCAAACCATAGTTTAACATTCCGTCTTCTGTTGGCTCAAATTGGAAATTGTGAATAGATTCCGCTAAGGCAAGAGTATCATATGGGAACGTGATGTCAACTTCGTGTTCATCGAAATAGAATTTAATCTGCGGTATGAATGGTGTGTCCTGCGCATCTGCAAAAGGTGTAATCAGAAAATTGAGCGCTGACTTAAGTTCTCGATTAACCTGAACTTGGAATGCAGTAGTATCCAACGACACCTGCCTGAACTGCGTGGCGTTATCAATATAGTCCTCTAAATTTGTGTTAAAAATAAATAAGCGAGTATGGTGCAAAGTATTAGGACCATCACAACTTGGTATATCCACTACGCCATTGATCACTGCATTCCAATCAATAAAAACATACGATGTATGATTTTCTTTATCCGAAGAAGTTTCTACAAGTAGCGCTGTTCCAAGTCTCTGAGCTGCCAGTCGGCCAATGCCTTTTTCGCCAAGAGTGCTTTTCTCGTTGGATTTGATATCTGTGGCGATTTTCAAAAAGCCGCCATCAATTGTGGCATCAGTCATACCACACCCATCGTCTTCAACAACAAGAATCGGTGAAGCAAGGTACTTATTTGGAACGGAGTCACTGACGCAATCCGGGATAAGTTCATTAGATGGCATACTATTATACAGGCGTAGATTTATATGACTTGCTTTTGCGTCAATTGAATTTTTGATTAATTCAATTATAGCAACTTCAGGCGAGGTTATTAAATCTCTACCCAAATGTTTTATAACGCGTGGATCAATCACAATTTTTCTCATGGATTATCCTCCCGAATATCATTCAAGGTCTCCCTTAATGTTTTTGCAATTGCTGCTGCCATTAAGTATGGAACACCGTTGCCTATCATCTTGAACTTTTTTGACAATGGAAGTGTTGGTAATACAACAAATTCTCTTGGCAAAGATTGAATCGCCATAGCTTCCGCTACTGATATACGCCTTTCTTTATAAGGGTGGAGGTGTACTTCGTTGTGTCCATATGCGGCGGTTGGCGAGAATCTCCAACGATGTAGCCGTTTAAATGACTTGCCACTCGTATCGCCTTCTGCGATAGTTGCGATTTTGTTTCGCCCCTTTTTCACCTGGAATACATCATTGCCATTTGGATGATTTTCAACATCATTTTTATGAAACCAATACTCAACCGTCAGTTTTTTCAGTATTCCTTTAGCAGGAAACACATATGAACTATCTGGCGCAAATTCTCTCTCTTTAGGCCATGTTCTTGTTAGTACATTCTCTGTATTGAAGAGTGCATGTTTATCCCATTTGAATATTAGGGCATTAGGTTCGTTCTGATAGATTTTTTTATGAATGCCGACCATAAATACACGTTCCCTGAATTGAGGGACACCATATGCAAGTGCATTCAAAACGTTTTCGGCTATAACATAGTCATTAGCTTGAACTTTCATCATCATTTCCTTATAGAAAGCACGATGCTTTTCCGTTTTTACTAAACCCCTAACATTTTCAAACAGGAAAAAATCAGGATGGCAACGACAAATAATATCGAAATAGACCTTAGTTAATCGGCCATTTTCGCCATCAACACCAGCATTTTTTCCAGCAACTGAAAAATCCGGGCATGGCGGTCCACCAATAAAACCGACTAAGTTTCCTTTTTCACGCTCTTGTGCAATAAGGGCAAGGAGATTTTTCTTTCCACGTCGTCTTGCATAGCGTTCAGCGCTATCATTACGATAGCCATAGATCGGAGCACGCAGATTCATTTGCATCCTTGCATACTGGTATGACTCAATAAAGAGGTTGTCGTATTCATTAACAAATACTATGTTATATCCGTTCTTTTCAAACGCCAAATCTAAAATCCCGATTCCTGAGAAAAACGAGAAGATGGAAATTTTCTTTTGCATGGTATTACATTCCTTTTTCTTTTTCGTGTTTCTCAAACTCTTCGAAAGTCATAAGGACAAATTTGGGCTTGTTATTTTTCAGAATAGTTATTAGGCCCTGCTCCTCTGCCATTCTCGCAGCAGAGGAAAAATTTTGATTAACTTTAGAAATAGGTAGGGTCTTTTCGATATCAATTTTCATATCGCATACCTCTAAAAGCTTATATAGAGTTGTTAACTAAGATTTTACATCAAATATTAGCTAAAAGTCAACCTAATCTAAGATGCATTTTTTGAAAGAAACAGTTGAACCTCTGGGCAGTCAGAGCTACAATGCCAACACCTCATCGTGAGGACAAACTGATTGGAGATCAAATGATGAATTATGAAGTAAACCCGTTTCAGGACTACGAATCGATCACCGTTGATGAGCTGAAAGATCAAGCTAACAGTCTACTGAATCTGGTAACGGAAGAGCAGCGGCCACTGCGCGTATGTATGAATAATGGCAAGGAGTTTCTGCTGTTCCCTCAGGACCTGCTCGCCCCCATCTGCGACTCTGACTTTCGCTTGATCCTGCTGTCGGCAATGCGGTATGCGATGGGCAGGAATACTTGTATGCCCATGGTAGTCGCTGATTATATTAAGCGTCACATTCAGCTTCTGGATGATAAGTTTCTCGTACTGGCTGCCGATGAGATTAGGCGGCATCTTGAAGATTACGCAGAACACGAGCCGAATCCGAATCTTTGGCATGACCTTTTAGGTGCACTTGAGACAGAGCAGAGAGAGCGTGCCACTCGTAAGGCAAGAAAAATCAGACTGTGCCCAGCCTGCGGGAAGCCCTTGGAGGTCATGAGCATTGCCGACAACCAGCATTCACCAGGCGGATTTGATGTAATTGCCCACTGCCGTAACTGTCTTTCTGATTATGAATGGTTCTGTGATAAGGATGGCGGTGTCTCTGATATGAAGCAGTATTTCTTCGGGTAAGGCGAATGTACATTTCGGCAGGAGACTTTGGGTGTATTCCTTGTCTATAGCGGCTCAACCGTTGAACTATGCGCCAACTTCCGTAAAGAGACCAAAAGGGCCGCACCTGCTCGTATGAACAGGCGCGGCCCTCTAAAAAGTTGCGCGTATTGAAGGGAATCTAATTCAGCCTGAAATAGCAGGTATTCTTCCCGCGCCCTTCTTTTTTTAACTCGCCGGCTGCAATCAGCTTACGCAAGGCCCCCTCTATGGAACTGTCGCTGAGCGTCGGGCAGAGTTCCCGGATATCCTGCTTATTGAATCGCCCGATTCTATTCTTGCTTGCTCTGCGCACCATTTCCAATGCAGGCAGCTTGGTTTCCACAAGCGCCACGCGATCCTCAAAGTCCTTATAGGCCGCAAGGATCGTTCCGAGCAGGTACTTGATGAACGGCACTACATCCTCCGTGCCTTCGTGCCAGCCGGTTTGCGCCTGTGCAAGCGCATCGTAGTACAAATCCTTGTTTTTGGCGATTTTGGCTTCAAGGGAGATATACTTGCCAACATAAAAGCCGTTTCGGTACAGAAGCAGCGTCGTGAGCAAGCGGCTCATTCTTCCGTTTCCGTCATTGAATGGGTGGATGCACAGAAAATCATGGATGAAAACCGGGATTGCAATCAACGGCTCCAGTTCCATATTCCCAATCACACGGTTGTATTCCTCGCAGATTCTGTCCAACGCTTCCGGCGTTTCATAAGGGGCAAGCGGCGTGAACAGCGTTTCCACATGACCGTCCGGATAGGTGGCAGTGATATAATTCTGCACACTTTTTGTGCGGCCCGCAAGTGGGTTGTTTATGTGACTGTACAGGATTTTATGAAGCTGCAGGATATAGTTCTGCGTAATTGGAATCACATCAAAGCTCTCGTGAATGATACTCAGCACATCGCGGTATCCGGCAATTTCCTGCTCGTCACGGTTCCTCGGCGTAGTTTTCTCTTCGACGAGCTGCCGGATTCGGGTACTCGTGGTGACGATGCCCTCAATGGCATTCGATGCCTCGGTGCTCTGTATCTTGGCAATCTCCACGAGCTTTTCGAGTTCCTCCGGGCGCTGCTTCAAATACAGTTCCTGCTTTCCAGCTTCCTTGTATATGGCTGCAATCAGGCCAAGAACATCCGAGTCCCACTTCTGTTCCTTAATTGCAGAGTAATTGAAGGTTCTCATTCCCTCGCCTCCATTTTTTCCCTTAAATAATAACGCAAAATAAGGGAATAGTCAATGGGCTGTGCTATAAATCCCTTACTATTATACCTGTATTAAGGGATTTATACTCAGGGAGCAAGAAAAGTACCTCTGCCTATCTTCCCGCCTATTCTTTGTCTATAGCGCCGCAGCTTCTGAGCTGCCACCCCCGCAGAAACAACTTGCATAACACCATGCTCAGAGTTACAATGTAGCTAACAGCAATGAGAAACGCTTCCCGTCCGGCACCGGTGAATCTTCACCGGAAACCGGGCGGGAAGCGTTTTTGACCACATAGATTACCACATACGGCTCCGGAACACTCGGAAACAGCGGAGATAAGAGCATCAAAGAGTAAGTGAAACAAATTAAAAAGCGCCGAAAACCGCTATAAACGAGCGGAAAAAGTTTTCCGGATAAGTTTGGGAGCATGAGGCCCGGGGTTCGAGTCCCCGCACTCCGACCAAAATAACTTTGAAAAGCCGCCTTTTTAGGCGGTTTTTCTGCGTTAAAAGTTCAGTTTTTTCATTTTGCGTTGACCGCATAAGTTGCTGAAAAATATGGGTCAAAGTGCGAAAACAGTAATGCGGCGGCAAGTTCAATTTGCCGCCGTTTTCTCATTTGACCCACAACCTGACCCACACAGGCAAAACTGAGACAACCACACGGAATTTGGGGGCAAAAAACGCCTTAAGATGTTCAGATTGAAAATGCAGTCGAAATAGGGTATTATTGGATAACGGTAGGCCTTGTGCCTGCAAAGCCAGCCGTACGGTGTTCCCGTGCGGCTTTTTGTATTTCGCATTCCACATGCAAAACGGAGATATGCTTTAAAGCAGTATCTCCGGTGATGAAACGGCCCCGTGCGTCCTTGGGTATCTGCTCGGCGGCAGCTGACAGCGGACCGCTTTAAGATGAATATCGTCAACTGTGCCCTGCTTGGCGCATTTGTTCTGTCCATGCCAGAATGGCCGGACGTGGAACGGCTGACGGACTTTTACGAATACCCGGGCGGTAGCGGCTATGAAGGGCGGTTTACCCGGTGCGGTAGCTGCACACTGATGCAGGAACTGGGATCGTACGACCTAACGCTGGCTCTGTGTCATCCGGACTATACCATGAGTGAGACCGGCGGCGCGACAAGCTTTGTGCGGACGTATACCCTGGCCTCCGGCGGACCGTACTGTGACTGCGGCTATAAAAAATGCGTGAAAAAAGTGCCCCTAGGCTTTCTTGGTGTCCTTGCTGCCCAGGACCTTAATGCCGGCGGTGCCGAACAGCACACCGGCGGCAAACATGGCAAATCTCTTCATGGCAGATCGCTCCTCTATATTTTGCAGCAGTTAGATACAGCTAACCGTCGCCTGTAAGATAGCACAGCACAGGAAAAAAGTAATACTTCTCCGAAATAAAATTGCCAAAAATACTGCGGAATGCAGCGTGCTTTGCAGGGAAAACGGCAAGGGCGCCCCGCATAGCCGCAAAGCCCACAGGCCGTCGGAGGCGTCAATGACACCTCCGACGGCCTGAAGCAAAGGCAGCGAGATAAAGGAAGGAAGTTTTTTATAAGGAAGGTTTGGTGGGTGGGAGTAGCGCCCGTGAAAAAGTTTCTTGCCCGCTGCCCGGGGAAAAGGCAAGGTCATGCCCGCACCGGTGCGTCACGGCGTATGGCCAGCAGCACCGCCGCCGACAGCGGCAGGCAGGCCGTCAGGCCCCACAGGGGGATGCCGTAGCCTACCTGCTCGATGAGCCGCCCCAGCACCGTGGGTGCGATCAGTGCTGACAGAGATACGCCCAGCACGATGATGGATGAGGCCGAAGCCGTCCGAGTGGGGAACGTCTCGCAGCAAAGGATCACCAGGGCCGGGACCTCCGCGCCCTGCAGCAGGCCCAGCAGCACCAAAAGCACCCGCTGGACGGCCAAAGACGGCGTCAGCAGCAAAACCGCAAACACGCCGGCCGATAAAAAGCAGGTGAGCAGATAGAAAGTCCGCACCGGCATACGCTTATACACCAGCGGTGAGAGCATACGGACCACCAGTGCGCCCAGGAAAAACAGGGTGAGCATGGCGTTGGCCGCGCCGCCTGCCATGTGGTGCACGGTCTTGTAGTAGTTGGGCAGCCAGACGGCGATGCCGTTCTGGAAGCACAGATACAGGAAACAGCACAGCAGATAGAGCCATGCGCGCTTGTCACGAAAGATCTCCGCCGGGTTGGCCACGGACCTGTCCCGCAGGGCCGTCATATCGGCGTAGGGCGTGTGGGGCGTGGCGCGGCGGGACACCGTCCAGAACACCGCGCCCAACACCAGCGCCGCCGCGCCCAGCACCAGATACGGTACGGCAAAGGTGGCGGGGCGGCCGCTGTCGGTAAGCCATGTCACCAGCAGGGGCGCCAGCATGGCGCCCAGACCGTAGAAGCCGTGAACGATGGGCAGCAGCGTGCTCTTCTTCTCGGGAAACACGTCGGCGATGACGCCGTTCATCAGTAGGTCGATGGTGATATAGCCCACACCGCCGATCAGCGCAAACACCAGCAGCAGCCCGTAGCTGTCATTGCCGTACAGGGGCATGGTGCCAATGGTCACACCGGCCACGCCCACCAGCACCGCGCCGGCCAACAGGCCGTACAGCTTGTGGAGCCGTTCGCCGAACAGGCCCAGCAGCACCGTCATCACGATGCCGCCCAGGGACTGAATGGTCATCACGAAGCCCTGGCGGCTTTCGGTAATGCCGAAAAAGGCCATCATGGACTCGGCGTTGGCGCCAAAGGCGTTGAAATAGACGCCGTACAGCAGAAACAGGGCGAAGCACAGGACCGCCAGCAGCGGCAGGATACGCTTTGCGCCGCTCATGCCCGGCTCCTCATGGCGGCCAGGGCATGGAAGGTCTCCCGCAGCGCGGGATATTGCCGCAGATAGAGTTGGTAGTAGGGCTCATAGGCGCGGCTGCGTTCCGCATCGGGGTACAGAACGGTATCCGGCTTGACGATGGCATCGCAGGCGTTCTCCACGGAGGGATACACACCGGTGCCAACACCGGCCAGAATAGCCACGCCCAGCGCCGGGCCCTCCAGCGCCGCCTTGGCGGTCTGAATGGGGCAGCCGTATACATCGGCCAGCATTTGACGCCAGAACGCGCTCCGCGCGCCGCCGCCGCAGGCCATCATTTCCTCCGTAGGCACATTCATGCCACGGAGCACATCCACGCACTGACGCTGGGAGTAGGTAACGCCCTCCAGCACGGCGCGGATCAGGTGGCCGCGGCCATGGCCGCCGGACAGGCCGATAAACGCGCCCCGGGCCTTCTCGTCCAACAGCGGGGATCGCTCGCCCATCAGATAGGGCAGGAACAACAGGCCGTCGGCGCCGATGGGGGTTTTCTCGGCCAGGGCCGTCATCAGCTCATAGGGGTCCACGCCCTGTTTGGCCGCCTCGGCCACCTCGCCGGCACAGCAGGTATCCCGCAGCCAACGCAGGGACTGACCCGCCGCCAGCGTGCAGCTCATTACCGCCCACTTGCCGGGAACGGCGGAGCAGAAGGTGTGTACGCGGCCCGCCGGGTCGATGGAAACGCTGTCCGCATGGGCAAAGACCACGCCGGAGGTGCCCAGCGTCGTAAAGGCCTTTCCGTAGCGAACAGTACCGGTGCCCACAGCCGCGGCGGCGTTGTCGCCCGCGCCGCCCACCACGGGCGTACCCTCGGCCAGGCCGGTCAGGGCGGCAGCTTCCGCCGTCACCGTTCCGGTCACGTCCACAGACTCGTACATCCGGCCCAGCAGCGCCGGGTCGATGTCCAGCTTGTTCAGTATCTCGTCAGACCACTGCCGCCGGGGCACGTCCAGCAGGTTCATGCCGGAGGCGTCGGATACCTCGGTGGCAAACTGGCCGGTGAGGCAGTAGCGAATGTAATCCTTGGGCAGCAGGATATGACGGCAGGCCTTGTAGACCTCCGGCAGATGCTTCCGCACCCACAGGATCTTCCCGGCGGTAAAGCCCGCCAGGGCGGGGTTCGCGGTGATGGCGATGAGTTTCTCCGCGCCCACAGTCTCGGTGATCTCACGGCACTCCTCGCCGGTGCGGCCGTCGCACCACAGGATGCTGCGGTGCAGCACCTCTCCCCTCTCGTCCAGCATCACCAGACCGTGCATCTGCCCGGAGATGCCTACACCGGCAATATCGGCGGCGGCCACACCGCTTTTGTGCAGCACGGCCTGCACCGTCTCCCGCACAGCACGCCACCAGTCGGACGGCTCCTGCTCAGCCCAGCCGTTCTGGGGCTGGTAGAGGGGGTATTCCACCGTGTGGGCGGCCATGGCCGTACCATCACTGCGGAACAGCACCGTCTTGGTACCGGAGGTGCCCAGGTCGATACCCAGCAAATATTCCTTCATAGCCTTGCGCCTCCTTTAGGCAGGGCCGCCCTTCCGGGCGGCCCGCAATATGTCATTTCTCAGTGGAACAGCACCCGGTTGACCACAGATTCCAGATACTCCTGACGGCCGCTGGGCACATCGAAGCTCTTGAGGCCCTCGGCGTAATCCGCCAGGGACTCCAGGGTCATCTCACCATCCACGATCTTCTTGCCCACGCCGCTGTCATAGCTGCTGTAGCGCTCCTTGACGAACTGGTCCAGACGGCCATCCGCTTTTAGCTCCAGCGCCTTGCGGAGGCCCAGAGCGAAGGTGTCCATACCGGAGATATAGGCCAGCAGGATGTCCTCGAAGGTGTTGGACTGACGGCGGGCCTTGGCGTCAAAGTTCAGGCCGCCGTTGGTAAAGCCGCCGGCGCGGAGGACCTCCATCATGCAGTAGGTGGCGCTGTACACGTTGGCGGGGAACTGGTCGGTATCCCATCCCAGCAGATAGTCGCCCTCGTTGGCGTCGATGGAACCGAAGCTGCCGTTGACGATAGCGGTACGCAGCTCATGCTCGAAGGTATGGCCCGCCAGGGTGGCGTGGTTGGCCTCGATGTTCATCTTAAAATCCGCCGTCAGGTCGTACTTCCGCAGGAAGTTCATGCAGGTAGCCACATCGAAGTCGTACTGGTGCTTGGTGGGCTCCTTCGGCTTGGGCTCCAGATAGAAATCGCCGGTAAAGCCGATCTTGCGGCCGTAGTCACGGGCCATACGCAGGAATCGGGCCATGTTGTCCAGCTCCAGCCCCATGTCGGTGTTCAGCAGGGTGTCATAGCCCTCGCGGCCGCCCCAGAATACATAGCCGGTGGCGCCCAGCTTCACCGCGGCGTCCAGGCAGGCCCGGACCTTGGCAGCGGCAGCGGCAAACACATCGGCGCAGCAGGAGGTGGCTGCACCGGCCATAAACTTCTTGTCGCCGAAGTTGTTGGCGGTGACCCACAGGCACTTCTTGCCGGTCTTCTTCTGCAGCTCGTACAGATAATCCACCATCACGCGGAAATTGGCGATGCTCTCGGCCAGGGTAGCGCCCTCCGGGGCGATGTCCACGTCATGGAAGCAGTAGTAGTCGATGTCCAGCTTTTCCATCAGCTCGAAGGCGAAGTCCGCCTTGGCGCGGAACTTGGCCATGGGGTCCGTCTGGCCCATGGACTTATCCATGGTACCGGAGCCGAACATATCCACGCCCTCGGCGTCGATGGTATGCCAATAGCTCAACGCGAACTTCAGATGCTCACGCATTTTCTTGCCGGCGATGACCTCGTCCGGGTCATACCAACGGAAGGTAAAGGGGTCGGCCCCCTTGGGATCGTAGACGACCTTACTCACATCAGCGTACTTTTTCATGTTATTACACCTCCGAAGTATGTTTCGTTTTTACGCGGGAACGGATCATGGGCACCACCAGCTGGATGATAACGGCCACCAGCAAAATCGAGCCCTTGATGGTATCGTTGATCAGAGCGTCCACCTGCAGGGAGGCGATGATCTTGTCGATAATAGTATAGCTCATGGCGCCGAACAGAACACCCAGAAGCTTGCCCTTGCCGCCACTCATACTGATACCGCCGATGACCACCGCGGCGATGGCGTACATCTCGTTGCTCTTACCCAGGGTGGCCGGGTCGACGGAGCCGTTCATGGCCAGCCACAGGAAAGCGCTCAGGCCGGTGAGTATACCGGTGATGACATAGACCGCCACACGGGTACGGTTGACGTTGATACCGGCCAGGGCGGCGGCGCGTTCATTGCTGCCCAGGGCATAGACGGTCTTGCCGAACTTGGTGCAGGTGGATATGAACACCATGATGACCGTGACCACCAGCAGCACGATGCCCACCACGGGAACGGTGGCGATCTTCAGCTGGCCGAAGCCGTAGAAGCTGGCATAGTGGTCCAGCGTGCCGGTCATGTTGAAGATGGAGGATCCGGTGGTACGCAGATAATACTGTGCCACCGAACGGAAGATCAGCATTGTGGCCAGCGTCACGATGAACGCGGGCATTTTCACCAGGCCGATGAGCACACCGTTGAACAGGCCGCACAAGCCGCCGGCCACCAGGGCGAACAGCAATGTGAGGAACACGCTGTCCGTGGCATTGAACACCACCACGGAGAAGCTGCCCACCAGCGCCAGCATGGAGCCCACGGACAGGTCGATGCCGCCGGTGATGATGACCAGGCCCATGCCGAAGGCCATGATGCCCACCACGGCGGAGTGCCGCAGGATGTTCATCACGCCACTCCAGGTGGTCGCGCCGTGGTTAATAAACAGATAGGCGATGAAGATCGCCAGTGCGATGAGGATAAAGCTGTAATTATTGATCCAGGCGGCAATGCCCTTCTTGTTCAGCCCCGGTTTTTTGGCCTGGGCCTTCAGTTCCGTGTTCTGACTCATACGTTTACCTCTCCCTCCGTTGCGTGTATCACATTGGTCGCATACAGCATGACTCTCTCCTCCGTGATCTCCTCACGGGGCAGAATGGTCTGGATATGCCCGTGGTAGAACACCACACAGCGATCCGCGATCTTCTGTATCTCCGGTATCTCCAGGGTGTTGACCAGGATGGTCTTGCCCTTCTCGGCCAGCTCCAGGATCAGCTTGTAGATCTCCGCCTTGGCGCCCACGTCGATACCCTGAGTGGGGTTATCCATGATAAGGATATCCGCCTCGGTGGTGAGCCACCGGCCCAGGATCACCTTCTGCTGGTTGCCGCCGGACAGTGACAGGATCAGGTCGTCATGGCTGTTGGCCTTGATGTTCAGCATATCCCGCATCCTGTTGTACTGCGCCACCTCTTTCCGCCCGCGGATCAGCTGGTGATTGGCAGAAAGCGTGTGCTCGGAGATGTAGTTGTTCTCCAACAGCGTGAAATCCGGGATGACGGAGTTTTCCTTGCGGTTGGCGGGGATCATGCCGATCTTGTGGCGCATGGCGTTATGTATGCCGCCGTGGTGCAGCGGCTCTCCGTTGACATACACCGTGCCCGAGCTGATGGGAATCGCGCCGAAGATCGCCTGCATCATCTCGCTGACGCCGGCACCCTTCAGGCCCGTCAGGCCGATGATCTCGCCCTTACGCACCTCCAGATCCACGTTCTCGAACCCTTCGCCGCTGAGGTGCTCCAGCTTCAGCGCCACATCGCCCAGCTGGCGGGGCTGGTACACCGAGGCCTCGGAGTAGCTGCTGCCCACCATAAGACGGGTGACGGCCTCCGGCGTGGTGTCGGCAATATTGCCGGACTGAATAAAGCATCCATTCCGCAGGACCGTGTAGCGGTCCGCGATGGTAAATATCTCGTTCATTTTGTGGGAGATGAAGATGAAGGACTTACCCTGCTCCTTCAATCGCCGCACGATACTGAACAGGTGCTCGATCTCCGCGTTGTTCAGCGCGGTGGTCGGCTCGTCCAGAATAAAGAGCTTCGCATTGGCGTGAAGTGCCTTTGCGATCTCCAGCAGCTGCTTTTTGCTGGTCTCCAGCTCGTCTACCAGGGCGTTGGGGTCGATATCCACGCCCAGGTCGCTCATCAGCTGGCGCGTCTGCTCCAGCATGGCCCGCTTATCCAGCGTGCCCAGCTTGGTCAGCAGTTCTTTGCGAAGAAAAATGTTCTCGTACACCTTCAGATCGTTAAACAGGTTCAACTCCTGGTGTACAAAGGCGATACCTGCCTGTTCTGTCCGTTTGACGGAAATGTCGTGCATTTGCTCCCCGTCAAACTCGATCTCGCCCTCATCCCGCTGATGCACACCCGCCAGGATGTTCATCAATGTGGACTTACCGGCGCCGTTCTCTCCCAGCAGCGCGTGTACTTCCCCGCGCTCCACGGAAAAATCAACGTGCGAAAGCACTTCCACACCGGAGAATGATTTGGTGATATTGGTCATTTTCAGCAATTCCATGCCGCACGCCTCTCTTTGCTGTTTGATAAGATCCCTCCTGCGAAGGGGGAGGTGCCCCGCGGGCGCCGAAGCGCCCGCGAAGCCCTCGGAAACGACTTTACTTACTTGGAGACAGCGTCACCGAAGCCCTGGAAGTCGTTGACGTTGGTAGCATCCACCACGGACACGGCGATGACGTGATCCTGGGTGACGGTACCGCCCTCGATGTGGGTGATCATGTCATCCACGGCAGCCTTGATCATCGCGGGATCGTAAGTAACGGAGAACAGATCGGCCAGCTTGGCGACCTCAGCAGTGTAATCCTTCTGATGGATGCCCTTCAGCACGGAGTAGATCTCGTTCAGACCGGAGGAGGTGCCCAGATGCACACCGGCGTTCAGGAAGGCATCCTTCTTCTCGGCGTCGATCTCGGAGCTCTTCAGCGCCTCCAGGATGCCCATGGCGATCTCGTCGTCGTGGGTGAAGATCCACTTGGTGGCGGTGATGTCCTCAACAGTGCTGGCATCCAGCCAGTTGATGAACAGCTCCTTGCCCTTGCTGCGGCTCCAGCCGGTGTAGTCGGTGGACTGGATGGCAGCGATCTGCTCCTCGGTCCAGCCATTTTCCTTCAGCACGCTGAAGAAGCCGTCGTTACGCATGGTGGGAACGGAAGAGTTGTCACCGGGCATGATGAGGACCTTGTCGCCAGCCTTCATGCCGTCGGCGATGAAGCGCTTGGCGGTCTCGGCGCCGATGCCGTTGTTATCGCCCTTGACGCAGGCAACAGCAGTGGAAGCAGCGGAGTCGATGATACGGTCGAACATCACATAGGGGATGCCGCTGGTGGCCAGCTTGGCCATGGTGTTCTCCAGGGTGTTGTCCTGAGGCAGAATGACCACATAGTCAGCGGTCTTGTTCTCGATCAGGTCCTCCACCTGCTGGATCTGGTTGGCGGCGTCGGAAGAGGTGATGACGGTAGCGGCATACTTGCCGGCGTCATTCAGCTCCTGCGCCTTCTCCTGCGCATAGGTCATCACAGCGCCGGTCCAGCCGTGGTCGGCATTGGGGACCAGAATCGCGATGCGATTACCCGTGGCAGCATCGTTGTCCTTGTTGGCGTCATCGTCCTTCTTCTCGCCGCAGGCGACAAGAGACAGGGCCATGACCAGCGCAAGGATCAGTGCCAGTACTTTCTTCATGGTTGTTTCCTCCTAAAAATTTTTTATAGATACGGACAAAGTCCGCCTATAACGTGTTCTTACAGCTCCACCCAGGCAGAGTCCTTGGCTGCGGAGTCGATGACCGCGTGAATGAACTTCACGCCGTTGAGGCCGTCGGTGACGGTGGGATAGTCGAAAGAGCCGTCGTTGGCCGTACCGCCCGCCTTCACCGCCAGAATGGCGCTGATGATGTTCTTGTAGATGTTGGCAAAGGCGACGATCAGTCCCTCGGGATGGCCGGAGGGGATGCGGCTGTACGCGCCGGCCTTCTCGGTGATATAACCGGTACCGCGGGATAGGGTCTCCGTGGGCTTGCCCTTGGGGGTGTACTTCAGATAATCGGGATAGTGCTGCTCCCACTCCAGTGCACCCTCACTGCCGTAGATGCGGATGGTCAGGCCGTTGAGCTTGCCCGCCGCGATCTGAGAGCACCAGTACGCGCCGTTGACACCGTTTTCGTACTCGACGAGCATATTGGCGTTCAGGTCCAGCTCCTTGCCGTAGCGGTTCACGGTGGCGGCCAAACGCTTGATGTTCAGGCCGGTCAGGTAGTGGACGGAGTTCTCGATGTGGGTGCCGATGTCGCCCACACAGTTGGAGATACCGGACACCGCCGGATCGGCGCGCCAGACGGACAGCTTAGTGGTGCCCTCGCCGGGGACGCCCAGCTCATCGATGAGCCACTCCTGGACATACTCCGCATTGACGGCGGCGATCTTGCCGATCTTGCCCTCGGCGATCATCTCGCGGGCCACCTTCATCATGGTGTAGCCGGAATAGGTATAGGTGACGCCGAAAACCAGGTTTTTCTCCTTGGCCAGGGCCACCAGCTCCTGCGCCTGTTCCACGGTAAAGCACAGAGGCTTTTCGCATACCACATGAATTCCGTGCTGCAGGAAGCACTTGGCCACGTCGTAGTGGGTGTTGTTCGGGGTCGTGATGCTGACGAAATCGATACCGTCGGGACGCCTGCTCTCCGCCTCGGCCATGGCCTCATAGCTGGGGTACACGCGGCTCATGTCCAGGGAGTAGGTCTCGCCGGTCTCACGGTTCTTCTCCGCATTGGTGGAGAAGCAGCCCGCCACCAGCTGTGCGCGGGGGTCAAAGGCGATGGCTTTGCGATGCACCTCGCCGATAAAGGCGTTCATGTGGCCACCGACCATGCCGTAACGGATCTGAATACCCATATTGTCCTCCTTGTCGCGTTTCAGTTGGCGATAGCGTCGTCAAACTTCACATCGGACTTCTTGAAGTCCACCTTCTTCACGAAAGCGGCCGCCTCGGTAGCGCCCTCGATACGGTCCATACCGCTGTCCTCCCATTCCACGGACAGAGGGCCGTCGTAACCGGCGGCGTTCAGCACGCGGATGATCTCCTCGAAGTTCACGTCACCATGACCCAGGGAGCGGAAGTTCCAGCCGCGGCGCAGGTCTCCGAAATCGATGTGGGAGCCCAGCAGACCGCTGCGGCCATCCAGAGTCACCGCCGCATCCTTCATATGGACGTGGTACACGCGGTCCATAAAGTCGCGCAGGAACAGATGGGGCGTCACGCCCTGCCACAGCAGGTGGCTGGGGTCGAAGTTCAGGCCGAACTCGGGGCGGTCGGCAAACTTCTTCAGCAGCTTCTCGGTGGAGTAGTAGTCGAAAGCGATCTCGCCGGGATGGACCTCCAGGGCGAACTTGATGCCGTTGGCCTTGAACTCATCCAGGATAGGGGACCACAGGCGCACGATCTCGTCGTAGCCGTTCTCGACCATCTCCTCGGTGGTCTGGGGGAAGGAATACAGCCACTTCCAGATGGGAGAGCCGGTGAAGCCCGTGACCACATAGCAGCCCAGCTTCTTGGCCACCACGGGGGCCTTCTTCATGGTGTCGATCGCCCAGGCGCGGATCTCCTCCGGCTTGTCGGCCAGCGCCGCGGGAGCAAAGTTGTTCAGCCGGGGATCGGGAGCGTCGCCCACACACTGGCCGATGATGTGGCAGGCCAGGGCCTTGCAGATCAGGTTGTTCTTCGCCAGGGTCTCCTTGATCCAGGCCACGTAGCTGTCATCGCTGTATGCACGATCAATGTCGATGCCATTGCCCCAGCAGGCGACCTCCAGGCCGTCATAGCCCATCTTGGACGCCAGCGCACACAGTTCATCGAAGGGCAGGTCCGCCCACTGGCAGGTGCAAAGAGTTACCGGTCTGTTTCCCATGATACATTCCTCCTGTTAAAAAGTTAAATCATCATCGGCCTGTGCCGATCGGATCACAAACTTACTGCGAGTGCCGCACACGCACACGGTTGTGGGTATACACCACGCCGGCGGCGGGCCGCCGTCCGGTGTGGATATAGTCAAACAGCACACGCACCGCCTCGTCCCCCTGGGCGAAGGGCTCCTGGGTCACAGTGGCGGCAATGCGCCCTTCCTCCATATACCGCAGCACGGCCTCCGTCCCGTCCACCGCCAGCACGCGGATATTCTTTCCGCTTTCCAGGATGGCCCGCATACCGCCGTCGATACCGGCGGCGGCAAAGCACACCATGTCCGGCGTGTGGTCCGCCAGATAGGCCCGCAGCACCTGATAGGAGACATCGTCGTCGTCCTGATTTTCCAGCACGGCGTCCACCGTGATCTCCGGCGTGCCCTCCAGTGCGGTCCGCAGACCGCGCACACGGTCCATATGGCCGCGGACATTGGTGCTGCCGATAACAGCCGCCACGCGGCCCCGGCCATTGAGCATGAGCTGCACCAGATCTCCGGTGATCATACCGCTGTTGTAGTAGTCGCAGCCGACAAAGGCCACACGGTCGACATCGATATCGGTGTTGACTGTGACCACCGGTATGGGCAGTGACTGCAGGTACTCCGCAACCTCGGGCACATCCAGCGGCATGACCGCCAGCGCGTCCACGCCCTCGGCCACCAGCCGGCGCATGGCCTGCAGCTGCGTGGCGGCGTCGTAGCCCTTGATCTCGCGGATGGTAAGGGTGGTGCCGTAGCTGGAGAGTTTTCTGGCGCGGCTCTGTGCGCCGCGGAGCACCTCGTCAAAAAAAGGATTGCCGACGGAGGGTATGACCATGCCGATGTGGGTGCGCTGACGGGAGCGAATAAGCGCCTGGGCCAGCTGGTTGGGCTGGTAGCGCTCACGCTCGGCAATGTCCAATATACGCTTGGCCAGCTCGGGATTTACGTTGCCGCGGCCATTGAGTACCCGGTCGACGGTGCCGCGGCTGGTGCCCGCTTTTTCGGCGATCTGCTTGATGGTCACGCGTCCGCTTCTCCTCTCCGAAATTTGTATCGCCCTTGGCGATGTGTCATTTGTGCTCGAGCACGAATTGACTGTGCTCGAGCACAGTTTCAAAATACCATCTCTTTTGTGATCTGTCAACGGAAAAGGGCCGGCGTGGCTCTATTTCTGTAGAGTTGCCTAAACACGGCGAAAAACTTTTGTTGTTTTTCCCAGTAGACATTTCGGAATTCCCTGTTACCCGCAACGCTTTGTGCCAAACATTCCAAACCAATAAGGTGGCTGCCAAACAGCAAAAGGGGCCACCATACAGCGGTCCCTTTTATGCGGAAAAAGCCAAACGGCTCCCGGGCGCGCGCCCGGGAGCCGTTCGGTGCAAGGGGGAGGAAAAGGAGTAAAGGAAGAAAACAAGCTATTTGGTGCAGACCGGCAGGAACTGGCCGAAGCAGTCGGGCAGGACCTGACCGTCACGCATAGTGGTGCGGCCGCGGAGGATGGTCTCGACCACCCGGCCCTGGAAGGACATACCGTCATAGGGGGACCATTTGGCTTTAGAGTACATCTTCTCCTGACGGAAGGTGTAGGCCGCGGACATATCCACAATGGCCAGATCGGCGTCGGCTCCGGGGCGAATAACGCCCTTGCGGGGATAGAGGCCGAAGGTACGGGCCGCATTGGCGGAGGTGATCGCCGCCACGCGGGGCAGCGTCAGCAGGCCGCGGTGGACAGCGGTGAGCAACACAGGAGAAAGACCCTCGATACCGCTGATTCCGGCGGGGGCATCCCAGAAGGAACGGTGCTTTTCCTCGCAGGTGTGGGGCGCGTGATCTGAGCAGACCCAGTCCAGGGTACCATCCGCAAGGCCCTGCCAGACGGCCTGGCGATCTGCGGCGGTACGGATGAGAGGGTAAGTCTTCATCACCGCACCGCAGCGGCGGGCGTCGCGGTCGGTGAAGGTCAGGTAATGGGTACAGGTCTCGGCGGTGACATCCACGCCGTCGGCCTTGGCGCGGCGGAGGTGCTCCACGCCGTCGCCTACACCCACATGGAGGACGTGCAGGGGCATGGAGAGCTCCTTGGCCATGTCGATGGCGGTGTCGATAATGGAGGTCTCGCAGCTGACGGGGCGGGTACGCAGCAATGCGGCGTAGTCCTGCGCGCCGGTGGCAAGGGCCTCCTGCGTCAGGGCCCGAACAATGGAGAAATTCTCTGCGTGGATGCCCAGGCGTTTGCCGGTGGCCTTCACAGCGCGGAACAGGCGATAGATCTGGCCGTCGTCCGGGGGCGGGAGGACGTTGTCCATGCCCTCACGATAGTTGTAGATCAGGCTGTTGTCCCGGCGGTCTACCGCGTAGCCCCAGAAGAATTTGAAGGCCACGCAGCCGGCCTCCGCCAAAGCGGGCAGGCTGGCAAGATTGGCATCGCCCAAAGCCAGGCCCCAAACGCAGAAATCCGCATGGGCCTTGGGCTGGATGACCGAGACAAGATCGCAGAGAGACTCCGCCGAGTGAATGGTAGGGGTGCAGTTGGGCATTTCGAACACGGTGGTAATACCGGTGGCGGCAGCCGCCGCGGTGGAGGAACGGAAATCCTCCTTCTCGCCGGTGGCCAGACGGCCGTCGCGGGAGTGAACGTGGGTCTCGATCAGGCCGGGCAGGATATAGCGGCCAGAAGCGTCGGTAGTTTCACCGACGGTGCCGGGCAGGCGCTCGGACGTGACGGCGGCGACCCGGCCGTCACGAATGTAGATATCGGCACGCTGCATACCGTCATCGTTGACCACCGTACCGTTGTAGATGACTCTGTCCCAGTCCATAAATGCCTCCTCTGATATGTATACTGTATACACTTAGTCTTCAAGAGAAGCCCCCATGACAGGTCACGGGGGTCTCGTGCAGGCGGTACATACCCATCATACAGGCGGTACATACCCATCATACAGGCGGTACATTCCGTCATACAGGCGGTACATACCCGCTATGCAGATGATACATATCCGTCATGCGGGCGATACATATCCGCCATGCAGATGGTACATATCCGTCATGCAAATGGGGTCTGTGCATCAGTCCTCCTTGCCGTAGCGCTGGAGGGCGGCCTCGTGAACGTTAGCGGTATGGGCGGTGAGCACCCGACGGAGGCGATCCGCATCACGGGCCCGCAGGGACGCCACGATCTCCTCGTGCTCCGCCAACGCACGGCGGCGGCGTTCGTCATCGGACAGCACGCTCTCGCGGAAGCGGGCGTGCTCCGGGTTCTGAAACGACGTGGTGGCGCTGTAGCTTTCGATCTGGTCCAGGAGCTTGATGAGCAGGGGCATATTGCTGCTCTGGGTCAACAGGCCGTTGAATTCGTCCAGGTGGCGGAAATACGCACCGACGTCATGCTTGTCCAGCGCCTCGGCGCAGCCGCGGTTGTCGGCCTCCATGGCGTCCAGCTGCGCGTCGGTGATGTTCCGCACCACAGCATCCACGCTGAGCAGCTGCAGGGCGGAACGGATGGTATAGACCTCGTCCACCTCGGCACGGGTCAGCCTGGGACGGGCCACGGCGCCCTTACGGGGCTCGTAGACCACCAGCCCCTCACGCTCCAGCATACGGATGGCTTCGCGCACGGGGGTGCGGCTGACGCGGAAAATATCGGCGTATTTTGTTTCGACAATGCGCTCATCCGGCGCGATATCGCCGTTGATGATGGCGTTTTTCAGCTGGGTATATATCGTCTCGCGCTGGGGATTGGCGGGGTCCACCGGTGTGAAGGCTGTCATCTCTCTATGCCCCCTTCTTTTTATACCGCAGCAGGCGGCTCTATACACACTATACCCGCTGCTGCGGGAAAAAGCAAGCAAAACCGGCAAATTCTGCTGATTTTCCCTCCCCTGCCGGGGCTTGGGCGCAGTGCAGTCTCTCTTATATGTGTATGGGATACTGTATACAAAGTACATGGTAACATATTCCTTCCCCTTTTGCAAGGGGTTTTCAGATGCGCGGCAAAAAAAGAAAGCCCTTTCGGGCTTTCTTTTTTCGCTTAGTGACGCTTTTTAGCGGTCCACGCCATACCGGTCACGGACAGCACCGCCGTCACGGCGTAGATGCCCATGCCCGCGTCAAAGGTCTTGGGGCTGCTGCTCTTGCCGCCGATGGTAAAGTCCATGCTGGTGTTGCCCGCCGTGGACAGGATGGTGATGGTGTGCTTGCCCGCCGCCAGTGTCTTGAGGTACGCGGCCTTCAGGTACACCACGGTGGAGCCCTCTTCAGCGGTGTAGTTGGACTTGGCAAGGGTCTTGCCGTCCACCTGGACACCCTGGAAGGTGCTGAACGCCGCGGTGGAACGGAACACCAGGCCGTAGTCGCCGCCGGGATAGTCTGTGGCGGACTTGTTGGTGCCGTTCAGCTCAGCGGTGATGCCGGGGGTGGAGGGGTAGTAATAGTAGCCGCCGGTGGAGGGCTTGGCAGGAACGATGTAGGTCTTATTCTCTTCGACAGGCACGTTATTGATGGTAACACCTTTAACCTCTTTATCGACCACGATGGTAACACCCTCGTTCACGCCGCTGATCGCGCCACCCTTGATGATGGTGACGTTTGCGTCATTGTTTGCCGCATCAGCGATAGCCTCGCTGCCAACAACGTAGGTGTTCCCCCCGCCTTGTGTGGAAACAGTGGCAACGGGGGTATTATCGGGCACATAGTCGCTGACATTGCCAGAGAAAGTACCGCCGGTGACGGTGGGCTTTTTATCGGTGTTAACGAATTCACTTGCCGTCTTATTCTCGTACTTATACGCCTTCAGCGCCTCATCGTTTTTGGCGGTGAAGCTGCCGTTCTTTACCTCAACCTTATCAAGGCCCTTGTAGCCGGTACGGTCCACTACGGAGATGGCCGCGCCGTCCTGAATGGCGCCGTCGTTTTCGGTCTTGGGAACCGGATCGCCGGTAACATTGATGGCAGTCTTGTCGCCGGTGATCTCCAGACTGCCGGCGCAGACCTGCACGCCCATGGTCTTGGCGTTGATGGTGGAGTTCTCAATGGTCAGCTTGCCGCTGCTGGGGAAGTAGATGCCAAAGCCGTTGGGCACGTTCAGCGTGCTGTTCTTCAGCGTCACGGTATCGTTGGTGTTGTTGCCGTTGGTCTCGATACCGCTGTGGGCGGTGGTCGTCATCTCGACGCCATCGAACACCAGACTGGAATTGTCATAGGTGATGGTGCCGCCCATGGCGGAGGGGATCAGACCCACCAGCTGGCTGCTGACCACCTTGCCGTTCTTCACGGTCAGCATCGCATTGGGGTTGTTGATCTCGAAGGCCGCGCTGTTTGCATCCGTGCCGGTGCAGGTCCAGGTGTGGCCGTTCAGATCCACCGTGCGTTTAATGGTGCCGGAGTTGAATGTTGAACCGGTGGTATAATCGCGCAGCATGACGATAGGTTCGCCGCTGGCCGTCTGCGCCTTGAACGCCTCCTCCATGGTGTAGTAGGAGGTGTCGCCGACCTTGGCAAGGTATGCCTTCGCTACGCCGAAAGTGTTATCTTCGTTCTTCGTAACTGCCGAGTCCTCAACCACATACTTGGTCGGGTCGTTCTTAAACGTACCGCTCGTAATCTCGATGGTGGCTATATCTTTACTGGGCTCGGTCGCACTACCATAGATACCCGTTATGAGTGTGCCGTTGACCGTACCACCGCTGATGGAAACGAGTGCCCGCTTGCCAGCCACGCCGTCATAGCTGATGGCTTCAACGTCGCCGTTGACCGTGCCGCCTCTGATCTCGAGCTCGTTCTTCTTCAAACTATTTTGGTAGGTCCAAGAGGACACCTTGCCGTTTACGACCGCTTGATCCTTGATGACAGCGAAGCTCCAGTTTTCAACCGCGTAGCTGTTCTTGGAATTGATCGTGCCGCCCTTCACATAGAGCACGCCGTAACCGCCAACCTTGAGGACAATGAAGTTGTCCTGACTAAACGTGCCGCCCTCGATGGTCAGCTGCGGCTTCCATGTCGGTTGGTCGTCGGTGCCGATGCGGACAAGGGACGCACCGTTTGTGCCGCCGGCGCCACTGCCATTCGTGACGGTGCCGCTCTTAAAGAGCAGGAAGCCGTTTTTACCCTGAACATCAATGACGTAATGGGAGGACACGCCGGAGTTCTCTGCGGTATCCTCGCGCATGATCGTGCCGGTCTGCCCCTCGCTGGAGTCCTTGACCGTCACGCGTGCGGTGATCGTCAGTGCGGGCTTGCGTTCGCCGGTGCTGCCGTTGAGGGTATGACCGTTCAGGTCAAGGGTCAGATCGTTGGTGGAAATGGTGACGTTCTCCCTGGTATCCGCCAGCATCGTCACGGTTGCTTTTCTACCGGCCGCATCGATAGCCTCCTGCAGTGTCACGTACTGCTTACTGCCGGTCTCCGCAACACATGTCGTGGCTTGACCGCCGTTCTCTTCGCTGCTGGTTTTGCCGCTCTCGGTGCCGTTTGCGCCTGTACCGCCGGTTTCTGTGCCTGCGGTTGCACCCGTGCCTTCTCCTGTACCGGCTTCTCCTGTCGCCCATGCGCTTGTGCACAGGCTCAGCGCCATGACCAGCGCCAGTACCAAACTCAATACCTTTTTCATATCACATACCCCGGTGTTCAGATTTCCGCAGACACACTCGTTTTAATCTCCATTAAAACGCCAAAGCAGAGGTACCTCTGCGGATAGTCAGATTATAGCACAGCTGCATAATTTGTCCAGCCTTCTTATGGAAATTTTACACATTTTTTCTGTTACCGGGAATGGAAAACGGGAGAATTTGACAGAAAATGGGAATTGGGGGTGTTTCGCCGCCGCGCAGCTACACCTCATCCGCCCCCTCGGGGCGCCTGTCTCCCTGCGGGTCGGTTCGCGGGTCTGACAGGCCACCGGCGTGTCTTTCAACACCGCGAACCCCTCAAGGGGACGGCTTGAGGACTGCGGGCGGGGCGGGTATGATTTGTCATAATTGTCAAAAAAGTGGGGTTTATTTTTGTGCTAAGGGCAGAAATGCTGCACTTCTATTGACGGCGGGGTGAAATGCGAGTAAAATATGTACGCAAAGAATACTGTATACAGTATCCAATCCGAATACATGCAGAAACAACGTCTGCGCTGTATACCATGACCGGCGGCCCCTGCCCGGGACACAGTATGCCGGGGCAGACAGATACAGCCGGTTCGGACATGGGCGGATAACACCGGGCGGCAGAAGCGGAGGACGGCACATGGAGAACTTCTCATTATATATAAACGGCGTGCTCCGCACGGTATGCGTGCCGCCCCAGTGGACGCTGCTGCGGGTACTGCGGGAGACGCTGGGCCTGACCGGCGCGAAAAACGGATGCTCCTCCGGCGACTGCGGCGCCTGCCGCGTGATACTGGACGGCACGGCGGTGAACGCCTGCAAGGTACCTATTAAGGATGCGGCGGGACATCGGGTGGAGACCATAGAGGGGCTGAGCCGGAACGGACAGCTGCACCCCATACAGCAGGCGTTTATCGACTGCGGAGCCGTCCAGTGCGGCTTCTGCACGCCGGGAATGGTGATGAGCGCCAAGGCACTGCTGGACAAGACACTGCACCCCAGTGACGAGGAGATACGGGAGGCGCTGGCACCGAATCTGTGCCGCTGTACCGGCTACTACAAGATCGAGGAGGCCGTCCGGGAGGCGGCGCGGCGGCTGGAGGCGCAGGACCGGTGAAGGATCTGACGTACATCGGAAAGAGCTACCCGGTGCAGGACGCGGCGGCCAAGGCAACAGGGGAACTGCTGTATGTGGACGACATGACCATGCCGCGGATGCTGTACGCCAAGGCGCTTTTCTCACCGATAGCACACGCGCGGATCAAGCGCATCGACACCACAGCGGCGGAGGCGCTGCCCGGCGTGTGGGCAGTGGCTACCTATCAGAACACACCGCAGACGCGGTTCAACAGCACCACGCGGTTTTATATGCAGGCGCCGGCGCCTATCGAGACGGAGCGCATTTTTGACGACACGGTGCGCTTTGTGGGCGACCGGGTGGCGGCGGTGGCGGCAGAGACAGAGGATATCGCCCAGGCGGCCATCGACCTGATCGAGGTGGAATACGAGCCGCTGCCGGTGGTGACGGATCCGCTGGAGGCCATGCGGGAGGACGCCTATCCCCTGCACGGCAGCAGCAACATCGCGCTGCGGATCGAGAAAAACACGGGAGACGTGGCGAAGGGTTTTCGGGAGGCGGACCGGGTGTTTGAAGACACCTACCGCACGCCGGCGGTACACCACTGCGCCATCGAGCCCCACACCGCCATCGCGGAGGTGGACGCGCAGGGACGGCTGACCGTCACCGCACCGTATCAGAACACCTTTGGCGAACGGATCGTATTGAGCCGGATATTCGGCCTGCCGCTGAGCAAGGTGCGGGTGGTAAGTCCCACCATGGGCGGCGCATTCGGCGGAAAGATGGAGTCCTCGGTGGAGCTGATCCCCGCGGCGCTGGCGATGCTGTGCCGCAGGCCGGTGAAATTCACCGCCACACGGCGGGAGTGCATGGTATCCACGCGGGTGCGGCACGCCAGCGTCATCACGGTGAAGACCGGCGTGAAAAACGACGGCACCATCGTGGCACAGGAGATCACGGCCATCACCAACACCGGAGCATATGCCTCCAGCGCAGGGAACGTGATCGGCGCCATGAGCGCCAAGGTATTCAAGGGCTACAAAACACCGAATATGCGCTTTGTGGGCATACCGGTATATACCAACACGCCGGTGGCGGGGGCCATGCGGGGCTACGGCTCGCCGCAGGTATTCTTTGCCATGGAACGGCAGTTGTATAAGATCGCCGACGCGCTTGGGATGAACTACACGGAATTACAGATGAAAAATCTGGTGGATCCGGAGGACAGCGACCTGTTCGCGGGGCACCCCATCGGCAACCCCCGGCCCAAGGACTGCGTGCGCCGGGCCATGGCACTGCGGCAGAACTGGCCGGACATGGACGATGAGGACGGAAAGTACCTCATCGGCGAGGGCTGGGCCATGGGACTACACGGCAGCGGGGCCTTCGGCTCGCAGATCGACCAGAACTGCATGGTGGTCAAGATGAACGATGACGGCACCTGTGTGCTGCACTCCGGCACCCACGATATGGGCAACGGACAGCTGATGGTGCAGATACAGGTCGTGGCGGAGACGCTGGGAATCCCACCGGAACAGGTGGCCTGCGTAGCCTCGGACACGGATGTGTGCGGGTGGAACCTGGGCGACTTTTCCAGTCGGGGCGTGTATGTCAGCTGCGGCGCGGTGCAGAAGGCCGCGGAGGACGCGGCGGCACAGCTGCGGTGCGCCGCCGCCGGACTGTTGGGCGACCAGGCGGAGGACATCTCTCTGCACGACGGACGGGCGTGGCTGCCGGAGGGCGGCAGCGCCTCGCTGGCAGAGGTAATGAACTACGCCCAGAGCGTACAAAAGCATGAGATATTCGGTGTGGCCACCCACGCATCGGCACACACCCCCGGGTCCTACGGCGTACATATGGCGCGGGTAAAGGTGGAAAAGGCCACCGGCGCGGTGACGGTGACGGACTACATCGCTGTACACGATGTGGGACGGGTGATGAACCGGATGGGCATCGAGGGACAGCTGGAGGGCGGCATACAGATGGGGCTGGGCTACGCGCTCCGGGAGGAACTGGCCTTTGACGCGGCAGGGCAACTGCGAGACAGCAGCCTGCACAGTTACCGGCCCTTCCGGGCCACGGAAATGCCCCGTTTGCAGACGGATTTTATCGAAGAGGGCGAACCTACCGGGCCCTACGGCGCCAAGAGCATTTCGGAGTGCGCGGTGGTGCCCAGCGCACCGGCCATCATCAATGCGGTATGCGATGCCACGGGACTGGACATCCATGATCTGCCCTACCGCCCCGTAAAGGCAGAGGGCGGCATACGGCGGCTGCACACCACGGAGGGCTGCGTATTCTGCGGCCTGTGCGCGAAGAAATGTCCCTATGGCGCGCTGTCCGTGGACCGGCAGGCCAAGCAATGGCGGGTATCTGACCGGCGGTGCCGGGAATGCGGCCTGTGTGCGGCGGCCTGTCCAAAGCATTGCCTTTCCTTAGACAATAGTGTCGTATAAATGGCACATGAACTTTCTTATTGTGAAATGTATCATTTCAACAAATAGCAGTGATGTGAAACCGCTATGGCCCGGTTATTGACTTTGCCCGGGCCGACGTGTAAACTGTAACATCATTTTTGCGGCGGCTGGTGTTCCGCCGCCTCTCCCCTCCCCTGGCGCGGGAAAAAATCGTAGTGTACACTGTAATGTATACTGTACACAGTCGACGGACACAGTCTCCCTCATCCATGCCAGCAGGAGCGAAACACCGTGGACAACATCATACGCAACAGCGCGGCCCGCAGACGACGGACGGCGCGATAGCCACAGACAGAACGGAAGGAGCGACAGTCATATGGCACATTACAACGATATGCGGGAATTTCTGGAGGAGCTGAAGAAGCGGGGCGACCTGATGGTCATCGACAAGAAGGTCAGCCCGGTACACGAGATATGCGCCTTTACGCGCAAGGCATCGGACATGGGTGGTCCGGCGCTGCTCTTCACCAATGTGGAGGGCTATGATATGCCGGTGCTGTCCGGCCTGTACGGCACCCGCGAGAGAGTGCGTCTGGCACTGGGTCTGGGCGACGATACAAAGAGCGTTATTAAGGAATACGTGGCCCACGAGAACAAGTTTATCCCGCCGGTAACGGTGGGTGACGACGAGGCTCCCGTGCACGAGGTGGTGCTGACCGGCGACGCGGTGGACCTGTACAAGCTGCCCATCCTGACGAACTTCGAGAAGGACCTGGGGCCGTATATCACCGCCGGCGTGCAGATGGCCAACGACCCCATCACCGGTGTGCGGAACTCCTCCATGCACCGGATGCTGCTGCTGGACAAGAACCACATGACCTGCTTTGCCCCCAAGGGACGGCATCTGGGTACCATTATCGAACGCAACGAGGACAACGGAAAGGGCACGGAGATCGCCACGGTCATCGGCGGCGACCCCATCATCGCCATCGCGTCACAGTGCCGGCCGGCACTGGGCACCGATGAGATGGGCATGGCCGGCGGCCTGCGCGGCGAGGCGGTGAAGATGGTCAAGTGCAAGACCATCGACGTAGAGGTGCCTGCCACCGCGGAGATCGTTATCGAGGGACGCACCCTGCCCGGTCTGCGGGAGGACGACGGCCCCTTCGGTGAGTATCCCGGCACGTACAGCGAGGTACGCAAAACCCCGGTGGTGGAGATCACCGCAATCACCATGCGGAAGGACGCCATTTTCCAGAATGCCTATACCGGTATGCCCATGACGGAAAACCACTGGATGATGGATCTGGCGGCCACAGCGCTGGCTTACCGCGAGGCGTACAAGATCTGCCCGGACATCCACGACATCTGCCTGACCTCCGGCGGCACCAGCCGCCACCACTGCGTGGTGTCCATCAAGAAGCGCCATCCCTATGAGCCGCGGAATGTGATGACCGCCCTTCTGGCGGCCAACATCGGCATCAAGCTGTGTGTGGTGGTGGACGAGGATATCGACGTACATGATATGCAGCAGGTGGAATGGGCGATCAACACCCGTATGCAGGCGGACCGGGATGTGATGATACTGCCGGTGATGTACAGCCCCACGCTGGACCCCTCCGCGCCGTATCCCCGTGCGTCGTCCAAGATGGGCATCGACGCCACCGCGCCGCTGGAGGACAAGGAGGCGTTCGCCCCTGTGTTCACACCCGGACAGGACGCACCGTATATCGAGGAAATGCTGCGGGACTTTATGGATAAGCGGCGGAAGTAAGCCGCAGGAGGCGGAATATGTCTGACAGGACTCGTGAAATGGCCACCGTACGGGAAAACAACCGTATTCTGGACGGCTACTATAAAATGACACTCCACGCACCGGTGATCGCACAGCGCTGCCGGCCGGGACAATTCGTGTTTATCCGGGTGGGCAGCGGCACCGCACCGCTGCTGCGGCGGCCCATCAGCATCTGCGAAGCCGACAGCATCGGCGGCACGCTGACACTGCTCTATCGGGTGGTGGGCACAGGCACCGATCTGCTGTCCGCCGTGCGGGCGGGCCAAGCCCTGGACGTGATGGGCCCCATCGGCACGCCGTTCCCCGTGGAGGGCGAGCAGGCGATACTGGTAGCCGGCGGCATGGGGGCGGCGCCCCTGTGTATGCTGGCCCGGGCACTGCATGATGCAGGATCGGCTGTGACCGTGTATCTGGGCTGCCGCGACGCGGCCCATGACCTGTGTGGAAAGACGCTGCGGACCTACGGGACAGTACACACCGCCTATGAGAGTGAAGGCCGCCTGGTAACGGATATCCTGCCGGAAACAGCGGCAGGCGTCGTGTACGCCTGCGGGCCGACGGCCATGCTGGCTAAGGTGCAGCAGTGGGCCGCGCAAAACGGCGCGGAGGGCTATGTGTCTCTGGAGGAACGCATGGCCTGCGGCATCGGCGCGTGCTCCGGCTGCGGCTTCCCCATGCGGAAAGCCGACGGCGGCGTGCTGTACAAAAAAGTCTGCGTGGACGGACCGGTATTCCCGATGGGTGAGGTGATCTTTCATGGATAACATCACAGTGGGCGGCGTGACGCTGCATTCGCCGCTGCTGAACGCGGCGGGCACGATGGGCTTCGGCTCCTCCTATGCGGACTATATCGACCTGCACCGTCTGGGCGGGCTGGTGACACGCACGATGACCGTCAAACCCCGGCGTGGCGCGGAGGCGCCCCGGCTGTGGGAGACGCCCTCGGGGCTGCTGAACTGCGTGGGGATGCAAAACCCCGGATATGAGAAATTCACGCAGGTATTTTACAAGGGACTGGTGGGCTATGACGTGCCCATTATTGCCAGCGTCACCGGCACACCGGAGGAAATACGGCGTATGGCGGACGCATTGGCGGAGCTGCCGGCAGTGGCCGGCGTGGAGGTGAACCTCCACTGCACCTACGAGGAATACCGGACACTGAGAAGCAAGGCGTATCTGGAGCAGTGCGCGCAGCGCATCCGTGCCGCCGCAGACGGACGGCTGCCGGTGTGGGCGAAGCTGTCGCCCTGCGCCGGAGACATCGTAGATGCGGCGCGGACGGCACAGGACGCCGGGGCGCAGGCGGTGGTATGCGCCAACACCTATTGGGGCATGGCCCTGCAGGCGGACGGCAGCTCACGGCTGGGCAGCATGGTGGGCGGACTGTCCGGCCCGGCCATACGGCCTCTGTCCGTGTTCCAGACATGGCGGGTGGCCCAGGAGGTCGCTGTCGACGTGGTGGGCTGCGGCGGTATCGTGTGCGCCGCGGACGTAAAGGAATACATGGCCGCCGGCGCAAAGGCCGTGGAGATCGGCACTGCCAACTTCACAGAGCCGGAGACGATCATACGGATCACAGAGGCACTGTAACGCCCGCGGGGCGGGCAAAATGTACGAAACAGACGGGAGGGATGGACATGGTGGCAGTGGGCATCAGCGGTGCGACGGGCTGTATATACGGTATCCGGCTGCTGGAGGCGCTGCGGGCGCTGGGACAGGAGACAGAGCTGATACTCAGCGACTGGGGCGCAGAGACCATACGGCTGGAAACGGATCTCACCGTGGAGCAGGTCAAGGCGCTGGCGGACCGGGTATACGACAACCGCAATATGGCCGCACAGGCGGCCAGCGGTTCCAGCTGCGCGGACGCCATGGTCATCGCCCCATGCAGCATGAAGACCCTGGCGGGCATCGCTATGGGCTATGACGACAGCCTGCTGGTGCGGGCGGCAGATGTGATGCTGAAGGAGCGGCGGCGGCTGATACTGCTGACGCGGGAAACACCGCTGAATTTGAGCCACATCCGCAATATGGAGACGGTAACGCTGATGGGCGGCATTATCCTGCCGCCGGTACCGGCCTTTTACAGCCGGCCGCAGACGGTGGACGACATCGTGGATCAGACAGTCAGCCGGACGCTGCGGCTGCTGGGTCTGGACGGCGGGGAAAGGTTCAGGTGGAACGGAAATGGCTGAGCGTGTGGTGGAGCGAACACTGAGCGACGGCGGACTGTCCATACACTACCGGCTGGAACGGCTGGGCGGCGACCTGCTGCTGACCGTGACCGGCGGGGCGGCCCACGTAGGCTGCGTCGTACTGGCCACACACCGGCAGAGCCTGACAGGCAGCGGCGCGGACAGCGCCGACAGCAGCGTGCTCAATCGCAGCGGGCACAAGGACGAATTCTTGCTGCGGGCGCTGGCGGAACGGCTCAGCGCCGTGGCCGGCTGTGCCGTGGCCGCCGTGGGCGGCGTACATTACGACGGTCTGGACCAGCAGGGACTGCGGTCCGCCGCCCATATCGAACAGCAAGCGCTGGCACAGGCAGAGGACTGGGCGGCGGAATTGCTGCCGTAACGGGAAACAAGAAACACAGAGGGGAGGTATGCCGCTGTGGCACAGCGCGAACAGGACATCCTGCGGGTGGACGCCCGGGACAAGGTGACCGGGCGGACGAAATACGCGGCTGATCTCGTCTTTGACGGTATACTGTACACAAAATCAGTGCGCGCGGACCTCCCCCATGGGAAGCTGCTGGCGGTGCATACCGCGGCGGCACTGGCGGCGGAGGGCGTGGCCGGTGTGTACACCGCCCGGGACATACCGGGCCGAAATGTGGGCGACAATGAGAAGCCCATCATGGTATATGACACTATACGGAGTCGGGGCGATTGCATCGCCGTGGTCGCGGCCGTCTCACAGGAGGCGGCAGACCGGGCGGCGCGGCTGGTCACCTATGACGCCCAGCCCATGCCCGCGGTATTCGACCCGGAGGAGGCACTGCTGCCGGACGCGCCCAAGCTGTACGACGACGGAAACCTGATACTGGAACACCGCGTCCGCAAGGGGCGGGCGGCAAAGGGCTTTGACGAGGCGGACATCATTGTGGAACGGGAGTTCCGCACCCAACGGGTGATCCCCGGGGCCATCGAGCCGGAGAGCGTGGTGGTGTCGCCTCAGGACGGAGAGCTGCGGGTCTACTGCCCGTGCAAGGCACCCTTCAACATCCGGCGTATCGTGGCGGCGGCCTGCGGTCTGCCCATGAGCGCTGTACGGGTGACGCAGCCCGGTATGGGCGGGTCCTTCGGCGGCAAGGATGACGACGCCGGGGCTATGGCCGCAAGAGCCGCTATCGCGGCGCTGCACACCGGGCGGCCCTGCCGCATGACATGGCGCAGCAGCGAAACGCTGCTGGAGGGCGTAAAGCGGCATCCCTTTCACATCTACTACAAGGCCGGCGCAAAGCGGGACGGCACACTGACCGCCATTGAGGTGCGGGGCTTTGTGGACGGCGGCGCATACCTGTCCAAGAGCAAGACCACCACATGGCGCAGCGGTATCGAAGCCACAGGGCCCTATCGGGTGGAACACGTGGACGTGTGCATGAAAGCGGCCTATACCAACAACTGCTATGCCGGCAGTGTGCGTGGCTTCGGCTCGCCGCAGATCGACTTCGCCACCGAATCTGTGATGGACGAGCTGGCACAGCAGCTGGGCATGACGCCCTGGGCCTTCCGGGAGAAAAACCTGCTGCGGGACGGCGACATATCCGGCTCCGGCCAGCCCATGCGCGACGTGAGCGCAGGTGCGTGCCTGGAACGCCTGCGGCGGGAATTCGGCGAGGACCTGCGGCCCTTTGTCCGGAACGGAAAGCTGGTGGGTAGGGGCATCGCCTGCCTGTACCGGGGCGAGTCCTACGGTGCGGGCACACCGGTGCAGGACACCTCCGGCGTGACCATCGTATTAAACGCGGACGGCAGTCTGAACGTGAGCACCGGACTGAGCGAGGTGGGCCAGGGCGGCCACACGCTGCTGACGGCCATCATCGGCCGGGAGCTGGGGCTGCCGCCGGAACGCATACATATCGCGCCGGCGGACACGGACTACTGTGTGGATTCCGGGTCCACCGCCGCCTCACGGGGGACCATCACCGCGGGCAACGCCGCCTGGCTGGCAGCACAGGAGGCCAAGCAGCAGATCAACACCGCACTGTGGGAATACCGGGGGTTCGACGGACCCATCGTATATGAGGGCGGGCTGGTCCGCTGCGGTGACGAGCAGATGACCTTCACCGAGGCGGTAGGGGTCCTGCGGAATACCGGACGGGATATGCGCGCCCACGGCTGGTGGGCCGCCCCCAAGACATTCTGGGACAGAGAGAAATGCCGGGGCAGCAATTATATGTCCTACGCCTATGGCGCCTGCGGCGCTGAGGTGGAGATAGACCCCATCACCGGAAAGACCGACGTAACTGACTTTGTGGCCGTACACGACATGGGCCGCATCATCAACCACGCTGCCACGGTGGGACAAGTAGGCGGTGGTGTATCCATGGGCGTAGGCTACGCCTTGACGGAAAATGCCGACACACCGGGCGGCGTGACACGCGCCGCTGATCTGGACAGCTATCTGCTGCCCACAGCACTGGATATGTGTCCCGTGCGGACGGTGCTGCTGGAGGAAGGCGCCGGCGTTCCGCCGCTGCTGGTACACGGCATTGGCGAACCGGCCACCTCTATCGTGGCGCCGGCCATCACCAACGCTATGTCCGCGGCGCTGGGCGCACGGATAGACACCCTGCCGGCGGACCTGGAAACGGTACGGGCCATACTGGACGAGAAAAAGAGGTAGCTATGTTTCTGCAAGCGGGCAGCCCCGCGGAACTGCGGGCCTATATGGCACAATACCCCGACAGCCGGTGCATTGCCGGCGGCACGGATATCATGCCGGTGCAGAACCGGGAAAATGACCATGAGGCGGTGTTCATCGATATATCCGGCGCAGCGGCGCTGCACCGGATCGTGTCGGAGGACGGCGTGCTGTCCGTCGGGGCAGCGGCGACCTTCGCCGAGATAGAACGAAACGCGCTGCTGCGGCAGTACGCGCCGGTGCTGTGCCTTGCCGCATCACAGGTGGGGTCCCCTCAGATACGAAATCTGGGCACCATCGGCGGCAATGTGGCACATGGGAGCCCCGCAGCGGACACCCTGCCGGTGCTGGCCATGCTGGACGCGGAGGTGCGGCTGTACAGCGCCACGGAGGGCACCTGCCGGGACATACCGGTGGATACCTTCATCACCGGACCGGGACAGACCCTGCTGCGTCCCGGCGAATACATAGAGGCGCTGCGCTTTTCCCCGCCGGAGGCGAGCTGGCGCATGGCCTATGAAAAAGTGGGACGGCGCAATGCGCTGGCCATCTCCCGGCTCAGCGCCTGCTGCGCGGCCAGATGGGAGGGACAGCGCCTGACCGGACTGCGCCTTGCGCTGGGCGCCGTATTCCCCACGCCGCGGCGGCTGTACGCAGCAGAAGCACTGCTTTTGAGGGAACAGCCCTCCCCTGCCGCGGAAATGCAGGCGGCAGAGCTGGTAACACAGGCCATCGTGGCGGCCGCCGGGCGGCGGGCCTCGGCCAGCTACAAGCTGGCGGTGGCCCCGGAGCTGCTGCTGCGGACACTGCGCCGCACCCGAGAGGAGGCGGACCAATGAAGATAGGTTTTACGCTCAACGGCGCGCCCGTCTGCGTGGAGGCGCCGGGGACGGTGTCGCTGCTGACATTGCTGCGGGACTACTGCCGCCTGACCGGCACCAAACGGGGCTGCGACATCGGCGAATGCGGCGCCTGCACGGTGCTGCTGGACGACAGGGCGGTGACCTCCTGCATGGTCATGGCCGGGCAGGTACAGGGCCGCCGGGTGGTGACCATTGAGGGCCTGACCGGACACGACGGCGCACTGAGCCCCCTACAGCAGGCGTTTGTGGACCACTTTGCCGTACAGTGCGGCTTCTGCACGCCCGGCATGATCATGAGTGCCACAGCGCTGCTGCACAAGGACCCGCATCCCTCCCGGGAGAAGATACGGCGGGCGATCTCGGGCAATCTGTGCCGGTGCACAGGCTACGACGCTATTGTGGACGCCATCGACGCCGCAGCGGCGGAGATGGCCAGGCTGGTATAAAACAAGCGTGGTAATTACCCCTTATGGGGCGATTATAAATTCAAAAATACGAAGGAGAAAGACATGAAAAAGCTATTTGCATTGCTGCTGGCGCTTGTCATGGCCCTGTCTCTCGTCGCCTGCGGCGAGAAGAAGGATGACACCGGGGACAAGACCGATGACAGCAACCCCTCCACCGGCATGGAGCTGACACAGGCCACCGATCTGGTGATCGCTACCGGCGGCACCTCCGGTGCATGGTACCCCATCGGCGTCAGCATCGCTGACACCCTGACCAACGTGGACAACAACCTGTTCGTCACCTCCGAGGTCACCAACGGCGGCGTGGAGAACGCCCGTCTGCTGGGCACCCACGCGGCCAATGTCGGCTTTGTGAACTCCGACACCGCGTACTTCGCCACCCATTCCGAGGATGCTTTCGCGTCCGAGCCCGCGTATGAGCTGTACGGCCTGGCCAACCTGTATGACAGCGTGCTGGAGATCGCCGTGCTGGCTGACAGCGGCATCAACAGCATCGCAGATCTGGCCGGCAAGCGCGTGGTGGTGGGCACCCCCGCCTCCTCCGCCTCCACCATGGGCTGGACGGTGCTGGGCACCTATGGTCTGACCGACAAGGACGTGAAGGGCTCTGAGCTGAGCATCGCCGAGGGCGTTGAGGCCCTGAAGAACGGCGATGTGGACTGCGTGTTCATCTTCAGTGCCGCCCCCAACAGCGCCCTGACCGAGCTGTCCGTGACCAAGAACTTCAAGCTGCTGAGCATCGATGAGGAGCATCAGAAGGCCGCGATCGAGCAGCACAGCTACTTCAGCACCGCTACCCTGTCCGCTGACCTGTACACCTGCACCAGCGAGGACACCACCACCCTGGCCATGCCCACTCTGCTGGCCTGTGACAGCAGCCTCAGCAACGAGGCCGCCTATCAGTTCGTGAAGGGCATCTATGAAAATCTGGACGTGATCTCCACCTCCCACGCGATGGCCGCCAAGATCAACCTGGACCACGCTGCCAACATCAACCTGGAGATCCACCCCGGTGCCCTGCAGTACTACCGCGAGATGGGCATTGTTGACTGATCTTCCCTCTCTTTTCCCCCTGTCCCATCGGACGGCGGGCTTCGGCCCGCCGCCCGGTGCGGCCCCACATTCCGGAAATAACGAAAGGATCGGAACATGGCAACTAAGTCAAAATTCAGCGATGTACTGAGTAAGATCGCGTTTGTGATTGCCGTTCTGCTGACCCTGTTTCAATCGTACACTGCACTGTTCGGCGTTTTGACCGCCGTATACCAGCGGGCGATACACCTTGGTCTGGCGAGCAGCTACATCTTCCTGTTCAACATGGCAAACCCCAAGGAGAAGGGGAAAGTTTTTCACATCATCATCAATTTTATCGGGCTGGTGGCTTCCGCCGGCTCCAACTTCTACATCTGCCTGCACTATGCGGAGATCCAGGGGCGCTTGGGTATCACCACTGAGCTGGATATGATCTTCGGCGCGCTGCTGCTGGTGGCGATCCTGATCATGGGATATGAGTCCCTGGGCTGGGCGCTGCCCACCATCTCCGTGATCTTCCTGCTCTATGGCCTGTTTGGCCATCTCATCCCCGGTGCGCTGAGCCACCAGGCCTTTACATTCAAGCGCCTGATCTCGTTCCTGTATCTGGGTACCGAGGGTGTTTTCGGTTCGGCAATGAGTGTCAGTGCGACATTTATCTTTATATTCATTCTCTTCGGCGCGTTTCTGGAGAAAAGCGGCGCCGGCCAGTTCTTCGTGAACCTGGCACTGACCGCCACCGGGCGCGTTACCGGCGGTCCCGCGCTGGCCGCCGTGGCCTCCAGCGCCCTGATGGGCACCATCTCCGGCAGCGGCGTATCCAACGTCGTGACCACCGGCACCTTCACCATTCCGCTGATGAAGGCCAACGGCTATGACAAGAACTTCGCCGGTGCGGTGGAGGCAGTGGCCTCCAACGGCGGACAGATCCTGCCGCCGGTCATGGGTTCCGTGGCGTTCCTGATGGCCGAGATGATCGGCGTAAGCTACTTCACCGTGGCTAAAGCCGCAGCTGTGCCCGCGCTGCTGTACTTCTTTGCCGTGGGTATCGCCGTGTATTTCGAGGCCAAGCGGCTGAACCTGCGCCCCGATCCCAATGCCCAGTATGAACGCGTAGGGGTGGTGTTCAAGTCCGGTTTCTACTATCTGCTGCCTATCGCGCTGCTGATCGTGTTCATCATCTGCGGTTACAGCGTACTGCGTGCCGGCGCCTATGCCGCCATCCTGACCATCGCTCTGAGCTATGTGAAGAAGGACACCGCCTTCCACCTGAAGGACTTTGGTGCGGTGGTGAGCGACGTGGCCAAGCAGGTGCGCCCCATTGTGGCAGCCTGCGCCTGCGCCGGTATCATCATGGGCATCACCTCCCTGACCAACCTGGGCATCAAGCTCTCCGGTCTGATCGTCACCGTGTCGCAGGGCAACCTGATGATCGCGCTGGTGATGACCATGCTGGTATCCCTGGTCATGGGCATGGGCCTGCCCACCACGGCGGCCTATCTGCTGCTGGCGGTGCTGGGCGCCCCCGCCCTGATCAAGCTGGGCGCGGATCCCCTGCCCGCACACCTGTTTATCCTGTACTTCGGCTGTATGTCCACCATCACCCCGCCGGTGGCTCTGTCTACCTACGCGGCGGCCGGTATCTCCGGCGGCTCGCCCATGAAAACGGGCATTTACGCTATGAAGCTGGCTTCGGTGGCCTTCCTGATTCCTTACATCTTTGTGTACGGGCAGGAACTGCTGCTGTATGGTTCTCTGGGCGCTATCCTGCTGGCTATCCTCAGCGCCTCGCTGGGCTGCGTGGCCCTGGCCGGCGGCATGATCGGCTGGCTGGGCGCAAAGATGCCCATGCCCCTGCGCTTTGTGCTGGTGGGCGCGGCCATTACGCTGATGATCCCCGGCGCGCTCACGGACGTGATCGGCGTGGTGCTGATGGCCGCCTGTGTCATCACAGCTGTGACGCTGAGCAAGCGGCAGACACCGAAGATCCAGTGATCTTACGCGGCTGAAAGGCGGGCCCTCCGCTGACAGAGGCCCGCGGAACGGAAATCATACATATACATATGGAGGAACATGAACATGGACTTCAATTTCAAGGGCCGCGACATTATCAACGGCTATGACTTTACCACGCAGGAGCTGTGCCACATCATGGACACAGCCATGATCTATGAAAAGCGCGTAAAAAGCGGTGAGGCCATCAAAGACATGGAAGGTATGCTGGTGGCCACGCTGTTCTTTGAGCCCAGCACCCGGACCCGGCTGTCTTTCAACTCCGCCATTCAGCGCATGGGCGCCAGCACCATCGACCTGGGCAGTGCCTCCGCCTCCTCCCAGTCCAAGGGTGAGACATGGCAGGACACCATCCGCACCGTGGACGGCTATGTGGACGCCATCGTTATGCGGCATCCCGTGGCCGGTTCGGCCATCGAGGCCGCCGAGATCGCGCAGCATCCCCTGATCAACGGCGGCGACGGTGCCCGCCAGCACCCCACACAGGCGCTGCTGGATATCTATACCATGCGGAAGGAAAAGGGCCACATCGGCGGCCAGACCATCACCTTCCTGGGCGACCTGAAGTATGGCCGCACCGTACACAGCCTGGGCTACTTCATGCAGCAGTTCGGCAACCGGATGATCTTCGCCTCACCCGAGGAGCTGAGAATGCCCAAGGAGATCACTGACGACCTGCGCGCCAAGGGCGCCGACATCGTGGAGACCTCCGATGTGAAAGAGGCGCTTTCCCAGTCCGACTTCGTGTATGTCACCCGCGTACAGCGGGAGCGCTTCCCGGATGAGGAGTCCTATCTGCGGTGCAAGGGCAGCTATATCGTCAACAACGAGCTGCTGAAGTGCGCCAAGAAGGATATCACCATCATGCACCCGCTGCCCCGTGTGGATGAAATCGCCACAGAGGTGGACAGCTACCCCGGCGCGGCCTATTTCCGCCAGGCACACAACGGTATGTACCTGCGTATGGCGCTGCTGGGCCTGATCACCGGCCGGATCTGACAGAATACAACGGCAAAAGCTGTGCAGGCGCGGCTATCCCGCCTGCACAGCTTCTGCAAGGAGGACACCATGTACAACACTGTATCCGTCCGTTCCCAGGACATTGTCGTTCCCGGCGTGATGACACTGACGGTCCTGGCTCCCGAGATGGCGGCCGCCAGCGCGCCGGGCCAATTCTACATGCTGAAGAGCTGGCGGGAGCAGGACCCGTTCCTTATGCGGCCCATCAGCATCGACCATATCGATGTGCAGGCGGGGACACTGACCTTCCTGTACAAGGTGGTGGGGCGGGGAACGGAGCTGCTGTCGCACCTGCGCGGCGGCGACACACTGGAGCTGCTGGGACCACTGGGCAAGGGCTTCCCCATCGACGGCAGCTGCCGCCGGGCAGCGGTCATCGGCCGGGGTATCGGCATTGCGCCGCTGCGCCCGCTGGTGGAGCAGCTCCGCGCCCAGGGCACGGAGGTCTATGCCTATCTCAGCGCCAAGAGTGAGGACGATCTGTTCCACCAGGAGCTGTTCCGCACGCTGGGCGCCGTGGTAAGGACCACCACCGCGCCGAATGAGCGCATTACCGACGCCTTTGCCGCAGACGCGGCGCAGCTGCCCTTTGACGCCGCTTATTCCTGCGGCTCCAATCGTCTGGCTGCTCACATGAAGCAGCTGCACGCACAACACGGATTCCCGGCCTATGTGTCTCTGGAGGAGCACATGGCCTGCGGTGTGGGCGCATGCAAGGGCTGCACCTGCACCGCCCACGACAAGGACAGCGGTGAAGCATCCTACGTCCGTGTATGCAAAAGCGGCCCTGTTTTTGACGTGGACCGTGTGCTATAATGGAACGCACATCGCATAGCAGCACACCGGTAAAGGGGGAAGCCGCCTTGTCTTCCACGGAAAAACGCATCTATATCTTCGAGAAAGCCCCCGTCCGGCGGGCGGTATTACAGCAAATGCTGCCCACCGTCGCCGGACAGATGGTGGCGCTGCTGTACAACCTGGCGGACACGTTTTTTGTGGGCCTGCTGAATGCACCCATACAGACAGCCGCCGTTACGGTAGCCTATCCCCCCTTTCTGATGATGACTGCCGTGAGTAACCTCTTCGGCATCGGCGGCGCCAGCGCTGTGTCTCACGCACTGGGGCGCAGGGATATGGACGGCGCACGGCGCATCTCCGCCATCGCCTTCTGGCTGAGCCTGGCCAGCGCGGCGGTATTCAGCCTGCTGTGCGGGTCGTTTCTGCACCCGCTGCTCTCTCTTTGCGGCGCGGACGCGGAGGTATATCCCGTGGCCGCGGCCTACGCCCGCTGGACGCTGCTGTGGGGCGGCGCGGGCACGATACTGAACCTGCTGCTGTCCAATCTGCTGCGTGCCGAAGGCCGGGCCGCGCTGGCCTTCGCCGGCGTGACGCTGGGCGGCGTGCTGAACATCGTGTTGGACCCGTTTTTCATTCTGCCGCAGTATATGAATATGGGCGCGGCCGGCGCTGGACTGGCCACCGCCATATCCAACACGGCAGGCACGCTGTTCTTTCTGCTGTGTCTGCTGCGGCGGAGCAGCACGGTGCTGTCCCTGCGGCCATGCCATCTGAAGCGTACCGGCGTTTATATCCGGGAGATACTGTCCATTGGTTTTCCCTCCGCGCTGCAGTACGCGCTGACGGTGGTGTCGTTAGCGGTGCTGTCCCTATTCGTATCCAAATACGCGGTAGAGGCCGTAGCGGCCTACGGTATCGTGAAAAAGCTGGACAATCTGCCGCTGTACTTTTCGCTGGGCACCTCGGCGGGGCTGCTGCCCTTCCTGTCCTACAACTATGCCTCCGGCGACCGGGAACGGCAGCGGCAGGGCTTTGTCTTCGGCGTCAGCATCACCGTGGGCTTCTCGCTGGCGTGCGTTATCGTGTTTGAGTTGTTCGCGCCGCAGCTGGCGCGGCTGTTCATCCAGGATGACATGACCGTGGCTTACGCCGCCGCCTTTTTACGCAGAATGGTGCTGTGTATGCCCTTTGTGGCCATATGCCACCCCATGATCACACAGTTCCAGGCGATGGGACGCACCAGGGAATCCCTGATCTGCTCCATCCTGCGGAAGGGCTCGCTGGATATCCCGCTGCTGCTTCTGCTGGACCGCCTATACCCCCTGTATGGCTGCGCGCTGGTGCAGCCTGTCGTAGACCTGATCTCCCTGATCGTAGCACTGGTCCTGTACCGACGCCTACGGCGGACATCAGTTGTCTGACGCGCAAAATACACTGGAAAGGAGAAGGCGCGTACACCTCTCGCCGCGCCTTTGCACCGTTGTGAGTTACCTGACTGATCTATCCGTGGAGCTGGGCGGCGCGGTGTTCAAAAACCCCGTCATGCCCGCCTCCGGCACCTATGATTATTTTGAAAACAATGCCGACTGCTTCCCCGTCAGTGAGCTGGGCGCGGTTATGATCAAGAGCGTTCACCGCCTGCGGCGGCCCGGCAATCCCGGCCCCCGCATCGCCGAGGTCTGCGGTGGAATGCTCAACTGTGTGGGCATCCCCTCCGTGGGTATCGAGGCCTTTCTGCGGGACGAATTGCCCCGGTATGAGAACATCGGCACCCAGGTCATCCTGAGCATCTCCGGCTCCGAGCCGGTGCACTACGCCGAGATCGCGGAACTGGTAGGCGACGATCCCCGGATCGCCGCCCTGGAAATGAACCTGTCCTGTCCCAACGTGGGCAGCGGACTCCCTTTCTCCTCCGACCCGCAGCTGCTGTACGACACGGTACGTCAGACGCGGCAGCGCACCACCCTGCCTCTGTACGCAAAGCTGTCCCCCAATGTGACGGATATCCGGGTAAGCTGCCGGGCGGCGGAGGACGCCGGCGCGGACGCGCTGACGCTGTCCAACACCTTCCGGGCTATGACCATCGACATACAAAAACGGCGACCCTACCTGGGAAATCTGTCCGGCGGTATGTCCGGCCCGGCGGTAAAACCCATGAATATGTTTCTGGTGTGGCAGGCCTATGAGACCGTGCACATTCCGATCATCGCCTGCGGCGGCATTGCCTCATGGCGGGACGCGGTGGAATACCTGATGGCCGGAGCTTCCGCCGTACAGGTGGGCTCCTGTAATTTCAACGATCCCATGACCATGCACAACATCATCCATGACCTTGATTCCTATCTGCACCGCAATGGCATCGCCTCTGTCCGCGAACTGTGCGGTGCAGCACATAAACAATGAGTAAGGAGTAACGATCATGACGACCGCTTATCGTTCCCTCTCCCCGGAGGCACTGCGCCGGGAATACGCAGAGGTCTCCGCCCGGTTCGACGCCCTGCGTGAACTGGGGCTGGCGCTGAATATGGCGCGGGGAAAGCCCGGCAAGGCGCAGCTGGACGCTGTATCCGACATATTGACCATACTGCACGACCCTGTGCAGTGCCAGGCGGACGGCATGGATGTCCGCAACTACGGGCAGCTGTCCGGTCTGCCCAGTGCTAAAAAACTGTTCGCGGAGCTGCTGGGCTGCCGGGCAGAGGAATGTTTCATCGGCGGCAGCGCCTCGCTGACGCTGATGTATGACACCATCGCCAAGGCATATACCCACGGACTGCTCCACAGCGAAGCACCCTGGAGCCGACTGGACAAGGTAAAATGGCTGTGCCCGGCTCCCGGCTATGACCGGCATTTCAAGATCACAGAGTCCTTCGGCGCGGAGATGATCACCGTGCCCATGACGCCCACCGGCCCGGATATGGACCTGGTGGAGACGCTGGTACGGGATCCCGCCGTGAAGGGTATGTGGTGCGTACCCAAATACTCCAATCCGGACGGCATCGTGTACTCCGCCGAAACGGTGCGGCGCATCGCCGCACTGAAGCCCGCGGCGCCGGACTTCCTGCTGATGTGGGACAACGCCTACTGCGTGCATGAGTTTGAGGGCCCGTTCGTGCCCTTTGACGACATACTGACCCTCTGCCGCGAGGCGGGGAACCCGGACATGGTGTTCGAGTACGCCTCCACCTCCAAGATCACCCTGCCCGGCGCAGGCATATCCGTCATGGCCGCGTCGACGGCTAATCTGGCGTATATGGAAAAGCTGATGGATATCCAAATGATCTCCTACGACAAGGTCAACCAACTGCGCCATGTACTGTTTTTGCAGGATAAGGCACACACGCTGGCGCTGATGCAGCAGCACGCTGCCATACTGCGGCCTAAGTTCCGGTGCGTGCTGCGCTGCCTGGAGCGGGAGATCGCACCGCTGGGCATCGCCGCGTGGCAAAAGCCCACCGGAGGCTATTTCGTATCCGTGAACACCCTGCCGGGGCTGGCCAAACGAACGCTGGCGCTGTGCAAGGAGGCCGGCGTGACCATGACTGGCGCGGGCGCTACCTTCCCCTATGGCGTCGACCCGCAGGACAGCAACATCCGCATCGCGCCTTCCCTGCCGCCGGTGGAGGATCTGGAGAAGGCCATGGAGGTATTCTGCGTATGCCTGCGGATGGCCGCGCTGGAACAGCTCCTGCAAGAGTAAATGCGAAAGGCACACCCCAATGGGGTGTGCTTTTCAGCTTTTGATCCGGCGCAGTACAGTTGTGCTGGGTGCGCTTTGCTATTAAATTCGCTTATACGCCATATATTGAATCGATGTTTTACTTATTATCTTGCTGCGCGTATAATGAACCGTCGTTTGAAAATAACACGGAACGGAGGCAGCGAATATGGCAAATTGTGCGATCGTAGGTATCAACTGGGGCGACGAGGGAAAAGGCCGCATGGTGGACTATCTGACAGGGCAGTACGATGTGGTGGTGCGGTATCAGGGCGGCGGCAACGCCGGGCACACCGTTATCAACGATATGGGCAAATTCGCCCTGCACCTGCTCCCCTCCGGCGTGTTCCGCCCCGGCGTGATGAATATCCTGGGCAACGGCGTGGCGCTGGACTGCGAAAACCTGGTGACGGAGATGAAGACGATCCGCGCGGCGGGCGTCAGCATCTCCCCGAAAAACCTGATGGTCAGCCACCGGGCCTCCCTGCTGCTGCCGTGGCACCGGGAGCTGGACGCGCTGGAGGAGGCGCGGCTCAAGGACAAGCAGTACGGCTCCACCAAGCAGGGCATCGCGCCGTTCTACTCCGATAAGTACCAGAAAAAGACCATTCAGGCCGGTGAACTGCTGTATCCCGATCGCCTGATGGCGCACTTGCAGGACCTGCTGGAGTGGAAAAATCTGATATTGCAGAAGGTCTATGGCGCCAAGGGCTATACCATGGCGGAGATGACCGCGTGGCTGGAGACGTATGCCGCGCAGGTCCGGCCCTATGTAGCGGACACCGGGCGGTATCTGCGGCAGGCGCAGGCAGAGGGCAAGGCCATTCTGTTCGAGGGACAGCTTGGCGCGCTGCGCGACCTGGACTACGGTATCTATCCCTATACCACCTCCTCCAACACCATCGCCGCTTACGCGCCTATCGGCGCGGGGCTGCCCACGGCAAAGATCGACGAAGTGGTGGGCGTGGTGAAGGCATATTCCTCCTGCGTGGGCGAGGGACCGTTCACCTGCGAGTGGTTCGGTGCCGACGCGGAAAAGCTGCGGGAGGCCGGCGCGGAGTATGGCGCCAAGACGGGCCGCCCCCGCCGGGTAGGCCCCATTGACCTGGTGGCCACACGCTATGGCGTGGAGGTACAGGGCGCGACGAATATCGCGCTGACCAAGCTGGATATCCTCAGCTACATGGACGAGATTCCCGTCTGCGCCGCCTATGAGCTCGACGGCGAGATCACCCACGAATTCCCCTTCCCTGCCGTGCTGGAGAGGGCCAAGCCTGTCATGGAATACCTCCCGGGCTGGGGCTGCGATATCTCCGGCGTGCGTACATGGGCGGATATGCCCCAGGCGGCGCGGGACTATGTGGAGTATGTGGAGCAGGCCATCGGCTGCCATATCGGGTATGTCTCCGTGGGTGCCGAGCGAGAGAGCCTGATCATCCGATAAGCAAGGAGGACCGTTATGTCTCACGATATGTACAGCTCCCCGCTGGCATCCCGCTATGCCTCGGACTATATGCTGCACCTGTTTTCCGACGACAGCCGCTATCAGACCTGGCGGCGGCTGTGGACGGCGCTGGCCCGCGCCCAGTGCCAGTTAGGTCTGCCCATCACCGAAGCGCAGGTCGCCGAGCTGGAGGCGCATATCACCGACATCGACTATGATGCGGCCGCCCAACGGGAGCGGGAGGTACGCCACGATGTGATGGCACACATATACGCCTACGGCAAAGCGGCGCCGTCGGCGGCGGGGATCCTCCATCTGGGGGCCACCAGCTGCTATGTGACCGACAACGCCGACCTGATCCTGTACCGGGATGGCCTTGTCTATCTGCGCGCACAGGTGCTGACCGTATTGAACAACCTGGCGGCCTTCGCGAAAAAATATGCCGACACGCCCGCCCTGGGCTATACACACTACCAGCCGGCACAGCCCGTGACCGTGGGCAAACGCGCTGTCCTGTGGATGCAGGACTTTCTCGCTGACGTGGAGGAGCTGGACCATGTACTGTCCGCACTGCGGTTCTTGGGCTGCCGGGGCACCACGGGCACAGAGGCCAGCTTCATGGACCTGTTTGACGGCGATGAGGCAAAGATCGACGAGATGAACCGCCGCATCGCGGCGGAGTTCGGCTTTTCCGCCTGCTTCCCGGTATGCGGACAGACCTATCCCCGGAAGACGGACAGCCGCATCCTCGGCTGTCTCAGCGGCATCGCCCAGAGCGCCTATCGCATGGCTAATGATATCCGCCTTCTGCAGCATGACCGGCAGTTGGAGGAACCCTTCGAGGCGGATCAGATCGGCTCGTCCGCCATGGCCTATAAGCGCAATCCCATGCGGTGTGAACGCATCTGCTCTCTCAGCCGCTATATGATAGCCGACGCTATGAACGCGCCTATGACCGCTTCCGTCCAGTGGCTGGAACGAACGCTGGACGACTCCGCCAACCGGCGCATCGCCATGCCGGAGGGCTTTTTGTGCATCGACGCAGTACTGCGGCTGTGCCAGAACGTGACGGCGGGTCTGCACGTCAACGAGGCGATCGTAAATCGCACCCTGCGGGAATATCTGCCGTTCCTGGCCACGGAGGACCTGATGATGGAGGCGGTGAAGCGGGGCGGCGACCGGCAGCAGCTGCACGAGGTCATTCGGAGACACTCTATGGCAGCAACAAAGCGCATGAAGGAAGGTCTGCCCTGCGACCTGCTGGACCGGCTGGCAGGCGATCCGGTCTTCGGACTGAGCCGGTCGGAGCTGGAGCAACTGATGGAGCCGCGGCTGTATATCGGGCGGTGCCCGCAGCAGGTACGGAAATTTCTGGATGCCTGCACGCCGCTGCTTCGGCAGGCGCAGGCCGCTGACGGGGACATCCGGATATGAGCACAGAGAACACCGGGGCGCGCTGAAAATTCATCGCGCGTGAAAAGGCCGAGAGCCGCTTATTCCCAAACCGGAATAAGCGGCTCTTTTGTAGGTATCCATTTGGACATTTGGAAGGCGGAAATACGGTACGGCTCATCACTTGACGCTTCCCAGCGACACGCGCTCCACGATGTAACGGGAAAGGAGGAAATACATGATGAACACCACCACCGGCGTGGTGATGGCCGGGATGATCAGCGGCCAGTAGGTGTCGATCAGCTTCAGCTGTATCATAAACTTGTACGCCGTGTTGTGGGCAGACCGCCCTTACGAGGGCTTTGACACCAGCCGCGACGCCTTTATGGGCGTGTATGGCGCGCCGTCCATGCCCCAGGCGGTGAAAAACGGTGCCTGCACCAGCAGCGTGGCTCACGGCTGGGCGCCGGTAGGCGCCATGCAGTTCACACTGTCGCCGGCCCCCGGCGCATCCCAAACCCTGCTGCTGGGCCTGGGCATGGGCTTCCGTGACTCCTGTCAGGACCTGCTGGGCTTCGTCCATATGATCCCCCCGGCGGGCGAGGGAACGTATCCTGGACATCGCCGCCACCCAGTTCCCCGACGGCAGCGCCTATCACCAGTATCAGCCCCTGACGAAAAAGGGCAATCTGGCGGTTGGCAGCGGCTTTAACGACGACCCGCTGTGGCTCATTGCCGGAACGGACGCCTACCTCCGCGAGACGGGCGACTGGACCATTCTGGACGCGCCCACCTTCGGCGAGGGCAAGAACAGCTGGCTCACCGGCACGGCAGCCTGGACGTTCGTCAGCATCTCGCAGGCCATTCTCGGCATACAGCCCACGCTGGAGGGCCTTGCCATCGATCCCTGCATTCCCGCGGGATGGGCAGGCTATACCGTCAAGCGCCGCTACCGCGGTGCAGTCTACCGCATCACCGTAGAGAATCCCCATCATGCAGAAAAAGGCATCGTCTCCCTCACCGTGAACGGAACGCCGGTCACCGGAAATGTGCTGCCGCTGGCCGCGCCCGGTACAGAGGTGCGGGTACGCGTGGTCATGGGCTGAGCGCAATAATAACAACACATCCCCCGCGCAGATACACTGCGCGGGGGATGTGTTGTTATTTTGAAAAGGAGTATACCGTGCAGTGCCGGTATACTTCGCCCCGCCGCAGCAGCGGCTGCGGAAAGTCCGGGTGATGTACCGCGTCCGGCGGGAACTGCGGCTCAAGACACACGGCGCAGCGGGGCTCATATACCGCCCCATTCTTTCCGCCGCGCCGGGACAGCCAGTTGGCCGTATACAGCTGCACACCGGGAGAGGTGGTGTCCATCGTCATGGCGATGCCGCTGCTGTCGCCCCGCAGCACCGCCGCACGGCGCAGACCGGCCCCGTCCACGCAGAAATGGTGGTCATAGCCGTTCACCAGCCGCAGCTGCTCCGCCGCCGTATCGATGTCCCGGCCGACAGCCTTAGCTGCGCGGAAGTCAAAGGGCGTCCCCGCCACCGGCAGCGCCCGCCCCGTGGGCAGGCAGCCGGGAGATGTCTCCAGATACCTCTCCGCCGCCAGTGCCAGCGTATGCGCCATAGCCGTACCGCCGCCGTTCAGGTTGAAATAGCTGTGGTTGGTCAGGCTGCACAGGGTGTCGGCGTCACTCTCAGCCTCGTACTCTATCCGCAGCGCCGCGCCGGCCAGCCGATATGTCACCGACACCGCCAACGTTCCGGGATACCCCTCCTCCCCGTCAGGCGACAGACGGCGCAGCCGCAGACCGTCCTCCAGCGGCTCCGCCGCCCAGACACGCTTGTCAAAGCCCCGCGCGCCCCCGTGGAGGTGGTTCCCTCCGTCGTTTTTCGCCAGTGGGTACGTCTTGCCGTTCAGTCCGAAGGACGCCCCGCCGATTCGGTTGCACACCCGGCCCACTGTCGCACCGAAGAAGCCGTCGTTTCGCTCGTATTCCGACAATGTGTCGTACCCCAGCACCACATCCACGCCGCCGAATACCAGCCGCCGCAGCGTTGCGCCGTAGGTAAGCACCTCCGCTGTCAGAAACTCATTTTCCAGTGTCCAGCTTTCCACGGTCTCGCCGAGTGCTGTTATGCCGAAAGTCTGACACATCTCCCTCATCTATGCTGCCTCCTCTCCACAGGTGCGTTTCAGCTTTTCGCCCTTAGTATAGTCTGCATTTTGCCAAAAAGCAAGGGCTCCGATGTACATAAAGCCAGCCGGACGTTGGACGGTCCTTTTGCGGCCGGAGAGCAAAAAGGAAACCGCCCGGTGGGCGGTTTCCTTTTTGAGGGGAGGTAAGGGAGATCACTCAGGCAGCCACAGCGGCCCGTTTACGGGAGATGTTCTTCATGACCAACAGGGCGGCAATGATGCACACCAGGGTCACGGGCAGAGCCAGCACGGGAGCCACCAGTCCGGCGAACAGGAAGCCGATCAGGGAGGAGATACCAACCGTCAAGGCATAGGGCAGCTGGGTCTTTACGTGCTGCAGATGGTCGCAGCAGGCGCTGGTGGAGGACTGGATGGTGGTGTCGGAGATGGGGGAGCAGTGGTCACCGAACAGACCGCCGGAAACGACCGCGCCGATAGCCAGAGTCAGGGGGATACCCATTGCGTTGGCCATGGGCAGAGCGATGGGCATACCCAGGGCCCAGACGCCCCAGGAGCTGCCGGTGGCGAAGGACACCACCACGCCGATCAGGAACAGGATGGCGGGGATCAGCGCTGCGGGGATAGAATCCTGCACCACGCCGGTGAGGAACTGGCCGATGTTCATGGACTTGGTCAGACCGCTGATGCTCCATGCACACACGAGGATCATAATGACCTGCATCATGCTGGCCGCACCCTTCGTCCACTTGTCAATGGCACCGCCCAGGGTAATGAGCTTTGACTTAATGCCCACGATTCCGGCGGCGATGGAGCCGGTGAGGAAGCACATGGCGATGGCCATCTGGATATTGGCGTGGCCGAAGCAGCCAATGAAGCCGTTGACCCAGATCTGGCCAGTGTAGAACACCACGGCGAAGATGGTGAGGATCAGAGTGATCATGGGGGCCAGGAAGTTGGCCATGCTCAGCTTGCAGTCCTCGGCGAAGTCGGTCTCGGGGGGAGTGGCAATCAGGTTGTCGGTGTCGCTGTAGGTCTTGCCGGTCTCGATAGCCAGCTTCTCGGCCTTGTACATGGGGCCGACATCCAGACCGAACAGGATGACCAGCAGGACGGTGATGACGGAGAACACACCGTACAGGTTGAACTGGAACATACCGAAATACAGGTCGTAGGCACCCACGCCGGTGAGGTTCAGGGCGGCGATCTCGGCGGCCAGCAGACCCACCAGGTACACGCCGTTATCACTGATGGGGGACATAGAGACCAGCGGTGCGCCCATGGCATCGGTGATGTAGGCCAGCTTTACGCGGGAGATATGGGTCTTGTCGGTGACGGGACGCATGATGACGCCCACCAGCAGGCAGCCCTGATTGAAGATGAATACGAAGGGGGCGATCCAGGCCAGCAGCTGGCTCTTTTTGCGGTTGTTAGCCACCTTCTCGGCCCAGCGGCCGAAGGCCTCCGCGCCACCGCAGGCGCTGAGCATATACATGAAACCGCCAATGAGCGCCATGATGATCAGCATGCCCGCGTTCCAGCTGTCGGCAATAGAGGGCACCAGGTACCCAGTGAAGCTGCCGATCAGGCCGTCGATGGGGTTAAAGTGATGGATGATGGTGGCACCTACCCAGATGCCGATGAACATGGAGATGATGGTCTGCTTGGTAACGAAGGCCAGGACGATGGTGACCAGCGGGGGGACCAGGCACCATGCGCCGTACTCCGGTGCCGCTTCGCCGTCACCGGCAGCATAGCCGATAACGGTCAGAGCGAGCATGAGAACGGCCACCAGGCATACACCGATTAGATTTCTTTTCTTTTTCATGATTCTCTCCTCTCTTGTATCGTCTTATTCTGATGCGTGGGAAAGGGGATGTCAACGGGAATATACCAACTTACCTCCCAAGTAGGTTTGCTCAACTTTGGTGTTGACGATCTCATTCTCCGGGACGGAGAAGATGTCCTGGGACAGGACGATGAAGTCCGCCAGATAGTCGGGGCATAGCTTGCCCTTGACGTTTTCCTCGTAGCTGGTGTAGGCGGAGCCGGTGGTGTACAGCGCCACGGCCTCCTGCACGGTCAGCTTCTGCTGCGGCAGCCAGCCGCCCGCAGGCTGTCCATCCAAATTCTGAGAGGTGACGGCGCAGTGGATAGCCAGGATGGGGTCGAAGGATTCCACAGGGGCGTCGGAGCTGCCGGAAACGTGGATGCCCTTGTCCAGCATGGTCTTCCAGGCGTAGGAGGTGGAGACACGTTCCTTGCCCAGCAGTTCCTCGGCGATCTCCATATCCGCACGGATGAACAGGGGCTGGATGTCCGCCAAAACGCCGTTGCGGGCGAAGCGGTCCAAAATATCTTCGCTGGTGATCTGACAGTGGATGATGCGGAACCGAGGATCGGGCTTGGGGTACTTGGCGGCGATCTTTTCATAGCAGTCCAAAATCACGTCCATGGTATAGTCACCGATGGCATGGATGGCCAGCTGCAGGCCGTTGCGGTAGGCTTTTTCCAGCAGGTCATAGAACACCTTCTCGTCATAGACGAAGATGCCCTTATTTTCCGGGTCGCCCTCATAGGGCTCACGCAGCGCGGCGGTCTTTCCGCCCAGGGAACCGTCGGGCAGCAGCTTGAAGGCACCGATCTTGAAGAACTCGCTGCCGTCGCCGGTGCGGCCGCTGTGGCGGTGGAGATAGTCCTCCAGCTGCGCGTCGGTGATGAGGCGGAGCTGCTGGATGAAGCGCACGTTCAGCTTGCCCTCTTTGTCCAGTTCCTCATAGGCGGCCAGAATGTCATCGATAGTGGCGTCCCACAGCTTGAAGTCGTCGGTCTGTACGGTGGTCAGGCCGGTAGACAGCAGATCCTTCTGATAGTCCAGGATGAACTGCTTCAGCTGTTCCTTGGTGTACTTGGTCAGGATGTCATAGACCAGGTGCCGGGCGCGCTCGTGGAGCATGCCGGTGGGGACGCCGTTTTCATCCACCACGATGTAACCGTCCTGCAGCGTAGGAATATCATCAAAAATGCCGGCGGCCTTCAGCGCGGCGGTGTTGGCCACGGCCACGCTGCAGCAGGTACGGGTAAAGATGGCGGGGTTGTCCGGGCAGAACTTGTCCAGATCCTGCCGGGAGGGCAGCACAGGCACGTCGAACTCATTTTCGTTCCAACCGCCGCCCTGGATCCATTCGCCCTTTTTGATGCCGCGGTCGGCGATGTACCGGCGGGTGCGCTCGGCCATTTCCTCCAGAGAGCGGATACCGAAGAAGTTGATCTTCTCCTTATCCGTGGCATAGCAGAGGAAGTGCTCGTGGCTGTCGTGGAAGCCGGGCAGCACGGTCTTACCGTGCAGGTCCACCACCTGACACTCGCCAGAGGGGACATCGCAGTTCACATCCAGAATGCGGCCGTCCTCCACCAGCAGGGAATGAACGACCTCTGTGCCGTTCATGGTGTGGATGCTGCCATTGCGGAACAAAGTTTTCACGATTTGCTCTCCTTTCTTATTACAGGATGATCCAGCAGATCACCCCAGTGACCAAAGTGAGGATCGCTGCCGTCAGCAGCGTGAAGCGCAGTACCGTGCCCTCTTCGCCAGGTACGCCGCCGGCTGTGGTGCCCAGGATGATCTTGCTGGGGGAGATCATACTGCCGGCGGAGGCGCCGGCGGTCTGCGCCGCCAGCAGGGGGCTGCTGCTGACGCCGAGGTCGGCGGCTGCATTCACCTGTACATCGGTGAACAGGATGTTGGAGGACATGTTGCTGCCGGTGACAAAGGAGCCTATCACACCCAGCACGCCGGCCAGCAGCGCGTACCACCGACCCATGACGTGGGTGATGCCCTGCGCCAGCACCAGCGTCTGGCCGCTGCCGCTCATGAGCTTGGAGATGATCAGCAGCAGGATCAGGGACACAGCTACGGGTCTTGTTTTCTGCAGCGTCCGTGACAGCATGACGCGGAGCTGTGAACGCTCCAGCAGGCCGCGGCCATGGAGCAGGGCGTAGCTGATGATACAGGTCAGCAGCAGTACGGTACCGGAATCCACCAGCGGGTGGAAGGGAGAGTACTTGGCCGTGGCAGCATTGACGATGCCGTAGGCGGTGCGGGTCTCGGGGAAAGCGAACCCCACGCTCCAGCGGCTCAGCGCCTCGTGGACGGAAGGGATCACCAGAAGTACTACGGTAACAAGGATCAGCACCATATAGGGGGCAAAGTACAGCCAGACGGCACCGCGAGGCTTTTCCGCGCCTGTCGCGGAGGTCCGGCGTACCATCATGGGGCTGCCTTCACAGGCGTATGCTCTGCGGTACATGGGCAGACGGGACAGGGGGAGTATGGCGGCCATAGCCACGGTGGCGGGGATAAAGGCCGCGATGGAGGCGTTGTACTGTGCGACCAGCAGCTCGCCGCCGCCGTGTATCAGGGAGATCACAAGGACAAACACAGCGCCCTGCCGCAGCCCGCGGCCCCGGTCATACAGCCAGCAGATCAATGCGCCAGCGGCCAGGTTCAGTATCCACAGAAGCAAGGCGGTGTAGCGGGCAGTCAGATGCAGCTCCGTGCCGGTGATGCCGGAGATCTGCACCAACACGTCCCAGGCCACAGCCAGCGTGCCGAAGGTGTTGCCCCAGGCTTGGCCCAGCAGGGCGATGATGACCGCCATGGTAGGACGGACGCCCAGCGCCACCAGCATGGGGACGCATATGGCGACCGGAACGCCAAAGCCGGTGATACCCTGCAGAAATCCCACGAATACCCAACCTACTGTCAGGATGCGGAACAGCTCGTGGGGACTCAGCTGCCGCATGGTGTCGTTCATCACATCTATGGCGCCGGAGGCGGCGATGAGCTCGTACAGCAGCAGCGCGGGGAAGATGATATATAGGATGGTGGCTGTGCTCCACACGCCTTTCAGACTCTCGAACAGTACCAGCTGTATGTCCGCTTTGTACACTACTAAGGCGGACAGTACGGCCAGCAGCAGTGTCACACCTGCGGCGCGGGCGGTAGATATGTGGAAAACCGCCAGCAGCATAATCAGCAGCAGTATAGGTAAAAAGCTGACGCACCAGGTCAGAACAGTAATTTTCATGTGCTCCCTCTTTTGCGGTCTGAAGTATTTTCACCTATAGGGTAGCACGATTTCCTCGGCCATGCCCGCCGCACGGCACAAATTCGCGCCCGGTTTTTTGTGCGTCTGCACAAAAGGCGGTTTACACTTATGGGGTATAATGGTATCATCAAAATAGGGGGTGTTTTGGTGTTTTGCCGAAGGGAGGCGTACTTATGACGCTGCGGGAGCTTTTGAAACAGAATGAGCTGCGGGTGGTGGAGGTGGCCGCCGGTGCGGACGGTCTGGCGCGCACCATATCCGGCGCAGTGATGTTCGATAACCCGGAGATGGTCAATTGGATGCGTGCCGGAGAGATCATGCTGACTACGGGCTACTTTTTGCTGGACGACCCGGTAAAGCAGGAGAAGGTGCTGCGGGATCTGGCCGACAGCGGCTCCGGCGGCCTTGTTATTAAAATGAAACGGTATTTTCATGAGATACCGCCCGCTATGCTGCAGCTGGCCGATGAGCTGCACTTCCCGCTGATGCGTATTCCCTACCACACCTCCCTATCCGAGATCAGTGAAGCCGTCAGCAAATATGTTTACGGCATCAACGAGGAACAGGCGCTGCAGATGGTGTATCAGGCCATGTTTGATGTGCTGCAGGGACACGCGGAGGTGGAATATCTGCTGAAAAAGTGCGGCCCGCTGCTTCACGTGCCGCTGCTGTATATGACACCGAGCCGGAAGATACAGTGCGTTTCCCAGATGCTGCAGCCGGGGCTGCGGGAAGAACTGGCTGTGGGGCAGGTGTTGTTCTCCGTGCCGGAGCGCGTCAAGGAGGTAGAAAAACTGCGGACAGCAGGTCTGTCCGCCGGGATCTATCCCTTACAGCAGGAGGACAAGTGCGTGCACATCTATCCCATCCACTCCGAGCAGGAGATCATGGGGTATCTGGGCGCGATCCGCCCCGCCAATGCGCCGCTGACCGAGAATGAGAACACATTGTACCGACGTATTGCCGCCGCCTGTACGCTGGTGCTGATCAAAAAGCGCGGGGGTTCATCCTCCAGGAGGGAGATCAGCCACTTCCTGGACGGCCTGGTGACGGAGGGAGCTTTGTCCTACGGCGAGATCGTCAAATCCGCCAACTACTGCAATATCCCGCTGTATTCGCCCTATATCTGTGCGCTGATCTCCTTCACCGAGCAGAACCGGCTGCTGCAGACGTCAGAATGGCTGGGCACCAGCGCCCTGCTGCGCAGCCAGTTGGCGGACAAGTGGGAGATGCTGTCCGGGAATATCAGCTATGCTTTCGCCAAGTACAACAACGTGATCCTTGTGCTGCAGCAGAGCGAGAGCCTGCCCGTGTATGAGCAGGTGGCGCTGGTGCGGGAGTACTGCGGGGACCTGATGAAGATGCTCAGCGCTAAGGGGCAGGATCGGGGTGTGATCTTCGGCATCGGTGACCCTGTGCCCTCGCTTGCGGAATTCTGCCGCAGCTATTCCCAGGCGCTCCGCACGGTGGATCTGGCCAGCAGGATATGCGACGAGCGTATTGCCACTTACCGCCGGTATATTCTCTGCGAGCTCATCTATGACTCACCCAATGCGAAACTGGCGCTGATCCAGCGGATCAAGCCGCTGCTGGCGTACGACGAGGAACACAATACCCAGCTGCTGTACACGCTGGAAACCTATTTCAACAACTGTCAGAACTCCGTAAAGACCTCCAAGGCGCTGTTTATCCACCGGAACACGCTGCTGTACCGGCTGGACCGTATTGCCGAGATATTGGATCTGAACTATAACGACAGTGAGCAAATGCTGACCTTCCAGCTGGCGCTGAAAGCGTTTCTGATGTGCCAGTAAAGTAAAACCGGCCCAACGGCTATGCCGTGGGGCCGGTCTGTCAGTTCAGTTATTCCGCAGCTCAAGCTGCAGGCGGTCGGTGATCATGGCGGCGAACTCCTCCGGCTGCGTGCCGATGGCGCTGACCTTCTCCCCGCCGTGGGGCAGAACACGATACTCCATATTGTCCTCTTTTCGCGGGATACGGTCCCGCCGATATTCTTTACGGGCATTGTACCATATTGCGCGGCCTGAACAAGCCCGGCCGGGTATTGGACGCCCGGACAACGGACTGTCCCCGCACATTTATATGCTGTATATCACGGTGCTCCGCCACGCCGGGGTTGCGAAAAGCGCGCGTCCGTGGTACCATCGATTGACAAGGACTTGTTTGTCCTTGTCAATCGATGGTACAGTGAAAAAACAAGTTCTATGGAGGGACACCCTTGAAAACGGATCATCTGGCGTTGCTGCGCAGCGGTGCGCCGCTGTCCACCCGGCAGCAGATCAGCCTGACGCTGCAGCTCAGCTGGCCGGCCATCATGGCACAGCTGGCCACTATTATCATGCAATATATCGACGCGGCCATGGTGGGCCGCCTGGGCGCGTCCCAGTCGGCGGCAGTGGGGCTGGTGGCCTCCACCACCTGGCTGTTCGGAGGGCTGTCCTACGCGGCAGCTATGGGCTTCAACGTGCTGACGGCGCAGCGGGTGGGCGGCGGCCGCCTGGCCGAGGCGCGCAACATCCTCAAGCAGGCGCTGGTGCTGTGCCTGGCCTTCAGCGTGGTCATGGCGGCGCTGGCGGCAGCACTGTCTGCGCCGCTGCCCCGGCTGCTGCGGGCGGAGCAGGAGATCTGGCGGGATGCCTCTGCCTATTTCCTGGTGTACAGTCTGTTTCTGCCCGCCCTCCAGCTGGACAACGTGGCGGCGGGACAGCTGCAGGCCACCGGCAATATGCGCACGCCTGGTGTCTGCATGGTGCTCATGTGTGCGCTGGATGTGGTGTTCAACACCCTGCTTATTTTCCCCACCGGTACCATCCGGCTGGGCGCACTATCCCTGCCCGGCGCGGGACTGGGCACGGCGGGCGCCGCCCTGGGCACTGGCCTTGCGGAGCTGGCGGTGGGGTTGTACCTGCTGTATTTCGTCCTGCGCCGCTGCCCGGCGCTGCGGTTGGAGAAGGGTGAGCGTCTGCACCTTGACCGCACACAGCTGCGCATGGTGCTCCGCATCGCGGCGCCAGTGGCATCGGAGAAGGTGATACTGTCCACCGCGCAGATCGTGTCCACCGCCATCGTGGCGCCCCTGGGCACCGTGGCTATCGCTGCAAACTCCTTTGCTGTCACGGCGGAAAGCCTGTGCTATATGCCCGCCTATGGCATCCAGAGTGCCGCGGCCATGCTGGTGGGGCAGAGCGTGGGAGCGGGACGCCGCCGCATGGCCAGACGCCTGGGCTGGGTCACGGTACTGCTGGGTATCGTTGTCATGGTCGTCACCGGCGGGCTGCTGTACGCCTTCGCCCCGCAGATGATGGCGATACTGACGCCGGACAGCGACATCATCGCCCTGGGCACCCGCGTCCTGCGTATTGAGGCCTTTGCCGAGGCTATGTACGGCGCGTCCATCGTGGCCGGCGGCGTATTTCAGGGTGCAGGCAGCACACTGGTGCCCACGCTGTTCAATCTGGGCACCATGTGGGGCATCCGCCTGCCACTGGCGTGGCTGGCCGCGCCCCGGTGGGGACTGCCCGGCGTGTGGGCGGCCATGTGCGCGGAACTGTGCGTCCGGGGCCTGCTGTATCTGATACGGCTGGGAGGCAAACGCTGGCTGCCGCCGGAGGGGCCGGCCGGACAGGTATAGACACAGCGGTACGAATGAAAGCAGAAAACTCTGCATAGCAACACCTATACCTTATCCAGACCGCCATCGAGCAGGGCAAAACAGAGCTGGCAGAGCACCTGTACGCCCTGCTGCAATCAAATCCGCTGCCGCGAGAGGAATGGCGTGAAGACCCCGATGCGTTCAAATCTCTGATGGAGGAACGTGCCGATACGGAGGATAACGCGCCGATGTACCGCTACTGAAGCAGCGAAGGAAAACAGCGTAAACGGCATGGGTAGAAGCGTTTACAAACATCTGCTATAATTTTTTTGAAGAAATTTTGAAAATCGTGAAACCAAATCCGATTTTTGTCGGGATATATAGTGAAGGAACCTGACAGCAGATGAGAAAGGAGGTTCGCCCATGCAGGATGAAATGATCGTTGACTTATACTGGAAAAGAGATGAGAGTGCCATCAGCGAAACGGAGCGGAAATATGGGCGGTATCTTTCAAAGATCGCCTACAATATCCTCTCCGACTTGGAGGACAGCAAGGAAACCGTCAACGATACCTACTTAAAGGCGTGGAACTCCATGCCAACGCATAAGCCAAGCGTCCTCTCCACTTATTTAGGAAAAATCACACGACAACTATCCATTGATGCGTTCCGCACACGCAACAGGGATAAACGGAAGCACTCGGAATATGCAGGCTCTCTTTCCGAGCTGGAGAATTGTATTTCCGGCAGCGAAACCACGGAGCAGAGCATAGAATTGAAACTGCTTGCGGAAGCGATCAATACCTATCTCTACACACTCCCGGCAGAAGCACGAAACACTTTTGTCGGCAGATACTACTTTGCGGATCCTATCCGAGAAGTCGCAGACTACTACGGCATGAGTGAACCGAAGGTCAAGAGTATGCTCTACCGAACAAGGCAAGGTTTGAAAGAATACTTGGAAAAGGAGGGCTATGAGCTATGAAGAAAGAACACATCAGTGACGCTTTGAATATGCTGAACGATGATATTATCGAGGAAACCAACAATGTCCGCACCAATGCGAAGCCGAAGCGCAAGTGGGTTAAATGGGGAGTTGTTGCAGCTTGCCTGTGTCTGGCGGTGACTATCGCCATTCCTGTGCTTCACCATAAGGGAGGTCCTGACACCCAAGATCCCGTGCAGAACATTGCCGCACTTGAGTACAACGGCAAATTTTACGAGGCTGTCAAACTTCCGGAGGTGCTTGAGAAGTATGGTCTGCCGCCTGAAATCACCGCCGATATGGCTGGCGAACACATTTCCTACCTGAAATCTGACGGAGGCATTGGCTATAAAAGCACTGTCAGCCAGACTGACATCGAGCTATACCGGTATGCACCTGCTGTTTGTGATGGCGTATATGTTCTGCGAGACGGTGACACATGGTATGCCGCGCTGTTCTGCAACTTCTATCAGTTTGACAGCAACACAAACTGTTCGTTCACCGAGCTTTATCGCGTGTATGGTATTGAGAGCGCAGACGATATTGCATCCATTACAGAAATGAAGTGGAACAACGAACAAGAAGTTGGCTCACCGGTAACAAATCGGCAGGAAATCACCGAGTTCTATCACATGACGATTACACTTGTGAGTTATGGAAACGATGACTTCCAGACGGAAGTATTTGATGGTATCCCCGAAGAAAATCAACAGGAAGCGCACACTGCTTTTGCCGATGATCGAAGAAATCTCCGAATCGAAACCGCCTCTGGCTTGCGCTTCTTTATCTCCTTCTATCCGAACTATGACTGGATTGAGGGCGGAGGCACAATGTCCTATTTCAAAATTGATAACCAGATGCACGGATGGATTGAGAGAAATTTGAACAGATAACAGTTGAAGTATATAAATATTAGAAAAGAGCAGCTATTTTCGCATAGAAAACAGCTGCTCTTTTCGTTTGCCCCAAAAATCAAGAAAGGAGTGCCTGGTAATGTGGACTTTTTGACCTTTGGCCACAGGGATACGGACGCGCTTCGCTTTGAGAATATGGACATTACCGAGGAGTTGCTGTCTCTGACAGATGGATCAGCGTGCGAACAGATGCGGCTTTCAGGTCGAAGATCAATGGGGGCACTGTTTAGGTGCCCCCATGTCGTGCTTATGTAGTGGAAACTGTTTCCGCCGGGAATTGCCGGCCGGTGTGGTCGATGGTGTAGGGCGGATCGAGGATCAGCTGACTGATGGGCACAACGGTATACCCGTCGTTGATCAGGCAGTCGAGGATGGCAGGCAGGGCCTCCGGCGTGTGCAGCGCAGCGTTGTGGAACAGCACGATGCTCCCCGGCTGCACCTTGGATGTTACGCGCCTGCATATCGTATCCGCGTCGTAGTCCTTCCAGTCCAGGGAGTCCACATCCCACTGGATAGGTTCCATACCCATGGAGCGTATGGCGGCGATGACGTGGTCGTCATACTCCCCGTAGGGACAACGGATCAGCGTGGGGGTCACGCCGGTAACAGCACTGATCCGCTCGTTGCTGGCGGTAACATCGTCAATGATCTGCTGAGTGGACAGACTGTTGTAATGGTCGTGGTGATTGGAGTGGCTCATCACCTCATGGCCCGCGTCGTGCAGGGCTTTGACGGACTCCGGGTACTTCTCCGCCCAATCTCCCACAACAAAGAAGGTGGTCTTGACACCATACCGCGCCAGAATGTCGATAAGCGTCTGGGTGTCCTCGTTGCCCCACGGTGATGCAAAAGTGCGGCAGTTCACGGAGAACTGCTGCACTTCTTTATTGTGCTTTTATGATAGCATAAATGTGTCCTATCTGCAACAAAACGTAAGCGTCAAAACAGCGGGCGGCTGGACACACATGGGACAATAGTGGTGGGGAGTTGTGAAACTTTCCACCACTATAATGTTCAGGGTGTGAAGCAAAAACCTTTCTACGCTCCCTGCTTTTTTCGCTTTTCCCTACACGGAACACTATGCGCTCACCCCTCCAGCAGAGCGCGGCAGCCCTCCGGGAGCAGATAGTCGATCTCTATACGGTTCCCCTCGTAGACGCGAATTTCCCGGATGGCGGCGGCGACAGTCGGGCGATCCAGCTCCGCCAGCTGCCCCGACGCCAGCAATTCCTTTACCCAGGGCAAGGACAGCGGCTCATCCTGTACCGAGTCGCGCAGCTTGTCCAGTTGGGCCTGCAGCGCCTGCTCCTGTGCGTCATAATCAGCGCGGTAGCGGAGGAAGTCCTCCTTGGAGATAAGCGCGTCCTGATAGTCCTCGTAGGCGCTCTGGCGGCGGCGCTGAATGCGCTGCAATGCAGCTTCCAGCTTTTGGGGTTGGTCGGTGCCGGAGCGCGGGCGCTGCGCCGCGCCCTGCTGTGCCAGCTGGCGGAGGTTTTCCACGCCGGCAATGAGTTGGTTCAGATCATCCAGTATTACCTTCGTCAACACATCGTGGGCGATATAGTGCTTGCTGCACACGGATGCGCCGTAGCGCTTATACGAGCCGCAGGTGTAGAAGATTTTGCCACCCCAGGTGGTCTTGACCATGGCTCGTCCACAATCGCCACACTTGAGAAAACCCGCAAAGGGGCTGACATTCTGTTGAAAATCCGGCGTACGGGCGTTAGCGTTCAGCAGAGCCTGCACCCGCTGCCACTGGTCTTTTTCGATGATCGGCTCATGAGTACCGGACACCACCGTCCATTGAGAGCGATCCTTCCGCCTTGCCTTTCCGTGCATCTGAAGGCGGTCATCCCTCCCCTGTTCCATATTCCCGATGTACATCTCATTTTGCAGGATACGGTGGATGGTAGCGTATGTCCAGTAGGTGGTGGTTTCCAGCCGGTGGTTGTTGCGGTATTTTTCGCCGGTGAGCCGTTTGTACTCACTGGGGCAGGGGATGCCCTCCTCGTTCAGCTGCCGGGCGATGCGGAGCTTGCCCATTCCGTTTTCGAACAGGGTAAAGATGCGCCGCACCACCTCCGCCGCAGACGGGTCGATGACCAGACGGTTATGATTCTGCGGGTCCTTACAGTACCCGTAGCTGGCGAAGGCCCCGATGAACTCGCCCCGCTGCTGCTTGGCGTGGAGGGAGCTTTTGACCTTTTGGGAGATGTCGCGTGCATACTGGGTGTTAAACAGATTCTTCAGCGGCATCATCATGTCGTAGGCGCCGCGGTCGCTGTCGATATTGTCCGTGACAGCGATGAACCGCACGCCGTGCTCCGGCAGCCAGCGCTCCAGATAGCGACCTGTTTCGATGTAGTCACGGCCGAAACGGGACAGATCCTTTACCAGTACGCAGCGGATGCGCCCGTTCCCTATGTCCCGCAGCATCCGTTGAAAGGCGGGGCGCTGGAAATTCGTGCCGGTATAGCCGTCGTCGGCATAGCATTCCGCCATTACCAACTCAGGATGATTTTCGATATACGCCTCCAGCAGCTTCCGCTGGTTGCCGATGGAATCACTCTCCATCCGGTCTCCGTCCTCCCGGGACAGGCGGCAGTACAGCGCAGTAGGCAGTAATCGCTTCTCCATAAGTCCCCTCCTTTCCGTAGACTGCCCGCAGCCATTAAGCCGCCTGTGTGTGGGCGCGGATCAATTCCACCACCAGCGCCTCTGCCGTCTGTTGACCAAGGAAATTGCGAGTGACGGTGATCGCCGGAGGGGGTGCTTGCTGAACGGTTGGCATAAACAGACCTCCTCTTCGAGAATAGTCCATCGTATGCGCGTTACGGAAACCGTATGTTTATCGGTCAGACATAAATATGCTGCTATGAATCTCAAAAAACTGGCCCTCCGGAAGTGGAGCCGCTCTGATTTCTTTGTTTTTCTGCCCTATTTCTTCTTTGATACGACTAAAACGCCAGCTCTCGCATAACGAGAACTGGCGTTCTTTGACAGGCTGAGCAGAAAGCGCTCCCCCATCGGGGAGCGCTTTCTGCTGCTTTTTACCGTGCGGCCTCCGCCCAGTGGTTATCCACCAGTTCGTTGAAATCCACCCACTGCGCTTTCGTCAGCTCTCCGGCCTGCGTCATGACGGTCTCCAGGCGCTCCAGCGACGCCTGCTCCATGGTCAGCGGCGTATTCCACACGCCGATCTGCCGGTGACGGGCGGTAACAGCCTCCAGTGTGTCCAGATCGGTATCCGGGAACTGGCCGATAATGGCCTGCGCCACCTCCCGGTCGGTATGGCTCTCCACCCAGTCCAGCGCCTTTGCCACAGCCCGGCAGAAGGCGGCGATCACATCGTCATGCTCCGCCGTATAGCTGCGGGAGGCAAAATAGGCGGTATATGGGATGGCGCCGCTCTCGGCGCCGATGGAACAGAGGATATAGCCCTGCCCCGCGTTGACCACCTGGGTGGCAGCAGGCTCAAACAGTGTCACATAGTCCCCCTGCCCGCCGGTAAAGGCACCGGCCATCATGTTGAACTGGACACTGGTGTCCACGATGACGTCCACCTGCGGTTCCAGTCCGTGCTGCCGCAGAACGTACTCCAGCGTCATCTCTGGCACGCCGCCCTTGCGGCCGCCGATGATGGTCTTGCCCCGCAGATCCTCCCAGTCAAAGGGAGCATCCTCCCGACCCATGAGAAATGCGCCGTCACAAGCGGTCAGCTGGCCGAAGACCACAGGATAGTCCTCCTTGCCCTGATTGTAAATGTAGACGCAGCTCTCAGGGCCGGCAAGGCCGATGTCACTTTGTCCGGACACCACGGCGGTCATCACCTTGTCGGCGCCGCCGCCGTTCGTCAGCTCGATGGCAAGCCCTTCCTCCTCAAAGAAGCCCAGCTCCAGCGCCACATACTGCGGCGCGTAGAACACGGAGTGGGTCACCTCATTGAGACGGACGACCGACAGTTCCTTCTTTTCCGCCGCCGTTCCGGTTCCGCAGCCGCACAAAACCGGCAGCAGCAACAGTGCAGACAGCAGCAGCGCAATGGTCTTTTTCATGCTTTTAACCCCCATACACGATACAGTAATTTTTCCACCCACAGCACCAGCCGGTACATGACTACCGCGGCCACCAGCAACAGCAGCACGCTGGTCATCACCAGATCCATGTTGAACACCTGTGAGCCGTAGACGATCAGGTACCCCAGACCAGCCCGTGAGACAAGGAACTCACCCATGATGACGCCTACCCACGACAGCCCCACATTGGCCTTCAGCGTATTGAGCAGCGTGGCGTAATTGGCGGGAAACACCAGCATCCAGAGCAGCTGCCAGCGGCTTGCGCCCATGGCGGCCATCAATCGGATCTTCTGGGCATCCGTGGCGCGGAAGTCCTCGTACATGTTCAGAATGGTGACGATCAGCGAGATCGCCAGCGTCGTGACGATGATGGCGCCGGTCCCGGCGCCCATCCAGACGATGAAGATGGGACCCAGCGCCGTTTTCGGCAGGGCGTTGAGCACCACCAGATACGGATCCAGTACACGGCTGAGGGTGGGCCACCACCACATCGCCACCGCCACCACCGTACCGGCGGCGGTACCCAGCAGAAAGCCCGCGACCGTCTCCCAGCAGGAGACGCCCACATGCACCAGCACATCGCCGCCTCGGCACAGCGTAAGAAACGTGGCGGCGACACGGCTGGGCCTGCTGACCAGAAAGCCATCGCTGAGTCCCACGCGGCAGCTCAGCTCCCAGAAGGCAAAAAAGCCCACGAAAAGCGCCGCCTGCCATAGCCGTACCCGACGGCTCTCCTGCCGCAGCCGGTGCAGATACCGCGCCCGCTTGGGCGACAGGGCAGGTTCATTCACGCAGCTCCAGCTCCTTCCATATGGCGTCAAAATAGCGGGCAAAGGCTGGATTCTCCTGCCGCTTCAGGGGATCCATCCGCCGCAGCTCTCCCATATCGAACACCGCCTTCACCGTGGCGGGGCGGCGGGACAACACCACCACCCGATCCGACATGCTGACAGCCTCGGAGATGTCGTGAGTCACCAGCAGAGCGGTCTTTCCTTCGGAGCGGATGATATGCCAGATGTCGCCGGATACCGCCAGACGGGTCTGATAATCCAGCGCGGAAAACGGCTCATCCAACAGCAGAATATCCGGCTGCGTGGCCAGCGTGCGGATCAGGGCGCAGCGCTGCCGCATGCCGCCGGACAGCTGGTCAGGGCGCTTGGCGGCAAATTCCCACAGGCCGTAGCGCTTCAGCAGCCCCTCCACATTGCGGCGGTGCGCCGGATCACGGTCGTGCCGGATCTGCAGCCCCAGCATCACGTTGTCATAGATGGAGCGCCATTCAAACAGCTGGTCGCGCTGGGGCATAAAGCCCATGCGCCCGTCGGCGCCGGATGCCGGATGGCCGTATAGCTCCACCGTGCCGCCGTCCAGCGTCTCAAGCCCTGCCAGCGCGCCCAGCAGCGTGGATTTCCCACAGCCGGAGGGGCCTACGATACTGACGAACTCCCCCTCCGCCACGTCGAAGGATACGCTCCGCAGCGCCTCCACCTCGCCGTTGCGCGCCTGATACGTCAGGGCGGCGGAACGCACGGAAATGATTTGATTCATACGCGCCTCCCTTGTATGGTATGCCTTTGCGGGAGAGAAAGCCCTCCCTGCTTCAATGTTGGTGTACCATGGAGCTACACAATCAATGAGGAGGCTGTTCCCATGAAGAAGATCATTTCCACCACCAACGCTCCCGCTGCCATCGGTCCCTACTCTCAGGCCATCGACTGCGGCAACTTCCTTGTCACCTCCGGTCAGGTCCCCTTCGATCCCGCCACCGGCGAATTCGTACCCGGCGGCATCACCGAGCAGACCCGTCAGGTACTGACCAACATCAAGGCCATCCTGACGGAGGCCGGTCTGACCATGGACAACGTGGTGAAGACCACCGTGTTCCTGCAGAACATGGGTGATTTCGCCGCCATGAACGCCGTGTATGCCGAGTTCTTTACCGAGGGGCAGTATCCCGCCCGCTCCGCTGTGGAGGTAGGCGCCCTGCCCAAGGGTGCGCTGGTGGAGATCGAGACCATCTGCGTAAAGTAAACAGATACCGAAAAAGGGAAGCGCCCGCCGGGCGCTTCCCTTTTTGCATCTGCACTGCTTTTTTGAATATCTCGCAAATATTCTTGTCAATATTTGCCGACAATCCGTGGAAAATGCTGGATTTTCGGTATTTTATGTGTTATACTGTATGTATCATTTAACCGCGCTTCGCGCTTTTCCATATCGGCGACCCACTCTTTTCAGAAAGGCAGCAGTGATATGATAGATGCAACGTCTCCCGTTACAAAATACTACCAGTTGAAGGACATTCTTGTCAAAAATATTCAGGACGGCAAATGGCCGCCCCAGAGCCGCATGAGCAGCGAGAACGAGCTTTGCGAAGCATACAACGTCAGCCGCGTGACGGTGCGGAAGGCCATTGATCTGCTGGTGCAGGAGGGCTATGTCTACACCATCAAGGGAAAAGGCACCTATGTCAAGGGAAAGTATATCGAACAGCCTCTGACCCATTTTTACAGCTTTCGGGAGGATCTTCGCAGCCGGGGCGTCAGCACATACAGCACTATGCGCCACTTCGACATCGTTCCCGCCGACGCCAAGCTGGCCGCGGATCTGAATATCCGGCAGGACGACAATGTGTTCTGTATCGAGCGGATCTTCTTTGCCGGTGAGCAGCCCTATGCACGGGAGTTTTCCTATATTCCCTGCGCCATCTGTCCGGAGCTGCATGCCCAGCAGGTGCAGTCTTTGGGGCTGTATAACTCCTTAAAGAAGTACAATATCATCCCCACCCGCGCCAACGAAAAGCTGAAGGCGATCCTGCTGGATCAGGAAACGGCGGGAATGCTGGATCAGCGGCAAAACGACGCCGCCATCTATCTGACCCGCATCACCTATCACAACAATGTTGTGATCGAAAAAAACATCAGCTATGTCCGGGGCGACATGTTCGTCTATTCTGTGGAACTCTCCGTTCGTTGACCATATCCGGCAAAAAGACCGCCACAAACGTGGCGGTCTTTTTGCCTTTCTTACGAAAGAAGAGCAGAGAGATAGCTATTCATATAACGCCGGAAAACAGGCGGCAGCATAGTCGTCCAGCACATCGCCGATACGGTCAAGGATGACGGCGCGGAGATCGCTGCCCAGCTGTCCGTTCCGGTATTTGGTATACTGCCGGGGAAAATACAGGCTCAGCAGCGCCGGCGGCAGATCGCCGCACTGCGTCAGCAGCGTCTGCACCGCCTGCTCCACGCCGGGATCCGGCAGATAGTAACGGCAGCGATCCGAGAAGCTGAACAGGCGCTTATAGGCCACCTCCCGCTCCGTGCCGCTGTAATAGGACTTCCAGTATCTGTCGTCCGCCAGCATGGCGTTTTCCAGGGCTCCGGTAAAATCCACATTTACACCCATCCGGCCGGCCGCCTGCTGCGCCAGCATCAGCGCCTCACGCAGGGCAAAGGTCAGCGCGGGACCCACCTTCAGGATCGCCACGCCGTCCCGCACCAGACTGCTCAGTGACTCCCGCGTCTGGTAATCGGTAGAATGTCCCTCCAGCACCAGATCGGGGCAGCCCCGCATCTGCGCCATCAGTCCCGCGGCCCGCCGGGGGGCGTAGGCATTGACAAAGTCGTCGCCGAACTCCACGCCCGGCTGCGCCACGAAGCCGATCACCTGCCCGAAGGGCAGTCCCTTTTGGGCAAATGCCTCCCGGAACGCGGCGATCTGCCGGGCGATCTCCACTGGAGAGGTGGGGGTCACACTGTCCTCATGCACCAAGCTGCCGCCGGGGATCGGTACCTCGCTGCCGACCACCAGCACCGGCTGTTCCGCATCAGGCAGTGCGCGGCAGGTCTCCCGCACCACAAGCGCCAGCTCCGCCGCGCGGCGGGCGCAGACCTCCGGTGCCAGCGGCTGCCGCGGGTCGTCATCGCCAAGGCGCATACTGGTGTCGATATGTATTTTGCCGAACCCGGCGGCCGCATAGGCACGGATCATATCCGCCGCGTCCTTCATGGCCTCCCGCTCCGGCTTATGGCAGCTGACCAGCGGTCCCAGATGATCCCCGCCCAGAATAAGCTGGGAAGCGGGGCAGCCCTCTTCCTCCACCAAATGGTGAACCATGTCCATATAGTCCTTCGGCGTCATGCCGGTATAGCCGCCAAACTGATTGCACTGATTGGATGTCGCCTCCAGCACCAGCGGGTATCCCCGCTTTCCGGCATGCCGCAGCGCCGCGCGGATGACCAGCTGATTGGAGGTGCATACGGAGAACACCCCGATCTGCCGGCCGGTCTTATTCTCCATTGCGATCTTCTGTAACATTCCCATAATTGCTCTCACAGGCGGATCCATGCGCTTAGCCCATTGGGTCGGTCTGGGTCTACGCCACGTTTCAGCGCCTTATACAGCGCCACATTTTGCAGCAGGTACAGCGCCGGGATAGCCGCCGCCACAGGATCGGTGATCTCTCCAGTGTCGAAATGCGTATCCTCCCCCTCTGCCGCCGCAAAGGGTCCCAAACTGACCACATAGCCGGTTCTTTTCCGCAGATCCTCCAACAGCGCCTGCTCTGTCTGACCCGCGGATTCCAGAAAGGCAAAGACGAAGGTACGCTCGTCGATCATGACCACCGGCCCGTGGCGCACGTCCAGCAGGTTGTAGAAATTGGAGTTGAGACAGCAGATCTCCTTGAAGGCCAGCGCGCCTTCCTCCATCACCCCGGCGGCCTCCGCATCCGCCAGCACCACCACATGATCCCAGTCCTTCTCGGCCAGCTGCCGCGCCAGCGGCAATACCCGCTCGTCCAGCGCACCGCCCATACGGCTGACCGCCTTCAGCTGCTCCTGCAGCCGCGTATCGCGGGACACCAGTGCGCAGATCATCGCCAGCGCGGCAAAGAATGAGCCAATGGTGCGGGTCTGGCACACGCTCTCGTCAAATGCCCAAGGCACACACAGGGACAGGTCGCAGGCGTCGTTGAGGGTGGACGCCGCATTGGCACACAGCGAAACGGTGGATACGCCCTCCAGCTTTGCCACCAGATCATAGACCCGCAGCACCTCGCTGGTCATGCCGGAGCGGGATACAAACACCACTACGCTGCCCTTTACGGCATTCAGATACCGCTCGGTATGCAGCAGCAGATCCCCTGCCGCCACCGCCAGAGAGGGAATATTGCACCGCATGGTGAACATTGCCGCCGCGGACTTGGCCAGGCAAAAGCTGGAGCCGCTGCCGATGAACCACATCCGCCTAGCGCCGGAAAAGGTTCGCAGGATCTCGTCCTCCTTCCCGCAGACCAATTGCAGGCACTTGCTTATGCTGTTCAGCTCATCACGGATTTCTTTTTCAGTATTATACATTCGTGTATCCTCCCAATCTTAAAGGGGAAACGGCGGGCGGCCGCTGTGGGTCGCCCGCCGCGGTCTGTGGTTCTCAGTTGGCAGCGTCGCCCATGATCTCGGTATAATTGTCCTTGGTCACGATGACAGAGCCGAACGGATAGGTGCCGAACTGCTCGCCGTCCTTCTTATACTCGCCGAAGATCTCGGTGCCGTTGACGATATTCTCATACACCGCGGTAACAGAGACCTTGGCCACCGTGCCGGAATCCAGATAGGCGGACGCCTTCACGGGGGAGGACTCCTTCTTGAACTCGTCGGAGGCCAGATAGCCGTCAATACCTACGCACACGGCGTCCTGATCCATGCCGGTCTCCTCCAGGAAGCGAGCCGCGCCTACAACGCCCTCGTCGTTGGCGGCGACAACATACCATGTCTTGATCTCGGGATGGGCGGTGATGGTGGCGGCAGCGGCGTCATAGCCGGTCTCCGTGGAGCCTGCGCCGTAGTCAACGCGGAAGATGTTGGCTGCGGGGAAGTCGGGGCATTTCTCGGTGAAATAATCATACTGGCCGTCGGCGCGGGGAATGCAACTGGTGGCAGTCTCCATGGCCAGGATCAGGAATCCGGTGGTGGCGGGATCCTTCATACCGCCGTTTTCTTCCACATAGTTCAGCAGCCATTCCACCGTTTGCTGGCCGCACAGATAGGAGTCCAGGATCACGGCGGGGGCAATGTGCGTACCGTTGTCGTCGATCAGGGGGACGTCCACGGCGCACACGGGGATACCGGCGGCCGCGCACTTATCCAGAATGGTCTGGCTAAGGCCCTGATCGCAGGTGTTGATGACCAGTCCCTGAATCCCCTGCGTAATGAAGCTGTCCAGCACGTCGATGAGCACAGCGGGATCCTCCTGACCGTCACCGATCAGGATGTCGATACCCAGTTCATCCGCGGTGGCCTTGGCGGCAGTGGATTCCTTTTCAAACCAGGTCTGGGTCAGGTCGCGGTAGATGGCGCCGATCAGGATCTTGTCCGAACCTTCTTCGTTGCCGGATGTCTGGTTGTTCTCTTGGCCGCCGCAGGCAACGAGCGCAAACGCCATTACCAGCGCCAGCAGCAGGGCTATCATTTTTTTCATGTGCACGTTCTCCTTTTTTTATTTGCCATGCTTTCGCATGATCATACAGATTTCAGGCAGCACCGCATCATGGAACAAGCGCGATTTGCGCGCAAATTTTGCGTACTGACGGGACGCGGTTTCGCAGCAAAGTCAGGACACAACATCTCCGCAACGCGCCGCAGCTTTAATTGTGCGGTGTTTCCTTTACTTTGTTGCGGCGCTTCGTCCGGTAGAAGTCCAGCGCCAGCGCAAAGACCAGCACCACGCCCTTGGCCACATTCTGCCAATAGGTCGTCACGCCCAGCACCAGCAGGCCGTTGTTCAGCGTCAGCAGCACCAGCAATCCCAGGAAGGTACCGAACATGGTGCCGGTACCTCCGGTCATGGCGATGCCGCCCAGCACCACTGCCGTAATGGCGTCCGTGTCCACATTGGCCGCCGCGCCCGGTTGGCCGGAATTCATGCGCGCCGCAAGGATCACTCCGCCCAGCGCGGCAATGGCGCCGGAGATCATAAACAGCTGCACCTTGATCTTATTGACGTTGATACCGGCCAGACGGGCTGCCTCCGGGTTTCCGCCCACCAGATACACATTGCGGCCAAACTCCGTTTTGGCCAGCAGAATGCCGAAGACCGCGATCAGCACCACCAGGATCAGCACCGGCAGCGGAACCGTCAGCACCTGAAGGGAGCCCACGGCATTGAGAGACTCGTTGGCGATGCGCACCGGCTTAACCTGACAGATGATGTAGGCAAGCCCCCGGGCGATGGACATGGTCGCCAGCGTGGTGATAAATGGCTGCAGCTTGATCTTTGTCACCAGAAGTCCGTTCAGCAGGCCAAACAGCAGGCCTCCGGCGATGGTGATGGGCAGGATCGCCCCCAAGGGCAGACCGTCCCGCGCCAGAATCGCCGCCAGTACGCCGGAGAACGCCGCCACCGCTCCTGCCGACAGCTCGATCATGCCGGCAATAATCAGATAGGCCTCGCCGATGCACAGCAGACCCACCAGCGATCCGGAGGTCAGGATATTCAGCATATTACGATATGAAAAAAAGTTGCTCTGCAGCTTTGTGAATACGATGCACATGATGATCCACACCGCTATCAGCACGAAGTAGTTGGAATCCACTACTTTTTTTGCGATCTCCTTCAAGGATTTGTCTTTCATTGTTGCGTCCCTCCGGCGTTATTTGTCATCATGGCCCACGCGATAACCGTCTCCTCGGTAGCCTCCGCGGCCGGCAGCTCCTTGACGATACGCCCGCTCTTCATCACATATATCCTGTCACTGAGTCCGATGATCTCCGGCAGCTCCGACGACACGACGATCACCGAGATCCCCTGCGCCGCAATGTCACGGATGATGCGGTAGATCTCCGCCTTGGCACCTACGTCGATGCCCTTCGTAGGCTCGTCCAGGATCAGGATCTCCGGATCCATCGCAAGCCAGCGTGCCAGCAGTGCCTTCTGCTGATTGCCGCCGCTGAGCTCCGCGATCTTCTTGTGAATGGAGCTGGTTTTCACCGTCAGCTTCTCACATTGCTCCCGGGCAAACTGATTTTCCTTCCGGCTGCTGAGAAACCACAGGTTTTTCAATTTCTTCAGACTGACGACGCTGATATTCTCCCGCACGCCCTGCTGGGAAAATATTCCCTGATCCTTCCGATCCTCGGTCAAAAAGGCAACGCCCTTTTTCACCGCCTGTCCCGGCGAGGTGAAACGCAGGCACTCACCGTTCAGCTCCAGCTGTCCGCCGCTGATCTCATCCGCGCCGAAAATGCCGCGCATCAACTCCGTCCGTCCTGCGCCCACCAATCCGTAAAAACCGATGACCTCGCCCCGGCGCAGGGTAAAGGAGGCGTCCTGAAAGCCCCTGCCGGAGTAGCCTGTTACCCGCAGGATGCAGTCCTCCGCCGGAGCGTTCCGCTTCAGCTCGCCAAACACCTTTTCCAACGGGCGGCCCACCATGCGCTGCACGATGGCCTCCTCGTCGGTCTCCGCCGTGACGGCGGTGTGTACCAGTTCACCGTCCTTAAACACAACGATACGGTCCGAAAGACGGAAGACCTCGTTCATCCGGTGGGATACATACAGAATGATGATGTCCTGCTTCTTCAGCTTTTCCTCAATGATGTAAAACAGCTTTTCCGCTTCCGCCTCCGTCAGCGCCGTGGTGGGTTCGTCAAAGGCGATCAGCTTCGGACGGCGGGAATAGACCTTGATGATCTCCACCATCTGCTGCATCGCGGCAGAGAGGTTTTTCAGTTTCTCTGTCGGTGCAATGTCCAGTCCGAACTCCTCCAGCAGCGCCTTGGCCCTGGCATACAGCGTCTTGAAATCCACAAACGGCCCCTTCTTCGGCAGCGCACCCATAAAAATGTTTTCCGCCACCGTCAGCTCCGGCGCCATCTGCCGTTCCTGATAGATCAGCCCCACGCCTGCGCGGATCGCCTCGTAGGGGGAAGCAAAGTGCTTCTCCTCCCCGTTGATGCGGTAGGTTCCGGAGGAGGGCTGGTAATCTCCGCCCAGTATCTTCAGCAGCGTGGATTTCCCTGCGCCGTTTTCGCCTACCAGCGACAAAACCTGTCCGCTGTACGCCTTGAAGCTGATATGCTTCAGTGCCGCTACGCCGTGGAAGTTTTTGCAAATATCTTCAAATTCTAGCCAACCGCTCAATCCTGATCCCTCCCCGCAATACCGGCAAACGTCTCTATGGCTTTCTGATCCGCGCTGAGAATGTCCCAGCAGGCCACGCGGTCGAAATAGCCCGCCTGCTCTACCCGGTGTACGCTGTCCGCAATATCCGTCCGCCGCACCGGAGGCAGCCCTTCCGCCGTATGCAATTCGATCCCCGGCACGACGCGCCCCACCGGCGGGATCGCCGCCAGCTCCCGTTCAAAGAAGCCGCCGGTATCACTGTCCATGCCGGTCACCTGTCTCAAATATGCCCGACGCGCCGCATAGGCCGCCGGCGCAGCTTCGCTGACGGCTCGCGCCATGGCGTCCAGCTCAAAGGACAGCCCTGCCGGTGTGTAGGTATGCCGGTACAGCATCGGCTTGATAAAATCGGCCATCGCCCCGAGCCTCCTGTAATCCTGCCCCACCAGCGGTGCCAGAAACGGTGCGAACAGATCCATCGCCACTTTCATACCCCGGCTCCGAAAACCGCCGCACAGCACACGCACCACGCTTTCGATCCGCTGGCACTTCAGCCGCAGCAGCGTCTCCAGCGCCGGATCCGCAAAGATGTATTGTCCCGCGCAGTATTGGAGCAGTCCCAGCGGGTCTATACAATTCTCATCCGACATACGCGCCGCGATCCGCTGCGCAAGGTCATCCTGCACCTGACGCGGCAGCCCGTTTTCCGCCAGCCAATCGCGGCACTCCCCGCAGGCGCAGCCAAACAGCGCCTCCGCGCCCACGGTCAGAGAGGGGTACCGGATGCGGTCCAAAAACATGCCGTCAAAGGCACATCCCGCAAAATCATGGTCGTATTTCTCTAGCAGGCGCTGCGCCAGCCCCGCCTGCGAGGGGCAGCAGAAATCAAATGTCTCGTCTCCGTCAAATACCCGCGCGCCCAAAGGCGCGCCGGTCAACAGACCGGTCTGGCGGCGCAGGCCCTCCCGCAGCGTATGCTCGGAGAACACGGGAAACCACAGCCACAGCTCTGCGCCGCGGCGGTGCAGCGCTTCCCCCAGCTCCCGATACAGCGCCGGATCCTCCGACCATCCCACGATCACAGCCTGTACCGGTACGTTCCGCAGTCTGCGAAGAATATCCTCCGCGGCAACGCCACGCCCTGCCGCGCCGCCGGTAAACGCCTGATAGTATAAGCCCATCCCCGCTCACGCCTCCTTTTCCAGCAGCCGGGCCGCGGCCAGCGCCGCACCCTCCTCCGGCGTATACAGCGGAGAGTTCGCCACGCAGCCGGGGATCGCCTGCCGCACCTGCCGAAGGAAGGGCTGCAGTAAAAAGTCCCTGACCTGAAATACGCCGCCGGAATAAGAGATGTGTACCGGCTCCTGAAAGTACAGCTTCCGGTACACCGCCGCTGCCGTCTCACACAAGTGGCCGGCCGCCTTTCGGTACAGCGCGGCGGCGCTGTTGTCTCCGGCCTGAGCGGCCGCCAGCAGCAGCTCCTGCGTTTTTGCCAACTCCGCCCGGTTTCCCGCGCAGCGCCGCGCATAATAGTCGATCACATCCGTATCCCGCCGCAGTCCCAGTCCTTCCCGAAAGATCTCATAAAATGCCGTGCGGGGTGCGCGGCCGTCCATCTGCCGGGCAAACAGCGCAAACGACTCACGCCCCAGCCATACGCCGGAGCCCTCATCCGAAAAATCATGGTGCCATCCGCCGCTGCGGGCGGCATGCCCTTCCTCGTCTTCTCCATAGGCGATGGCTCCGGTTCCGGCTACCACATTGATACCGGCCTTCAGTCCAAACGCACCGGCAAAGCCCACATAGCAGTCGTTCTCACACCGCACCGCGCCATTGGGAAACAGCTGCCGCGTCCGCGCCGATACGGCGGCGTCCAGCTCCGGATACTCGCCGAAGCAGGGAATGCCGATGCATACGGCGGCCACGCGCTCCGCCGTCACACCCAGCTGTGTCAACGCGGCCAGCAGACCGGCGGCATAGCCCTCTACGCCGTACTCCGCGGGATCGATGCTGCCCACGCGGCACGTTCGCGTCTCTTTTCCATCCACAGTACGCAGCAGAACTGCCGTCTTACTGCCGCCGCCATCTATCCCTGCGATCCATCTCATAGCTTCTCTCCGCGCAACTTCTCATATCCTGTGTTATCTTGTATTATCCTGTATTTGATAATACTGTTTTTGGAGAAAAATGTCAATACTCATCTGCTGCCGGCAACGCCAAAAGAAGGAAATGATTTCTGTGCAAAACTACCAAACCGCCTTACCGGGAGCGGGAAAATGAAATCCAGCGCGCATTTACGCCCCAAAACAGGCAAAAAACTATGCAAACGCCCCTGCTTCTGCTATTATAGAAGAAACGGTGGTGTTTACATGGAAGGCTGGAGAAAAGACGCACGGCATGAGCCAATCATCGTAGATTTGGAGGCGCTGGTGCCAAAGGAGCATCTGCTGCGGAAAATAGAAAAGGTCATGGATTATGAGTGGCTGTATGAACGGCTGGATCCGTACTACTGCCGTGACAACGGCCGTCCCGGCACAGATCCGGTTGTGCTGGTCAAGATGGTACTCATTCAGCATTTGTTTGGGATACCGTCTCTGCGGCAGACTTACCGGGAAATTCAGGTGAATAATGCTTACCGTTGGTTTCTTGGGTATGGATTGCTGGATATATCCCCCACTTTGCGACGGTGGGCTATGCCTTCTGCCAGCGCTTCCCGGATGAGCTGACCAGTGAGATATTTGAGCATATTCTCAACAAAGCACTGAACAACAGAATGCTGGACCCCAGCGCAATTTTCATTGACGGCACCCATATCAAGGCCAGCGCCAACAAGAAAAAGTTCCAGAAGGAACAGGTTGCGAAGGCAGCAAAGGTCTACTCTGGTCAGCTTCGCAGAGAGGTCAATGAGGAAAGAGAAAAGCTGGGCAAGAAGCCCATTGAAGATGAGGATGATGAAAACCATCCCCAGGGGGGTGGCTCACAGGAAACCGCAGAAAAGACTGTTTCCACCACAGACCCGGACTGCGGAATGTTCGTAAAAGGAGAACACGAACGGCAATTTGCATACGAAGCACATACAGCCTGCGACAAGCACGGCTTTGTGTTGGGTGTTGAAGTCACCTCAGGAAATGTAAGTGACAGCGTGGCCTGGGACGCAGTATATGACAAGGTCACAGACAGATTTCCAGAAGTCAAATTTGTAACGATGGATGCCGGCTACAAGACCCCGTGGATTGCCAAAAAAGTAATTGAGGACAGCAGGATCCCAATTCTGCCCTATACCCGATGTAAAGGAACGAAGGATAAGTTCAAGCCTTGGGATTTCACCTACAATGTGGTAAATGACAGCTTTGTCTGCCCCGGAGGACATGAACTGAGACATACAACTACCAGCAAAGATGGAAAACGAACTTACCGCAGTACCACCCAGGTCTGCAAAGATTGTCCCTGCAGAAGCGTTTGTGGTGCAAATGAAAACGGACAGCGGATGCTCACAACCCATATCTGGCAGGAATTTCTCGACTTAGTTGAACAGCTGCGGAAAACGGAACGCGGCAAAGAAATCTATGCCATGAGAAAACAAACCATTGAGCGTGTTTTTGCGAATGCAAAAGAAAAACATGCCATGCGCTATACACACCACCGAGGTCTGGCCCGTGTCTCAGCATGGGTGAGGCTTAAATATGCTGCTATGAATCTCAAAAAACTGGCCCTCTGGAAGTGGAGCCGCTCTGATTTCTTTGTTTTTCTGCCCTATTTCTTCTTTGATACGACTAAAACGCCAGCTCTCGCATAACGAGAACTGGCGTTCTTTGACAGGCTGAAAGAGATGTCCATCGGCATCGCCGATGGACATCTCTTTATACAGTGAATTTTAATTACGCCTCAGGCACATATTCTACAATGTCTTCAAGACGACAATCCAGTGTTTTACATATCTTGCCTAATGCTTCCATGGTAACAGGTTCCCCTTTACCCATGTGCGCCAGTGCCGCAGTAGTCAACCCCGCTTTTTCACGCAATGCGGACTTGTTCATTTTCCTCTGGATCAGCATAATCCAAAGTCTTTCATAAGACCAACCCATATTGTTTCCTCCCTAAGGGTTATCGTACCGTATAAAGCTATGAGTGTCAACAAAAAGATAATTTAATCTAAAATATAGACAAAATATATTGATATATAGATGCGCTCGTGGTATAGTTGAATTAGAAAAAAGAACAACGGCAGCTTTGAGGAGGGCCAACTCCCCAAAGCCTGCGCAGGTGATAACGCACCTACACAACGGACGAATCCGCACCGCATGAGATATTATACCCGTTTAGCTCCCGTTTTGCAAGCGGAATCGGCCTATTTGTCACACTCATGACACCGTGTAGTGCTTCGGCCTGCATGGTGTTTCTCTTTTTCTATTTTATAGAAAGGAACTTGTACACATGAACGACGAACGTAAGACAACCATCGAAGTAAACATGACCGACGACGAGTGGATCGAACTGCTGTGCCTGTGCGAGGACATCAATCTGACGCCGGAGGATCTGGCTGTGGCATTCTGTCAGGAGGTCATCCGTCAGCAGGCGCTGCTGCGCATTATCACCGCCGCCATTCGCTCCGACATGGCCAATCAACTCGACCGATAACAGGAGGAATTGCACCTATGAAAATCGAAAACAAGACTCCCATCGCGGAGGAGATCATCCGCAACAATCCCACCGGCCACGGCTTGTTCGCCGGTATCGGGGAGAATTTCAACAGCGTGGCCCAGGTCATCTGTGAGCTGATGGACGACGCGGTCTCCAACCTCCGCGCCAACAAAGACAATCCCGAACTGTCCATGACGGTAGTACTGTCACTGGAAAATCTGGGTGATGCGGTGGAGATCACCGTGACAGACGGCGGCACGGGCATTGCCGACCTCGGCAGTGCATTGACTATCGCATGTCGGGATGGCGCGCAGACACCGCTGAACGAGCACGGCTTCGGACTGAAGCACGCACTGGCCTCCTGCGACAGCAGCCCTGAGCAGAAGTGGAGCATCCGCACCCGCACGAAGGATGACGCCGCGGCAAACCAGTACCGCGAGGTCAAGGCGCCATATTCCATGGGCACATCTGAACTGGACAAGCCCATGAAGGTGCGTTTCTATTCAGGTACGGGTGATCTGCCCCACCCCACTGGCACATCGATCTCCGTCCGCTGCCCTATGGCGAAGTTCCGGACGGTGAAGCCCGACCGTAAGGCAGCGCCCTCCGACTTCCACAATCTGGTGCGGTATATCATTGAGGAACTGCGGTACGTCTACGCGGGCATTCTGGCAAATACATCCATCACCATGGAAGTGGTGGAGATTAGCGGCAGCGAGGAAACGCAGCATACGCTGACGCCGCTGCTGCCGGTGTGGGAAGAGGGCAGCGTAAAGGATTACGGTGAGATCCCCTGCAACCTGGGCGGCGGCCCGCTGACCATCCGCTGTAAGTACGGTAATATTCTGAAGAACCCGTCCAACGCTATCTACTATAAGTGCAACATGGAGTCCAGCGGCGTGGAACTGCGCATCAACGGACGTACTATTGAGCACGGAATGTTTGATCGCGTCTGGGGCGAGGCCATTCACCCCAGCCAGAACCGCTTTTTGGTGCAGGTGGATCTTATCTCGGACAACCCCGCCGCGCTGCCCGCCACGAAGAACACGAAAACTTCGTTCTGTGAAGCGGATCCGCGCCTGAAGAACCTGCTCAGTTGGATCGCCTCCTACGTCCCCGCCCCGGCAAAGGATGTGGACTCGATGGAGCTGCGGTACGTCAAGGAGATGACTGCCAAGCGGGAGAAGGACCCTACCGCCCTGCGGGTGAGCCGTGAGGATCCGGTGTTCCAGAAGATCGGGCTGAAGGCCAAGGTCGATCTGTTCGTGGGCTACATCGACCGCGTGACCATCTACGAGGCCAAGGCCGGCAAGACTAAGGCGCTGGATCTCTACCAGCTCCGCATGTATGTGGACGGCTGTGCTTTGGACAATAAGCCTGTGGATGAAGCCGTGCTGATCGCCAAGCGCCATTCGGCTGAGGTGAAGGAGCTGCGGGACATCCTGAACACCCTGACCGCACCTGACGGACGCCCCTACAACTTCCGGCTGGCTACATGGGATGAAGAGGGCATCGTCATCCGCCAGAGTGCGTGAGAACGACCGGGAAAAAGTGTGCAATGATTGCACACTTTTCCCCAACGGGAAGGAGTGAGAATATATCAGATGAAAGCAAAACGCCGCTTTACCCCTTTGCCGGTTTGCTGGGCAACGGCCTGCGGGCGGCGGGCGACGTGAGGTTCGCAATGTACGTGTCCATCTCTCTAACCATCGGGGCGCGGCTGCTGTTTTCGGCGTTGTTCGGCCTGTGGCTGGGTTGGGGTGTCATCGGTGTGACCGTGGGCATGAGCATTGATCTGGTGTTCCGGGGCACGATCTTCCTGTGGCGATTGCGGTCGCAGAAGTGGACGCAGTTTCAGGTGATCTGACGGGCAGAAAGCCTTCTCAAAATGACAGCACCTCCTCCGAGATCTATCTTCTCGGAGGAGGTGCTGTCTATTGAGGAGGAAGGAAAATGAATAGCAGTATAAGCAGAACGGCCGCAGTTACGGCTGCAGCAGGGCGTGCAGCGCGGCATCATCGTGCTCGCCCAGCTTAGGAGCGCTCTTACCGTTCTTATAGCGTCGGCCGTCGATGCGGATGGGGCAGGCCAGCGTCTCCACGGTGACGCCGCCGCCAGTGACGGTCTTCTGCACCATGTCCAGGAGGCGGAATCCCTCGCTGGCCATGAGCTCGTCCCAGGTCATGACTCGGGCGCACCAGATGTCGGCGGGCTCCAGAAGGGACAGCCAGTAATCAGTGGTCTGGCCCCTCAGGTGGCGGACCAGAATGGACTTGATCTCATCCCGCTGCAAGCTCCAGCCGGTGGGATCGGTGTAGGACTCCAGCTCCGCGCAGCTCAGGAGCTTTGCCAGCGGGGGGATGGGGGTCATGGCCAGAGCCATGTAGCCGTCCGAGGTGCTGTAAATACCGTAGGGCGCGGCCACATAGGCGTTGGCGTTGTTGACGCTGCTGCGCACCGGCAGCTCATGGTCGTTGAGGAACGCGGTAAAGCCCTCGAACTGGATGTCCAGCGCGGACTCCAGCAGGCTGACATCCACGCGCATGCCCTCACCGTTGACACTGCGGCGGTAGAGGCCGCTGAGGATGCCCTGAGCCAAATGCTCACCGGCCATAATGTCCGTGATGCCCACGCTCATGGGCAGCGGCGGCTGGGACTGGTTGCCGTTGAGCCAGCAGAGACCCGACAGGGACTGCACCAGCAGGTCCTGCCCCGGGCGGGTACTCCAGGGGCCCTCGGCGCCGTAGCCGGTGATGCTGCCGTAGATGATCTCAGGGTTGATGCACCGGACGCTGTCATAGTCCAGGCCCAGACGCTCCGCCACACCCGGGCGGTAGTTGAACAGCACCGCATCAGCGTGGCGGAGAAGCTCCTCCAGCCGCCCCCGCTGGTCGGGATCCTTCAGATCCATGGCAAGGCTCTCCTTGCCATGGTTGGCGGCGTGGAACAGGGGCTGATCCCCGTCCAGCCGCAGGTCGGAGATGCTCAGCAGGCGGTAGAGGTCGCCGCCTTTGGGATTTTCAATTTTTAACACGTGTGCGCCCAGCTCCGCCAGACGCAGACCTGCGTAGGGACCGGACAGGAACTGGCTGAAGTCCAGCACCAGCATGCCTTCCAACGGCTTCATGTCAGTTTCCCTCCTTCAAAGCGAGATCTTCAGTGATGCGGGCCGTGTCCTCACCCAGGCGGGGCGCCCACTTGCGGGTCCTGAGGAGTTGGCCGTCGCAGCGGATGGGGCAGCGGGTGGTCAACAGCTGGGGCAGGTCAGGCCGGCGGATATCCTGAGAGAAGTCCAGCGCCTGATAGGCGGCGCTGCCGGTGAGCTGCCGCCAGTTCAGCACGGCGGAGGCCCAGTAGCCCGCCTCGTCCAGCAGCGTCAGCCACACGGAGGTGGGGCGTCCCTTGAGATGGCGAGCCAGCACGGTCTGGATCTCATCGCGCTTCTGGAACCACTGGCTCTCATCGGTGTAGGCGGCCAGCTCAGGGCAGCCCAGAATGTGACCCAGACGGCTGACAGAGCCCATGGAGACGGCAATGTAGCCATCGGAGGTCTCGTAGATGCCGTAGGGCGCGGGGACGTTGGGGTGGGCGTTGCAGACGCGGCTGCGCACTGGCGGCTTATGGCCGTTGTTGAGATAGGTTGTCAGGCCCTCCAGCTGCAAATAGAGGATGGACTCCAGCAGGGAGACCTCCACGCGGCCACCCTTGCCGGTGCGGCTGCGGCGGACCAGACAGGCCAGAATACCGTCCACCATGTGGTTGCCGGCAAAGGTGTCCGCCATGGAGATGCCCAGCGGCGTGGGAGGCTGGTCACCATTGCCGTTGGTGTAGGCCAGGCCAGACATGGATTGCAGCAGCAGGTCCTGGCCGGGCTTGCTTTTCCAAGGGCCCTCTGTGCCGTAGCCGGTGACGGTGGCATAGACCAGGCGGGGATTCAGGACACTGGCGCTCTCGTAGTCCAGACCGAACTTGGCCATAATGCCCGGGCGGAAATTCTCAATGAGGACGTCGGCCTTCTTCACCAGCGCCTTCACCAGCTTCAGGTCCTCGGGATCCTTCAGGTTGGCGGCAAAGCTCTCCTTGTCGCGATTAATGGCCTGAAAGTTCACGCTGTCCCCATCGTAGACCATGTTCTTCAGGGACAGATGGCGGCTGCTGTCACCGGTCTTGGGGTTTTCCACCTTGATGACCCGTGCACCCAGATCCGCCAGACGCAGGGCGGCGCTGGGGCCGGCCAGATACTGGCTGAAATCCAGAGCGATGATGCCCTCTAAAGGTCGATTCATATGCGATCCTCCTTTGCTCGCATGTCCGCGTACAAGTCGTTGAAGGCGGCCACCAGCTCCGCAGGGGGCAGGCCACTTTCCACCTGACGGTACAGCTGGTGGGACGCGGCCTCCTGAAACTCGTTCCAGAAGGCGGTCTTGGGACGCAGGAAGCCCTTGTCCAGCGTGCGGATGGTGTTTTTGAAGAAGTTGTTGGTCAGACGGTTATTGCCCTCATCCAGCCATGCGGCGCGAGAGGCGGGCTGGCCATCGGCCTGGGTATAGGTACCGCGCTGCACCTCCGGAGAGGCCAGATACTTGGCAAACTCCACCGCCGCAGGGAGTTGCTCTACCGTCAGGTGTTTTGTCAGGGAGATGCCCACGCCGCCGATTTGGGTGGAGGCGGCTGCGTCCAGACGGACCAGCGGGGCATCCACGAAGGTGATCAGATGCGGTGCATAGCCGACGCGGGAGTAGTTGACGTAGCCATAGATGAAGGGGGAGTAGACGATCTCGTCGGACCGGCTCATGTCGTCCAGCAGGGTGATGGGGTCCCGCTGGAAGGAGACGGGGTTGGACACGGCGATCAGGCGGTACAGCAGGTCGGCAGCCTGCTCTGCGGCACCGGTGCGGATGCCGGTGTCCGGATTGAAATACGAGCTGTCACTACACTGGGCGGTGAGGCTCATGAAGGTGCTGAACAGGTGGGTGGGCACCAGCGGCAGGGCAAAGCGAGCCTTGCCGATGCGGCCGCTGAGCCGGATGGCCTCCTCCACGGTTCGGGGCGTCTCCACGCCCAGCGCCGCCAGGACGGGGGCGTTCTCGGCCGCCACCTGGGCGGCAGCGTCCACAGGCAGGCCGTAGTAGTGGCCGTTGACGCAGTAACTCTCCAGGCTGGGACCCACGGTGTCCTTGACCAGCATGTCAAAATAGGACGGTTCGATGAGACTGCTGAGGTCCAGCAGGAAGCCGGCGCGGCTGCCGGCGGTCATGTAGGGGTGGTCGATCATGATCATGTCATACATCTCCGCCAGCCTGCTGACGGGAAAGTCCTCAAAATCCTTCAAAGAGCGCTTCATCCAACTGATCTCCACGCCAGGGTGGGCCTTGCAGAATTCGGCGCTGACGGGGATCAGCGGGTTATAACCCCGGGCGTGATCCCAGGTGATGCCTTTCAGTTCCATATTTTTTCTCCCTCATGCTTGTTCCGTTGGCGCAGTCGCATAGCGCGCTGCGCAGGTTACTGATTATAGAATACACACGTGTGAACTGATTGTCAACTGTTTCCATGTATCCCACGGGGATTTTGTGACGTTCCAGAGGCGCATCTTGCTGGAAATCAGGGACATAGCCGCAGAAAAAGTTGAAAAAATCACGGTAAATTGTAGAAAGAAATCACGGTTTTGTGAGAAATTACAGTTTTAGGGAGGGAAAATTTACGTATCCGTAGAAAATTGCTACACGAGTTAAAAGTCCTATGTGAATCTCTTGACAGGTTTTGGACGCGTGTTTATAATCAGGGCAAGGTTCGCGAGTGACGCTTCACCACCGCAAGAGTCTCCTCCCAGAGTCGTACGGCGGCTGCGCATCCGCCAAACCGAAAAAGCAGGTACGAAAAATATCAGAAAAAGGAGAAAAAATCATGAAAATGACAAGGAAGATCCTTGCTCTGCTTCTGTCCGTGGTCATGGTTCTAAGCCTGGCGGCCTGCGGCAAGCAGAATGACGGCACCAATACCGGCAACAACACTAACACCGGCGATGATGCCAACAACGGCGATACCACTGCGAAGGTGACGCTGCAGGTTGCTTACGAGAACAACCCCGGCGAACCCATTGATGACGCTGTCAACAAGTGGAAGGAGCTGGTGGACGAGCGCAGCAACGGCACCATCGAGCTGCAACTGTTCCCCTCCAGTCAGCTGGGTTCCAAGTCCGATCTGATGGATCAGATCGTGATGGGCGAGCCCATTATCACCGTGTGTGACGGCTCCTTCCTAGCCGGCTACGGCGCTCCCGAACTGGACATCACCTCCGCTCCCTATGTGTTCGACAACTTTGACCAGTGCTGGAAGGTTATCGCCAGCGATTGGTGGGCTGAACAGGCCGCCCTGCTGGAGCAGAACGGCATCCATATCGTCACCACCAATTGGATCTTCGGTGAGCGCAACATCATCACCACCAAGCCTGTCAAGACCGTTGCCGATATGAAGGGTCTGATTCTGCGCACCCCTAACACGGCCTCCTATGTCAAGGCTTTCGAGCTGATGGGCGCGGCTCCCACTGCTATGGCCATCGGCGACTGCTACACCGCTTTGCAGCAGGGTACCATCGACGGTCTGGAGAACACCTACTCCACACTGTACGGCGGCGCTTACTATGAGGTAGCCAAGTACATGACCACCACCCACCACGTCAATATGTTCTGCCAGTGGATCTGCAGCCAGAGCGTGTGGGAGAACCTGACCGACGAGCAGCGCACCATCCTGTCCGAGACCGGTGACGAGGCTGGTTTGTACAACAATGATGTGCAGACCGCCAGCGCCGGCGACTTCCAGAAGAAGATCGTGGACAGCGGTGTGACCCTGATCGACCTGACCGACGAGGAACGCGCCGCCTTTGCCGAGGCTGTCCGTCCTCTGTACAGCGATCCTACTGTCACCGCTCAGTGGCGCGATGGCCTGTATGACATGATCCAGGAAATGATTAAGTAAGTTCCGCTTACTGCCGGGTCAAGCGAATCATTTAAGAAATCGGGTAGATGGGGAGGGCAAGTCAGCGTGCAGCTGCCGCCGACTTGCCCTCTTTCCCATCTCTGGCATACAGCTTTTACATCGGAAAAGATACACAAGAAACCAGAAAATAACGGGAACCAGCAAAAGGAGAGGGAATTCGTATGAACGTGAAGATCACAGGCGTCGCCGTACAGGATAGACGATTTCAACTGGAGAACGGCGCCGGCTCCGACGCGGTACACACCGTACCGCAGTACGCCTACGCCGTGTGCGTCCTGAAAACCGATACGCCGCTGGAGGGAACGGGACTGACCTTTACCTTGGGTGAGGGCAACGACCTAGTCTGTTCGGCGGTGAAGTACCTGGCCCAGGAACTGGTGGGCCGCGAGATCCACGAGCTGATGAACAGCTTCGGCGAGACCTTTGCTGCGCTGACGGATTCCCCGTGCTATCGCTGGCTGGGGCCCCACAAGGGTGTTATTCATCTGGCACTGGCCAGCGTTACGAATGCCTGCTTTGACCTGTGGGCCAAGGCAGAGGGCGTGCCTCTGTGGAAGTTGCTGATCGACCGGACACCCGAGGAGATCATACGGCTGCTGGACTTCCGCTATGTGGAGGACCTGATGACCAAGCAGGAGGCGCTGACCATCCTGAAGGACGCCGCCGCTACCCGTGAGGAGCGCATGGGCGTTCTGAAAACCGGCTATCCCGGATATGACACCTCCGTGGGCTGGTTTAACTATTCTGACGAGTTGGTGGTGGAGAATACCAAGAAGGCCGTGGCCAACGGCTTTACCGCCATGAAGCTGAAGGTGGGGTCTGCCGATTACGAGCGCGATGTGCGCAGGGCCAAGCTTATCCGTGCCGCCGCAGGTGACGATGCCACCATTATGGTGGACGCCAACCAGCAGTGGACCCTGTCCAAGGCACTGGTGGTCATCGATAAGCTGCGTGAGATGAACCCCTACTGGGTGGAGGAACCCACCGATCCTGATGACGTTCTGGCGCATCAGACGCTGGCTCGGGCGTTCCACCCCATTCGTATCGCTTTGGGTGAACACGTGTCCAACAAGGTGCTGTTCAAGAACTTCCTGCAGGCCAATGCCATGGAGATCAACCAGGTGGATGCCCTGCGCGTGGGCGGCATCTCTGAGTTCATCCTCATTAGCCTGATGTCCAGAAAGTGCGGCGTGCCCGTAATCCCCCACGTGGGCGACATGGGCCAGATCCACCAGCATATGGTGCTGTTCAACCATATCAGCATGAGTCATCCCAAGCTGTTCCTGGAGTGCATCCCCCATCTGTGCAAGTATTTCAAGGATCCCGCCACCATCGAGGACGGCGTGTATCTGGTGCCTCAGACGCCGGGCAGCTCCAGTGACTTCAATAACTGAAACGGAAAATACTCGACAAGAGGCGTGAAACGATATGGAAGCTATAAAGGCAATCAAAATTGATAAGAAGGACAACGTAGCCGTTGTCCTGAGAAAGGTGGAAAAGGGCTGGGGGGTGGTCTGGACCAAGGACGGCGAGACGGCCTCGGTGCAGGCGATGGATACCATCCCCATGTACCACAAGATCGCGGTGCGGGATATTCCCGCCGGAGAGCCTGTGGTAAAATACGGCGAGCACATCGGGATCGCGGCGATGGATATCCCTGCCGGTTCCCACGTGCACGTCCACAACGTGCGCAACCATCGGGAAGCGCTGTAAAGGAGGTACGCTCATGGAATTCTGGGGATATCGCAGACCGGACGGTAAAGTGGGTGTCCGCAATAAGATCCTGATCCTTCCGGCCAGTATCTGTGCCACGGATACGGCCCGCATCGTTGCGTCGCAGGTGGAGGGCGCCGTGACCTTCCACAATCAGAACGGCTGTTCTCAGGTGCCCAGCGACATGAAGCTGACAATGGACACCATCGCAGGCATGGCGGCCAATCCCAATGTGTACGGCACGGTGGTGATCTCGCTGGGCTGCGAGGGCTGTCAGATGGAGTTGGTGGTCAAGGAGATCAAAAAGCGCACCAATAAGCCGCTGGAGAAGTTCGTTATCCAGGAGAACGGCGGCACCATCGCCACGGTGGAGCGGGCCACCCGCGCAGCCAAGAGGATGGCACAAGACGCGTCCCTGCTGCAGCGGGAGGAATTCCCCATCAGCGAGCTTATCGTGGGAACGGAGTGCGGCGGCTCCGACCAGACCAGCGGTCTGGCCTCCAACCCCCTGATCGGCGAGGCCTGCGACCGACTGGTAGACATGGGTGCCACGACGGTGCTGTCCGAGACCACGGAGTTCATCGGAGCGGAGCACATTCTGGCCCGCCGAGGCCGGTCGCCGGAGGTCAGCCGGCGCATTTACGACATCGTACACCGCTTTGAGAACGCCCTGAAGCTGGTGGGCGAGGACGTGCGGGATGGCAATCCTTCTCCCGGCAACATGGAGGGTGGCTTGACCACGCTGGAGGAAAAGTCTCTGGGCTGCATCCACAAGGGTGGACACCGTCCGGTGGAGGCGGTGTACGAGTACTCAGAGATCATCGACAAGAAGGGCCTTGTCATCATGGACACCCCGGGCAACGACCCGTCCTCCGTGGCGGCCATGGTGGCCGGCGGCGCACAGGTGGTGCTGTTCTCCACGGGACGCGGCACGCCCACGGGCAATCCTGTCGCGCCGATCATCAAGCTGACGGCCAATCCGCAGACCTATGCGGGCATGTCGGACAATATCGACGTGGATGCCAGCATGCTGCTGACGGAGCCGGAGCGGATGTCAGAACTGGCAGACACGCTGGTTGCTGAGGTGGCCGCCACGGCCAGCGGCAAGCTGACCAAGTCCGAGGCGCTGGGCTATACCGAGATGGCTATCGCCCGGGTGTGCAACTACGTGTAAGCAGGGAGATAAACGGCGGCGGAGCTGCCGTTGTCGAATAGAAAAATCCAGTAAGAAAGTGAAGTGAGGCAAATGGAAAAATCGAAGAAAGGGAAGTTGGGCAAGATCTTGGGAAACCTGGACATCAGTCTGGCCTGCGTGGTGCTGTCTGGCCTGATCGTCCTGACCTTTGCAGGCGTGCTGAAGCGGTATATCTTCCGCGATCCCATCGCCTGGATGGAGGAGCTGCAGCCACTGCTGTTCCTATGGGTGGTGATGCTGGCGGCAGGCGCGGCTTTTCGTACCGGCGGCCACGTGGCCATCGAGATCGTGGTGGATGTCCTGCCTAAGAAGATCGGCAAGGCCATTGAGCAGATCGATGTGGTCATCGAACTGCTGATCCTGGCGTACCTGACGTGGCAGAGCTGCGTGTTCTACGGGCAGTGCGTGGCTACCAACAAGGTGACGCTGTTCCTGCAGATCCCTTACTCTCTGGCATATGTGATTCTGCCCATCGGCTGCGTGCTGATGATCATCAGCGTCATTTACAAGGAACTCACCGACTTCCGCGCAGCACGTAAGGGTGAAAACAACGATGTAAAGGAGGGAATTGAAGAATGAGCACTGCTGTTTCCGCGGGCCTGATCCTTGTGCTGGTCCTTCTGTTCCTGAAGGTGCCCGTATTTGTCTCCATTATCGCAGGCAGCGTGGCCTACTTCTTTCTGAACCCCGATGTCAACGCCATGATCCTGGCCCAGCGCGTGTCCTCCGCAATCCAAAGCACCTCCCTGCTGGCGGTGCCGTTCTTCGTCTGTGCCGGTGTGTTCATGAACTACTCCGGCGTGACCCGCCGCATCATGGCACTGTGCGATGTGCTGACCGGCCGCATGTGGGGCGGTCTGGCACAGGTGAACGTGCTTCTGTCCACCATGATGGGCGGCTTGTCCGGCTCCTCTCTGGCCGACGCGGCCATGGAGGCCCGTATGCTGGTGCCCGAGATGGAGAAGAAGGGCATGTCCAAGGAGTTCTCCAGCGTGGTGACGGCGGCCTCCGCCATGATTACCCCCCTGATCCCTCCCGGAATCGCCATGATCCTGTTTGGCTCTCTGGCCAACCTGTCTGTGGGTAAGCTGTTCGTGTCCGGTATCGGCGTGGGTCTGCTGCTGTGCATCGGTGAGATGGTTACCGTGTCCATCATCTCCCGTAAGAGAGGCTACGCTCCGACCCGTAAGGAGCGGCTGCACTGGAAGCAGGTGGCCCCTGTACTGAAGCAGGCCATCCTGCCCCTGATCCTGCCCGTGGTCATCATCGGCGGTATCCGTATCGGCGCGTTCACCGCTACCGAGGCCGGTACCGTGGCTGTGGTGTACTCCATCTTCCTGGGTCTGCTGTACAAGGAGATCGACTGGAATACCATCATGAAGGGCCTGAAGGAGACCGTCATCTCCACCGCCGGCATCATGATGATCATCGGCGCGGCTTCCGCCCTGTCCTGGGTGCTGACCAAGGAGCGCATCCCCCAGAGCATCACCGAGCTGATGCTGCAGGTCACCGACAACAAGTACGTGTTCCTGCTGCTGTGCAACCTGTTCCTGCTGTTCGTGGGCATGTTCATCGAGGGCAACGCCGCCATGATCGTGCTGGTGCCCCTGCTGTACCCCATTGCCACGGGCACCTACGGTATCGACGGCATCCAGTTCGCCATGATGTTCATCTTCAACATGGCCATTGGCTCTCTGTCGCCTCCTATGGGCACGCTGATGTTCGTGGTCTGCAACGAGACGAAGTGCAAGCTGAGTACATTTATAAAAGAGAGCATCCCATTCTACATTGTCTTGCTGGTGGAGTTGTTCCTCTTTGCAACGGTACCTGTCCTGACCACAGGTCTGGTGGATTTGATTTATTAACGGATATCTGGTATGATCGCTGCATTTCCGCGGGGCGGCTTCGCTCTGCGGAAATGTCCATACAGACAAAACCATAGAACAGGAGGAACGATATGTTTCAGGATATTTACTATGAGGATTATCAGGTGGGCGCTGTCCGTGAGACGGTGGGCCGTACCATTACCGAGACGGACGTGGTGATGCACGCCGGTCAGACCGGCGATTTCTTCCCCCATCATATGGACGCAGAATGGTGCAAGACTACGGACTTCGGCCAGCGCATTGCCCACGGCACTCTGGTGTTCAGCGTGGGCGTAGGAATGACCGCGTCCGTCATCAACCCCGTGGCCTTCTCCTACGGCTATGACAAGCTGCGGTTTATTCGCCCTGTGTTTATCAACGACACCATCCATGTGAAGGTGACCATCAAAGACAAGTACCCCAGCCCCAAGCACGTGGGAAAGGGCTTTGTGGTGGAAAATGTGCAGGTGTTCAATCAGCACGATCGGCTGTGCCTGACGGCGGATCATCTGCTGCTGTGTGAGATGAAGGGGTGAGGCGGAAGGCGTTTCCGCGGCGGCCGCGCCCATGCAAGCGCCAATAAAAAGGCTGACAGCCGAAGTCTCTCGGCTGTCAGCCTTTTCGCTGCTTCGGGGCGTTAGTCCTGGATCTGGCGGACGCTCTTGCGGAGGTACAGATCCACGTCAGGGATGACGTAGTCGCTCTGAGACGCCTTGCCCTGCTCCACCAGCTCAATGAGACGGAGTACCGTCTCCTTGGCGGCGGCCTCGCAGGAGGTGGCCACGATGGACAGCGGCGGCGTGGTGTATACGGCCATGTCCACCTCGTCGATGCCGATAAGAGAGATGTCCTCTGGCACCCGCAGGCCATAGTCACGGATGGCAGCGAAAGCGCCCATCAGCATAGAGGCGGAGGCGGCGCACAGCGCAGTGGGGAGGTCGTCCTTGTTGCGCTGCAGCAGCGTCATAGTGGCGTCATAACCGCCGGAGCGGCGGTTGAAAGCGCCGTGCTCCAGGTATTTTTCCCGGTCAAAGGGAATGCCGGCGGAGGTCAGCGCCGTTTCAAAGCCGTCCAGACGATCCTGCACGGTGATCTTGTTGATCTCGCCGGTGATCAGACCGATCCTCCGGTGGCCCTGATCGACCAGCGCCTCACCGGCCAGACGTCCGCACTTGAAGTTGTCGTAATTGACGGTGATGATGTTGGGCGCGGGGCTGCGGCGGGTCTGGTTGTACAGCACCAGCTTGTACTCGTGGGCGGCGAGCCGCGCCAGAATAGCCTGGTCGACGTGGTCGCCCATCAGAATACCGCCGGCAATGCTGCGGCTTTGGAACAGACGGTCGATGTCGCTCATGTTCTCCTCGTGGAGAATGGTGATCATCAGATTGTAGCCGTGGCGGTTGGCGATGTCGATGGCGAAGGCGATATAGTCGTAGAAGAACTGCGAACGCGAGATCGTATACTCATCCTGCACGGCGGCCAGATCAACAATGAAAAGGCCGAAGACCTTGCTCTGCTTCCCGACAAGGTTCCGCGCAGCTGCATCAGGGAAAAAATGATACTCGCGCACAATGCTCTCCACCCGCCGGCGGGTCTTTTCGGAAACGTTTGGGTGGCCGTTCAGGACACGTGAAACAGTGGTGCGGGACACGTGAGCCAGCTTGGCGATCTCGGATGTATTCATGACTGCTCCAATATATATAAATAAAATAGTAATGGGATACGACAATATCTATTATACCTGCTTTTTTCGACTCGTCAATGGATTTGGACAAATTTTATAGATTTTTATAAGCCAAATCGGCAATTTGCAACACGTGTAAAAAACCACTTGCACAACCAATATCTTTATGATACAATACGATTACCTAAGCTTATAGATATCTGGAAAGCTGCTTCCGGGCGGAGAAAGTGACAGAAAGCAGGGAAGTTAGAGGAAAACTGAACACGGGAAAATTTTTTGCACAAAAAAGAACACGTGTTCACTTTCCGCTCAAGCGGGCAGGGCTTTGCACGGAGAGCCTGACTAGAGCAAAAGCTCCGGCAAGAACAGAATATCTGACAAAACCAAAAGATTCAGCAAAAACAGAGAATCTGACAAAACAGAAGATTTAATCAGAAAGGATCGATCAGTTATGCAGGAAAATGTGAAAGGTGTCGCCATCTCGCTGGAGGGCAAAAACGCCATTGTCACCGGAGGCGGCGGCGGTATGGGCCGCTGCACGGCGCTGATGCTGGCCGCCGCAGGCGCGAATCTGGTTGTCTCCGACGTGAACGCTGAGACCGCCGAGGCCACCGCTAGGGAGGCCATCGAGAAGTACGGCGTCAAGGCGGTGGCCACTAAGTGCAACGTCACCGTCAAGAGCGAGGTGGACGCTATGGTGGAGCTGTCCGTCAAGACCCTCGGCCGCATCGACATCCTGAACCATGTGGCAGGTGTGTTCGGCGCTGTGGACTTCATGAAATCCACCGAGGCAGACTACGACAAGCAGATGGATATCAACGCCAAGGGCACCTACTTCGTGGACCAGGCGGTGCTGCGCATCATGATCCCCAACCGCGCGGGCAAGATCGTGAATATGTGCTCCCAGGCCGGCAAGTACGGCTTCCACACCAACGTTGCCTACACCGCATCCAAGTTCGCCGTGGCCGGTATGACCCAGTCCATCGCCCAGTACGCAGCGCCCTACAACATCAACGTCAACTGTGTGTGCCCCGGCGTGGTCCGTACCAACATCTGGGAACGGGCGCTGGACGACATCCGCCGTCAGGGCGGCGACGCCGAAGCGTACTTCCAATCCCGGCTGCAGGATATCCCTCTCAAGCGCGCGCAGACCATGGAGGATGTTGCCCGCATGTTCCTGTACTTGTCCTCTGACTTCGCGGACAACATGACGGGCCAGTCCATCAACATCACCGGCGGCAAGATCATGCACTGATCGCCGAGCAAAGGAATGGAGGATATTTAAATGAACCAGATCATGGATAAGTTTTCCCTGACAGGCAAGACTGCGCTGATCACCGGCGGCTGCTACGGCATTGGCTTCGCCATCGCCACCGCGCTCCACGGTGCAGGCGCAAAGGTAGTGTTCTGCGCCACCAGCGACGCTTCCGTGGAGAAGGCGCTGAGGGCCTATGAGGCCGAGGGCATCACCGATGTGAAGGGCTATGCCTGCGACGTCACTGACGAGGAGAAGGTCAAGGCCCTCATCGCTGCTATCGAGAAGGACGTGGCGCCCCTGGACATCCTGGTGAATAATGCCGGTATCATCAAACGCATCCCCATGTGTGATATGGACGTGGAGGATTTCCGCCGTGTGGTGGACGTGGATCTGGTGGCGCCGTTTATCGTGTCCAAGGCCGTTCTGCCCGGCATGGTGGAGCGGGGCCACGGCAAGATTATCAACGTCTGCTCCATCCTCAGCGCTGTGGGCCGTGAGACAGTGGCGGCCTACACCGCGGCCAAGGGCGGTCTGAAGCTGCTGACCCAGAACATCTGCGCCGAGTTCGGGAGCAAGAACATCCAGTGCAACGGCATTGGGCCCGGCTACATCGCCACCCAGCAGACTGCGCCGCTGCGCGAGCGCCAGCCCGATGGCAGCCGTCATCCCTTCGACCAGTTCATCGTGGGCCGCACCCCTGCTGGCCGCTGGGGCAAGCCGGAGGATCTGATGGGTCCCGCCGTGTTCCTGGCCTCTGACGCTTCCAACTTCGTCAACGGCCAGGTGCTGTACGTGGACGGCGGCGTGCTGGCCTACATCGGCAAGCAGCCCTGAGCAGACGCGGTGTCAACTACATTTACAGTTAAGATCGATCAGACGAAATCGAGGTAATGGGCAATGAAACATAAAGTTGTTATGGATGGCAATACCGCTGCGGCGTATGCCTCCTATGCGTTTACTGAAGTGGCGGCCATTTACCCCATCACCCCATCCTCCCAGATGGCGGAGGTGGTGGATGAGTGGGCGGCCAAGGGTAAGAAGAACCTGTTCGGCCAGCCAGTGAAGGTTATCGAGATGCAGTCCGAGGCGGGCGCCGCAGGTACCTGCCACGGCTCCCTGCAGGCCGGCGCCCTGACCACGACATACACTGCGTCCCAGGGGCTGATGCTGATGATCCCGCCTATGTTCCGCATTGCCGGTGAGCAGGTGCCCGGTGTGTTCCACGTCTCCGCCCGTACCGTGGCCCAGAACATGTGGGCTATCTACGGCGACCACTCCGATGTGATGACCTGCCGGTCCATCGGCCTGGCCATGCTGGCCTCCGCCAGCCCACAGGAGGCCATGGATCTGGGCGTGGTGGCTCATCTGTCCGCCATCAAGGCACGTCACGCCTTCATGCACTTCTTCGACGGCTTCCGTACCTCCCACGAGATGCAGAAGATCGACGCGCTGGACTATGACGAGATGCTGCCGCTGGTGGACTTCGACCAGATCGACGCCTTCCGCCGCAACAGCCTGAACCCCGAGCATCCCAGCATCCGTGGTACCACAGCTACCGGCGAGACCTTCTTCCAGGGACGCGAGGCCTCCAACGGCCACTATGACGCCATCCCGGGCATCGTGGCCCACTACATGGACGAGATTAACAAGCTTACCGGCCGTCACTACGCACCCTACGAGTACTACGGCGCGGCTGACGCGGCCGAGTGCGTGGTAGCCATGGGCTCCGGCGCAGAGACCCTGCGGGAGACGGTGGACTACCTGAACGCCCACGGCCGCAAGGTGGGTATGATATCCGTCCACCTATTCCGGCCGTTCTCCTCCGAATACTTCCTGGGGTCTCTGCCCGAGACCGTGACCCGTGTGGCCGTTCTGGACCGCACCAAGGAGTCCGGCTCCGCCGGTGAGCCCCTGTATCTGGACGTGAAATCTGTACTGGTGGACTCTGGCCGGAAGTTCGATGCCATCGTGGGCGGCCGTTTCGGCCTGTCTGGCAAGGATACTACCCCCGGCATGATGAAGGCGGTGTACGATAACCTGTTGCTGGACAAGCCTAAGAACAGCTTCACCATTGGCATCAACGACGACGTGACCTTTACCTCTCTGCCCTATGAGGAGATCGACACCAGCGGCAAGCACATGGTGTCCTGCAAGCTATGGGGCGTGGGCGGGGACGGCACCGTGGGTGCCAACAAGAATTCCGTGAAGATCATCGGCGAGGCCACCGATAAGTACACCCAAGCCTATTTCTACTATGACGCCAAGAAGTCCGGAGGTGTGACCCAGAGCCACCTGCGCTTCTCCGATGAGCCCATCCATGCCACCTATCTGGTGCAGTCCGCGGACTTCGTAGCCGTGCACAATGCGGCGTATTTGGAGAAGTTCGACGTGGCCCGCGAGTTGAAGCAGGGCGGTACGTTCCTGCTGAACTGCCGCTGGAGCGCCAATGAACTGGACGAGAAGCTGCCCACCTCCCTGAAGCGCCGGCTGGCAGAGAAGAACGCCCACTTCTATACCATCGACGCCTCCGACATTGCCCTGAAGCTGGGGTTGGGCAACCGCACCAATACCGTGCTGCAAGCCGCCTTCTTCCAACTGGCCGACATCATCCCCATGGATGTGGCGGTGAAGGCCATGAAGGACGCCATCAACAAGACCTATCTGGTCAAGGCAGGCCAGAAGGTGGTGGATATGAACTGTGCCGCCGTGGACGAGGGTGTCAGTGCCCTGCACAAGGTTGAGATCCCCGAGAGCTGGAAGGACGCCAAGGATGCGGCCGTTGCCGAGAGCAAGCCCGCCGACTTCCTGCACGACCTGATCGAGCCCATGAATCAGCTGGAGGGCGACAAGTTGCCGGTGTCCCTGTTCCAGAAGTACGGTACCGTGGACGGCACGTGGCCCAGCGGCACCTCCGTGTACGACAAGCGTACCGATGCCGTGCTGTTGCCCAAGTGGGATGCCGGCAAGTGCGTACAGTGCAACCAATGCTCCATGGTATGTCCTCACGCTGCCATCCGCGCGTTCCTGTTGACGGATGAGGAGGAGGCCGCTGCACCGGAGACCTTCGAGACTGTAAAGGCACGCGGCGCAGGGCTGGACAAGTATCGATACCGCATCCAGGTGTCCCCCTACGACTGCCTGGGCTGCGGCCAGTGCGTCACCAGCTGCCTGGCCAAGGATACGGCGCTGACTATGGTCAGCGCGGAGACCATGATGGCCGACCGCAGCAACTGGGACTATGCGGTGGATCACGTCTCCATCAAGGAGGACGCGGTCAACAAGAAGAACATCAAGGGCCTGCAGTTCGCACGCCACTACTATCAATTCCCGCCCGCCTGCGCAGGCTGCGGCGAGACGGCCTACGTCAAGATGGTCACCCAGCTGTTCGGCGACCATATGTACATCGCCAATGCCTCCGGCTGCACCGCCGCTCACGGCGGCTGCCTGCCCAGCACCCCCTACTGCAAGGACGAGCGCGGCTTCGGCGCTCCTTGGGAGCAGTCCCTGTTTGAGGATACCGCCGAGTTCGCCTACGGCTTCCTGCAGGCGCACGATACCATCAACACCGAACTGGAGAGCTCCGTGAGGGAGCTGCTGGAGGCCGGCGTGGCCGCCCGGGAGTGCAAGGTCTATCTGGAGAGCAAGGGCGATGCCCAGGCCAGCCGTAAGGCGGCCGACGAGCTGCTGGCGGCCCTGCGCGCCGTGGAAAAGGGCGGCGAGCACGACACTGCCGTGGAGTACATCCTGAAGAATCCCGAGTTCCTCAGCAAGAAGTCCGTGTGGGCCTTCGGCGGCGACGGCTGGGCCTATGACATCGGCTTCGGCGGTCTGGATCACGTGCTGGCGGCCAACAAGGACATCAACATGCTGGTCATGGATACCGAAGTGTACTCCAACACCGGCGGACAGGCATCCAAGGCCACCAACATGGGTGCTACCGCCCAGTTCGCTGCTGCCGGTAAGCGCACCAAGAAGAAGGATCTGGGCCGCATGCTCATGAGCTACGGCTACATCTACGTGGCACAGGTGGCCATGGGCGCAGATCCCGCCCAGACGCTGCGTGCTATCCGCGAGGCAGAGTCCTATCCCGGCCCCGCTGTGGTCATCGCCTACGCCCCCTGCACCGCCCACGGCATCCCCGGCGGTATGAGCCATGCCCAGCAGGAGATGAAGCGCGCGGTGGAGTCCGGCTACTGGAACCTGTACCGTTACGATCCCCGTCTGGCCGCGGAGGGCAAGAACCCCTTCCAACTGGATTCCAAGACACCGACCGGCGACTATGTGGACTTCATCAAGGGCGAGCGGCGCTTCGCCGCCATGGCCGCCAAGTTCCCCAAGGAGGCGGAGGAACTGTTTGAGCACGCCCAGCGTGATGCCACAGAGCGCTACGAGACCTACGTCGCCATGAGCGAGCAGAAATAAGCCGCAAGGCCAAGAAAGGATATCGTACAGATGAAAACTGCACAGGAATATAAGGACAGCCTTCGCCAGCGGAACATCAAGGTATATCTCAAGGGCGAGCTGCTGGATCCCAAGACCCTCATCGACCATCCCTTTATCCGCGGCCATGTTAACGCCGCCGCCATGACCTACGCACTGGCCGGCACCAAGGAATATGAGAACCTGATGACGACCGCCTCCCACCTGACCGGTAAGAAGATCAATCGCTTTACCCACATCCATCAGTCCACAGACGATCTGGTAAAGAAGGTGAAGATGCTGCGGATGATCTCCCAGAAGACCGGTACCTGCTATCAGCGCTGCGTGGGCTTTGATGCCATGAACGCCACCTATTCCGTTACCTACGAGATCGATCAGGCCATGGGCACCAACTACCATGAGAGATTTAAGAAGTATCTGGAGTATGTGCAGGACAACGACCTGATGATCTCCGGCGCTATGACCGACGTGAAGGGTGACCGCAGCCTGCGCCCGGGACAGCAGAAAGATCCTGACATGTTCGTGCATGTGGTGGAGAAGCGGGAGGACGGCATCGTCATTCGTGGTGCCAAGGCCCACATGACCGGTATGGTCAACAGCCATGAGATGCTGATCATGCCCACCATGGGCATGAAGGAGGACGAGGTGGAGTATGCCGTGTGCTGCGCCCTGCCTGTGGACGCCCCCGGCGTTATCCACATCTTCGGCCGCCAGACCAATGACGACCGCAAGTGCGGCGGCGATGTGGACCAGGGCAACGCCCGCTACGGCATCGTGGGCGGCGAGTGCCTGACGGTGCTGGACAACGTGTTCGTCCCCTGGGACCGCGTGTTCATGTGCGGGGAAGCCCAGTTCTCCGGCCTGCTGGTGGAGCGCTTTGCATGCTACCACCGCGCCAACTACGGCGGCTGCAAGAGCGGCGTATCCGATGTGGTCATCGGCGCGGCGGCTCTAATGGCCGATTACAGCGGCTACGGCAAGGCCGGCCATATCAAGGAGAAGCTCAACGAGATGATCCACAAGGAGGAGACGCTGTACGCCTGTTCCCTGGCCTGTTCCTGCGAGGGCAAATGTACGCCCTCCGGCGCGTACTTCGTAGACCCGCTGCTGGCCAACGTGGGCAAGCACAACGTCACCCAACTCATCTATGAGATCGACCGTCTGGCACAGGACATCGGCGGCGGCATCATCGCCACCATGCCCTCCGAGTCCGACCTGAAGAGCCCCGAGGTGGGCCACTATGTGGAGAAGTACCTCCACGGAGTGGAGGGCGTGTCCACGGAGAACCGCATGCGCGTGGCACGTCTTATCGAGAACATGACCGGCGGCACCGCGCTGGTGGAGTCCATGCACGGTGCAGGTTCTCCCCAGGCCCAGAAGGTCATGTACTCCAAACTGTCCTCTCTGGAGAACAAGAAGCAGTTCGCCGCCCGCATCGCCGGTGTGGAGAATGACAAAACTGAGGAGCGCTGACGCCTGCATCGCAGGCACTGCCTCCGCCGACGGGCAAATATAGAAGGGAGTATGTTGTTTTATGTCTGAAATCGCACTGGATCATCAGCAGGTCATGGACATCCTGCCGCACCGGCCCCCCATGCTGCTCATCGACGAGGTGGTCACGCTGGAGCCCATGCAGCGTATCGAGGCGAAGCTCACCATCCGCCCGGAATGGGATATTTTCAAGGGCCATTTCCCCGGTAATCCCATTTTTCCCGGTGTGCTGTCCGTGGAGTGCATGGCACAGGCCTCGGATATCCTCATCATGACCGGTGAGAAGTACGCGGGCCTGACGCCGCTGTTCGCATCCATCAACAACGCCAGATTCCTCAAGGGCATCCTGCCTGGCGACGTGGTGACCGTCCGCGCCGAGGTGGCAGAGCTCAACGAGGCCAAGGCCAAGGTGGTCTGTCGTACCGAACTGCGTAAGGAGAACGGTGATCTGGCCGCCACGGCAGAGGTCACTATCGCCATGCGGTAAGGCAGAAAACGACGAATATATGAAGAAAGGATAGCATATGGATTTTTCTTTGAATCGTGAGCAGGAACTGATCCGCAAAATGATCGCGGCATTCACCGAGAACGAGGTCAAACCCATCGCGGCTGAGATCGACCGAACCCACGAGTTCCCCGCCGAGAACATCAGGAAAATGTTCCAGCTGGGCATCATGGGCATGACCGTTCCCAAGGAGTACGGCGGTGCAGGCGCCGATCAGGTGTCTGCCGCCATCGTCACGGAGGAACTGGCCAAGGCATGCGCCTCCACCAGCGACATCGTGGCCGGCCATACGCTGTGCTGCGTGCCCATTCTGGAGCACGGCACCGAGGAGCAGAAGCGCAAGTATCTGCCCATGCTGACCGAGGGCGGCGTGCTGGGCGGTATGGGCATCACCGAACCCAACGCCGGCTCCGACGCCTCCAAATCCCAGACGGAGGCCCGTCTGGAGGGCGACCACTATGTCATCAACGGCGCCAAGATCTTCATCACCAACGGCCCCGAGGCTGGTGTGTTCGTGATCTTCGCCATGACCGACAAGTCCAAGGGCACCAAGGGCCTGTCCGCGTTCATCATCGAAAGCTCCTTCCCCGGCTTCTCCGTGGGCAAGGTGGAAAACAAGATGGGCCTGCACGGCGTCCACACCTCCGAGATCGTGTTCACCGACATGATCGTGCCCAAGGAGAACCTGCTGGGCCAGGAGGGCAAGGGCTTCAAGATCTGCATGCAGACGCTGGACGTGGGCCGTATCGGCATCGCCGCCCAGGCGCTGGGCATCGCCGAGGGCGCCATGAAGGAAGCCGTGGAGTATACCAAGACCCGCGTGCAGTTCGGCAAGCCCATCAGCAAGTTCCAGAATACCCAGTTCACCTTCGCCGATATGGCACTGCGCTGCGAGTCTGCCCGACTGCTGACCTATCAGGCAGCATCCCTGAAGCAGGAAGGTAAGCGCTGCAGCCGCGAGGCGGCCATGGCCAAACTCAGTGCCTCCGAGACGGCCATGTGGGTCACCACAAAGGCGCTGCAGATGTTCGGCGGCTACGGCTACACCAACGACTACCCCATGGAGCGCATGATGCGCGACGCCAAGATCACCGAGATCTACGAGGGCACCAGCGAGGTGCAGCGTATCGTCATCGCCGGCAGCATGGGTCTGTGAGCCACGACTGCTGATTATACCCGAAGGAGATAAACATGGATTTCAAACTGTCCAAGGAGCACGAGCTGCTCCGCAAGATGTATCGGGAGTTCGCCCAGAACGAGGTCAAGCCCCTGGCCGCTGAGATCGACGAGGAAGAGCGCTTCCCCATGGAGACCGTCGAGAAGATGGCCAAGCTGGGCATGATGGGCATTTACTTCCCCAAGGAGTACGGCGGCGCTGGCGCTGATGTGCTCTCCTACGCCATGTGCGTCGAGGAGCTGGCCAAGGTCTGCGGTACCACTGCTGTTATCGTTTCCGCCCACAACGGCCTGTGCTGCGACCCCATCATGACCTACGGCACCCCTGAGCAGAAGGCCAAGTACCTGCCCATGCTGACCACCGGCCACCATGTGGGTGCCTTCGCCCTCACCGAGCCCAACGCCGGCTCCGACGCCTCCAAGGGTCAGACCGAGGCGAAACTGGAGGGCGACCACTATGTGATGAACGGCAGCAAAATTTTCATCACCAACGGCTACGTGGCCGATGTGTTCGTGGTGTTTGCCATGACCGACAAGACCCGCGGCACCAAGGGCATCTCCGCCTTCATCGTGGAGAGCAGCTTTCCCGGCTTCTCCGTGGGTAAGCACGAGGAAAAGCTGGGTCTCCACGGCAGCCCCACCGCCGAGATCGTGTTCCAGGACTGCATCGTCCCCAAGGAGAATCTGCTGGGCGTAGAGGGCAAGGGCTTCTCCATCGCCATGGCGACCCTGGACGGCGGCCGTATCGGCATCGCTGCCCAGTCCCTGGGCATCGCCGAGGGCGCGCTTCAGGAGGCCATCAACTACACCAAGGGGCGTGTCCAGTTCGGCAAGCCCATCAGCAAGTTCCAGAACACCCAGTTCACGCTGGCTGACATGGAGCTGGGCTGCGAGGCGGGGCGGCTGCTGACCTATCAGGCCGCTATCGCCAAGGGCGAGGGCAAGCGCTACACCAAGCAGGCGGCTATGGCCAAGCTGTTCACCTCCGAGCACGCCATGAAGACCACCACCAAGGTGGTGCAGCTCTTCGGCGGCTATGGCTACACCAAGGATTACCCGGTAGAGCGCATGATGCGTGATGCCAAGATCACCGAGATCTACGAGGGCACCAGCGAGGTCCAGCGCATGGTCATCGCCAGCAATCTGGGCGTGAAGTAAGGTAGGAGGTAAAAGGAAAATGAAAATTCTCGTAACTGTTAAGCAGGTCCCCGATACCTCCGGTAAGGTGGCCGTCAATCCCGATGGCACTCTGGACCGTGCGTCCATGCAGACCATCATCAACCCCGACGATCTGAACGCCGTCGAGGCCGCCCTGTCCCTGAAGGACGAGCTGGGCTGCAAGGTCGTGGCGTTCACCATGGGTCCTCCTCCCGCAGAGGGTATGCTGCGTGAGCTGATGGCCATGGGCGTGGACGAGGGTGTTCTGGTCACCGCCCGTGAGTTCGGCGGTTCCGATACCTACGCTACCTCCCAGATCATCGCTGCCGCTATCGATACCTACGGCATCGAGAAGGACGACATCATCCTGGCTGGCCGTCAGGCCATCGACGGTGATACCGCACAGGTGGGTCCCCAGATCGCTGAGAAGCTGCATCTGCCCCAGGTCACCTATGCCGGCGAGATCACCAAGGACGGCGACACCCTGACCGTCAAGCGCATGCTGGAGGACGGCTACATGACCATCAAGGTC